>Ga0180442_100931_pt1 | contig 18982 bp, 19 predicted proteins | sample ChrtobMetP5_16mM_FD_119746 | JGI IMG/M metagenome (GOLD analysis project Ga0180442, IMG submission 119746) | Chrysochromulina tobin associated microbial communities from unialgal haptophyte culture, Seattle, Washington, USA - P5_16mM MetaG | ecosystem: Host-associated > Algae > Haptophytes >... | reverse complement strand
TATTGTGATATCGACAATGATACACAATGATACACAATGATAGCAACGTGATATGTAATGATATATAATGATATCTTGTATCGAAAAGAGCCTTTTCTTGTATCGAAAAAAACCCCAATACCCGGGCTAGGCGCGGCCATCGTGGCACAACTAGAGCCAGGCCATTGACGCCATGGCCAAGGCCATTGAGCTATAGATCCCCCTTACTCGACGTGCCAAGTTTCGATTCAAGTTGAGCAACAAGAACGAAATCATGAAGGGATCTCGACGTTCGCTCATCAATCCGGGTCGCCTACTCCAACGGTGGCTGTGAACGCACGAATGAGTCGAGGCGTGCCGTGCACCGGCGGGCGGGTCATCTATTATTGCCGCGCCGAACCCGCACGCAGGCATGGGAGCCAACGTCTCGATGGACGCCGACGCTGCGGCCATCGAGCAGGTGATCGGCTACCGACCATCGGGCTCGCTCCCGTCGCTCACGTACCGGAGCAACATCAAGGCGTGGCGCTTCCACGCGAGCACAGCGCCGCTCGAGGTCAAGTCGACGCCGCTGCAGCCCGGCAGCTTCAGCGGCTTCGACGAGTCGGAGTGCTACATCTTGCTGCACATCTACCGGCGCACAGACGACCGCGCGCCGTCGCGACCCTCCTCGGCGTCCGCAGCGCCAACGCCGCCGCCGATGACCGCGGGCTCGATGAGCACCCTCGCGTCGAGCAGCGGCCAGCTTCTCTCCCCGCGAGGGCTCGCCGCGCCCTTCTCGGGCTACGACGACAGCGGCCCGTACCCCTTCGAGCAGCACGGCAGCAGCGACGCGCCTCTCGCGCACGACCTCTATATTTGGAATGGCAAGCGCGCGCAGGCGCTCACGAAGGCAGTCGCTCTCACAAAGTGCTTCGAGCTCGAGCGCGCGCTGATCAACGATGAGGTCGGTGCCATCCACTACCTGCATCGCGGCATGGGGGGCGCGCTGCAGCCCGCCGCCTTTGCCGCCGACTACGTGTTCTCCAAGGGCGGCGACACGAACCATTTGCTCGCGACGCTCGCGGAGCATGCCGGCAGCCATGCGATCCAATGCTCCTCACTGCTGGCATGCATGCTGCCAAGCCTCGCGGTGAGAGAGCCGCTGATTGCGTGCCTGATGGCCACTGATGGCCATGGATAGCCACGGATGGCGTGCTTGCTGACCACTAATGACCACTGATGACCATTGATGACCACTGATGACGACCGATCCGCTCGCGTTACGCGCAGACCACTGATGACCACTGATGACCACTGATGACCACTGATGACCACCGATCCGCTCACGTTTCGCGCAGACCGTGTCCGCCTCGACCTTCCCCGAGCTCCACAAGGCCTTGTACGCCCATCTCACCCCGCCGGCCGCCCACGAGCGCGATCTCAGTTCCACCCCTCGGCTAGGGCTGCCGCCACCCTCGCCCTCCGCCCCCTCGCCCTCCGCCGCCGCCTCGTCTCACGCGCCTTCGCCCGCCTCGACCCCCGACGCTCGGTTCGGCGCCTCACCGTTTGCGAGCACCCGCATACCGAGCGCCGTACCGAGCGCCGTACCGAGCGCCGGCGCGGCGCGGCCGGCGCGGCCGGCGAGTGCGGGCGGCAATGGCCTCAAGCTCGCGGGCTTGAGTTCTCTCCCGCGCGAGGATCCCTACCCGTCCGCGCCCGGTACGGCGCGCGACGAGCGGACGAGCGCCGTACCGGGCGGTATGCCCAAATTAGGAGGCGGAGGCGGGCTGTCGGCGGCCTTGGGCGGCGCCGGCGCCGGCGCCGGCGCCGGTGGCGGCGGCGGCATGAGCAAGCTCAATCTCGGCAAGATCTCGAGCGATCACCGCGCCGAGGATGATGGGAGTATGAGCCAGCACGAGCGGCTGCGCATCTATGCGAAGCAGTGCAGCCAGATATTGCCCAACCTCTACCTGGGCGCGGATGAGGTTGCCAAGGACCTCTCGGTGCGTGGGTGACCATCTGATTGCCACCTGAGTGCATCTGATGACATCTGATGACGACCCTCATCAGGTGCTGCGCGCGCATCGGGTGACGCATGTGCTCAACACGGCGGGCGTTGCCTGCGCCAACTACCACGAGGGCACCACGTCACTGGTGTACAAGACGGTTCATCTGTACGACTCGCCGCGGCAGGTACCGGCGTCCCAGTCGCGGATGACCTCGGATGGATGGCCTCGGATGGCCTCTGCGTGCGCCTGATGGCCCCCGATGGCGCCCAACCCCCCCATGGCGCCTGATGCCCCCCCACAACGGTGCCTGATCTCAGGACATCTCGGGCGTGCTCTACTCATGCGTCGAATTCGTCAATGAGGCCATCGAGAGCGGCGGCACCGTCTTCGTGCACTGCCACCAAGGCGTGTCACGATCGACGACGATGGTGATCGCTTTCCTCATGTGGAAGGAGCGCCTCACGTTCAACGAGGCGTTCGCCCAGGTGGGAGGCCTCTGATTGCACCCATCATCAGCTATGATGACCTCTGATGACTCAACGAGGCGTTCGCCCAGGCCAATGCGCAACGGCCCCAACTCCTCAGAGCACCTTTGACGAAACCTCTGAGTCCCAATGCCTCTGAGCACCTTTGACGAAACCTCTGAGTCCCAATTCCTCTGAGCGCCTCTGACGAAATCTATCGAGTCATTCAGGTCAAATCTCAACGGCCCTCTGATTGAACACTGATTGCCTCCCTCATCAGGTCAAATCTCAACGGCCCGTCGCCAATCCGAACGCCGGCTTCCTCGTCAAGCTGCTCGCGCTCGACAAGGCGCTCAAGGCCACGTCAGCGCCCGACCCGGCGCGCGTCTACCGGATGGCTCCGGAAGTGGGCGGAGCCGTTGGGCGGCAGGTAGAGCCGCCCGAGGCGGGCGGGGCGCTCACGACGGCGGCGCTCGACGCACGTACGAGTTTCGTCATTTTCGGGGCCGCGGGGCTGTGCGTATGGCACGGCGAGCGGTCGCATCCCGAGTACGCTGATGGCCGCTGATGACCTCTGATGGCCACTGATGACCGCTGATGACCTCTGATGACCTCTGATGGCCGCTGATGACCTCTGATGGCCGCTGATGACCTCTGAGTGCCGCCGATGTTGTTCGCAGGTACGCGGCCGCGGCGCGCGCGCTCGCTGCTCAGCTGCGTAAGTTTGAAAACGCCCCGCCTGTGGAAGAGATGAGCCAGGGTGACGAGACCGCGTCGTTCTGGGCGCTCGTGCCCAACGTCGGGCCGATCGCAGCCCGGTTGGCCGCGTACGACGAGGACTATGGTGTGGGGAAAGGTCCGAGCCTGCCCCCCCAGCAGCTGGTGCTCGATCTACCGGCCGACCGGCCGTTGGTGCCGGGCGTGCACACAACGGCGCCTAGTGACGAACCCCTGCCGAGCCCTCGAGGAGGCGCGCCGCCCGTTACGGCGCCGTCCTTTGCCGGAGGCGCGTTCAAGCTCAATGCGCCCGCGACGGCGCTTGGCGAGCCGCCCGTGCAGCCGCCGCCGACGCCACGTGGCAGGCCCGACCCCGTGGCGCTGCCGCCGCCGCCCACGACGGCGCGCGGCCGCCCCGTGCCAGAAGACGACGCGCCGCTGCCCACGCCGCGCGGCCGCCCCGCGCAGCCATACGACGCGATGATGCCCGCGAGCAAGCAGGCGAGTGTCGTTACTAGCCTCTTGATGGCCTCTTGATGGCCTCTTAATTGCCACATGATTAAATATGGATGACCTCTTAATTGCCACTTGATTGCCTCGTCACTCACCACTCGCGCTCCACCGCGCAGCCACGCGTCGATGAGGCGACGGACGAGGCGGCGGAGTCGGCGGGCGGCGATAGTGCCCACGACGGCGCGGCGCGCCGTGGGGAGCCGTTGAGTGAGCTGTACAGCCACCCGGAGTGGGAGAACCTGTCCATGTTCGATCGCGACGACCTGCTTGAGGACGGCATCTTCGTCCTACTTACGTACCGGGTGAGTCACCCTGATGGCCCTCTGATCGCCCCCCCCTCCGCTCCCCCGCCCCCACCCCTCCGCTTCCCCCCCCCACCCCTCCGCTTCCCCCCCGCTCCCTCCACTCCCTCGCAGGCGGACCGCACCACGCCCGACAAGATCGTACTTTGGGTGGGAGCTGAGTCCGAGATGAGCGGAGAACGCGATCTCGACCTGATGGAGCTCGTCGGGGATTTCGTCAATTCCAAAGGGCTGCCGCAGCTGCCGGCGATCATCATGCACCAGGGCGAGGAGGACGAGGCCGAAGGCCTCGAGCTCCCCTTCTGGGACTGGTTCGTCAATTGATGGAGCTCCCCATCTGGGACTGGTTCGTCAATTGATGGAGCTCCCCTTCTGGGACTGGTTCGTCAATTGATGGACGTCGTCCAATGCTGGTTCGTCGGGAGCTCCAATATAGGGCACAGCGGCGGCGGCGCTGGGCTGTGTGCACACTCCGCATGTGTGTGTTCGTGCGTGTGACGTTCGTCTCGTGATGTTCAGACTGTGGCGCCGGTCCCGACGGTCGTGAGTGAGCATGTGAGTGAGTCTGTCCACGTGTTGCGCGCGCGATCACGACCGGACGATCGTTGTCGCATGGCATCAGCGATGCGTAGCGGGGGTACATCATATGTTGTACATTCTCGTCTCGATTGGGTGTCGTGACTCGTGATCGTGTGTTGACGATGCGTTTTATGACTTCTCTTCTCTTGAGCTCTCTTTCTCTCTCCAGGAAATTCACATTCACAACAGGCCTGGGGCTGACTTGTGTCTCCTTGTAGGGCAATTTGGCATGGAAGCACTTGCGCTCGACCCGGACGAAGGCCAGGCCAATCCGATCTCGAACCTCGTCGATTCTATGAAAAGCTGGTTCGGAACCAATCCTTCTGCCCCATCATCTCAGAGTCGTCATTCTTCTGACTCAGAGAAGCAGAAGACGTCTGCCAGCGACATCTTCAGGGACGCCACGCTCATCGATGACCCGCGATGGGATGAGGAGAGATTCAATGCATTCAGCGCAAAGCATGCGCCATTCGTGAGCCTCGCATACGTGAAGCGCATCATGGACGGGAGTATCACGCCGAGCAGGGGTCGGGCTGATGTGCACGGCGACCAGTTCCACAGGGATGATCTGTGTCACGCTGGCAAGACGCGAGATGAGGTCGGGCTCTTCGCTGTGCTCTCAGCTACGAGCTTCGACTACACAGGCGAGCTTGGCAACGTAGGCAAGGCGATCCGGCAGGCGGAGGCAGCGGAAATCGTCGAAATCGTCGAAAGCAGAGGCGGCAAAGACCACGACCTCATCATGTGGGACTTTTTGTGCGTCGACAAGGCCGACGACGGCGCCAAGCGCGGCATGTATCGCATGTTCACCCACTACCGCGTGCAAACGGTCATCCTCACGAAGCCACCCGGAGTGCACCGCTCGGTCTTCGAGCGGCTCGAGACGATGGCGATGCTCGCGCTCGTCGCCTTTTGCCAGCGCATCGTCAACCTCGACAACGAGGACGTCAAGAAAGGTCTCAATCTGGACAATCTGATGGATCTTCCCAATCTGCTCGCGCCGCTCCAGTCCGACCACAAGACATTTCTCCGGGTCGCCTCTACGCTCGAGGCCGTCATCAAGCATCTCAAGCCAGCCGCCGAGGATGAGAAGGGCTTCAAAGTCCTTTGCTCCGAGGGCAACATCGCGTGGGTCAAAGCGACGTACCTCAAGGAGCTCCAGTGTGCCATGCCGACCGACGGTGGACGCCCATTCCCGAGGCGGCAGGACCTCGATCAGAGCAAGCTGATCCCGGGCGAGCCACCAAAGCGCAAGGCGATCGCTGTCTCGCACGGCTGGGACACGGCGTTCCACATCAGCCCCTCCGGTGAAAAGCTCGATCTCCTCGTCAAAGCGCTCGAGCGAGTCGGTGCCATGACGGACGACGATGGCGTCTTCATAGACTTTTGCTCGCTGCCACAGGCAGCACACGCCTCGATGCCCAGCATCTACTTTGAGCACAATGGCATCAATAGGCCCAAGACGATCAGCAAAGACGGTCCGTATGCTGACAAGAGCGCGCTCGAGGAGAAGCAGTTTAACTACGCGATGTGGGACATGTCGCGCATGTACGCCTACTCGGATGTGATCGTGCTTCCGGAGCCGACCGATATCACCAAGTTCCCGGGTGACACGAGCGCGCCGCTGCTGACCAAGGGTATGAAGCTGGTACTGGACGGCGAGAACGTCCACGTAGAGGGCACTGACCCGCCGATTGTCATTCGATATTGCATCAAGAATGGGAAGGCGAAGAGCGACGGCTCGCATTCCTTTATCCTCAATCGGGACCTGGCCTTTGACGATAACGTCGAGTTCACCGTGGGCAGCTTGAAGGTTGTACTCTCCAACGTATGCGGGTGGGGGCGCGTCAGCCCTCTGCCATATCAGAGTCGTGGTTGGTGCTGCTCGGAGTTTACGATTGCACTGTACAATGGGCGCATCCTCAACACGATGAACAGCGGCGTCGCCAAACTGCGTGACCGCCAGTGGCCCAAGACCGTCGCGGAGTACGATCAGATGATGCAATCCGGCGTGGAGTTCACCAAACGTGGTGACGCGGACCTCGTCAAGTTCCTCTTCTTCCGCACGTGCTTTGGGCTGCGTCACTCCTTTTTCCCGTTCGAGGTGCAGGACACGACGGGCTACGCGCTGCCGAGCGAGGCGGATCTCATGGCTGCGTCACGCGAGGGGCAAGTCGGCACCGGTGTCATTGACCAGTCCAAGTACTACCTCTACCTGGCCTTACAGCCACCCGCTGTCCAGCTGGACGGGCGGAACTGGAAGCGGAGCCTCGCACAGAAGCTCCATCGCATGCAGCTGCTCATGATTGCAAAGGCGCAGCACTGGACGGGGCACGGGCACCACCCCGTAGCCTTCGGGATTGGCGATCGCGAGACGACCGAGAGCGATCTGTGCCGTGGTGGCATCCACTGCCTGGTGTGGTGCTCGACCGGGTGCGGATGGGAGACGCCAAAGCCTTCCAGCGATCACAAGTCCCTGAGCATCCCTGGGCTCTGTGAAGTGCTCACGAGCTTGGAGCTGACAAAGCGGCCCGCCGTCATCTTTGTTGTGATGCCGTACGGTGCGAGACGTGCTGCAGACCAGCTAGCTTACGCCCTTGCAGGCGGCAGCACGCTGGTCGTGTGGATCGCGGAGAACATGCTCGACGAGCAGCGGGCCAATGGCGTCCTCTTTGGCGTGCTCGCTCCGGCTTTGCAGTCGCTTCATGAGCCTTGGATCAACGATCTCTCCCCCAGCGAGCTCACATCCGAGGTGCTGCACAAATCGGGGCAGATGGTCTTTGGCTCGCAGTGGGATGCGGCTGACTGCCTTGCCGTGTCGACGACAGTTCCGCAGCTGCGCTGGACGCCGTCGAGCCTGCCGCAGGGCCGTCCGTGGGTGCATAATCTCGCCTCGTCGTTTGAAGGAATGGCTCTGCCGAGGGACGGTGCGGTGCAAACTAGGTGGATGATGGGCACAGACGACGACGAGGGCGAGCAGCTGCACATCGAGGTGCAACTCACAGTGCGTAAGAATGGAAAGGAGATCGACGTGCCGCAACTTTTTGCGAGAGAGGATGGCCGAAGGCCTGAGATGGTCTTTGCTTGGCTGGCAGACGCACTGCCCAACGGGGATGCGAAGAACGTGACCGCCCTTTATTCTCACCAGGTCAAGAAGGACGCCGCGCCCGAGGCGACCGAGGCGGCCGAAGCAAAGGCGGTGGCGCACCTGGCGCATGGTCGACAAGGCGCACCTGGCGCATGGTCACCAAGGTTAAGGCGTCCTGAAGACAAAGTTAAGGAATTGGGCACGGAGGTCGCGGAGCTGCGCACGCAGGTGGTCGATGGCGATTTTGACTCGGGTGTCCTCTTTCAATTCGCTCATCAGCAGCAGAAGCTTGAACAGCTCCGCGCAGCCCAGCTCCGAGATGGCGTTGAGCACGTTGAGCCTGAACCGCCAGGCTGGATGAGCACGTTGCAGGTGCGGCTGATGATCGGCGAGGTGGGCTATCTGCACCAGCTGCGCGACTTGGCGCTGACGGGTACACTGGAGAAAGAGCTGAGCAGCGCGTCGCTTGGCGGCCGTCGCTACGAGGTCTCTGTGGACCGCGCACAGTTTGCTCTGCTCTACGAGGAGAGTGTCTTATCACTCGATAAGCTGACCGTGCACCAGAGAGAGAAGCTCCGAGAGTGCTACGGCACGGCCGAGTCCAACCCGCTTTATCGACTGCTTCGCCGCTCGCAAGAGCTCTTCGATGGCACGGCCACGCCAAGCTACATCCACGTCAAGGCTCCTGCAGGGGCGGGCAAGACCTTTGTGGCGCTCAACTACCTGCTTAGCCGGCTGCAGAGCGATCCGAATATGACGGCGCTGTTCGTTGCGCGGAACCGTGCCCTTTGCCTCTTTTTCGTTCGCTGGATCATCAAACGCGAGCCCAACCCGCTCTCTCGTCTGGGACTGCTGCGCCGCTTGCAAGTGCTCTTCGAGGGCGACGAGCGTGGACATCCATTTTCCCTTGGGCCGCAGCGAGTCATGCTCAAAAATGGCATCATCCAGGTTGAGTCATCTCACTCGGACACGCACAACTTCAGCCTGACGATCGTCGACGAGGCGCATCATATTTACACAAACCCACTGTGCCGCGAGTGCGTCGGGGCCTATGTGCTACCGCCGACAAAGGCGAGACACCTCATGCTGCTCTCAGACATCTCGCAGTCGAGTGGCAAGGAGAAGGAGCTCTATCCCAAGGGAAAGCCGAAGATGGTCACGCTCACGGAGGTCGTGCGCTCCTCGCAGCGCATCGTCGAGGCGGCCTCTGCATTCCAGCTGGGCGACTCCGTGCACAAGATCTCATGCCAGCACTCGGCAGCTGGCCCGCCGCTCAAGGCCTTCATGTTCAACCTCGAAGGTGCGGTGCAGCCAGGCTTCACTCTTGGCCAAGTCCGCCAGTACGCTGGCCAGACCGTTGAGGCCATCAAGCACGTCATCTCGATGTTCGGCTCCCTGCGGCTGCACGACCGCGTTGCGATCGTCGTCGACGAAGCCATACTGAATGCCTTCCGGGGCACCTTTTCCTCGGGGGAATACCAGGATGGCTTGCTCGGTGCAGAGCTGCTTGAGCACTTTACGAGGCGAGAGTCGGCGACGAAGCAGCAGATTGGGGCTGGGCACGCCCGATCCTTTCAGATCATCGACGCGACGCAGGCGGCATCGATGGTGATGAGGGGTAGCCAGGACGATCGCGAGTGGCTGATCGTGGACACGGTCGAGGCGTTCGATGGGCTGGAGAGGCTCGTCGTGATCGCCGTCGGCCTCGATGCCAAGATTGTCGAGGGTGATGCCTCGATGCTCAAGACACGATCGTTGCTCTACCGTGCGATGACTCGCGCGCACATGCTCGCCATCGTCGTTCAGCACAACATCCCCGGCGGCTTCTTTGCCTTCCTCCATCAAGTCGCGCTCGACGAGTCTGCTGAATTTGATGCCGCGAAGGCGCAAAAGGCGCGCGACAGCACGGCGCTCAACAAGATGATGACAGAGGCGTCCTCAGCAGATCCAGCGCACGCCACAGAGCAAGCCGAGGTGACCGTCCCATCATTGTCGACCGCAGTTCGAAGCCTCTTCAGCCGATTGGTGGGTAAAGCCTCTTCAGCCGTTGCTGGCAGTGGCGCGGCTATGGGGAAAGCGTCTTCAGCCAGTGCTGGCAACGGCGCGGCCTCTTTAGCCGATGCTGGCAGTGGCGCAGCCTCTGCAGCCAACCGTCAGGTCAGGAGCCGCGTCGTCAAGCAGACGGTTTGGGACGCGAACAGCATCGAAGAGTCTGAGGCGGTGAAGGCTGTTCCATTCGTGTTGAATCCCTTTCGCGGCGCTGCCTTTTTAGCCGAGGAGCGGGACAAGCAGCTTGACCAGCCGCGCTATTCGATCGGCAGCAATGTGTATGTGATACGGAGCGACGGGGAGGAGTGCATGGCCATTGTGAAGGAGTACAATGCGGCGAAGAAACTCTACACGGTGGAGCTCGAGCGGGCTGGCTCTGGCAAGTTCAAGCAGTGCCGGGAAGATGTGATGCGAAATGGGCCGAGTGTACGAGACGCCGATCAGTTGAGACGAGAGGCCGAACAGAAGGCCGAGGCCGCCGAGAGGCTTCGAAAACAAGAGGCCGAGGAGCGGGACAAGCAGATTAAAGAGGCCACTGCCCGATTGGAAGAGCAATTGGCCTTGGCCGAGCGAGATGCCGAGGAGTGGCGGAAAAAGACGGATCGGAAAAAAAAGAACTCTTGCGGCGCCAAAAAGAATTGGAGGGGCGAAGGATCGAGGCGGAGGCCTAGGCCAAGGCCGAGAAGGAGAAATGGGAGGAGGCCGAGAAGAAGCGGGCTGAGGAGGCGGACGGCTTTTTGAAGCGTTTGAATCCCTAGCTTGGAGGGAAAAGTTGGACCTGGAGATTGACGCAGGCCGGTTCAAAGCCCATGAGGTAATTATCCTGAGTAGTGAGAAGGTCCCATGGAAGGTCCCCCTAGGTCAAAAATGTGCGCCAGCCGTGTTATGTACCGTACTAGTGTGGCACTCACGCTCGAACAACCGGAACCACCTCATACGATACGACGAAGGCGCCACCTTTTATCACGCAACCGCACACCACGCACAGGGGGTCCCTCCATATTACAGTCGGGTAGCTTAGTTCGGTTCAGATAAAATGATCGCCGATGACACCGTCATCATCGGGGCCGTCCACTCGCCCGGCGCAGCGCGTCCACCCGCCCGAACAGATCCACTTGGCCGGGGCCATCCACTCTTCCTAATAGGGCAAGTTCGGTGATCGGCTTCCCTCCCGTGCGCCGGAAGTCAAGGGTGAAGCCAATAAGCGAGCACGGTGGCGCCGGCTCCTTGGCGAGGTGAGCCACCAGGTCGGCATGCTGCTCGCGCGCGTCCTCATGCAAGCAGTTGCGAAGGAGCTCCTGCAACGCATGGCAATCACGTGCAATTAGCCGATGCAATCACCCATGCAAGCAGTTGCGCTGTAGATCCTGTAACGTATGGCCATCTCGCCGTGCGCCACCATTCAGAAGGTCAATAGCATAAGAGGTCCATCACGTGCAATCGTGTGCAAACAGAGGCACTCACCTGCAACGTATCGTTGTGCGCCACCAGGAGGATGGAGTCGTGTGGCGCGTATTGAACCTGCGTGAGCAGCTCGTGCATGCAATCAGCTGAGGCAATCACGTGCAATCAGGCGTGCATGCAATCAGCTGAGGCAATCACGTGCAATGAGCCGAGACCATCACGAGCCATCAGGCGATGCAATCACGGGCAACCATGCACTGCACCGGCGTGAGAAGCTCCTGCATGCGCGCCTGGAAGTCCTTTTCAGGCTTCGGTTCGTCAAGGCAATCACGTACCGGGTTCGTCAAGGCAATCACGTGCAGTCTGGCACGCACCTGCGTGAGCAGCTCCTGCATGCGCGCCTGGAAGTCCTTTTCGGGCTCCGGGTTCGTCGACCACCACTGCGACTCCACCTCGGACGTCGTGATGGGCACCTTCTCGGCCAGCAGAGGCAATCAGCGACCCTCAGGGGCAATCAAGGGAGATCGATCAAGGGAGATCAAGGGAGATCAAGGGAGATCGCACCTTTTCGAGCTCGGCCAACAGAGATTCCTCATCTGACTTGCTCACCTGCAATCGAGCATACACACGAGTCATTGTTGGTCCATCGGAGGCCATCAGTGGCCATCAGAGGCCATCACCTCGCGGCTCTTGGCGAGGCCATCAGAGCCATCACCTCGCGGCTCTTGGCGAGGCCATCAGAGGCCATCAGAGGCCATCACCTCGAGGCACTTGGCGAGGCCATCAGAGGCAATCACCTCGCGGCTCTTGGCGAGGCAGCGTGTTCGGATATGCTCTCCGAACGAGTTGCCAATCGACGTGTGCAGGTTCGTCAACTCGCGCCTCTCTCGTGCCATTGGCTTGAGCTCGACCGATACGGCGCCATTGGCCGTGAGGGGCTGCAGTGCGACCATTGCGGTCTGCACACAGCGGGCGAGTGGCGAAGACCAGATCGCGCCCACCTGTGGGGAGAAGATAGGGGGCGGCGCCGTGATGAGCATTTGCATGCTGGTCTGCACACAGCGGGCGAGTGGCGAGGACCAGATCGCGCCCACCTGAAGCAATGAATCAATGAGAGCCACCGGCGAGGCGGCGCCCGACACGGCGCCTCCGGCCGTTGAGTCCGTCGGCACGCGCGACGGTTTCGGCGAGGGTGCCGCCGACGGCATGCAAGCACAAGAGCCGCCGCTGCTTCCGGCCGCCGCAGCGCTCGCCACGGCGCTTGCCCCTTCCACCGTCGCCTTCGCCACGTCGGCAGCCACGTCGCCCTTCTGCTCATCATCATCATCATCATCATCTGCAGGTGGAGGTGGCAACCCCACAGCCAAGGGCGCCGTCGTGGGCACCCTTGCCGCCACCGACTCCAAGGAGGTGCCCGTGACGGCGCCCTCGTCAGCGGTGGGCGCGGCGCCCGACACGGCGCCTCCCTCGCCGGCGGCGCGCAGGCGGACGGCATCTGTGAAGAGAACACGAAGCCCTTTGGCCTGTGGGGTGATGGGTGTGGGGTGAGGGGTGGGCGGTGAGGGGTGGGGGTGAGGGTGGGATGAGGGGGGAGGGGGGAGGGTTGGGGGGCGGGGGGGCGGGGGGAGGCTACCTGCGCCCATCCCGCGGGGGAGAGTGGGTGGTCGGTCCTCTTAGCGATCTCACGCAGCTGGCCAGCAATCTCGACGCCCTTACCCAGCGCGCCGCGCCCGGCGCCGATCAACGACGAGATCTTGCCGCCGAGCGAACGGCCGCTCAACTCGGCGCTCGAGCTCGCGATCTCGGCGCTCTTCTCGGACGGCGCCGTCGTGGGCGCCGCCATGGCCTCGAGCGAGTCACGCACGGCCGCTGAGAAGGGGCTGTCGTTCACAGCCACGTTGTACGGCGTCCCGACCGAGATCGAGCTGTGAATCGAGCTGTGAATCGAGCTGTGACCGCCACGGCGCTCTCGGTCTAGCGCGGGGGGCGAGGCGGGTTCGACCGGCACGGCGCCCTCGATCTCGTCGTCGTCGTCGCCCAGTACGGCGCCGTCCTCGTTGGCCGCCGTCCCCAGCGCCGTACTGGGCACCGCGCTTCGGTGCGAGCCGCCCCTAGTCGCCGCCGTCGCGGCGTGCTGAAGGAGGAATAACTTTTTGACCGGCGGCACTGGGCCCACCCGCCACAGCGTGATCGTCACCGCCTCCACCGTCGCCGCGTCCGCCCGCGCCGTCGTGGGCACCACGACGGCGCGCGCCTTGGACGAAAGTTCCTTGGGGGGGCCTCCGATGAGCACCGCACCCAACTCGAGAGGCGCCTCCGTCACGCAGCGCAGCGGTACCTCGGCCTTCGCAAGCAGCTCGTCCTAATTAGGCAAGGAGCGGTCATCAGAGGTCATCAGCGGTCATCAGTGGTCATCAGAGGTCATCGATGGCCATCAGAGGTCATCAGAGGCAATCTCACCTTGAGCTCGTCACGCAGCTCCACGTGGAGCATTGTGTCAAGCTCCCAATGCGGGCGCCCGAGACGGCGCGCCGAGTTCCACATGCACACTCGGGAGCCCTCACCCTTGGCGTGAGAGGCGGACGATCTCTGTGTCGAGATGGCGCTACGTACCTGATGAGGGAGGCCATCAGAGCTGATGAGGGAGGCCATCAGAGCTGATGAGGCGAACGATCTCTGTGTCGAGATGGCGCTGCATACGAGGGCCGACGCCCAGTACGACGCGCGCATCGCCGGCCGCTGGTCATCAGGGGTCATCAGTGGTCATCATGGGTCATCAGGGGTCATCAGCGTACGAGGGCCGACGCGCGCATCGCCGGCCGCGCGCCGTTGGTCTCCACGTGCGCCTCGATCGCACACCAGCTCGTGTGTCGGCCGGTATGCAGCCCGGACGAGTCGGAGAGCCACATGCGTGCGTACCTGATGAGGCGGGCAATCAGACGTCCTCAGAGTGAGGAGGGAGGCAATCAGACGTCATCAGAGTGAGGAGGGAGGCAATCAGACGTCATCAGAGTCCAAGGCCACATGCGTGCGTACCTGATGAGGCGGGCAATCAGACGTCCTCAGAGTGAGGAGGGAGGCAATCAGACGTCATCAGAGTCGGAGAGCCACATGCGTGCGAGCGCCCGAGGCCCTCCCGATGCAATCAGGGGTCATCAGATGTCATCAGAGGTCATCAGCGTACGAGCGCCCGAGGCCCTCCCGATGGGGCACGTTGCGCGCCGAGAAGAGATGTATCACCTGCGCGGGCTCGGGGCGCCGTGGTGAGCGCGTGCAGTCGCCTGTCTGCCGATCGAGTGGGTAATTAGTGGGTCCTCAGGTAGTCAGTGGGCCATCAGGTAATCAGTGAGTCATCAGGCAGTCAGGGCCCTCCACACGCACCGGCCCGACAAGCTAATTAGTGGGCCATCAGGTAATCAGTGGGTCATCAGGCAGTCAGGGCCCTCCACACGCACCGGCCCGACGAGCTGCTCGAGCTCGCGCTGGATCACGAGATTATAGCTCTCGTGGGGCGTCCTCGCCGTCTGCAGCAGGATCAGGTCGGTGATCATCCGCGGACCGCGCGAAAAGTCGAATTGGCAGCTCACGACGGCGCAGTTGGGCATCACGTCCTCGCACAGCTTGCGGGCTGCTCATCAGTGGCGCATACGTGGGCCATTAGTGGGGCAACAGCGCTCATCAGCGGGTCATTAAGGGGTCATTAAAGGGTCATTAGTGGGGCAACAGCGCTCATCAGGAGGCTACTTAGTGGCTCATCAGCGGGTCATTAAAGGGTCATCAGGTAATTCGTGGCTCACCGAGCTCGGGCTCATCAGCGGGTCATTAAAGGGTCATTAAGGGGGCATCAGGTAATTCGTGGCTCACCGAGCTCGGGCTCGCGCCGTTGCACTTCCGAATGCAAGAAGCGTTGGAAGAGCGCGCGAAAGAAGTGCGAGTGACCAACCTGATGAGGTGGACAATCGGAGGCCAATAGAGGCCATTAGAGGCCATTAGAGGCCATCAGTGACAATCACGTACCAGCACAATGCGCTCGTGCGGGCAGTAGTGGATCTGGTTGATCAGCTCATCCATCCGCACGTCCACCTCCTCCTTGCTCTCGGCCGCGGTCACCCACCTGTGGGGAGAGGATCGGGGGCGCCGTGGTGAGCACTTGCATGCTGGGCTGCACGGCCTCCTCCTTTCTATGGGCCGCGGTCGCCCACCATTGCTGTTCCACCTCGGTTACGTCAAATTGGGCCGCCTGTTCACACCTCGCAAAGTCCTCGGCGCCCGCGAGGGCGCGAAGCAGCGACGTGGCTCGCGTGCCACAATCGGCGCCGAGGGATTGCCCTATCGTATCGCGTCCGCCAAAGTTCTTCTTCTCACGTGCGTTCGGCTTCAGGTGGAGGGACATCCCAGAGGAGGACAGTAACGGCTGCAGTAATTAGGGACATTAGGAGGACAGGAATTAGGTGGAGGGACATCCCAGAGGAGGACAGTAACGGCTGTGATGAGGGCGGCCATCAGTGATGAGGGAGGCAATCAGTGGCAATCAGGGACATCCCGGAGGAGGACAGTAACGGCTGCAGAGCCACGAGCACGCGCGTGAGCTCATCAAGGGCCATCAAGGGCCATCAAGGGCCATCAAGGGCCATCACCTGCAGAGCCACGAGCGCGGTCTGTACCGCGCGAGTCAGCGGTGAGCACCAGAGCGCCTGTGACAAGGAGGATGGCGCCGTGGTGAGCACTGGCCTTCGTCTGCCAATGGGCTCCAGATTGGCAACGTACCTGTGCCGAGACGAGCGACCGAACGGCCGCAGCCTCCAACGGCGACGACACGTCGGTCGAGCTAGTGAGTGCCGCCCGAATCGCGTGCTGTAGCCGGTACGCCTGCGCATAGCCGGTTTCGTTCAACGGGTGGTCTGGCAATGAGGTTCATTCATTGAATCAGAGGCTCATTAGCATGCAAACACACCTGCGCATAGCCGGTTTCGTTCAACGGGTGGTCGACGTGGGAGACCATCTCCATGACGTTCTTCTTGGCCTGCGCCTCGTTCCAGCGGCTCTCGCCATGACGAATGAAGGAGACTGTCTTAAAATGGATCGGAGACTCGATCTGCTGCAGCGTGATCGTCGATTGCTGCGACGGTTTCATCAGCGTCATCGAGGGCTCTCCCTCCTCACTGGAGTACGGCCTCATCACGACGGTGAGCGGCTCGTTCGTGCCCAGGGTCGAGGAGGGCACGTTGGCGAAGGCGAGGAGGTGCTCCACTTTGCCCGTTTGCCAGAGCTCGACGTGTAACGACATGAGGGGCGTCACCGCTCCGCACCTGATGAGGGAGGCCATCAGAGCTGATGAGGGAGGCCATCAGAGCTGATGAGGGAGGCCATCAGAGCTCGACGTGTCACGACATGAGGTTCGTCACCGCTCCGCACGTGAGCTGCCTCGCCGAGTTCCACAGGGGCGCGGATGCCCGGATCTCGGCGTCATCTCGGCGCATCTCCTTCCGGATCTCGGCGTCATCTCGGCGCATCTCCTTGAGCTCCTTGAGCGGCCAGGAGGCGACGCCGCCCACGCACCTGATGACGGAGGCCATCAGAGCTGATGAGGGAGGCCATCAGAGCTGATGAGGGAGGCCATCAGAGGCGACGCCGCCCACGCACCGGTCGAGTGAGTCGACCATCAAGTGCAATCAAGTGCAATCAAGTGCAATCAAGTGCAATCAAGTGCAATCACGCACCGGTCGAGTGAGTCGACCACCCACATGAGCACGTACACCGCCGCGCCCTCGCGATCGGTGCGTATGAGCTCATGCGAGAGCTTTGCACCATGGAGCAGAATGACGGGGCCGGCAGTGAGCCGTACGTATTGTGTGTAGCTGCGGTGGAGCTGTGGGGGCTGGCCGTCCGTCCCTAATAAGGGCTGACCGTCCGCGCCGAGCGGCGGCCCATTGCCTAATATGGGCTCTTGGAGGGTGAGTGACTCGGGTGATGCGAAATGCTGTGGAATCACGAGAGCGGCACGCCGTCGGAGAGCCGCATCGACCTCGGCATCGTCGCCCGCCCCGCCGACGACCGAGCGGGGCGTGCCTCCTGGTGCGATCTGGCTGCGCATGCCGAGCAGCAGGCGCTCCACTTCGCCCGAATCGAGCTGCTGCGCGCTCTCGCGGATGAACGTCCTGCAGGCGACGAGCTCCGGAGATGTAATTAGAAGTGTCATCATCAGAGGCACTCAGAGGCACACAGAGGCACACGGAGGCACTGAGTGGCTCTCAGCGCACCTGAAGAAGGCGAGCTCCGGCAACCCGAGAAGCCACGGGTGCGCGCTCAGGGCCGCCTGCACGCTGCGAAGCGCCTCCACATTCACTTCCGTAGGCGCCGCGGGCTCGGGCGCCTTGGCTGCCGCTGGCTCCAGGTTGGCTGGGGGGTCGGGCGGCGATGCGGCCGGCGGTGGTGGTGGCGCCGGCGCTGGCGCCGGCAGCGGCGGAGGCGGCGGGGGCGGCGGAGGCGGAGGCGACAGCGGAGGTGGTAGCGGCGGGGCCGCTGGCTGTGAAGGCGCCGCAACGTCGTCCTCAGGCGGCAGGTCTGCGCCTTCGTCGAAAACAGGCGTGTCCGCCTTGGACTTGGGCTTGATATTGATGCCAAAAGGCATCGTGAAGTCAAATGCGCGGCGGCGTGTAAGATGGAGACATGGAGTGGCCGTGCGTCGGCCTCGTCACTGTAGTGAATTCATACTTTTCCTGACGAACCTCCGTTGGCAGACAGGGTCGCGACGCACTTCGCCCAGAGTGCGACAGTACGCCAGTCAGTCAGTCAGTCAGTTTCGTCGCGGTCCCCCCGCGCTCACCACACCGCTTCTACAAGTTCCGTCAAAGGACGGCTCCGTTCCCCTCGGTCAACACGAGAGAAAGATTCATGGAGATTTGTAACTGGACAAGCTACCCTACCAATTGGCGTACTGTAATTCCCAGCCGTTCGAGCTGTGGGAGTGCCCTTACTTTGTGCTTCAAACAAACGCGTACATTGTACATTTGTACTGTATCGCACTCTGGGCGAAGTATTACGCGACACTGTCCATCTTCCGACGGAATTCGTCAGGAACGAAAAGTATGAATGTGTGTTCGAGGCCGACGCACGGCCCCGCCGCTGTCCTCCACCTCGCGTGCTCATATCTAGAGCCACCGGGGGGAGTACAATTGTAAGGGGGGAGCTGGGAGGACCGCCCATTTTACCGGTACCACGGTTTAGATATACACCTCAGCACCGGGGAGAGCACCGCGTGGCGGGGAGCCCGTTGGCTCATGGCCTCATGCTATTCTTTCGGAAATGAATTTCCCAGAGACGCTCTTCCGTCGACTGTGTTCACGCGAGTCGTTTCGCGTATCCGTATGTTTGGCCGCACGTTTGCCGTCCTCGTGGGCAGCACGAGCTTTGACTCGTTTGAACCCTTTTTCCTCTCACGAACAGCCATTTCGTCGCACAGTCACTGGGAAATTCATTTTCAGAAACCGAAACGTTAGCACGTCCTGCAGCACGAGTTGTGGTCTTGCTTTGGCAGAGGGGCGAGCGGAAGCGGCAGCAGCTGCTGCGACTCTTACATAACAACGGCGTTCGATGCTCGAGGTCGTCAGTTTGAGCGCGGTTAAGTGTCGTTGATTTGGAAGAGTCTTCTTTGATGACGATCGCAATCAACGGGACCTCCAACGACCTATGCCGGGAAAAACGCGGAAAAATTTGCGGATGTTTCCGAGAAAGCACCTACTGAATCAATCAAGAGTTGAGTACCAGGAAAAGCGGCAATTTTTCCGTGTTGGGGAGAAAGGAAAAGGGGGGGGCGCGCGCAGCGCGCGGGGGCGCGGAGCGCCCGAGGGCGCCGCCGGAGGCGGCGCCGGAGGCGCGGCAATGCGCCGGAGGCGC
>Ga0180442_100920_pt1 | contig 19086 bp, 14 predicted proteins | sample ChrtobMetP5_16mM_FD_119746 | JGI IMG/M metagenome (GOLD analysis project Ga0180442, IMG submission 119746) | Chrysochromulina tobin associated microbial communities from unialgal haptophyte culture, Seattle, Washington, USA - P5_16mM MetaG | ecosystem: Host-associated > Algae > Haptophytes >... | reverse complement strand
GGCGTGGGGGGCTGTGGGGGGGGCGGGGGGAAAATGACTCCCCGCCGGGGGGTTGGTGGGGGGGGGGGGGGGGGGGGGGGGGGGGGGGGGGGGGGGGGGGGGGGGGGGGGGGGGGGGGGGGGGGAGGGGGGGGGGGGGGGGGAAGAGGGGAGGGGAGAGGGGGGGGCGGCGGAAGGCGGCGGCGCGCGCGAGCCACCAGTTGGCGCAGCCGAGCCGCTCGCCGTGCTCCCCGGTGCCGCCGCCGCGCTGCTCGCCGTGCTCCCTGAGCTGCTCCCTGAGCGGCTCGACCGGGAAGCCCATGGCGCCCCACCTTCGAGGGGGGGGGGAAGGGGGAGGGAAAGGGAGGGGGGGGAAGGGGAGGGGGGGGGGGGAGGGGGAGCCAAGGCCGCCCCCCCTCGGGGGCCCCCCCCGGGGGCCCCGGGGGGGGGGGGGGGGGGGGGGGGGGGGGGGGGGGGGGGGGGGGGGGGGGGGGGGGGGGGGGGGGGAAGGGTAGCCCATGACGCCTCACCTTCGAGGACCCCCTCGCTGAGACCGGAGGCGTTCGAGGCTCCCGCTGCGGCCGGTGCGGCAGCGGGCACGGCAGCCGCGCTGGGGGTGGCGGACGCAGCGGAGGTGGCGCTGGCGGCGGACGGACACCTCTGCGGGCTCGCGACAGCAGACGAGCCTGCAGAAGTGGTGCCAGCGGCCTCAGTAGTAGGGGGGGCAGCGGCGTCGGCATCGGCAGTGGGCGCCGCAGCGACGGCGAGGGAGGCCCGCCAGGGCGGCGGCGTGGCACAGCCGCCGGACGGGCCGGCGAAAGCAGGCGAGGCGGCGCCCGCGGCCGTGGACGTCGAGGGCGCCGCAGTTGAGTCGCCGGCATCCACGCTTCCGCTGTTGCCACTCACGTCTGCTGATGGTCGTGACGGGCTCGGTGGCGCCGCAGCGGGCGCGACCGGAGCACTCGCCGCCACTGGCCCTGTAGCTGCCGCGGCGGTGTTCTCGGGCGCGTCATCCGCGGACGGCTCAGCCGCGTCCGCCACCGAGCCCTCCGCAGTCGAGCCAGCTGCCGTGCTCACGGAGCCGAGACTCGAGCCGCGACTGACAGAGGGGATGGACGCCGACGCCGAGTCGCCCTGCGAGGCATGGGAGCCCTGCAGGTTGAGCGGCAGCACGCGTGTGGGCGCGGCCGTGCTCCCTGCGGACGGCGACACGCCCGAGGTCGTGCTCGCGGTGCCCGAGCCCCCATCCAAGCCAGCACTCGCGAGTGTACGCGAGACTTTCGACGGAGACGGAGGCTGCGACAGGGAAACCTCGGACGGGATTGGCTCCGGGTCCTCCCTACTTCCGGTCGGATCGTCCTTGTCCAGCGTAAACGTTTTACGAAAGGCTTCAGCACGATGCTCCTCTGCGCGGTGGCACAGCACGATCGGGATCTTTCCCTGCTCCTCTCCGGCCTTTGGCAGATCGGCAAAGGGACGATCGTTTAAGAGCGGCTCCGAGGTGGCGCGCCGGATTACTGCGATCGCTGGTTGATCCACGGTGATCGCCGGTGCCGGCTTTGCCTGATTTTCTTCCGCCTGCATCAGGGTTGACTCCGCGCGCCGCCGTCTTTTTTTGTCGCGTGAACAAAGGTCAAAGCGTGAACAGGCAGCAAATGGTTCACGCTGTTTTGGGGGGTCATGACAGCCTGCTGTTCCTGGACAGGAACGGACTCCCACTGACCGCACAAACCGGTAAGCGCCCGTCGTCACACGTCCGCGAACTTTGATGTGCACGCCCGCCCGCCCCGCCGCCGGCGCCGATTGTGAGCGCGCAGGATCCCCCACCCCAACGCTTCAGAAGAGGCCGAGGCACATGCGGCTCGGTCGATCTGTCGGCCTTGGCTCGACACCCTCGGTCTGGATCCCATTGTCTGAGAGGTCATTGAGACGCACCGCTTCGGGCTTGCGGCTCAAGCAGCACTCGCCGTTCGCGAAGGCGTAGTCGGACGGCCACGCCACGTCGTAGTCGATCACCGCGTGCGAGATCAGAAGCTGGTCCACCGCGCAGAGGAGCATCGTGACCAACGGCACGTCGAGACCGCCGTCAATGTCGACCCAGCGCTGCTCGGTCTCGCTCGGCCGCTTCATGCGTGCGAGGACGCGCACGTCGCCGCCGGGGCCCGCGCTGGCGCCCGTGAGCGACACCGCCGTCAGCGCAATGTTCGTCAACAGGTTGTTGCACGAGATCTGAAAGATATCCCCGCCATCGGGCAGCGGCGCAAACTCGAACTGGTCCGCGGGCTCCTCGAGATCGTCGGCGAGATCGTCGGGGTTCGTACTGGCAGATGGATTGTGCGGTGCGCTGCCCGGGAACCGACCCCTCGACGCGCTCGCACGGTCCTTGGCGCCAGCTCCTTCCATGTCGAGCGTATACACCGAGAGTTGCCGGCTGGCTGTCTCGGAGCGCAGGCCGGCGGGCTTCTGGTCGCGATGGACGATCATGAGCCGCGGCCGCGTCTCGGACTCGAGGTACATCCGCACGACCGTCAGGTACTCTGTGAGCACCTTGCCTGTCTTCGGATCGACCGTGTCGACGGGCGCGGCGCGGTCCGAGTAGCGTGACTCGGCACGCCAGAGAGTCGCGCCGTCAGCAGCATCGTGCAGCTCCATCCATTCGGCGAAGGAGCTCGTGCGCGTCTTGCTTCGCCAAAAGACGACGGGGCCGGCTTCGTCCGGCCCGAAGCCGCTGTGCATGAGCCGCGTCGGCACCCGCACTGTGCCCACGGGGGCCGAGTACAAGTGCGGGTCAACGAGGAGCGAGCGCTTGCCGAGTGACTCGACGCCGCCCCATTTTTTCTTGTGCAAGTATGGCATCGAGCTTCGCTAAAAATCGGGTCGGAGTCGCGCTAAAGCAGCAGCGTCAGACGGATGCCGACCAATGCCGAGACGGATGCCCACAGGAGAAGGGCGCCCTCTTTTCAGCCTTCGCACCTTCCTATTTTGTGCTGCAAGTCAAGTTCTACGCGGTTTCACATTCAGTCGAGATACCGTTGCTAATTTGCTTGCTTGCTTTTGGGGTGTGGAAATGAAGACTTTTAAATAAACCTCGAGGGAATCGGCTTCGTCAAAATGGTCTCCCGTACCGACCGTCGGCTTTGACGAGGACGAACTGTCCAGGACGGCACCTGGGAGCGCGCCATGTCGATGCTTGAGCCACGAGCTATACGCACAGCCCAGAGAGAGCCGCTCTTCAAGCGGTCGTTCAAGCAGCCCGCATTCGGCCTATTCCGTTGGCTGAAAAAGGCACGCGCGCTGCAAGATCTGCATGCCGCCCATCCCCAACGAAACGGACCGGCCGCGGCCAACGTCGCCCACCATCACGAAGCACCAACGAAAATGTGCTTTCCCGGCAAGATGCCAACGGACCTTAGCCCGGCAGAGCTCGGCCGGCCACCACGACGAGAAGTGCAGTTTTTTTTGAGCTCTGAGGACTCGGTCAAGGCCGGCAATGCTTTCCCATACATTTGCGAGGATGGCGTCATCCTCTCGAAGGAAGAGCTCGTCGCGCGAGGACTAGCTCAATCTCCCTTAAACATTCGCTCTGAACACTCGGTGAAGGCTGGCGACGCGTTCCCGTACATCTGCGAGAATGGCGTCGTCCTCTCGAAGGAAGAGCTCGTCGCGCGAGGGTTTGTTCGATGCGACTCTCCCTTAAACATTCGCTCTGAGTACTCGGTGAAGGCTGGCGACGCGTTCCCGTACATCTGCGAGAATGGCGTCGTCCTCTCGAAGGAAGAGCTCGTAGCGCGAGGATTTGTTCGAAGCGACTTCTAGGCTCCGACAGGTTGTAACATGCGGAGGGGCCGAGTGGTCCCGGAAGTAATCGACATCACTGGCGTCGCGTGTTCTAATTAATGATGCCCATGGCTTCGTGTGACTGATATCCAGGGTTCCGTCATTTAAGGGTCCGCGGTCGGGTAAACTCGACTGAACCCTCCCGGCCCTCAGACCCGCGCGCGACGCCCCGCGCGACCCCTGTCCTCTCCAACGAAGTCCGACGTAACATTTCGTACGCACCGTGGGTCCGAGGACCGAGGACGCGCGCGCGCGGCGGGGCGCGCCGCCGTTTACCGTTACGTGGAATCGTTACGGGCGCTTATGCGCGGACGCTCCGTATACAGTCAAACGACATGCGTCCTCTACGCATTCTTTTTCTATATAGAACGTGCATCGGTGTCGACGGATTCGTAACGGCTTACGCGATCATCCCGGCGCGAGCGGCGCGGGCGCAGGCGGGCCAACCGCGCGGACCACCCCCCCCAAATGTCGTCCTCGGCGCCGAATTGCCTCGGTGCGCCGGCGGCCGTACGACCGGGGCGCGGCGGTGCCGCGCGTCGCCGTCGGTCGGGGCGCGTCGCGTCCGGATGTTCGCGTCCCGCTCGGCGGTGGCGCGGCTGCCCGCGCGCGGGTCGCGCGCGGCGGCGGGGCAATGCGGCGCTGATGTGGCGGGGTCGTAGGGACCCTACGGGCGGGGCTCCTCGCGCGGTATTGGTCGTAGTAAAGATTCGATTTCAGATTCAGATACAATCAATCGGCATGCGGCCTCGCCACCGATGCTGCACCAGCCGGCAAGACTGCGCACGCAACGCGAATAACTGCTGCAGGGATACCACCGTAAAATGGGCCGCCCACAAGCAGCTGCAGCGCGAGCGTACCTGGCCAGCTCGAGTTTTCATAGTCAAAGCCGGGCGGCGCGATGCCCACCAAGCCGAGCGCGCAGATAACGAGGCTGGCGAGCAACGCACAACCAAAGACAAAATCCGTCACGTGCGGGCCTGTGCTTTGCCTTCGCCTCTCCAAAGCAATCGCGAGGCATGTGCAAGTTGTGGGCGACGCGATGACTACCGCCGTCCACAAAAGGTGAGCCTCGTCGTTCATCTTGGAAGAGCGCACGTAAGCCACTGCAAAGGAACCGAGCAACGTAGCTGCTACCGCATTGGGCGAGTGCACCAGTGCTGCTCGCACACGAGCTGCCCGTGCCTTAGGCTTCCAGACCATTAGGTGGAACAGCCACCATTCGTGCCAAACGAGAAAGCTCAGTCCAATCAGCAGCATGCTACAATTCATGGCGAGCTCAGGCGTTACCGCTGAAAAGCCGTGCCTCATCACGGCCTTGATGTTGCCGTGGCTCTTCATGTACTTCCTTGCGGACACGGCGGACTGTGAAACATTATAAACAGTGGCTGTGAAACATCACGAGAGTGCCGTCAGACTTAAAATGACTCATGTGCGTTTTCGTAAAACGCTGATTCTCTACAGGTTTGGGCAGCCCAAACCCCACGCCCCCCCGGTAGGTGCATTCACGGGATAAATACGCACCGTTCCTGCAGCCGGAGTACGAAGTGCGGGTGATGCAGCTCGGCGACGCGCGGCGCGCTCTCGTCAAAGGGGCTCAGGAAAAGCTCCTGGCGTGGCCGAAGCATGCCGACGGCGGTGACGGTCTCGAGCGCGGCGGTCGTGTCCGCCAGCTCCACGTGCAGCCGCAGCTTGTCGGCGAGCGTCTCCTGGCGCACGCGCTTCGCACGCACGTCCTCGAGCAGTGCCTCGTGGTCGGGCTGGTGCCGCTTGAGGCCCGCACCAGCCTGCGCGCCGCTGCTCTCCCCGCCACCCTCGGCGCCCTCGGCGGCCGCATGGAGCATTTTGTAGATGGCGGTGGACACGTCGGGAATGTACTTGGTCAGGTTCTTGCGTCGCTCCTTGTCGTCCGCGAGAGCACGCTGCTTCAGAAGCGTCGCCTTGAGTTGCAGGCAGCACTTTTCGAGCGCGCGCTTGACCGCCTGCTGCACCTCGGGGATGTCGTCTCCAATGTACTCCTTGCCCGTCCCCTTGAAGGGCACCTTGGTCGACACGAGCGACACGAAGACGCCCACCTTGTCCTGGTTCTGCCGGATCTTATACGTCGCCCAGTGGATGCGCCGTTTGCTCACCTGGGTCGCAACATCCGCCCCTCCTTCGAATAAGAGAGGAATGCGGTTGGCGAAGCGGTAGACGGTAATGCCCGGCTTGGCGTCGCGCCCGCCCAGGCACACGCCCGCCTCGATGATCAGCGGATGGCCTTCGTGGGAGCACCCCGCGTCTTGGAAGGTCGCAACCATCTCGGGGCGCAGCTCCTTCATAATGCCAAGTCGCAAATTGTACTCGCCGACGGGCGAGAGGCAGTCGACGGGCACGGCGGCGAACTTGGCATCTCTCATCAGGTGCGCGAGCTGCACCACCTGCTTGTGCTCGAGCGCCGACGCGTCCGTCTCGCGCTCAAGACGCAGCTCATCCACCAAGCGGGCCGCGAGCTTCGCGTCGATGCAGCTGAAGTCCTTGGCGAGGAACTTGACGAGCGTCTTCTCCTTCGTCTCGCGCAGTAAGGTCTGAAGCAGCTCGGCGTGCACCGAGGCCGGGTGGGGCTTGATATACGACGGCGTGGGCGGCATCTCGTCCGAGCGGCGAGCGTACTCGAGCGCGAGCGTGTTACGCTCACCAAGCGTGCCAACCCGGAGGCGGAAGCGCGCGTACGGTGTGATCACCGCCATCTGGCGGAGATACTTGACGATGTACGAGCGGTACGAGGACCACGCGCCGCCCACGAGCAGCGAGATCTCGGAGCCGCGCCACCCTTGCTCGTTGGGCGTCTGCTCATGCAGCTGCACGCGCGGCTCATTCTTCTGTATGTCGATGTCGAGACGGCAGACCGAGATGGGCTTCGAGGCCCCTTGCGAGGAGCGCACGTCGACGGGCATGCCGGTGCTCTGCTTGGACCAGATGAGGGCCATCTTGGCGCCCAGACCGAACTTGCCGCGCGTCTGGCGCACGCCGTACTTGGAGCCCGAGAGGACGCGCCCGAGCATGTTCGGAATCTGCTCGTGCTTCATGCCACACCCATTGTCGCGCACGGTCACGCGGTAGTAGAGCGTGTCGCTCTTGCTTTTGCCGCCAGGCCTCTTGGCAACGCTCTCCTCGCCATCATCGTCGCCCGCGTCCGCGGCGCCCGCCGCCGCAGTCGCCTTCCCCTTGCCCTTCTTCTTGCCAGCCTCATCATCCTTGAACAGAGCCTCGTCGCGCCGCTCGTGCGTGGCGAGACCGAGCACCTTGTTCAGATCGGCGCCATCGAGCTCGTGGATTGCGATCTCGATGTCGGGCAGCTCGCGGATCGACTCGCACGCGTCGAGCGAGTTCTCCACGAGCTCTCGTATGGTCGTGTACAGGCTCTTGCCCGGGTTGTCGAAGCCGGCGATGTTCTTGTTCTCGGAGAAGAATTCGGCGGGCGACTTGAAGCGCAGCACCTCGCCGCGGGCCGTCGTGATGCCGCTGCCGTCCTTTTTTGGTGGCATTCGTCAGTGGAGCCCGAACCCAGCGAGCGTGAAGCGGGAAGTCGGGTCCATGACAATCTCAATCACACAAAAAGTGTGAATGATATAAACTTTGGTGTGTGTATGATCGCCTCTTCACACGGAGAACTTCACACAGCGCGCGAGAGAGAGGAGGAGAAACTGCGGCACGCGCTCGCGCTCGCGGAAGCTGTGTGAACTTCACACGCTCTCGTCCAAACTATGTTCACACGGAGTCCCAGCCAGATTCGGTCAGACCTGCTCCGCCGCAGCTTCGACGAGCGCGAGCGCGTGCCGCAGCTTCTCCTCTCTCGCGCGCGCCCCCTCGTCCTCCTCCGCCTCGCGAGCCGCACGCCGCCGCGTCGCGACGTCCCTCAGAGCAGAAACCAGCTTTCCGCGCAGCTCGTGCAGCGCGCGCCTGAACTGGTCGGCCGACACGAGTGGCGGTTCGCCCGACCGCCGAGAGCAATCGGCGTCCTCGGCGAGCGCCGCCGCCGCCTCGGCCCCCTCGAGCGGCTCCTCGGACGCTTCGAGGCGACGCGAAAGCTCCACTCCGATCTCGGTGATCATCTCGGCCACGTAGCCCCGGTCATCGAGCATCCCCGGGCCGGTGGCTTCGCCAACTGCACGGAGCATCGCGAGAACGTTCCCGACGAGCGCCACGGCCGACGGTGCCGCCGCGCGCCGCGCCGCACGCGCCCAGCCCACCGCCGTCGTGCTGAGAGTCCGGAGTAACTCCTCGGGGAACTGGCGCCCCAAACGGCGCGTCGCCTCAGGGAATTCGACGGTCGTGCCTGCGCTCGTCGCATCGGAGGAGGGGGCTGCCGCCGCCCCCCCCCCATCGACACCCGCGGTGGCAAGGAGCGCGGCGACGTCGAGGAATTCCGCCTGAGCAGTCGAGCCGAAACGACCGAATCGCTCGCCTGCGCACAGCATGGCCTCCCAGGCGACAGCGGCGATGGGCGCGAGCTCGGCTGGCGAGATCGTGCTGAGGAGAGCGCCCGCGCAGCGCAGGATGCGAGCGGCGACACTCCAGCGTGCCTCGTCTGCAGAGGCTGCGCCGCTGCTGCAGTCGCCGGCGCTGCTGCTGCCACCCGCCCCGCTGGGGCCACCAGCGCCGGCGCCACCTTTGGCTTCCTCGTAGACGCCCAGGTAGCGCTGCAGGCTACCGAGCACGAGCGGTAGCAGCTTGGCCGGTGGCAGGAGCTGCCTCGCGCGCCGTGCGAGGGCCCCCGCGCGCGACTTGGTCGCAGCAGCATCTTCGGCCTCGCCCGCGCCAGCTTCCGCCTCAACGCTACCCGTGCGTCGATCAGCTCCACACTCGTCGGCGTCGTTGCCGCCAATGTACGCATTCGTGAGGGCCTCGAGCGCGGCCCGCATCGCCGCATCCTCGGGTGGCGCATGGCCAGCATCGGCCGCCTGCGCGCAGGCTGCCCCCAGGCAACGCAGCGCTCTTGGCACCAGAGCGGCCAGCGCCACGGCCGCGCCGTCGTCGTCGGCCTCGGAATTGGGCGCCATATCGGGCACCTGCGCCTCACCGTGCGCGTCCGCGCCGGCCTCGCCTGTCGAGGCGGCCACATGAAGGACGAGGGCGGCGGCGAGTGTGCACACTAGCCATGAGGACACTGACGACGGCGATGGCGGCGACGGCGGCGGCGGCGGCCCTTCGTTGAACGACGCGGCCAGACCCACGAGCGCCGGCGCATCGAGCGCAGCCTCCATCGTAAGCCTCCAGGCAGCCGATCGGACGAGAAGTCGCGCCGCATTGCCATCCGCGGCGGTCGGGTCTGTGAGCACCAGAAGCAACTCTAGGGCCGCGGCACGTGTCCGCTCGGCCACGGGCGGCGAGGCGGCCGCCAGCAGCGCCGTCAGCTCGGCCTCGCCCGCCGCGACGACGGCCTCATCTGACAGCTCGCATGCCTGCTGAAGCAGGCCAACGATAGCGCTGGTGGCGGCGCCTGCGGCGCCATCGCGCAGCTGCGACCACGCGCTGCTGTATAGGGCGCGCTCAAGCAGCAGCATCTCGCACAGCTCCTGCTGATCGAGGCAGCACTCGCGTGCGGCCATCCAACCGGCGACGCGGACGGGCGCGCTCGCGTGGCCGCAGCTCCGCACTAGGACGGCTGACAAGCGGTCGAAGGGCAGCTTGTCGCACGAGTGCATGCGCACGAGCGCCTCCTCGCTAATCCTCAGCAACGAGGCGAGTTGGCTGAGCACGCCGGTAAGCTCAGAATCGGCGACGTCGTCCCACGCGTCGAGGATCTCGAGCGCCTCATCCAGTGCGGCGAGATGCTTGCTCGCCTCCGAGCCCGAAAGCGCCTCGGCCTGCTTTCGCTTCTTGCCTCGTGGCATCGTGTCGGGAGGCCGTGCGTCGGCGGGCCTCAGTTTGTGCAACAGTTGTCTGTGAACGGTGCGTGTCGAGCTCGTCCCGCTCGCCCTAAGCAGAACGGAACACGTTCAGAGTACATGTATTTCAGTTTCGTTGCCCAGCTTGCCCGATTGGCGGTCTCGTTCAAGCATGAGCGAAGGTGGCGACAATGGCCCAGGGCCTCTCTCGCGGCGCGGCTCCTTGCAGCGCGCGCAGCGCCGCGAGGCGAAAAGCCCGTACGGTGGCAAGCCCGGGAGCACGGGGCTGACAGACTCTGGAGTCGATGGAGGCTTTGATGAGGAGGTGGTGGCGGCCGGCAGTGTGAAGCGTACGATGTCGACCTTCCGAAAGGCGGCGCTCTCGGCCATCTCCTTGTCGCACGGCAACAAGGCGGCTGGCCCGCAGGAGATCACCCTGTGGAAGGACAAAGCGAACGACGTGCTCGGGATCACCTTCGACGTACCAGAGGACACGTTGCTCAAGGGTGTGGTCGTGTCTAAGCTCCATGAGGGCTCCCTCATCGCCAAGTCTAAGAAACTCAAGGTGGGTGATGTGGTGCACGTCATCAACGGCCGGCCGGTGGTGACGCCTCCTGAGGCTTTGGCGCTGCTGCAGGACATAAAGGGGGTGATCCAGCTGGTGATCACGAGCGTGGGCGCGAAGCCCAGGGCGCGCGACAGCACTGCCGAGACCGAGCGCTCCACGTCCCTCTTGTCGTCGGCCCTATCCTATCGGCCTGGCAGCAGTCGCGGCAAGGCCAAACCTGATGCAGCCGGCGCCACGGCAGCGGCAGCGGACGAGGCCGACAGCTCGAACACTACCGTCGTAGTGAGCTGCTCGCAACTCATCCTCGAGTCGAAGAAGGTCGTCGGTACGGCGAGCGGGCTGGACGCGCAGCTGGACGAGCTGTACAAGGCTCTCAAGGCCAAGCAGATAGAGTCGCAGCGCGCGCTCCGCCTGCTCATGGAGCTCGTGGGACAGACGGCCGTCGAGCAGGCTGGCCTCGTCATCGCCAACGAGCAGCAGGGCAACTTGCCCAAGGGTTGGGTGGAGTACTATGACCAGCAGAGCTCCAAGCACTACTATTACAACGTGCACACCAAGACGACCACCTGGACGAAGCCGAAGAAGGTACAGCCGCCGCAGCCGCAGCCGCAGCCGCAGCCGCAGCGCTCGTCGTGTCCATCGTCGGCAGCGCCTGCGCCCGTAAAGGTCGAGGGCCGCGGCGGCGGCGGCGATGACGACGAGTGGGACGAGGAGGAGGTGGAGGATGAGGAGTTTCAGAGTGATCGAGCGAGCGGGCGAGACACTTCACGCAGCCAGATCATCTCCGATGAGGTGGCGGAAGCCATCGAGGCGCTCTCGACGAAGAGGAAGATGATCGAGACGGTACAGATCGAGTGCAGCCTCGCGCCGCGCCACGGCATCGCTGGCCTGCAGTCCGTCTCGCTCTAAGGACTGCAGTGGCGGCGCGACAGAGGGCCGCCTCCGGCTGCGCTGACGGCCGCGCGGCATCAGCAGTTCAGCACGATTCCGTCTCTGTAAAAGGCAGAAATGCCGTGCCGACCGCCCTGTCCCGAACGGGCGAAACGCATTTGGACTTCGGATGCGGGCAATGTGTGTGCTGCTGCTAAGTGATAACCTGCTATGGGCGGCGCGGCGATGCGCACGTATCAGGACGAGCTCAGTCATTCCAGAGCTCGACACTGTGCTTGCATGACCATGTGTCAACATTCCCGCGACAGTCTGTTCCGTGGGCGCGCGTCCTGGCGTCCCTGCCCGCCTGCCGCCTCCCCGCTGCCTCCCCTCGAGCTGCCTCCGGCGCGCCTCCGTCGCATCTGGCGGCGTCGCTGCGTTCGGTTGCCTCCGACCCCACGTGCGTCCCGCCGCCCGTTTCGTGTGCCCGGAGATCGTCGGCGCAGCGTCCGTCGAGAACGCGCCGACCCCGCCGCGCGGGTGGAACGGCGGGTCCCGGGGTGGCGCCGGGGCGGTACCGCTGGGGGTCCGCGCCGCGGGACCCGGGTTTCCGATTCATATTTGATATTAATACACGATGTAGAACTGGAAGAAACACACATGGCGCCCACCGTCGCGGGCCTCTCGCTTTCGCTCTTTTTCAGGAGCGACGTCGCGGCGGCCGCCAGCCACGGTGCGCACGGAGCCGTCAGCTCTCGCCGCGATAGCACACTGGGGCACGCATGAGTCAACATCAGAAAGTAGTCACATCGTCGCAGATCGCACTGGGCCGTCCCCAGTCGGGCATGCCCTACCTGTCGCAGCCTCATTCGCCGTCCCAACCCCAGCCGAAGGCGGCCGAGCGCGCCTGTTTAGGAACGGCCGAGCGCGCCTGCTTCGGCCGCTCGGACGTGAATGGAGAACCATTTAACCGACAAGGAGCTTGGTGTCGTCGACGAACGAGTAGGGCGGTATCTCGAGGTTGAGCGGCGCGGGGCCCTTGCGGATGCGGCCCGACGTGTCGTAGTGCGAGCCGTGGCACGGGCAGAACCAGCCGTTGTAGTCACCGGCGCCGTTGATGGGCACACAGCCGAGGTGCGTACACACACCGATGCACACGAGCGTCTCAGCCTTCTGCACGCGGTCCTCATCAGCCTGCGGGTCGCGCAGCTCGCCCATGGGCACCGAGGTCGCCGCCGCAATCTCGTCCTCAGTGCGGCTGCGGATGAACACGGGCTTGCCACGCCACTTGACGATCATGCAGTTTCCTGGCTGCAGATTGCCAATGTCCACCTCGAGCGAGGCGAGGGCGAGGACGTCCGCCGCGGGGTTCATGGCCGCAAAGAACTTGACTACCAGCAGGCGAGCTGCCGAGGCGCCCATGAAGCGCGCGCCGCCGATCATCGTGTAGTTGAACGTGCGGTTGGCGGGGTCGGAGTGGCGCACCTTCGCCATGTGATAGGCAAGTGAATCAGAGTCGACGAACTTGTCGACGGGGACTGCGGGCGGCGGCGGGATGCGAGCAATCGGTCAGACTCAGGCAAACAGGCACGGTCGCCTCGAGACAGACCCGCGCAGCGCAGATGCCCTGGGTATCTTCCTGAGCAGCGGCGGCGGGGGCAGCGCTTACCGACAGTGCCGTTGTCCGTGGTGACCGTCGGAACGCTGCTCTGCACGGGCGCCGCAGCACGCAGCGAGCGGACCGCCAGCACCGGCGCCTGGCGTGAGAGCAGCGACGACACAGGCCGCGAGGCGCGGAGTGCGCGGCTCAAAGAAGCGGCCATGGAAAGAGGCAAAAAAACTTGGGCGATCTGCGCGACAGCACGCGAAAAAAACACCGCGCTGGAACGTATCCGGATAGCATTCAGTTTTCTCTACTGGAAGACGCTTCGATCCCTCCTGAATAGGAAGCTCCGATGAACTTCGAAGCGGCCGGCGGCCAGCTCTGGGCCGACGGAGGAGCGCGCGGCACCGCGCGAGTGGTGCGAGTCCACGGGACGGTGCTTCACGTCGAGGCTGCATGACGCAACCCGCCAATTCCTCGCAGATGCACCTGGTCACCGTTGGCGAAGTGGACGGAGACTCTGCGGTTATCTCCATGGGCACAGAGCCACCGCACGTATTCCGACTACCGCTCGCGCTGCTCCCTCCAGGCACTGCTGCTGGTAGGTCGCCACCGCTCCAAACCTACGCGCCCATATCATACGTGCACTGCAGGTGACTCTGACCACGTGCGGTTGTGGCAGGTAACATCATCTTGCTGCAGACGATGCGCGACTCCGGTGCAGTGCAGGAGCGCGAGCGGGGCATTCGAGCATTGCAGGCAGAGATTCGGGCGCGCTTTAGGCGATGAGTTATGTGCGCTACCCAGAGGGAGAGAAATGTGTGCTCGCCGAGAGCGGAGCGACGGATTGACGAAAGAGGACACGACATAGCCAATGGTCATAGCGCGGTTAGCGCGTTTTAGCGCTCTGAGTGACATTGTAGTACTCATTGGTGTTCTAGTGTGACGTGTGACCTGATATCTCTTATCTGAGCTGATGTAGTGCAGTGTGCAGATCTCCGCTCCCGTACTCCGCTCAGCGTCAGACGAGCGGCGGCCGCTCAGAGACGAGCCCCGCTCGCACCTGTGCTTGCGTCGCGGAAGTCTCTCGCGAGGGCTCCTTCATCTCTCTACATCATATCCCCGGGGGCTCTCTTTCAAGCCTCTTCACCGCCCCCGATCTTAACGCGCTTCGCTGGCGGGTCGCCGGCCAGCGAGGCCGTCGCCGCTCCGCCCGCGTCTTCGACGAGATCGTCTGCCGAGAGGAGCTCCATAGTATCGATCCGGCGCACCTCGAGTGGCTCAGCCTTTCGGGTAGCCGCTGCGGAAGGCGGCGGCATGAACGCCGCGTTCATGCGGTAGGTGACGGCGGCGACGCTCGTGCTCGTGTCCTTGCCGCGGCTGCCCGTGACCTCGGTCGTCGTTGTCGTTGTCGCGCTGCTGCTGCCCCCTGGAGTGCTGTCATCGCCACCCTCCCCTTCGACGGCGGCCTCGGCCTCGGCGAGTTCCTGCAGCCCGCTCAGAGAAGTGATCCTGGCGATCGAGGCAGGCAGCGTGCCCGATCCGCTGCCCGCGCCGCCAACGGGCGCCACCAGGCTCAAGGGCCCTGCATGCTGCATCGCCCGCTCGAAGCTTGCGATTGTGTCCACTCGTTGGATCGACGATGCGGGCACCTGCGACTTGCCGCTGGCCGCGTCGGCTGCCAGGAGCGTCTGCACGCCGCGACGCACGACCAACCGCGGCGACAATCCGCACGCCGGCTGGTCGGCGTACAGCGCCTCCTCCTCGAGAGCAGAGGCGGAAGTGTATGAGGAGGCGTCATCGTCATCATCTTCGCCCTCGTCCTCGTCGTCCTCGTCGTCCTCGTCGCCGTTGCTTTCCTCGTCCCGCTCTACCAGCGCGTCATCGAGCGGGTGCATTGCCGACGAATCAGCGTTCGCGTCGTGCTGCTCGCCTGCAGATAGGCTCTCGTCTTCGAAGAGCATAGGAAATTTTGCCAAACGCGGAGATGTTTCTGGGATCCCCAAACGAAAATTCCTCGAAGAGCGCGCGCGCGCGCCTGTCGCCTAGTTACCTGGAAGACTACGACTTTTCGTAGTCGACGCGTCCCAATTGTCGCTTCGCGTCGCGTCAAGTGAAACAGTATTGGGTCGCCGGACGGAGCTGCTTGCAGGGAGGGACCGCGTTGTGAGAGACCCTTGCCGGCCGCGCGCTCACGCCACGGCTCGACCCGTCCAAAGTGTGGCCTTGGGCCTGCGCCTGATGGCGTCGTTGGAGGAGATGGAGGAGATGGAGGAGGTCGACTCTGAGGAGCCCGCTGAGAAGTTGGAGGAGGTGAGAAGAGCCAACGAAGCGAAGCGGCGTAGGGAGCTGGAGCAGATTCGAAAGGCCGAGGCGGAAAATCGAAAGCGGGCCGAGCGTGAGCGACTGAGAGAAGAAGATGCGATGCGGCGAGCAGAGAAAGAAAAGGAGCTGTTGATCGAATCGCTCGAAAAGCCGGTCGTGGCCTTGCTCGATAATTTGGGGTTGAGGGACGAGCTTGCGCTGACGCTCGCGCAGAGCGGCATCAACTCACTGCATACCCTGATCAGCATGCCTCGCCATGAGCTGATCGAGAAGCTAAACGGGAAGGTCTCGGCGATCGATGCGGTCGATCGCATGATCATCTCCGCATACAGATCCGATGCGCTCGAGAAGGTGAACACACTTTTGCTGCCGGAAGATGAGAAGTGGGAGCGCCTGGCAGCTGCCAAGCGTGCAGACGAGGAGAAAGCGGCCGAGAAGGAGAAGGAGGAGGTAGTGGCCCAAGTAGGCCATGCTCAGATGGCCTACTATGCTGCTCGCGGTCGCAAGATCGCAAACGTCGAGGAGCCCAAAAGCGACGAGGCGCCAGCGCCGGGGGTCCAGACGGAGCACGAGATCGAGGCCGAAAAGGTGCCCTTCGGCCCCCTTCGCATGGGCCTGATCGCGGTTGTCGACCGGTGGTTTGACTACCTCTCCACGCAACCCTCGATCATGCACAAGTTCGCAACAGCCAGTCGGGGAGATCAGAGTGCCGATGAGCCAGGTGGGCCGACCTGGCGGGACACGGTCGCCTGGGCAGTTTGGCTGCTAACCGCGCAAAGCGGCTGGCATCCGGGGACGTCATTTTGCCCGCGGCCGAGCTCGGCACCGCCGGCAAGCAGCGTGAGAAGCATGAGATCGGACGCGTCTTCGGGCAGCAGCACTTCGGACGGCTTTTCGCGCCTCGGCATGAACCGGCGGGCGATCGAGCGTGACCTAAAGCTCGCGCAGGATCACGCGTGGATGGCTCTTTATCCTGGGCTCAAGCGCATGAGTTCTGCTGACTGGCGCGTCTACTGGCACCGCGTCAACAGCTCCTTTGCCTCCTTTTTCTCCGAAAAGGGCAGTGAGCGCTGGAAGCTAGCGGCAGCTGCTGACGCGCGGGCTGCAGCCTTACGCGCAGGTAAGGTCCCAGCCGAGCAGCATGAGGCAGGGCTACACGCGGAGCGCATGGTCGCGGCGATGCTCCGCACGTCGCCACGTGGGCGCGCAAGGACGCCAGAGCAGCGCAACCCGCCGCCGCCGGTCCCCACGCCGCTGGGCATGGCGGCGTCCTTCACCCTCTCGATGGAGCAGATTCTGGAAGGGCGCCTGCGCTCAGCCAGCACCTCGTCCTTCTCGGCATCGAGGAGCATCCCAATTCAAGTGACCGTTAAGCAAGGGCCCGCCGCAGAAGGCATAGTCCCAGGGCTTAGCCTGCCTACGACTGTAGTCGCTGCGCGCGCCACCTGGCCACCGTCGCGAGGATGTCAACGCGCTGCCATCATCGCAGCGTCCATCACTGACGCAGCCGACCGGTACAAAGACACGCCGAGCCGTTACCTTGATCTCGTGAATCGCGCTGGCCGGTATAAGGCGCGCGAGGGACAAGACTTCGAGTCCGGCGCGCGATGGTGCCCGCCTCCGCCCGCACGGAAGCCGACGCCGTCGACGTACAGGGGCAGCCAGCAGTCGACAAGGGGGAAGAGCAACAAGATCAGGGCTCGAAGAAGGAAGGAAGTTTGATTATCCTTCTTTTCAACCGGATCGACTTCCGGCGGCTCGCACCGCCAGCATCACACCGCGCAGGGCGTGGAGCCACAGGCGCCAACCGAGCAGTGGTCAGTGCATGCCCACTCCATGATAGGTGATTCCAGGATACAAGTAGTACGAATACGCTCCTAAGTTGAACAAATAGAGAGCATCACAGCGCGCGCGCAGTCGACAGGGTCAGCGGCCTTCCACAAATAAATCTGCAAATGTTGTGTGCATGCAAACTGCAGTAGAATTCGTCTCTGGTCCCCAAAAACCCTGGCAAGTCGCGTTTGGCCCGGCATTGCAAAAGGCCGCCACGCACCGACACTAAGCACGTCTACGCGGCACTCCACGAGTTGCGGTGATGGTACAGGCCATGGACCGACGGCACGTCTACGCGTCCAACAGCAACACGACGCCTCGCAGGAGCGCAAGCTCAGGCTCGACCCCGCGTAGGAGTGGCAGCACTTGCACACCTCGTTCGGGTTCGACGCCGCGCAGCGTGACACCTCGCCGCAAGCAAGTCGTACCGCAAACCACAAAGTTGCAGGCCCTCGTCGCGGAGCAGTGCGACAAACCGCCTGCCCCTGCGCACATGAGCGCTTTCCGCAACCCTGATACCAGCACTGGCACTCGTCTTGGCGGCGTGGGATCCCACCCCTTTGGCCTCTCCGATTGGGAGCGGAGATGGCCGAGCCGGCGTGTGATGAGTGCCGACGAGCTCAAGGCGCGCAACGTCAAGGGCGCGAGCATCGATGGGCCTAGCATCCAGGCGCACAGCCGGGGCGCCGCCGGCCGCGCCGGTGTCGCGTCCGAGCAGCAGGTGACCTCAGGCATGATGCTTCGCGATGCCAAGCGCCGCCGGTGGCACGCCGAGAAGACGATCGAGCACATGACTCACGACATGCAGCTAACGGGCTCGGAGACGGAGCAGGCGAAGCAGGTTCTGCTGCAGTACGCGGACGCGCTCAGCGTCCTCGGCGATGGACGAGCCCGCTTCCTGCAGGTGACGATGCCGATGACGGGGACTTCTGCTAAGTGGCGCCAGTTTCTCAAGAGCGACGGTGTCGCCCACTCGATCCCGCTGCAGAGCGTGCCGCCATCGACGCATGGCAACGGCAACGTGCTCGAGCATGGCGCGGTTGCGACGGTGAAGCACCCTGACGGCTCATTCCACATGATTCGCCACTTCGCGCCCTCCTCCTTTGAGAACGCGCGCTTTGCCCGCTCCATTCCCCCCGGCTACGCCGGATTCATTCCAAACGAGGTTCAACAGCTGAATGCGCTACCGCGTCCGGCGCGCTACAAGGCGCCGGAGCGCGAAGTCGCTGACAAGCCGACGCGCGACCTATCGTCTGCCAGCCGGCCGCCGCCGCCGCCGCCACTTGCGCCGCGCGTTCGGGAGGGATGGAGTGCGGCGCAGTGGGTAGGCTCGGCCTCCGCGGTGAGCCCTCTTGGTCTTGCGGCGCGCACAGTTGTGCGCATTTGAGAAGCGCCACCTCGCGCGGCCGCGGGCTTCCGAGGAATGGAAGGCGAGTGATGTTTTGAGCGCCTCGTCCTGTTCGGAATCGGATAATTATTGAGCGCGTGTTGGTGTTCCATGTTCTCGATGTTGTGTGGTGGAGACTGTAGTGGATTGCGCTGTGCGCGGGCTTCAACCCGTAGGTGATGTGTGGACTGCTCTGTGCACTGCAGTGCGCTGTGTCCGGTCCTGTGAAAAGAGTCTCAGTCGGTCAGTCTGTGATTTATAGCCTCTATCACCCGGTCCGCGGTCCCGCTCCCGGCGTCGGGGCCTATTATTATAATACGATACGGAGATCTGGTGCTAGCTGCTACCGGTAGCCATAGTGACGAAACCGCTCTGGTTATATATTCGGCTGTGGCGCCGGTGCGGTGAGACGCGAGATCCGAGAATACATCACGATCCTCGATCTGAAGAACGTACCGCGAGAACCGACGACTAAAACATGCTATTAAAACAAATCGCTGTCTTCCAGCTTCCAGAAGAGGTCGGACTCCGTTTCAAGCATGCAGTGCATTAGCCCCAACGCCCTGCTGCCCCCCACCAAAGGCGATCGGGTAGTTGCCACGGACGCCCACGGGCTTGCGCGCCTCAACTGCCGCCGCGCGCTCAACAATGTCGCGAGGCACCACCTTGACCCGACTGGTCGATCGCGCCGTGCCGAGCGCCTTGTCGGCGACGACCTCGGCGGCGAGCTTGCCGCCCAAGATGGCGCCCTCCATCGAGCCCAGGTACTTTTGCGACGTCCAGTCGCCCGCGAGCACCAGGTTGGGGATGGGCGT
>Ga0180442_100909_pt1 | contig 19207 bp, 28 predicted proteins | sample ChrtobMetP5_16mM_FD_119746 | JGI IMG/M metagenome (GOLD analysis project Ga0180442, IMG submission 119746) | Chrysochromulina tobin associated microbial communities from unialgal haptophyte culture, Seattle, Washington, USA - P5_16mM MetaG | ecosystem: Host-associated > Algae > Haptophytes >... | reverse complement strand
CTCCGGCCAGGACCGCTGCAACGGGCCCGCTTGCCCCACTCGTCGGCTCTGTTGCGCGCGCCGCACGTGCTGGCGCCGTGTTGGTTTGTTTCGTTAACGGATGCTTGCAAGTTTGCGAGATTTTATGACGTGTCACCTCTAGATGGACCCCCTCCGTCATCTCCGCCCACTCCCGTCCTCCCCTGCTGGCTTCCGGAGCACATTCGATAGGCTTCCGTATGGTTCTTGGTTCGTCTGTTGTTTATGTATAGACTTGACAGCCACCAAACCTGAAACCAAACCGCAACAGCCAGACTGGATCCGACACATACATTAGAGGGGTTTTGGGGAGCGCCTACGAGGGAAAATACGTCCCCGCCTACGCCGAGGAGTGATGCACATCTCCCTCCTCAGGGAGATGCAAACCTCGATCTCCCTGAGGAGGTGATGCACATCTCGCCGCCGAGCTCGCGCCGCACGCCCATACCCCGCGCGGGTTTACGGCACACGCAGGTGAAGGTGAACACCGAAAACCCTAAACGCCGCGCCACCGTCGAGCGGAAGAACGTAAGGATGGGACGCAGGACTGCAGCCTGGGCCACGACCTCTCTTCTCCGCCCAGGACGGCGCGCGGCCGGGATGCCCGCCTCCGCTGAGCACCTCTCACTCGATCTCGCCTAGAGCTCGATCTCGCCTAGAGCTCGCCCACACTCACTTCATCATCTCAACCCACCAGCGGGCTAAGTAGAGATTGCAAATGCAATCTCAATCCACCGCGCTCCAGCAGGCTCAGTAGAGATCGCTGCGCTGATCGCGCCAGCGTGACCCGGCGCGCCCACCATAGCGCTCGCCCTCATACTCACCATACTTAGACCCATATTCGGTGCCCAGAACGGCGCGCCCACCATAGCGCTCGACCTCATACTTAGACCCATATTCGGTGCCCTCGGCATAGCGATCGGACGCGCCGTTCTGGGCGCCACGCCCGATGCATGCGCGCCAGCAGCGCGCGCAGCTGCAGCCCCATTTTAGGCAACTGACGCATCCGAGCATCGCGTCCGAGGCGCGCTTGCCCAGCCTGCAGTTGACGACGACCCAATCAGCATGCAATCAGAGGTCATCATCAACTGCAATCAGAGGCCATCAGCTCGCCTGCAGTTGATGACGACCCAATCAGCATGCAATCAGAGGTCATCAACTGCAATCAGAGGCCATCAGCTCGCCTGCAGTTGACGACGACCCAATCAGCATGCAATCAGAGGTCATCATCAACTGCAATCAGAGGCCATCAGCTCGCCTGCAGTTGACGACGACCCACGCGAGCAGGAGCGTCGTACCGGCGAGCGCCGTGATGAGCACCAAGAGGGCGCCGTAACGGTGGCGCAGCGCCTCGGCAGACTCCTCGCCCACGACGACGCGCGCCATCGCGTCTGCTGTGGAACGCAGCCGATCGGGTGCGATGATGAGGGCCGTCATCATCGCGTAGCACAACGCCCGGAACGCGACGTCCATCAGGTACGCGCACGCGCCGCTCAGCCGCTCGCACGCCGTCGTGGGCGCGCCGTCCTGAGCGCTCGTGGGCAACCAATCGTCGCTCCGAGTGGACCACTTGCCAGTGCCGCCGCCGCCGCCGCCGCCGCCGCCGCCGCCGCCGCCGCTGCAGAGGGCAGAGCAGCAGTCGGTGGAGGCTGAGGCGCCGTGATGGCGTGATGACGGATCGGGCGCGCGCTCGGCACGGCGCGGCACGAAGCGCGGCGGCGAGGCGTGGCGCTCGGGCGCGCGCCGTGCTGAGCGCGCGCCGTGCTGGTAGCCCGCCGGGGCCATGCCACGCGCTTCGGCTTCGGTCTGCTTGGCGGCGCGCCCCTCGCGCCGCACGATCCCGCCCTCGAGATCGCGCACCTGTGGGGAGAGAGGGGGGCGGGCGCCGTCGTGAGCACTTGCATGCAGGGGCGGCCTTCGAGATCGCGCACGAGATCGCGTTCGAGATCGCGTTCGAGATCGCGTTCGAGATCGCGCACCAGCGTCGCGAACTCGATGCGATCGAGCTTGCCGTTCGGGTCGTCATCGTAGACGCGCACAAGGGCGATGGCCTCGGGTTCTGTCGCCTCGAACCTGATGAGGGACGCAATCAGACGTCATCAGATGCGATCCAGACGCACTCAGATGCAATCAGACGCACTCAGACGTCATCAGTCGCACTTAGACGTAATCAAAGGCTATGAATGGTAATCAACGGGTAATCAACGTACCCATAGTAGCGCAGCGCAGCCCGAAGCTCACGATGGTCTATGTAGCCGCTCTGGTCCGCGTCGAAGGCGTCAAAGGCGGCCGAGACACGCGCGGGCACTGGGTAGGCGTGGTCACGCCCTGGGCTGCGCACCTGTGGGGAGAGGGGTACGGGCGCCGTCGTGAGCACTCGCATGCATGCAGGGTAGTAGGTGTGGTTACGCCCTTGGCTGCGCACCACGCCCGCCTCGACATCTCGGATGAGCTCGGTGAATTCGGCGAGGTCGAGCTTGCCATCTGGGGTGTCATCATACCGGCGCACCACCGACTGCGCTCGCAATCAACGCCCATTAGCGGAGAATCCACAGGCGCTCCACGGGCAATCAACGCCCATTAGCGTCGCAATCAACGCCCATTAGCGGAGAATCCACAGGCGCTCCACGGGCAATCAACAGACAATCAACAGGCAATCAACGGACAATCAACGGACAATCAACGGACAATCAACAGACAATCAACGGACAATCAACGGACAATCAACAGGCAATCAACGGACAATCAACGGACAATCAGTGGCACTCACCTGCGCCCCTTTGTCGCTCCGCCCGTAATCAACGGTAATCAACGGTACTCAACGGCACTCACCTGCGCCCCTTCGACAGTCAGGTCGCTCAGCCCATAATGACGGAGCGCATTGCGCAGCTCGCTGTGGTCGAGGAAGCCGCTCCGGTTGGCGTCGAAGTGATGGAACGTCTGGGCCACCTTGGCCTGCACCGCGCCCAAGGGGCGTACTACGCCGCTGCCGCCGCTGCTGCCGTACGCGCCGTTCAGATAGGTGCTGCCGTACCCGACGCTGCCGCCACCGTAGCTCAGTGGCGACACGTGCGCGGCGTATTGGGCACCCGACACGTGCGCGGCGGGCGGCGGCGGCAGCGGCGGCGGCGGCGGCGGCGCATGGGCCGCGCCCGCGTCGGGCTGCCACTGGATGGTGAAGAAGACCTCGCCGGGCGTCGCCTGCTCGTCCTTGAGCTGCACCGAGCAGTCCACGGCCTGGCACGAGCCGAGGTCCAACTGACGCAGATCGATCGAGCCGTTGCCGAGCGGATCGTTGCGGAAGCTCAGCCGGTCGTGGTCCCAGGCGTGCACCTGGAGCGGCAGCGCAACGAGCTGCTCAAAGCCGCCGCGGAAGAAGAAGTCCTTGTCCCAGCGCGGGTTGAGGCTCTTTTTCACGACCTCCGACTTGTGCGTCTCCTTGCCTAGCGTGAGCTTGACGTACGGGTCCGAGTAGCCGTTGCTGTCCATGGAGCGCAGGCCGATGGCGTGCGAGAGGCGCACGCGCAGCGAACCGCTGTTGGGCGAGGCTGGCATCTTGACGCTCTTCATCACGTTGCGCGGACCCCGCGGAAGCGTGTCCAAAATTTGGGCGTTAGCGGGGCATGAGCGGTCGAACAACTCTCACCTCATCGTCTCACCTGGGGAGAACTGTGAGGGAAAAGCCACGGTTTCGGAGATTTTGTGCCGAGAAAGCAAGCGTGATCGTCATGTTTGGCCGTCTCCTCCCGCGCCTCCAGCGGCGCGGCGTGCACAATCTCGCATGGCCGCGGCCGCACAGCCCGCTCGCCTCGCTCATCGGCCAGGCCTCCGATGCGGTCGCCGCTGCAGAGGCGGAGGCGGCAAAGGCGGCCTACGCGCGCCGGCTGCCGCCAGTGGACGAAGCGACGAGCTTCGAGTCATACCTGCACGCCGTCGGTGCGTCCGAAGAAACTTCCGAAGAGGCGCGGCCGCTCTCGTCCAAGGAGCAGGCGGAGCAGATCCGACGCGAGGCCGCCGAGCACCGCGTCAGACGGCGCCGCGGCCTGAGCGGGCTCGCGGGTGATTTCATCGAGGACGAGGGCCCGCTTGAGCTGCCTGCCGGCCGCGTCGACCCGCAGGAGGCCGCCGGGCGCGTGGTCATCGACCGTAGCGGTCAGCAGCCGACATCCATGTGGCCGCCGCCGTCCTCTTCCTCCTCCTCCTCCTCCTCCTTGCAGCAGCAGCAGCAGCAGCGGCAGCAGCAGCAGCAGCAGCGCCCATCGAACGATCCCTTCTCCTCGGCCTGCATGCAAGTGCTCACTACGGCGCCCGCCCCTCTCCCCACAGGTACGCCATCGAACGATCCCTTCTCCTCGGCCTGCATGCAAGTGCTCACTACGGCGCCCGCCCCTCTCCCCACAGGTACGCCATCGAACGATCCCTTCTCCTCGGCGGCGGATGTCACGCGCCGTACCGAGCGCGCCGAGAGCACGCGCCGTACCGAGCGCTCCGAGGAGGCGCCGCCCCTAGACACGCGCCGTACCGAGCGCGCCGCCGTCGCACACATGCGCCAGGCGATCCGAGACTTCCGACTGACCCCGAGGCAGGTGAAGGCGCATCTCGACCGGTGCGTCCTCGCTGAGTGCATGCTGATTGCCTCCTTCCTCCGATGAAGGCACATCTCGACCGGTGCGTCCTCGGCCTAGAGCCGAACCTCACGGCCAGCATGCAAGTGCTCACTACAACGCCACTCTCTCCCCACAGGTTCGTCATCGGCCAGGACGAGGCGAAGCGCGCGCTCTCGGTCGCCGTGTGTGACCACTACAACTTCGCACGGCGCTGCCTCGCCGAGCCCGCCCTCGCGGAGACACATCACGTGAAGCCGAACGTGCTGCTGCTCGGACCGTCCGGTGTGGGCTGATTGCTTCTGATTGCCTCTGATGGCCTCTAATTGCCTCTGATTGCCTCTGATTGCCTCTGATGGCCTCCTTCATCAGAACGTGCTGCTGCTTGGACCGTCCGGTGTGGGAAAGACGCAGCTGACTGATGACCTCTGATGACCTCTGATGACCTCTGATGACCTCTGATGACCTCTGATGACCTCTGATGACCTCTGATGACCACTGATGACCGCTGATGGCAGGTGTGGGGAAGACGCACCTGATGCGCGCCCTCTCGCGGCTGCTGGGAGTGCCCTTCGCCAAGGCCGACGCGACCAAGTTTAGCGCTACAGGCTACGTGGGCGCCGACGTCGAAGATGCGGTCAGCTCCTCTGATTGCGACTGATTGCCTCTGATTGCGTCTGATTGCCTCTGATGACCTCTGATTGCCTCTGATGACCTCTGATGACCACTGGTGACAGGTGCGCGCGCTCGTGCCCGCGGCCAACGGCGACGTGAGCTTAGCCGAGTTTGGGATTGTCTATGTGGACGAGGTGGATAAGCTCGCGGTCAAAGCATCGCAAGGTGTCTTTGGAGGAGGCGGTGGCAACGGGGTCAATACCAAGGAGGTGCGCTCGCTGATGAGCTCTGATTGCGTCTGATTGCTTCCATCATCAGCGGGGTCAATACCAAGGAGGTGCGCTCGCTGATGAGCTCTGATTGCGTCTGATTGCTTCCATCATCAGCGGGGTCAATACCAAGGAGGTGCGCTCGCTGATGAGCTCTGATGAGTGGCTTCTGATTGCCTCGCATGGCCCCTGATTGCCCTCTGATTGCCTACCTCATCAGCTCGCATGGCCTCTGATGACCCCTGATGACCTCTGATGAGCCCTGATTGCCCTCTGATTGCCTACCTCATCAGGGACGATGAGCTCCACCCTACTGAGACGGAGCGCAAGGTGATGAGCCCTGATGAGCCCTGATTGCCTACCTCATCAGCTCGGATGGCCTCTGATGGCCTCGCATGGCCTCTGAGAGGCCTCTGAGTGGCCTCGATGGCCTCGGATGACCTCTAATGACCTCGAATGACCTCTAATGACCTCTAATGACTTCCGTCATCAGGTGCAATTCGCATTCCTCAAGCTGATGGAGGATGCGGAGGTTCCTCTGCAGCCCGCGACGGCGCAGGCAGGCATGCCGCCACGCCTCGGACGCCCCAGCCCCCTTGTCGGTCATCATCATCCCGGCGGCGGCGGCGGCACTACCAGCCGAAGAGAGGAGGAGGCTGCCATCCTACGCACACGGCGCGTGCCCTGATTACCGCTAATTGCCTCTGATTGCCATCCTACGCACACGGCACGTGCCCTTCGCCTTCGCTGATGGCCTCTAATGGCCTCTGGTGACCTCTGATGGTCTCTGATGTCCTCTAATGACGTTTGATGACCTCTGATGACCTCTCTCATCAGGCACGTGCTCTTCGTCTTCTCGGGCGCGTTCACCCAACTCGACGCATCGCTGCAGCATCAGTACCGGCAGCAGCAGCAGCAGCAGCAGCAGCAGCAGCAGCCGCAGCAGCAGCAAGAGGCGGAGGCGAAGGAAGAGCTCCCTGACGTACTTCATTTGGCGCAGACGGCCGATTTCGTATGATTGCGCCTGATTGCGTTCTGATTGCGTTTCGATTGCGTGCTGAGTGCCCTCACGAGTACCTAATATGGCAGGTGCGCCAGAGTTCAATCGGGCGCATCCCCGCGCGCGCTCTCGGCCTGCATGCAAGTGCTCACTACGGCGCCCGCTCCCCCTCTCCTCACAGGTACGCCATGGACTCGAGCCAGAGTTCATCGGGTCGGCCTGCATGCAAGTGCTCACTACAACGCCCCTCTCCCCACAGGTACGCCATGGACTCGAGCCAGAGTTCATCGGGCGCATCCCCGTGCGCGTCGCGTGCCAACGGCTGCGCGAGGCCGATCTGTTTCGGGTGCGTGCCTGCATGCAAGTGCTCACTACGGCGCGTCCGTGCCAACGGCTGCGCGAGGCCGATCTGTTTCGGGTGCTCACCGACGCGCACGTGAGTGCCAACATGCAAGTGCTCACTACGGCGCCCGCCCCCCCCTCTCCCCACAGGTGCTCACCGACGCGCACGACTCGGTGGCGGCGCAGATCGTGCGAGATTTCGAAGGGTGCGCGCCAGATCTCGAGCGCGCCAGATTGATTGCCATCGTGATCTCGAGCGCGCCAGATCGGATGGCCTCAGATCGCGCCATCGGATGGCGCTTGATTGCCATCGTGATTGCCTCTGATTGTGGAAGGTATGAGATCGAACTCGTGCTGCTCCCGTGATTGCGCTTGATTGCCATCGTGATTGCCATCGTGATTGCAGGTACGAGATCGAGCTCGTGCTTCTCCCGTGCGCTCTGCGCGAGGTGGCGCGCCGAGCGGCCGCCGAACAGGCGAGTGCCACTGATTGCCACTGATTGCCTCTGATTGCCACTGATTGCCACTGATTGCCTCTGATTGCCTCTGATTGCCACTGATTGCCTCTGATTGCCTCTGATTGCCACTGAGTGTCGCCGAGTGTCGCTGAGTGCCGCTGAGTGCCGCTGAGTGCCGCTGAGTGCCGCTGAGTGCCCCCGCAGAGTGCCGCTGAGTGCCGCTGATTGCTATTGACTGCCACTGATGAGCACGGATGACCGACCGCCGAGCAGACCGGGGCACGGGGGCTGCTCACCGTTCTGGAAGGTGCGCTTCGTCACTTCAAGTTTGAGCTGCCCGGGACGGCGCTGACGAAGCTCGAGGTGGATGCGAGTATGATTCGTCAGCCGCAGGTGGCGCTGCGCCGGCTGCTTGAGCGTTGAGGGAGGGGCGGGCGCCGGGATGGGCGCGCCGGTGTAGCCTCGAGGTAAAGAGGTGAGGAGGAGTCGTGCGCGGTATCGACTCGTGGTTCGAATCGAATTTATTCCGAATTCTCACCGGGCCAGGTGTCTCCCTCTACCGGGTACGGCCTACGACCATGCCTACGACATGGGCCCTACGACCACATACTGTACATACTGACCTTTACTACCTTCACTACCGGACTGAGTGCGGTGGCCGGCCACTCCGTGGGGTGGCGGCCACGTCAGTGCAACCGCGCGCCTGTCGCAGCGCGCGCGCTCATCAAGAGCCGACCGCCGCCATGGCCGCCATGCCCGGATGGTGTGACATGCTCGCCTGATAAGCTGGAAGCTTCTCCATCGGTAGCCAGAAGCCGTAGAAGAAGCAGTCGACTGCGGGCGGCGATGTGCGACACACAGAGAGTGAGCGTGGGAGGGACTCGGGAAGGCTGTGGGAAGATTCGAGAGGGCTCGCGTGGAGGAGGTCCACGGCCACGTTCACAGGCGAATTCGGGCGCACCGTAGACGGCATTGGTGGGATGTGCTTGCAAGAGTGCGCTCTTGCTCTGCTGCCGGTGGTGCTGGCGCGGTGCTACGCTACGCTCAGCGATCAGCGGCAGCGGCAACTCCTGCGTCGGCTCTTCCTTAGAGTCAAGGAACTGCCAAACGGAATGCAAGGGAGTGAGCACGGAACCTCCGAGAGCGCGCGCGCTCGCACAGAGGAGGTCGGGGCGAGCACGAAAGGGCGATCCGCGAGGCTTGCGGACCTCGCGCAGCTTGAATGACAGCAGAGAGCTCGGCGTTCGGCGCATCGGGAGGCCCTCGGTGGCCATGTCGCGTGTGAGTTGTTCTGAAAGGCCTCTCCTCGTGAGTTGGAGGCTTGTGGACGACCGAAGGGAATCAATTTCGTCCTCACGAGTTTGACGAAGCGAAGTGCAACTTCCAGGCCGGTTCTGGAAATGACGAACTCGGGTGACTTATTTGTGGGAACAACGAAACGTAACGAAAATTGGCGGCGAGCCATTGCCTTAAGAACTGTGACTTATTTGTGGGAAACAACGAAACGAACGAAAATTGCTAATTGGCGGCGAGCCATTGCCTTTAGACCTAAGTTGCAGCCTGAGCCTCCTCGCCCCTTGCCTCGCCCCCGGGCAGCACCAAAGCCACCACCCGCGGTGTGCGCACCCCAGGGCGCACCTCGCCGCTCGGGATCACCCACAACGCACCCCAGCGGGCCGCCGGCGTCGTCACGGGCGCTCCGCCCGGGAAGGCCATGGCACTTGACGAAACTGTGCTCCAGCTGTCCTCGATTTCGCTGTAGCTCATCATCAGAGCGCCGAAGCCCGGGTGACGATCCTTGAGGGCCTGTGATAGGGAAGCCAATCCAATCAGTCGCAATCAGTCGCAATCAGTCGCAATCAGTCGCAATCAGTCGCAATCAGTCGTAATCAGGACGTACCGCTTGCTCCCCAAAGTGGGCGCCGTCGTCCCCGGGCAGGAAGAGCATGGCATTCCGAGCTCCTAATTTGGAAGGTGATGTGAGCTCGGCGCGAGATGTGAGCTCGAGCGCCGGGCCGGGCGACCCGACGATGGCGCGCGGCGGTGGTTTCAGCTTGCGCCAGGTGCTCAGTGCGGGGTCGAAGGCGAAGCCGTCCCGGAGGAACTCACCTGTGGTGGGAAGAGGAGCGAGAGGCGCCGTGATGAGCACTTGCATGCCACCGAAACCGTCGCGAAGGAACTCACGCGTCGAGCCCATGCCATCGGCCGTTGGCAGCAGCCAGGGTTCGTCAGGGTTCGTCAGGGTTCGCCAGGGTTCGTCAGGGTTCGCCAGGGTTCGTCAGGGTTCGTCACGAGTCGAGCCCGTGCCATCGGCCGTTGGCAGCAGCCGCGCGCCACTGATGAGCAGCACTCGCTGGGTGAGGCCGCTCCACCCGATCGCCGGCAACACGCGCCCGGGGCCCGGGATGGCCGGTAACTCTCGCCACGAGCTCGCACCTGTGGGGAGAGGGGTGCGGGCGCCGTCGTGAGCACTTGCATGCATGCAGGGTAACGCTCGCCACGAGCTCGCACTCAGGCCCTCGACGAGATGCAATCTCCACAGCTGTGAACACGCCTCGGTGGCCTGCGGGCTCGCGGAGCCGCCGGCCACGTAGAGCACGTCGCCCACGAGCACGCCAGCCGCGTTCGCCAGAGCCACTGGGAGCGACGGGCCGGCCTCCATTTCCACAGTCCCGGTGCCGACGCGGTACGAGTACCGGAGAGCAAGGACAGTGGCACGGTGCGCCGACCCGTCGCTGCCACCGACGCAGAGCAGACGGCCTCGCCAACTCGCCGAGACGCCGTACCCGAGCGGGTGCGGCAGGCGACCGACGAGCATCCAGCGTGTGGCCTGCGGAGACTCCAGGGCGTACACGGCATCGAGCCAGTGCTTCGCGCCGCCCTCCCACGGTGGTCGGTCGGGAAAGTTGGCACCGCCCGCGAGGAGCAGCGCACCGCCAGAGGCGCCCACAAACGGCCCAGCAACGCCAAGCGCGTCCGGGATTGGAGCCAGCTCCTGCCATCGCTGTGCGGGGAATTGACCGATGTCTGCTGCGGTGCGCCACCAGATGCACAGGACGAGGCTCAGCCCAAGCAGCACCGCCACGCCGAGTGCCTGAGCCGAGCCAACGACCGACGACGACGTGCTTCGTGGGTGATTGTTGCAGGTCGGGAGCGGCGTGTACCCGATCCCGGACGCCATGGAGAGCGCAGCGTGATGGCGGCTCGAGCACGCGCTTCGACGCCGCTTTCGCGGACGTTTGTGCGGGGGGGAGCGAGCGGTCAGAGCGTGTGAGGAATTTCACGCCTTCGAAAAGAAACTCCCACTGACGGTCCCTCCGAGGGCGGGGGCTGCATGCGGGTGGACAAGGACTAGTCGTTTCCGGTCGCGAAGGATTGATTGCGAATGCGGGATTCTTGTGATGAAAACGCTAATCGGGCCATCCCATGCAAGAGGGCGATCTTGTGAGGACGCCGAAAGGCTCTGGCCGCATACTCAAAGTCATGGGTCCTCGACTTCGGGTGGAGTTCGATGACGGTAAAACCACGTGGGTCGAGGTAAAAGACGCCCAGCTTGTGGAAGGTGCTGTCATCGCGGCGCCTGCGCCCGCGCCCGCCGCTGCTGCCGCCGCTCCTACTCCAGCTCCCGCTCCAGCTCCCGCTCCAGCGGCGGCGCCATCGATGCCGCCGCCGCCGCCGCCTCCGCTGGCACCGCCCGTGACAGAGATGGCAAGCGCGGCCGTCGGCGACCCGCTCGAGCCGTACAAGGGCAAGTGCATTGTGCTCTTCACGAGCTACGCCTCGAACCAGCTCTTCGAGGTCGCATGGCGGAAAGTGGAGACGCAGCTGCAGGCCAAGGGCATCGACTACGTGCCCGTCGACGGCGCCTCGCCGCCCATGAAGGAGGTCCGGAACGCGCTGTGGGCCGTAAGCGGCGCTCGCACCTACCCACAGGTCTTCATCTACGGGGAGCAATGTACATTCGTGGGCGGCGGAGACGAGGTGCAGGAGCTCTTCGACTCAGGCCGGCACACACAGGTATTCGCGGGGTTCCTCGGCCAGAAGAGCTGGGAGCCATGCGCGCCGTGATGGGCGTGCCTCGGCCAGAAGAGCTGGGAGCCCTGCGCGCGTTGTATTGATCACCGCGGTCGTATCAATCGGGAGACCGGCGTAAATAACACATTTGTTCGTGTCATTTCGTCTCCCGTGGCGCGTTATGGAAACGACGGAGAGCAGCTAGCTAGATCCTATCAGAGAACCTATACACACTCCACTAGTCACTCGTATAGTACACTGTCGTCCGGCGTTCGGGTGGTCGGTGTCCGCATAACCATAGCACCGGCTGTGCATGCACTCGCTGCATGCACTCGCTGCATGCACCGGCTGTGCATGCCCTGGTTGCATGCACCGGCTGTGCATGGCCTGTCACGCACGCTCGCTAATAGCCGAGAGAGGTCGAGCCCTCTGCCGGCCCGCTTGCATCTCTAATTGATTGCGATTGATTGCGATTGAGTGCGTCCCTCATCAGGTCGAGCCCTCTGCCGGCCTGCTGCCTAATATGGGCAGCTCAGAAGAGCAGCAGGCAGAAGATGATGAGCGATCCAAGCAGCAGCAGCATGCGCGAGAGGAACGCCTGCTGCGCCTGTTCCGCGGTAAGGGCCATCGTGGGCGCCACCGCGTCGCTCGGCATCGCCATGGCTGGCACCAGCGGTGGCATGCCCGGCATGGGAAAGACGAGCTGCAGCCCCAAAACTGAAGGTAGCACCCTGAGCCCCGAAGAGAGCGTCGCGTTTTGCTGCTGCTGCTGGTACTGCTGCTGCTGCCTGATCGCCTGCTGCGTCTGCAGGGAGGGCGAGAACGGCGCGCGTGGCCGCGCCGGTACGGCGTCGAGCTCGTCGCTGATTCTGGTCCGTAAGCTGCCGTCTTTGCGAGGGTCTACCTCTGCCCGCCCGCGGCCGTAGAGCGGGATGATTCGCTCCTCGGAGAGGGCTGCCTTGCAGATGGGGCAGGCAGCGTTGTTCGGCGAGGCACGCATCCACTGTGGCAGCCATGCGAGAAGCGTGCGCGCTGTCAGAGAGGAAAGAGCGGAACGCAGGCATAGGCACCAGTGCGCGCGGTGCGCACCTTGTACAAGCACGGCCAGCTGCAAGGGAACGGCGCACGGGCGAGAAATCGGGCAGCAGGAGGTCAGCGTCTGGAACGGTGCCACACGGCTTGTGAAATGGCTCGCGCTCTCGGGAGTTTGCACGCACCAGTAGAGGTGGCCGCACTGGGTTATGACTGGGTTGCAGGCAGTCTCCAGGCAGATGTTGCACTCGAAGAACTGTACGGCCTCAACCTTTTCCTCGCTGGACTGGCTCGTCCCCGCCATTGCGTTGCAGCTGTTAACGGTGCGGCAGATCGTTCACAGGCAGAAACCGCGACGACCCTCGCCACAGATCGGGCGGCGGAATGCTGGGCGACACGTGAAACTTGAACGTGCACGTCTTGACGAAACTCTGCGTCTTAAGTTTGCGGACCGCTGCGACTGGCAAAGCTCACGGCGGCGATTCTGGAGTCTTGGCTCGTCGTCTTTTCAGCAAATGACGACCACCACGCAGAGCAAGGCCGAGTATTTGAAGCGGTACCTCGACGGTGGCGGCACCGATGCGAGCGAGCAAAAGCGAGATAAGAAGGAGCACAAACACAAGAAGCACAAGCGGCACCACCATCACCATCACTCGGGCATGAGGGTGATCGACGCCGACGAGGTGGTGGCCGCGGGTGGCCGCGAGATCTACGACGAGGACGAGGAGGAGAAGCCGCAGCTCGACGAGGCCGCTGCTGCTCTCGTTGCCGCGCAAACGGCTCAGAGGGCCGCCAGCGCAGCCGCGCCGCGCAGTGCGCCAGTCAGTCAATGGGAAGAAGTGCCCGTTGGCAATAGCAAGCGCGCCCTGCATGACAGCCCCGACCCCAGCCCGCCTCGTCGCAAGCCGGAGCGGCATGACAGCCCCGACCCCAGCCCGCCTCGCCGCCGACCGGCAGACGATAAGAGCGTCGGCGCCGTGTCGAGCGCTTCCACTTCCGCACCGAATCCGGCGGCACCATCTTCAAAGATGATGCCGCCGCCGCCGCCGCCGCCGCCGCCGCGGCGAGACGCCTCCGCCGCCGCCGCGGGCGCCGCTAGCAGCAGCAGCAGCAGCAGCAGCAGCGCGCGTGGCGCCATGATCGATTCACAGCCCTGTTCACAGATGATCGATTCAGCCTCGTCCACCGCCCTGGCTGCGCCTGGCCTGCATACCCACTTTGCGTCGCAGTCGAGCGCCGCCGCGGAGGCGTTGAGAGGCGAGAGCGCGAGCGCGGCGGACGCGATGGCCTTGGGTGCGGGCCGAGCCACCATCTACCGCGACAAGCTCGGCAAGAAGATCGAGCCATCGAACACGGGCGGCGCCGGCGCCGGCTTGGGCGCTCAGGACGACGCTCCGCCCGCGCGTGTGAAGCCCACGTGGGGCACCGGCCTGGCCCAGCAGCGCGAGAAGGACGAGTGGCGCGAGTTTGCGCGCACCACCGCCGCCGGGCCGGTCGCGAGGCACGATCTCGACGGCGAAGAACCTCTGATGACCTCTGATGACCTCTGATGACCTCTGATGACCTCTGATGACCTCTGATGACCTCTGATGACCTCTGATGACCTCTTGATTGCCTCCTTCATCAGGCACGATCTCGACGCGAGCGTCGATGCTGAGAAGCGCGCCGTGGTGCGCTTCGACGATCCGATGGCGGAGCATCTGGCGAGGAAGCAGGCGGCTGCGGGAGGGCCCGCCAAGCCCAAGTATCGCGGGCCCGCGCCGCCGCCCAACCGCTTCAACATCGCGCCGGGCTTCCGGTGGGACGGCGTCGACCGCTCCAACGGGTACGAGAGACAGTTCTTCCTGAAGCAAGCGCAGGCGCGCATCAAGGCGAGTGAGGCGCATGCATGGGCGACGCACGATATGTGAGGCCCATGCATGGGCGACGCACGATATGTGAGCTTGGGATACCCCTCGCCTGGGTCCATGCGTCGTACCAGTTCAGTTCAGTTCAGTTCAGTTCTGAACTGAACTGAACTGAACTGAACTGAACTGAACTGAACTGAACTTCGTACCAGATCGTTTGAAACGTGTGCATGCCCCCGCGTTGAACTTCTGAAACGTTTTCCCTCCGGCTCCCTCAAGTTTTCGACACGGTCGTCCGCCCGACCCGTGTGTGACGCGCGTGAGTGCCGCGTGGACGTTGCCATGCGCTCACCATTAGCGCGAGCCTTGCAATCGCCAATTGCATCCGATTCGCGTGCGTCCCGGAGGCAATTGGAGGCGCCACTTCACTTGGCGCAAGCCATCATGGCGAATTCTCCGCCGTTGGTCACCAGGCTGCTGGACGCAGGCGCGGATGCCACGCGTGCCCCAGGGATGGAGGAGACCCATTGGTTCAGCTCGACCGCCGAAGGATCTGGATTCGAAGCCATGATGAGCCAAGTAACATTGGTGCACTTTGCCGTGCTCAATGGCTACCTTGTGGTGGGAAAGCACCCTGCGGATACTGCTCGACACGAGGACGCACTCACAATACTCTCAACGCTCATTGAGCGCGGCGCAGACGTCCACGCCAGGGCCACCTTCGCATCCGCCGTGTGCTATGAGCACAATGCGCCCAGCACAGCGCCCAGCACAGCCGAGCCGGCTCTGCAGACAGACATCGATGGTCTCTCTCCATCCAGTTTCGCGCGGCTCCTCGCCGTCCAGCTCGAGATGCAGACGGTTCACAGCCCTGTTCACAGACAGGCGGGCGATAGCCAGGTCGCATGGCTCGAAGCGGCCATCGCGCGATTGAGTGCCGCTGAGCGTGCGGCTGCGGAGGGCCACACCACGTCAGCACCAGGCTCACCGAGCGTGCATGCCACGTCAGCACCAGGCTCACCGAGCGTGCATGCCTTCCTCGCGGCCTTCTCGACACAGTGCGACGTGCGATTCGTTTGCTCGGCCGACGGCACGACGCTCCATGCCCACCAGGCCGTGCTCGCGGCCGCGTCCGATCACTTCCGATCGCTCTTCAGCGAGGCGAGGGCAGCTTCGTCAGGAGCGTCGCCGCGAGCGCTCTTCAGCGAGGCGAGGGCAGCTTCGTCAGGAGCATCGCCGCGCTCCCCCGAAGCGAGCAGCCACGTGGTCGCCAGGGTTGAGATCACATCTAGCAAGTGGGAGAAGGCGGCGGTTAGGGTGCAGGCGTGGATTCGAGGGCACCAGGCGAGCTGATGACCTCTGATGGCCTCTGATTGCCTCTGATGGCCACTGATTGCCTCACTCATTAGGGTGCAGGCGTTTTCGAGGGCATCAGGCACGCGACTCACAGGAGGAGATGCGGAGATGCTGATTGTGCTTGAGTGCCTCCCTGAGTGCATGCTGATTGTCCCTCCTCATCAGGCACGCGACTCACAGGAGGAGATGCGGCGCATCGAGTGGATGCGATTCTTAGCAGCCGACGGCGCTTATGACGAGGCGCTCAAGCTTGCGATCAAGCCTGCCGAGGCTGCGGCGCTCAAGCAGATGCAGTCCGGCGATGTCGAGGGCGGCACGCGCAAGCTTGTCGAGGCGACGCCCACGACGACGCGCAAGCTTGTCGAGGCGACGGCAGCTATGTCCAAGGCTGCAGCGCCGGCGAAAAAGCCCGTAGCCGACGCGCCGTACCGGCCACCCGTTGTCAACGCGCCGTACCGGTCATCCGTAGCCGACGCGCCGTATCGGGCACCCGTAGCCGACACAAAGCCCGAGCTCAGCTCAGATCTCGCGGCCCCTGTTCACACCATCACGACGACCCACCCGTCGCACCTGATGCGCGTGGCGCTCGCATTCGTGTACACCGGCGTGATCGAGGACGCGCCGCTCCACTTGCATGCAACCGAGCTGCTCGGACTTGGCCTCGAATTTGGATTGACGAAGCTCCAACTGCTGGCGGAGGCGAGCTGATTGCCGCTTCATTTGCCTCCAATTGCCTCTGAAGTGCCACCATTGTCCCTGATTGCGTCCGCGATGACGTCACTGATGACGTCCCTGATTGCGTCTCTGATGACATCTCCGATGGCTTCTGCTGAGCTTCAATTGCCTCTGCTGGCTCCGACTGTACCCTTTCCGTCATCAGGCGAGCTGCATTCGGGCGCTCTGATGACCTCTGATGACCTCTGATGACCTCTGATGACCTCTTGATTGCATCCTTTATCAGGCGAGCTGCATTCGGGCGCTCACGGCCGACAACGTGGCGAGCCGCCGCGAGCTTGCCACGCGGCTGGGCTCTCGGGGGCTCGAGCTTGCATGCATCGAGTTCGTGCATCGGCAGCGCGCTTCCCTCTTGGTGGATCCGGCGAGGATGGGGCGTAACGACTCGGTGAGTGCCTCGGATGGCCGCTGATGACCTCTGATTGCCACTCACTGATTGCCTTCGGCTCGCAGCTTTCGGCCTCGGATGGCCTCTGATTGCCTATGATTGCCTATGATTGCCTCTACTGATTGCCACTGATGACTACGAATTGCCCACTGATTGCCTCTGATTGCCTCTACTGATTGCCACTGATTGCCGTACGAATTGCCTCCGGCTCGCAGCTCGTGGCCTTGCGACGCGCGGTGCTCCGGCGGCAGCTGCTCGGGGCGTGGCGCATCTGGATGCAGGCCACGCTCGAAGAGCAGCTTCTCGACCTTTCCATATTAGGCAACCACAGCCTCGTCATCACCCAGGGTGGCGCGCGCCGTTTCGGGCACTCTGCGCTCCTGCGTGGGCTCGACAGCCACCGGCTGCAGCAGTTGCTGCTCCAGCCGAGTGTGTACCTGCGGCTGATGCTTGGGCGCGCGTGGCGTACTTGGCTCAGTCAGAGCCCGCAGGTGATGGCCGTTGATGGCGTCTGATTGCCACTGATTGCCACTGATGACCGCAGGTGATGACCGTTGATGACCTCTGATTGCCACTGATTGCCACTGATGCCCGCAGGTGATGACCGTAGGGGGTGTGCTCGAGCTCGACAGAGCTCCCGCGCGAGCTCCCGCGCGAGCTCGAGCGCCGTACCGAGCGCCGGCTCCCGCGCGAGCTCCCGTGCGAGCTCCCGTGCGAGCTCCCGTGCCAGCTCGAGCGCCGTCCCAAGCGCCGGCTCCGGTCGCGGCACGCGTGCGCGACACGTCTACGCGCCGTCCCGAGCGCGATTCGTCCACGTACCTCTTCGCCGACCTCTTCTATCACCCGGGCTTCTACCCGAGCACAGAGTTGCCAAAAGGGGAGCCAAATGGGGGTCCAAAAGACGAGGGCGGCTCTGGCCATCAGTCTGGGCGCGTGCCTCCATCGGAGTTTGGGGAGGGGAGATTGCCGAGATTGTCGGAAGGCCATCAGTCTGGGCGCGTGCCTCCGTCGGAGATTGGGGAGGGGAGATTGCCGAGATTGTCGGAAGGATCGTCGAAGCTTTCCATCCATCGCGCGGCGGGCCGTGAGGGGGGAGGCACTGCGCGCATCCTCTTCCCTCCGAGCTCAGATCTCGCAGCCCCTGTTCACACCATGGGAGGCACTGCGCGCATCCTCTTCCCTCCGAGCTCGGCTCACAGCAGCAGCAGCAGCAGCAACGGCGGCGGCGGCGGCGGCGGCGGCGGCGGCGGCGGCGGCGGCGGCGGCGGTGAGACTTTAGGCGGAGGCGGCGTGCATGTGGTGGAGGACCGAGACTTGGCGTGCTCAGCACGGCGCCGTTTGGCGGAGGACTCGGCGGCGCCCAGCATGCAAGTGCCCACTACGGCGCTGGCGGACCGAGACTCGGCGGCAGCCACCGTCCTCGCCCGCGTAAACATGGGATTTGAGCGCGAGAAGGTGGTCGCCGCCGCCGCTGCCGCCGACGGGAACCTCGAGCGAGCCCTTCATTTTCTCTTCGGCTTCACTTCAAAGTCTGCAAGCCTGACGCGCGCACGACCGAAGCATAGCCCAGGACCTTCAGCTGCAACCGCGGAATAGCCTTCACAGGTAACGATAGCTGAGAGCTGAGTTGTTTCGTCACTTTTTCTGAGGATGACGTCGTACTGGAGTGTTGGGGGTTCGGTTAGACTCTAGTAGAGAGTAGCGTATGCACACGCGCGACACAGCCTCGACACAGACTGCTCATTGCAGTCCGCATACATGTACTGATTACAGTACTGTGGGTAATAGGGTACGAACTGATAAACTGTGCGTCGCTGCGTCCCCTCCGTTACTTCCATCCTCTGACGACGCAACTGCACCGTGCACGCGATACCCTGCACAGACACGGACACCGCAAACACGAAATGTGCTGGATAACCCTCAGTGGCTTTCTCACCACACTCCTGCATCGCGACAAGTTTGAACATGTTTGAAGTTTGGTCGCGAAGAGTATTTAGCGTGCTCCCCCGCGCGCGAGCGATGGGCTGCGCTTTGTCGAATTCGATCCGGAACGATCCCGAATCCCTCGCCGACGCGCTCTTCGACGCGATCGCGGCGGCGCGCGTGCCCAAGGGCACGCTCAAAGTGCCGGTGCGCCCGCACGCGCGCCGCCTGCCGAGCGGCCGGCGCGGCATCACCCGCAAGATGCTGCGCGCCATCCGGCGCTTCTACTGCGCGCGCGGCGCGCTCGGCATGCTGATGGGCGACCTGATCAAGAAGGAGGGCTTCGAGTGGAGTGTGTGCGCGCTCACGCGCTCGACGGGGCTCTCGCTCATCGAGTCGCTCGCGCTCACGGCCGAGGCGCGCGGCGAGGTGGTGGACGCGCTCATCGGCCTCGCGACCACCTTCTTCTCGTACTCGTGGGATGGCACGAAGCTGGGCGACATGCTCGACGCCATCGAGCGCAGGCTGGCCGAGCTCGAGGCCGCCGACGGCGTGACGCGCTACGTGTGGATCGACATCTTTGCGGCCTCGCAGACGCTGCTCTCG
>Ga0180442_100862_pt1 | contig 19733 bp, 15 predicted proteins | sample ChrtobMetP5_16mM_FD_119746 | JGI IMG/M metagenome (GOLD analysis project Ga0180442, IMG submission 119746) | Chrysochromulina tobin associated microbial communities from unialgal haptophyte culture, Seattle, Washington, USA - P5_16mM MetaG | ecosystem: Host-associated > Algae > Haptophytes >... | reverse complement strand
TGAGCTCCTCCGGACGCGCCAACCGCCGGCATAGTCCGCAGCGCCGTGGTGGGCGACTGGCTGTGGAAGCAGACCGCTGAGCTCCTCCGGACGCGCCAACCGCCGGCATAGTCCGCAGCGCCGCCGTGGGCGACTGGCTGTGGAAGCAGACCGCTGAGCTCCTCCGGACGCGCCAACCGCCGGCATAGTCCGCAGCGCAATGGGAAGGGTCAATTAGCAGCACATTGATCATGGTCATCAGTGCCAGCCCCTGTCGGGACGGTCGTGTGCGGTGTGGGGTGGTTGCTGGTGGTGCTGCTGTAGAGTGTAGTGATGCGGACAGCCGAGCTGGAGCACAGATGGAGCTGCGCGGCGGCGGCGGCCGCAATTCTAGGCGCGAGCCCAAGGCCAACCGAACCGAACGGCGGAAGCGCGACGACGCGCTCGACCCGCCTTCGCTTCCGGCACCAGTGGTACTACGGGCCGGGTACGGTACCCCGTCGCGGCGCCCGGCGCCCGGCGCACGGCCTTTTCGATTCCTCTAATATTCTCTCTAAATATTTTTCCCTGGCCAGGTCACACAATCAGCGGCAACGTCCGCGGCGCTGTCCAAGCGCATCTCTCTCAGCTGAACGGCCACATGCCCCCTTGCGGCTTGTCGAGCGGCGGCTTGCCCTCCCGGCCTCGCTTGGCGTCCTCTTCATCGTGATCCTCGTCGATGATCACGGCCACCGCGAGGATCGCGGCCGCGTCGACGCCAGCGGCCACCTCGACGGCGTACGTGTCCACATCCTTGAAGACCTCCGGAGAGCGCTTCACGCGGGCGATCGTGTCGCCGCCCAGCCCGCCCGCCTTGAACGTGTACGCTCGCTCGCTAAACGAGCCCTCGGCGTAAAAGTCGCCAAACGGGTTCGCGTCGCCCTCGTAGTAGAACTGATACTTGGGCGTCATCGAGAGCCACTCGCGCTCGACCTTGCACAGCAGCTTCTTGCCATCCGCCGAGTAGATGTCGTAGCACGTCGTCGCGGCGATGATTCTCCGCTCGACGGAGCAGAACTTGATGCCACGCTGGTCCTTGAAGCCGAGCTTGTCGACGACCACACCGCCGAGGTTGACGTTGGAGCCTTCAATGCTGATGACGACCTCGCCGCTGAGGTCTTTCACCTGAAAGTCCTCGCCGCTCAGCGAGAAGAGCTTCTCCTGCAGCTGGTAGATCGCCGGCGTCGTGCGGACCAGCGAAGGCAGCAGCGGCCGCTCGGGCGGCCTTTGCCTCTTGAGGTTGTTGTCAAACAGGTCACCGAAGAGATTCATGCGCGGCGGCGGCTGCCGAGCGCTCCATGGCGGTGACGACGATAGCTGGCGCGGCGGCGGGACGGCGACCAGCGCGCACGTGATCGCGTCGAGGCGCATCCTTCCGGGGAAAGCAAATAAAGCACGTGTGAACTGGCTGTTAATACAACTTCGGCCGTTCTAATATCGTCGCGTCCTTCGCGATATAATCAGCCTCTTCACGTGAACACCGCGCGAGCCGCTGCGGCGGCTCTCATGATCAACCACTCCACGCTGTCGTCGTGTCCAATGCTGAGTGTCCATCGTCGCCCAGTCGTCCTCACGCCCGTCCAGCCAGAGGCGCCGTACTGGGCACCACCACCTGCCTGCTGGGGAGGACCAGTTGGAGAGCGAGCCCCTTCATCGCCTCCTGCAGCCGCATTGTGCGACGCATGAGCTCTTCCCACTGCGTCCGAAACCGCACCGAAGACGCCGCCTCCTCCTCCGCCGCCGCCTCCGCCTCCTCCACCTCCGCCTCCTCCTCCTCCGCCGCCGCCGCCTCTGCCTCCGCCTCTGTAGCCGCAGACGGCCAGAGCTGCCGCGACCAGAACGGCGCCTCGGCCGCCGCCTCAGCGCGCGCCGCCCGCGACGGCGCGTGCGCCCAGAGCAGCGCCTCGGCCGCCGACGCCTCATCGCGCGCCGACGCTGCCGCCGCCTCAGCGTACGCACTCGCCGCCGTCGCCGCCGCTGCCGCCGCAGCGCTCTGCGCGATCGCGCTTAGCACGGCGCCCGACGTGCGCGCCGGCGCGCCGCGCTCGGAATGCGGAGTGAAACCACCACGAGTGAAACCACCCTGGCGCGGCGCCATGCCGAGCGTCGTGGTGGGCGCCATTTGCAGGCGCGCGTCCTCCTGGGCTACCGGCGCCGTGCTGGGCGGTGGCATCAGCGTCGCGCGCACCGGGGTGGCGCCGTCCTGAGCACCGCCCAGAGCCCCGCGCGCTGTCCTGAGCACGACTGTCGCGCGCTGTGTTGGGCGCGCTGACGTGGCTATCCTCTGCTGCGGCGACGCGCCGTGTTGAGCACGATCCTGGCGCTGCGCGCCGAGTGCCTCGCGCATCGAAGCGCCGTCGTGGTCGTCGAGGTCGTCGGCGTCCGTAGCGTCGTCATGGGCATCGTCATCATCGGTATCGATCAGGTCAAACAGCGTAGCAGGCCCCAAAGCATTCACATTCACATTCACATTCACAGCAGGCCCCGAAGCAGGCGCAGCACCCTCGTCCTCGTCGTCCTCCTCGTCCTCGTCGTCCTCCTCGTCGTCGTGCCTCGCGGGGTGCCGAGCGCTGTGTTGGGCGTCCAAAGGCTTCGTAACCACCGCTAACAGTGCTTGGGACGGCGCCTGTTGCTGCTGCTGCTGCTGCTGCTGCTGCTGCTGCTGCTGCTGCGGCTGCGGCTGCTGTTCGGAGGCGACGGCCGCTAGAAACGTCCGACGGTCGCGCGCCGTGTCGGGCGCCTCGGCAGGGCTGCCGCGCCTTTCGGAGGTACGATCTCCTACATTGGAGGTGCGATCTCCCGCTCGGGAGGTGCGATCCGCCCAAGCGAGCTGTGCGGCCGCACATTGACGGAGCGCACTCACCTCCCTTTGCATGGCATTGATCTGCCCGACGAGCCGCCGAGTTTCGTCATCGACCACCAACGCGGGAGATCGCACCTCCCGAGTCTCGTCATCGACCACCACCGAGCTGGCGGCCGCTGAGCTGCAGACGCCAGAGCCGGCAGCCGTTGCCGCCGTTGCGGCCGAGCGGTCGACGCCGCCGCTGACCCACCCTCCCGCAGCGAGCGGCACGATGGCGGGAGAGGCTGTGGGGAAGCGAGGTGAAGCCCCGAGGGCAGGCGACGGCGCAGTGTGGGAGGTTGAGGCGGGGTGTCCCGTATTAGGCAACTGGGAGGACACAGCTGAGGGCGCAGCGGCGACGCGGGGTGTCGCTGTCGCTGTCACGCTGGCACTGGGGAAGTTCATAACCGCCACTGGGGAAGTCACTCGGAGCGTCGTGGTGGGCGCCATTTGCATGCGCACGCTGGCCGCCACTGGGGAAGTCACTCGGAGCGTTCGTAACTGCTCTTCGAGGGCATCGCAGACGGCGCGAGCTCGCTCGAGATCTGCTAGCGCCGCCGCCGCCATCTGCTGTGGCGAACGCGCCGCCGGCGCCGCCGGCGCCGCCGGCGCCGCGTGATGCGAGCGCGCGGCGGTGGCGGACTGAGCGACGTGTCGGGCATATTGAGCGCCGAGTTGGGCATCAGGAGGAGCGGCGGTGGCGGTCTGAGCGGCGGCAGCGGCGGCCGCCTGGGCCCTTGCCGCACGCCAACGGTCAGAGGCCGGCGTTGCAATGTGTGAATTCACACCAGAGGCCGGCGTTGCCATGTTTGGTGTCGGGTGCGCCGCGGGCGTTGCCATGTGTGGCGCCGGTGCGGATGCGGGTGGCGATTGGAATGGCGGCGCTGAAGGCCACGATTGCGTCGCCGGCGGCAAGACTTGCGATGATTGCGTCGCCGGCGGCGGTGGCGACGGCGCCACCGGCGAGCTGTACCGTGAAGAGGACGCGCCCATATTAGGCAACTGGACGTGGGAGGCCGCGGCCATGGCCATGGCGGCCGTCAACGCGGCGGCCGAGGAGGCGGCCGCCATGGCTCTCTCGATCGCGCTCCCTGGTGACGTGGCGGTGGAGGAGGCTGGGGACGTGGCGGTGGAAGAGGCTGGTGACGTGGTGGTGCAGTCGGCGTCGTGAGTGGAGACGCAGGAGGCGGCGGCGTCGTACTTGCTATTGCCTAAAGGGGAAGGTGCAGAGGGCAGACGAGAGTCCGTAATTAGGGTGGACGGGTAGACGGCCGCCTCCAGTGCCGTGATTTGGGAGTCCAATTTGGCGCCAAACGTGCTTTGGGTGTCCAATTTGGCGCCAAACGAGTCGCGCGTAGCCGTTGGAGGGTTGTAGATGGAGGCCTCGAGAGCGGTCACCTGCCTCTCCAATTGAGCTGCAAAGGACTCCTCCCTAATTAGGGACTGAGCTTCAAAGGGCTCCCTAATTAGGGACTCGCGCGGCGGCGAAGCAGATTGCTGCAGCGGCTGAGAGGGTGGTGGCGGTAGTGGCGGTGGTGGCGGTGGTGGCAGTGGCGGCGGCGGCGGCGGCGGCGGTGGCGGCGGCGGCGGTTGCTGCCGCGGCGGTGGCGGCGGGAGCGGCGGCGGCGTCCCCCCGTCCCCCCGTCCCCCCGGCAACGTCCCCCGTCCATACGATTGGCCGTGAACAGGCGATGGGGGGAACACCGGGTATGCCGTCGGCCCTGCGAAGCTCACAGCCGGAGATTTGGCCGGAGAATAGCGTGATGCATGCGGGTATGCCGTCGGCCCAGCCGTCGTGGTCGGAGAATCGCGTGATGCAATCGACCCCGCGGCCGGCGGCGGCGGCGGCGGCGTCGCCATCAGCGGACGCGGCGTGATGGGCAGCGGCCGGGGCGGCGGCCGCTGCTGTGTGGGCTGGCCGAACGTGGCTGCTTGCAACGCTGGGACGGGCGGGTAGCCTCCCATTGATGATTGCGCTGATTGCGACGGTGGCTGCGAGGTCGTTGACTGTGGGTTTGGCGACTGTGGGGTCGGTGGCTGGGGGGTCGGCAACCATGGGCGCGGCGGCAGGCGCGGCGCTTGATACAGCGTTTGATGGGGCGGCTGCGATGGCGTTCCATGCCATGACGACGACGACGGCGGTGGCGGTGGCGGCAGTGGCGGTGGCGGTGGCGGTGGCGGTGGCGGTGGCGGAGGAGGCGGTGGCGGTGGGGGGGGTGGGGGTGGAGGCGCTGTATGGTGGAGTTCATAGAGCTGCGGAGTTGACAGCAGGGGGCGGGGAGGGGCGCGGGGCGCGGGGGTGCGCATGAGGGCAGCCTCAGCCTCCCTTGCCGCCTCCTCCCACGCCGCCGCCATCGCCTCCCTCGCCGCCGCCGCCGCCTCCGCCGCCGCCTCCGCCGCCGCCGCCTCCGCAGCCGCCTGCGCCGCCCGCGCCTCCTCCGCCGCCCTCGCCTCGGCCACCTTGGCCTCGGCCGCCCTCGCCTCCGCTTCCCACAGCGCTCGCTGCCGAGTCCGCTCCACCGCCGCGCTGTAGGTTGCCTCTCCGAGGCGAAGCTCCCCACACAGCAGCTCGAAGCCCACCTGCATGCATCGAACGGCAGGCCATCAGAGGCATTCAGTGGCCATCAGAGCCTATCAGTGGAGCTCCCCACAAAGCCAATCAGTGGCAATCAGAGCCAATCAGTGGAGATCCCCACAAGCTAATCAGTGGCAATCAAAGCCAATCAGGGGAACTCCCCACAAAGCCAATCAGTGGCAATCAGAGCCAAGCACTCCCCACACAGCCACTCGTTGCTCACCTGCTCGCTCAGGCCGTCGCGTGCGCCGTCGAAGGGCTCCCTAATAAGGAAGGGCTCCCTAATAAGGAAGAGGGAAGCGCCGCCGAGGGAGTCGCGAGTGCCGCCGGACGCAAAGTACGTCAGCCCGGCTTCGACAAGACGAAGCTCCGAACGAAGCAGATGCGAAGTCACCGCGTCTACCCGCCACGCGATCTCCGCCTCCGCTGCCGCCTCCGCTGCCGCCTCCGCTGCCGCCTCCGCTGCCGCCCCCGCTGCCGCCTCCGCTGCCGCCTCCGCTGCCGCCTCCGCTGCCGCCTCCGCCATGGCCGTATTGCCCTCGGCGGCCTCGGCGGCAATGCTGAGCCGAATGCGGGTGGAGACATCAATACTTTCGCGCGCGGCAGCTTCCGCACGCCTCGCCTCCACTGTTGCTGCATTGGCCGTCGCCTTGGCTGCCGCCTTGGCCGCCGCCTCATTCGCCGACCTCGCTGCCTCCGCCCATGCTGCCTGCTCCCTCGGCGCCTCGGCCGCCTCGTCTACGCCCCTAATTAGGGACTCCTCCTCCTCCCTAATTAGGGACTCCTCCTCCTCCCTAATTAGGGACTCCCTCGCAGCCGTCCGCACCGCCGCCAGCTCGGCGGCAGCTTCGGTGGCGGCGAGCCTCGCGGCCTCGTGAATCACCTCCTCCCTAATTAGGGACGCGCGCCGCGCCTCATCTTGCGCCTCCGCCCTAGCAGCCTCCCTTGCCGCCACCTCCCTCGCCGCCGCCTCCTTTGCCGCCGCCTCCCTCACCGCCGCCTCCCTCGCCGCCACCTCCTCCCTCACCGCCGCCGCCTCCTTTGCCGCCTCCTCCCTCACCGCCGCCTCCCTTGCCGCCGCCTCTCTCGCCGCCTCCTCCACCATCGCCGCCGCCCTCGCCGCCTCCCTCTCCGCCTCCTCCCTCACCGCCATCTCCCGCGCCGCCGCCTCCCTCGCCCTCGCCTCAGCCTGTCGCTGCCGTGCGGCCGCCTCCGCCCTTCCCGCCTCCGCCTCCGCCTTGACCACTTCCAGCTCCGCTGCCGCCCCCTCGCTCGCCGCCAACGCCGCATCACGCGCCGCCGTCGCCTCACGTTCACGCCGCTCCGCTGCCCGCTGCAGCGCCTCCCGCTCCCTCTGCCACCGCTGCTCGAGCTCATCCTCGCGACGCCGGCTTGCCTCCTCCACCTGATAGGGGCGCAATCAAAGGTGATGAGGGGCGTAATCTCGTAGGCAATCGGAGGTCCACAGTGGCAGCTGCTCCACCTCATGAGGGGCGCAATCATGTGGCCATCAGATAGTGATCATAGGCCATCAGAGGCCATCAGATGGTCATCGGATGGTCATCAGGGGTCATCAGCTCGTGCGGGACCTCCCACCTCTGCGTTCGCGCGCTCCGCCTCCGCCAGTACCGCCGCTAACGCCTCTGACGCGCGACGCTGCTGCGCCACGAGCGTCGTCTCGAGCACCTCGGACTGACGGCGCTGCGCCACGAGCGCCGTCTCGAGCTCCTCGGAGCTCAGCTCGTGCTGCGCTTGGATTTGACGAAGCACGTGCGCGAACCGCTCGCGCTGCTCGGCGGCCTGCGCGTGCTCGCGCGCGGCCAGTTGCTCGGCGAATTCATCGGCCAGCTGCTCCGCGCGCATGGCATGCGCGATCGCCTCACGCTCCGCCAGAGCCCTCTCCGCCTCGGCCGCCGCGAGCTCCGCCCGAGATTGCTCCGAGATCGCGGCGAGCTCCGCCTCGGCCGCCGCCTTGTCCGCCTCCGCTTGCTCGCGCTGCCGCTCGAGCTCGGTGCGAGATTGCTCCGAGATCGCCGTCTGCAGCAAGGCATGCTCAAGCAGATCGAGCGCCGTCGCTTTCTCGCGTGCCGACTTGAAGTCCCTAATTAGGGCGTCCTCCTCCCTAATTAGGGCATGAGCCACAGCCACCTCCTCGGCCGCCCTCGCATCCGCCGCCCCCGCATCTGCTGCCGCCATCGCACGCGCCGCCGCCGCCGCCATCGCGACGCGAGAGTGGAGGAGGGGATCTCGTCTTGAGGAGATCGAGGTGGAGGGGGAGATCGAGGGGGGCGGGGAGAGGGAGGGGGAGGCGGCGGCGGTGGGCGAGTCGAGAGCGGGTGAGGCATAGGGTGATTGCATGCTGATGGCCGGCGACACGGCGGATAGAGAGGCAACACCTGCGCTCCCACCTGCGCCTGCTGCTGCTGCTGCTGCTGCTGCGCCTGCTGCGCCTGCTGCTGCTGTCGCTACGGCCGCCCCGGCTCCACCACTGCTCAGAGGTCGCCACCACGAGAGCCTGAGGCCTGCCGCAGGGCTGGCTGCCTCAACTGCCGCGGCGCCAACGGCAGCAGAGAGGGGTGTGTCGCGGGAGGATTGGGCGTCGTCGTGAGCGCTTGGAGCGGCGCCAACGGCAGCAGAGAGGGGCGTGCAGCGGGAGGCTTGGGCACCGTCTTGAGCGCTTCGAGCGGAGAGGGGGGTGCAGCGGGAGGCAGGACGACGTGAACGGAGCTGTGAACGGAGCTGTGGCGATGCACCCGCCGCACGCGGTGATGGGGGGCCTTGGGAGGTCGGAGCGCCGTCGTGAGCGCCCGGTATCGCGCAGGTCTGGGCGCCGTCGTGAGCGGCATGTGGCGATGGGACGCTCTTGCGGCGGCGCGCGTCGGCTGGGGGGGCGGGTAGAGCGTAAGCGTCGGCATCGTCATCGTCCGACGCGTGCGCCCCGTCCTCCACCGTATCCCCCGCCGCCAGCTCCGCCGCCACCGCAGCCTCCCCCGCCTCCCCCGCCACCGCCGCCTCCCCCGCCACCGCCGCCTCCCCCGCCGCTGGCGCCTCTGCTGACGCCGCCGCCGCCACTGCTGCCATCGGGTCGGCAGAGGCGGCGGCGGTGACGCGTGGCGAAAGCACCGTCGCCGCGGCGGCGACTGTGGGGAAAGTTGCCGCCTGTGGGGAAAGCACCGTCGCCGCGGCGGCGACTGTGGGGAAAGCCGCCGCCTGTGGGGAAAGCACCGTCGCCGCGGCGGCGCCTGTGGGGAAAGCTGCCGCCTGTGGGGAAAGCACCGTCGCCGCGGCGGCGCCAAAGCCGTCGGACTCCTGTGGGGAAAGCCGCCGGACTGTGGGGAAAGCACCAAAGCCGCCGGACTCCTGTGGGGAAAGCCGCCGGACTGTGGGGAAAGCACCAAAGCCGCCGGACTCCTGTGGGGAAAGCCGCCGGACTGTGGGGAAAGCACCAAAGTCGCCGGACAAGCGACAGTAGTACTGGAGAGCAGCCTGACGAGGACTCGATGACGAAGGCTCATCAGGGCCAATTGGCGGCTCATCAGGGACAATTAGCGGCTCATCGGGGCCAATTAGCGGCTCATCAGGGCCAATTAGCGGCTCATCAGGGCCAATTAGCGGCTCATCAGGGCCAATTAGCGGTGCCGTGGCTTGTTTGGCAGCGGGTGCTGCGGCAGCGAGTGCTGGCATCCGCAGGGGCTGCGGCTGCTGCGGCTGCTGCTGCGGCTCCTGCGGCTCCTGCGGCTGCAGAGCTGCTGCCTTGCTGCTCAGACGCGCCGCGATCGTGCGCCGAAGATCGCTCGCTGTCATCGCCGCCGCTCCGCCCTCGCCCGAGGCGCCATCCTGAGCACTTGCATGCGCGAGGAGCGGAGCGGCTTCGATCTCGCCTGGTAGCGCCGTCGTGGGCGCGCGCGCACCGCGCCGCTCGTCGTCGTCGTCGTCCTCTTGCATGCGCGTGCTCAACACGACGCGGTACCGCCGGCCGCACTCGTCAACGCCCACGCAGGCCGACACATGCACCCCAGGCCGTTGACCGATCCACGGCCGTCGCGAGAACGAACCTTCCGTCGCCCCCTCCGTCGCCCCCTCCGCCGCCCCTTCCGCCGCCCCCTCCGCCGCCGCCCCCTCCGCCGCCCACGCCCGCGCGCACGACGCCTTGTGCGCACCCGCCGCCGCAGTCGACGGCGCCATGACCTCCGGCAGGCTTCCGTCCCTAATTAGGAACTCCGGCAGGCTTCCGAACGACCTTAATTTGGGTCGCGGCCATTGCTTCGCGGGATCCAAGTTAAGGTCGTTCGGATCCATCCGAAGCGACGGCGGTCGTAGCGGCCCGAATGCCAAAGTGGACAGCTGGGCTCGGGGCACGGGAGAGCGACTCGCGCAGGCCATAGCCGAATGCGCGGCGCACAACGGCTCGTCAAGCACATGCATGCCGCAAGCCTTGCCGATAGTCGCCGCGGGAACAAAGGTGGACGGCTCGTCGCATGCAACCCTAATTAGGGACGAGGCGGGCTCCTCGCATGCATGCATGCAACCCGACTTGCTGTTGGCGTCCTCGCGCACCTGAGCCAATGCATGCTTGCAACCCGACTTGCCGTTGGCGACGGCCTCGCGCACCTGAGCCGGTAACGGCCACGACGCTCCGCGCGCCGTGTCGAGCGCATTCGACGTGGCGTCTCGAGGTGCGGACTGTAATTGCGACTGTAATTGCGGTTTGGCCGGGGCTGTGAAGGAGCTCAGGACGGCGCTCGGAGACGTAAGAGAGGATGGATCAACTTGGCAACCCTGATCAATCAGGGAGATGGCATCTCCCCATTGGCAACCGATGCTGTGCTGCTCCGTCATGCGGATGCCGCCACTGCCGCCGATGGCACCGATGCTGCTGGGAATGTAGGGGGTGTGGGGGCTGCCGCCGATGGCACCGATGCTGATGCTGCAGCCGGCGCCGGCGCCGCCGCTGCTGCTGTCGCTGCTGCTGCTGCTGCAGACAGTGCCCATCTCGGCGCTGTTTACCGTGCCCATCTCGGCGCTGCTGCTGCCTGAGCGCAGAAGGAGCAGCGGCGGCGTGCACTGGAGCGCGCCCATCTCGGCGCCTCCCCTTGCGACAGGCGCCCATCTCGGCGCCTCGATCGTGCGAGGCAGTTCCAAATTAGGTGCGAGCTCCGCCGGAGGCGCCGAGATGGGCGTCTGTAGCTCGGCGGCGCGCAGCTTCCGTGGCTTGAGGCCGCTCTCAGGTGGAGTGGAAGAAACGGCGGAAGAGGTGGAGGCGGCGGCGGAGGAGGTGGAGGCAGCGGCGGAGGAGGTGGAGGCGGCGTCCGCGGCAGCAGAGGCGGCAGCAGAGGCGTAGGTGGCGGCGGGAGGGGCGCTTGCGTCGTACTGGGCGCCGTGCTGGGCGCCGCTCGAATGGGACGTAGGCGTGGGCGTCGTAGTGAGCGCATCCACCTTGAGTCGCGTAACCGTCGACGGCTCGGGCGTCGTGTTGAGCGCGTCCTTGTCGGCACAGAAGGCCACACGGCTGTTGCGGCGGCTGGTCGCCGGGGGGCACGAGTGCGCTCGCTCCTTGGTCGGTGCCGCCCTCTCCCCCTCCCCCCTCTCCCCAAGGGTATCGACGTCGTGCTGGGCGCGTGCGGCCCGACTGACCGCCTGCGCCTTTTCGCGCGCTCCCGATTTGAACGAGGACGAGCGCCCCTGCGCCATCGGCGGCTGTCGGTGCGCGGCGGGGGTAGGCGTCGTGGTGGGCGTGGCGGGCAAGGGCAAGGGCCCCAACGGCCATCCGTTGACAGACGCCACGTTCGCTACGGTCCAGCGTGGCGCCACCACAGCGCGTCCCTCCATCGGCGCTGCCGCCGAGATATGCCCCGAGGTCACGTCCGCATCCGGCTGCACCGATGGCGCCGTGTCGAGCGTCGCCAATTTCTCGAGCGCGGCGTCTCTCGCCCGAATGGCCTCGTCCCTAATTAGGAAGGCCTCGTCCCTGCTTTGGATGGCTTCGTCGAGGGCTTCGCGCGCCGCGTCCCTCGCGACGATGGCCGCCGCCGCCGCCACCAGCGCCTCCTCCTTGTCCCCCAGCGCCTCCTCCTTGTCCAGCAGCGCCTTCGCCGCTCGCTCCTCCGCGGCAGCGACTCGATCCTCCGCCGTCGCCGCGCGTCGCTCGGCCGCTGCTGCACGCTCGTCTGCTGCCTCCGCCGCAGCGGCCGCACCCGCCGCCTCCTCCGCTGCCGCCGCGGCCGCACCCGCCGCAGCCTCACGTTCGGCGATGGCAGCGTCCTTCTCGAGCACCGCCTTCTCACTAATTAGGATGGCCTCGTCCCTAATAAGGATGGCTGCGTCCTTCTCGAGCACCGCCTTCTCACTAATTAGGATGGCCTCGTCCCTAATAAGGATGGCTGCGTCCTTCTCAAGCACCGCCGCCGCGGCCGCCGCCAGCGCAACCTCCTTCTCGATCGCCGCGGCCGCAGCAGCCGCAACCGCCGCCTCCTTTTCAGCCACGGCCGTAGCGGCCGCGGCCGCGGCTGCGGAGGCGGCTTCCCATCCCATATCCTGGCGCATAGCTTCTGCCTTGGCGATCGCCGTCGCCACTGCCGCCTCCGCCTCCGCCTGCGCCGCCGCTACCGCCGCGTCCCTCTCGGCAGCCGCCGAGTCAGCGGCAGCGGCGAGGGCGGCCTGATGCGCGACAGCGGCGACGGTCGCCTCCAACTTCGCCGCGTCCCTCTCGGCCAGAGCCATCGACGCGGCAGCCGTTGCGGCGTCGCGCGCCGTGTTGGCGGCGGTTACGCTCGCCAAGGCAGCCTCCTTGTCAGCAGCCGCGGCGGCGGCCGCGGCGGCGGCAGCTGCTGCCGCTTCCCACGCCGCATCCTTCTCAGCCATGGCGGCCGTCAAGGAGGCTGCCGACGCCTCCGCCCGCGTCACCTCCTCCGCCGCCCGCGCCGTGGCCGCCTCGGCCCGCCTCGTGGCTGCCTCTGCCCGCGCCGTCGCCGCCTCAACCTCCGCGCGAGCCATCGCCATGGCGGCCTTCTCCCTCGCGCTCGCCATGGCGCTCGCCGCCTCCGCCTCTGCTTTGGACGTTGCAGCCTCCGCCACGGCGGCGGTGGCGCAGCGGTCGGCATCCGCCGCTCTCTGCTCCGCGTCCGCCGCTCTCTGATCTGCCTCGCATCTCCTCTGATCTGCTTCGGATCTCCTCTGCTCTGCCTCGCATCTCTTCTCGTCTGCCTCCGCCGCCTGTTGCTGCGCGGCCACCGCCTGTTGCTGCGACGAGGCAGCACGCTCTTTGGCCTCGGATGCATCGAGGAACGCCGCCGCCACCTGCGCCTCAGCGGCCGACGCTTGCTGCAGGTGATGCGTGGCCGCGATGTGTTGAGCCTGGGCCGCCTGGTGCTGCGCCGCCGCGGCGAGCTGCGCGGCCGCGAGCTTCTGACGAACCTCATCGAGCTCTTCCTGCGCCACTGCCGCCAGTGCCAGCCTCGCCTCGAGTTTCGTCAACATCTCCTCGTGCTCGCGTTGTGCCGCCTCTGCCTCTCTCTCCGCGCCCGCAGCCGCTTCGAGCGCGGCCGCCTTGGCTTCCGCCTCCCTTCGGGCCGTCTCTATCGCGTCCTCTAACGCCGCTTGCAGTGCCGCACTCCGCGCCGCCCCGCTCGCCGCCTCGCGCCGACCCGCCTCCGCCTCCTCCCGCGCACTCGCTAGCAGCGCCTCCTTCTCAAGCACCGCCTTCTCACTGATTCGGATAGCCTCGTCCCTAATACGGATGGCGGCGTCCTTCTCAAGCACCGCCTTCTCCCTAATTAGGTTGGCTGCCTCCGCCTCTGCCCGCGCACTCACTAGCAGCGCCTCCGCCTCCGCGGCCCGCTCCGAGAGCGCGGCCAGGCGCAGAGCCGCCACGTCGGCCTGCGCCGCACTCGTATCGTCAGACGCTCCCGTGCTATAGGAGGCGCTTTGCACGCTTGCCGCCTGACGAAGCCACGCTGGAGTGAGCACCTCGGCCGCAGCCGGTGGAGAGGACCAATCCATGGATTGCGATTGATTGCATCCCTCATCAGGTGGAGATGACCAATCCGCATCCATCGGCGGTGCCACGCGTGCCGACGCCAACGGTCGAGGCGAGGCATGTGGCGAGGTTGTGTCGGCGACCGCCTGTGCCGGTGCCTGTGCCCGCGACTGCTCCAAAGCTGCCCGCGCCGCCTCCGCCTCCGCCCTCGCCGCCTCCATCTCAGCCCGCGCCGCCTCCGCCTCCGCCCTCGCCGCCTCCATCTCAGCCCGCGCCGCCTCCGCCTCCGCCTTCGCCGCCAGGCGCGCGCTCCGCTCGCTCTCCAGCTCCACGCACGCGGCTTTGAAGGCGCCCTGCTCCCTTGCCAGCTCCTCTTTGAAGGCGCGCTGCTCCCTTGCCAGCTCCTCTGTGAAGGCGCGCTGCTCCCTTGCCAGCTCCTCTGTGTCGAGGGTCACTTGAGTCATAGCGTGGTTGGACTGGACGAGATCTGCCTGCAAGCCCACGTGGGACTGCGCCGGGCGCACGTCGACCTGGCTCGTCGCATCCTTCCACACGATCGGGTGCGCCTGCACGCTCGCATCACGCGTACTCATCGCCCCCGCCACCGGCGCCGTCTGCGTGCTTGCATGCTCGCCAAACGTGCCGTGCTGAGTGCGCTCCACTTGGCTGCTCGCATCGAGCAGCGCGCCCTGCCCCGTTCCCACCTGCAAGCCCACCTCGCGCGACGTGCTGAGCGCGACCGCCTGGCAGCCCACCGTGAACGCGAGCGGCGCCGCCTGCGCGCCCACCGACCGGTGCTCGAGACGGCGCTCCGTCGCTTGCACGTGCGCGTCACGCGTGCCGCCGAAGGCGCAGCCCGCCTGGACCTGCGCGTGCTGCTGCACGGGGGCGAGCGTCTGGGCACTCGAGGTACTGATGCGGGGCGGCGGCGAGCCTGCCTGCGACGTCGCCTCCCGGCGCATCGCGAGGCTCAACGCGTGGCTCGTCTGCTGCGACGCGTCGACCGAGGTCACAGCAGCCGTCATGCCAGCCTGGGAAGACGCATCGCGTCGTCGCGGCGCTTCGAGCGTCCGCAGCTCGCCGTTGAGATCGAGGCGCAGCTCGCCGTTGAGATCGCGTGCGAGCTCGACCATCTCCATCTCGCGTCCCAGATCTCGAGAGATCTCGACCATCTCCATCTCGTCAACCAGCTGGGAGAGCGCGATCTCGGCCGTTGATCTCGGCTGGATCTGGGAGAGGGCGATCTCGGCTGTTGCCGCCGCGGGCACGCTAGGTGGCACGAGACTCGCCTCCACGCGTGCCTCCTCGAGCGCGTCCTCGGCGAGGCGCCTGGCCCATTCGGCCTCGTTGGCGCGTGCCTCGGCCGCCAGCGCCAGAGCCTGCGCCGCCTGCGCCTCCGCCTTGGCGCTGGCGGCCACCGCCTCGGCTGCTTCGACGCACTGTAGGAGCATCTCCTCTCTCTCGGAGGGCCCATGAGCAGGCTCGGCGAGCTCCGTGCTGAGCAGCGCGTCGATTTGGCCCTGCCACTCGACCGCCTGCGAATGCAAGAGCTCCACCTGCGCGTTGAGGCCCTCGACGTGGCCGAGTGCCGACGTCACCTCTGCACGTGGCACGGATGAGCTCTCTAGAGCGGCGATCTTCGTATGGAGCTCGTGCAGATGGATGAGCGCGAGCTCGTGCGGGAGGTTCGCCATGCGCGTTCGCTGCACGCGGCTCCAGCACGACTGACCGCCGAGACAATGCCGCGTGCACGCGGCAGCTTCGGGTGCAATTCCCAATGCGTCACACGCGGCGGGAAAAAGGGGCAGCCGTCATAGCGCGTGTAATAAATGAAGTCCCAATTCCTTTCGAATGAGTCTACTTGTCCGGGATGGCGCCCTCGCGGTGATTGTCTAAGTTTCTCCATTATCAAACTTGAAGTTTTGGAACGGTCTCGAAAAGCATCGGTCTTCGTCCTATCATGGCCGCCAATGCGGGCGCTGGCTCGGGCGCCGACTTCGCCGCCCTCGTTGGCCGCCAGTCGCTCACCACGCAGCACGCAGAGCTCTTTCAGTCGTACATTCCCGGAGAACCCACTGGATCGATGATCATCAACCCGCACTCGGCGTCGCCGCACCAGAAAAAGGTCTTCTCGCCGGCGACCTTCGACTTGCGCAACGACATCTACGCGCCGCGTGCGCTCGGCTACGCGGCCGCCAAGATGACAACCACCTTCCCGCAGGGCGACACCGGTGGCTCGTTTGCTGGCTCGCCGCCCCGTGCGCGTGACAAGTTCATTCCCGGTAGCAGCGACATAACCGCGACCATGCACGCTGATCTCAAGAAATCGTGGTTCGAGGGGAACAAGAAGGGAGGGAAGAACGGTCCGCGCAGCCACAAGGATGGTCGAATTTCGCAGGGCCTCCATTCCGTCAACGATCGAGTCTTCCTGCGCGGCGACCCGTGGGTACGTGACCACTGCCCTAACCACCGCCGCCGCGCCAGCCAGCGCCCCCAGCGCAATTGCCGCCGCTGCCGACGCCGGGCCACAGTGGGCACCCCGTGGGCTGCTGCGCTGCTGCGCTGGCCAGCGGCTGCTGCGAGCGACGGGGGCCGTCGGGCGACCGATGCTGACGTGTGCGCTTGCGCCCTCCTCGCCTTCTCGTGTCTGCGCAGGAGTCGCACTAATCCAGGAGCACACTACAGAGCAGGAGGCTAGCCCAGAGGGGCGAGAGATGACGTGAGTTACGAACTTTGAGACACAGAGAGACGCCGCTCAGAGAGTCGGCGCCCTCGTATGAATTCACAAGGCCGAGTTGCGTTGTGCGTGTACATGCGCGAGCTCGCGACACGAGCATGTAGAGAGGCGAGTTGAGATACCATAGTGCGCACAAGTTGAATACTCCATTGAGTGCCTCGAAGTCTCGGGGTTTGGGCTTCGCGAAATAGCTCAAGACGGCGCTTTTTGTTCATGCAGTTGTGCAGTCCATCGGTTGTGCTGACGATCGGCTCCATCGGCTCCGACGTGCACGAGGCCGGGCTCCCCGTTCACTCCACCGAATCCGCGGCGAAGAAGGCGAGCGCGCCCAGTCGCAAGGCCCTCGCGCTTCGCGGTGGGGCTGCCGAGTCCACCGCCGCCATGCCCGCCGCCACCACGCCCGCCGCAAAGGCGCCAACCAACGAAACTGGGCCGACCACTGCGGACGCGCTTGGCCTGGATCTCTCTTCCAGAGGACAACCCAATAAGGCAGGCCGGGCCACCACTGCCAACCCGCTCGTAGCGAGTTACCTGAGCAGCGGCGGTGGTGAGGTGGCACCGGCGGCGGCGGCAGCGGCGATGGCCAAACAGTACAAAGGCAAGAATCCGCAGGTGTGATGGCCTATGATGGCCTCTCTGATGGTCTCTGATGGCCAAATTTGATGGAAAGGTGCTCGCCCTCAAGGCCGAGTGCGTCGGCGGATGGCGTCCCTCATGAGCGCTGATAGCGTCCCGGATTGCGCCCTCATCAGGTGCTCGCCCTCAAGGCCGAGTTTGAGGCCTCGCGCAGCACCGAGCGCGCGCTGCGAGAGAAGGTCTCTGCCCTCCATAAGCAGTGCGCGCACGTGCGCGAGACGATCCGCGTGCGCTCGATACAGCGCGAGGCGGAGGAGCAGCGGCAGCAGATGAGCCATGACGAGCTGACGAAACTCGCGCGTGCGTCGGAGCGGCAGCAGGTGTGATGGCCACTGATGACCTCTGATTGCCACTGATGACGAAACTCGCGCGTGCGTCGGAGCGGCAGCAGGTGTGCTTGCGTCGGATTGCGTTTGATTGCGTCTTATTGCGTCGGATTGCGCCTGATTGCGTCGGATTGCGTCTGATTGCGCCTGATGGCAGCAGGTCTGCTGGTGGCCACTGATAGCCTTCTCTGATGACCTCTGATGGCCACTGATGACCACTGATGGCCTCTGATGACCTCTGATTGCCACTGATAGCCTTCTCTGAGGCCACTTATATGGTCACGGATGACCTCTGATGACCACTGATGACCTCTGATGACCCGCTGATGACCTTCTGATGACCAATGATTGCCGCTGATGACATCTGATTGCGACTTGATGACCCTCCACAGGCCGCTATGGAGGCCACGCTGCTCAAGCTCTCGGCTTCGTCAATCTTGAGTGCACGCACGATGCAGGCAAGTCTTGAGTTGTTCAAGCGGCTCTGTGAGGAAGAGCCTACGCTGCGCCAGGTGCGCTAATTGCACCCTGATTGCACCCTGATTATCTCTGTGAGGAAGAGCCTACGCTGCGCCAGGTGCGCTAATTGCACCCTGATTGCACCTTGATTATCTCTGTGAGGAAGAGCCTACGCTGCGCCAGGTGCGCTAATTGCATCCTGAGTGCACCCTGATTGCACGCTCTCTATGCCAGCCCTGCATGCAAGCGCCCACCACGGCGCCACCCCCACCCACCCTTTCCCCACAGGTTGCGCGGCTCGACCTCTCGAGGTTCCTCGAGAGCAGCGCGGCTTCGTGGGCAAGCGAGGCGCAGGCCACCGCTGCGCAGATGGAAGGCAACGGCAACGGCGTGGCGGCGGCTGAGGTGCGCTGATCGCCCCCTAATTGCACCCTAATCGCACCCTAATTGCACCCTAATTGCACCCTAATTGCACCCTAATTGCACCCTAATCGTGGCGGCGGCTGAGGTGACGCCCGATGTGCTGACTGCACACGTGTCTGATTGCGTCCCTCATCACCGCGGATTGCGTCCCTCATCACCGCGGATTACGCCCGATTGCATCGCATGCAGGTACGCGCGATCGTAGCCCAGGCGGCAAGTTCACGAAACCGGCTGCAGGCGCAGCTCGATGAGCTCGCTCATCAATCTGCAACGCTCCAGATGCGGCTGCAAGCGACACGCACGCGCCGTGCCGAGCAGGTCTGCTTGCCTCTGATGCGCCTCGCTGATGCGCCTCGCTGATGAGCCTCGCTGATGAGCCTCGCTGATGAGCCTCGCTGATGAGCCTCGCTGATGAGCCTCGCTGATGAGCCTCGCTGATGAGCCAGATTGCACCGCGCCGTGCCGAGCAGGCTGACGAAGCCGAGCTCGATGAGGAGCACAATCAGATGCGGCTGCGGAGCGCGCGCGCCGAGTTGGGCGCTGCCGATTCCGAGCGCCTCGCTGCCGAGGGACATCTCGACGAGCAGATCGCGATCTGCGACGATCTCCTCCAACGGCTGAACGTCTGGCGCAGGGCCAAGTCGCTCCCCTCGCTGGCTGAGGTGATGATTACCTGATGACGCTTTGATGACTACCTGATGACGCCCTAACGACGCCCTGATGACGCCCTGATGACGCCCTGATGGCCTCCCTCATCAGGTGGAGGAGGCACGTATGCAGGCCGAGGCGGCGGCCAAGGCGGCGGCGGAGGCGGAGGCGGAGGCCGAGGCGGAGGCAGGGCGCACGTGGCCGCCCTCAGTGCCCTCCACACCTCGCACATGCGCTCAGTACGGCGCCTCGACGGCGGGCGTCGTGCCGGTGGCCAAGGCCACGCCGGCGGTGGCGGCAGCGGCGAACATGGCGGCCTTGGCGCCCCCGCCACGTACGCAACTCGAAGCCAAGGCAGCGCGCCGTGCTGAGCACGCCCTGGCCGCAGCCACTCAGGTGATGACGCCTTTCGCCTTGATGACGACCTGATGACGACCTGATGACCTTCTGATGACCCTATGATGATGCCCTGAGTGCACTCTGAGTGCACTCTGAGTGCACCCTGAGTGCACCCTGATTGCCCGATGATGGCACGCTCTCGATGCCGGCCCTGCATGCAAGTGCTCACCACGGCGCCGCGCCTCTCAGACCGTCTTCGACATGCACCGTGCCTTCGAAGGCGTCGTGTCGGGCGCGATCGCGCAGGCGGGCGCGGCCAAAGCGCTCGCCGACCAACGCGCCGACGCGCTCGTGGGCGGCGCGCCCGATACGACGCGCCCGACACGGCGCGACGCCACGCCGTACGTCGGCCACGCGCCGCCCTGGGCGCCGGAGAAGGTCTTGGCGGCGTCTGCGGCGTGGCAGCTCGCATGCGCGGAGGCACTCTCACCGCCCAAGGGACAGTCGTTCAAGGGCCGTCTCAAGGGCGGCGCGGCGGCTCTACTCGCGGCTCAGCGCCAGCTACACGAGCGAGAGAGCGCAGTGACGAAACTGGAAGAGTCCGAGAAGGCCAAGAAGCAGGTGCGCTTGAGTGCACTTGATTGCTCATCGCTTGATTGCCATTGATGAGGAGTCCGAGAAGGCCAAGAAGCAGGTGCGCTTGATTGCACTTGATTGCTCATCGCTTGATTGCCATTGATGAGGAGTCCGAGAAG
>Ga0180442_100825_pt1 | contig 20163 bp, 9 predicted proteins | sample ChrtobMetP5_16mM_FD_119746 | JGI IMG/M metagenome (GOLD analysis project Ga0180442, IMG submission 119746) | Chrysochromulina tobin associated microbial communities from unialgal haptophyte culture, Seattle, Washington, USA - P5_16mM MetaG | ecosystem: Host-associated > Algae > Haptophytes >... | reverse complement strand
TCACTCCCGCCTTCTTCATCTGCACTGTCCTCGCCTGGTCCCGCCTCGATTGCAAGACACGCGCGCTGGCGGCGGTGGGGATGCAGCAGGACCTGTTACCTGCTGTGACCACCGCAGGACCTGTCGCCCGAGCCTCGGCGAACGCGGAGGCCAAGCTCGCAAACGCGGAGGCCAAGGGTCGGCAGCTCCGTCTGCGTGTGAGCGGGACATTTGTACAGCTCGCCTGGATGCTGTTCGTGCTGGCAGTCGGTCCAACGATAGGCCTGTTCTTCGGCGTCGACCTCACGCTCATTGCGGGAGCCCAAGGTTTCTACAACGCCGCGTTGCCTTGGGCGATTGCCCTACTGTTCCTCAGTCTGCGCCCCACCGACACCAGAGCTATCACCTTCACGTGCATCATTATCTTCGCTATCTTACTGATCGCCACCGGGATCTATTTCATCCTCGCCCCGGCGGGGGGTGTAGGCCTCATCTTACCCTTCATCTGCGCATCTTGTGCTGCGCTCGTCTGGCCGACACTGAACGTGCGCCTCCCACAACGTCGGCTAGCGGAGCTCACGAAACTAGCCAAAGCGGAGGCCGAGGCCAAGACCAATGCAGAAAATGTGGCGGCCGAGGTGATGGCGGCCCCAGAAAAAGCCGCGGCGGTGGAGGCGAAGGAGGATGACTGTTCGGCTGAGTATGCCACGAGGGCGGAGAAGCAAAACACCTTGGATGCGGGAAAACTCACAGAGGATCAGAGAAAGGAGATAGTGAAGCTTCAACAGAAGCTTGCGCTGATGCAGCCGCGCCGCAAGCTGAAACGCCTGTGGCGAGCGTTCCGCCTCATATCAGTCGGGTTTGCCACCCTCTTTCTGGCCTTCTGCATCAACGAAACGCTAGTCGACCCGTTTGATGACCCCATAGCCACACAAGGCACGGAGTCAAACATAAGCATCAGCGCCAGCTGGTTGATCGCCTCGCTCGTCTTGACGCCCGCCAACCGTGGCCGCGTCGTGGCGTGGCTCGGCGCGCTCGGCAAGTCCAACACGGCCGAAAACGAGGCCGCGGCGATTGCGGCGCTCGTCAACAACCTCTCCGCCGAAGAGGCGTTCAAGCGAGGGAAAGAGCTCTTCCGTAAGCTGCCATTTTCTCGACTGACGGCTGAAGATCTCCCTGGGACGAGCAAGGTTCTGGGAGGGTCTTCAAATGGCATGAGCGCTGCCGCCCAGCCCGCCAAGGAGTTCAGTAAAAAGACGGAGAAAGCGATTCTTCACGAAGTGTTCAAGCGGGGGAAAGAGCTCTTCCGTAAGCTGCCTTTTTCTCGACTGACGGCTGAAGATCTCCCCGGGACGAGCAAGGTTCTGGGAGGGTCTTCAAATGGCATGAGCGCTGCCGCCCAGCCCACCAAGGAGCTGAGTGACAAGACGGAGAAAGCGATTCTTCACGAAGTCGACGCCTTCATCTCGCACTCGTGGTCCGACGACGGCGACGCCAAGTACGCTCGAATGACGGAGTGGGCGGCCGGGCGCGATGTCAGCATTTGGCTTGACAAGGCGTGCCTTGACCAGAGAGACATCAAAACGAGCCTCGCGGGGCTGCCCGTCTTCCTCGCGGGCTGCAAGCAGCTGCTTGTGCTCGCAGGGCCCACGTACGCGTCTCGGCTGTGGTGCGTGATGGAGATCTTTGTCTTCGTGCGCATGGGCGGCAACCGCGAGGACATGGTCGTGCGGCTGCTGAGCGGCGCGACCGACTTAGCGCCGGCGCTGCAGAAGTTTGACGCGGGCAAGGCGAAGACCTTCGACCCAACCGACCGTGAGATGCTGTGGGCGGTGATCGAGGCAGCGTTCGGCACCTTCGACCCGTTCAACAAGATTGTGCGTGCCATGCTCACGGACAAGATTCAGAGGGGCCGGTCTGCGCACTTAGCATCTCTGCAGCTCCCTGTTAGTGTGTAATTTGTTGCGCCCCGCGTTGGATTAGGCTGTAAGCGAATCCGCGTGACGAGTCGTGCACTCACGTTTGTGAAAATCATGCTGGTACGTGGTAGGTCAAGGAGAAATCACAACGTCCTTTGAGACGGTGGTGGAGTGAGCGTGGGGGGACCGCGAAGAAACTGAACTGAACTGAACTGAACATCGCACATGAGAAATCACTCATCAGGGTTGAGGGTAAGAGGATTTGCTCCATGGGCGATTGTTGGCGCGTACTGGGCGCCTCTTGAGCGCCTACCGAACGACCGGCGCCACACCCCGAGTAAAACCGCGTGCGGGGGGGCGCCGATATTAACAGCCAATTCACACTTTTGCCGTCGTCGCCCCCGCGCGACGACGCAGAAATGAGGCCGAGTGCAGTCGTGGCTGTTGACGTCGCTGTCACGGCCATAATCTGCACAGGTGCCGCAATGCTCATGTACCGCGTGCTCCGTCTGCGACGGGCTGCACTGGAGCATAGCCGACAGATCGAAGAGGCACTCCAACGGCTTGGCGTCGCGCAAGAGCGGCTGCAGCGCGATGACCAACGCCTGGACCGATTCGAGCAGCGCTTGGAGACGGTGCAGCGCTGCATGATCGAGCAGTTGGCGGCGCAAGCCGCCGTGCCCACCAGCATCCACCGCGTGACCATTCCCGACAGCCACAACTGGCTGGCCGAGGCGTCAGCGTCAGCGTCAGCGTCCGCGTACGCATCTGCGCCCGCGCCCGCGCCCGCGCCCGCGCCCGTGCCCGTGCCCGCGATTGCTGCCGCATTCGACGGCACGAGGCCGCCAGATGCCACGTCGGACAACACGATCAAGCGCCTCGCCGCACCCTGCTACTTCTTGTTGCTTCCGGCGGAGGCGCTGCAGCGCGTGCTCACTCTGGCGGGCAGCAGCGCTACGACGGTCGTGTGCGAGCGCGTGTGCCGCGAGTGGCACCAGGCGGTGGCGGCGCTACCCTTTTGGCCAGCTTGGCGCGCGCGCGGCGGCTCGCTCGCCGAGAGTCCCTTTTTGCTGCCGGGCACCGTCGCTTTCACCTTTGGCGCGCCTCCCACAGAAATCTCTTCCGAGGTGCGCGCGGCAGGCGCGCGGGCCATCGAGCACGCACGCCAGCTCGCGCCCGGCCGCCTACAGCTCGCCGTGTGCGGCACGCAGTGGACGGTACTGCACATGGCGCCGGGTGGTACAGGCGAGCCGACTGCCCTTTGCCAGCACCAGGCGCGCGACTTTTTGATGTGCGCGTGCGCGGCGAGCGGCCTCGTCTTCAGCGGCGATAAGGAGGCTCAGCTGCGCGTGTGGTGCGCGCGCACGGGCGAACTGCTCGCGCGCGTCGGCTTCTCTGGAGCGGCGGTCACGGCGATGGCGGCCTCGGCGGGGCGGCTGCTCGTGGGCGATTCGCAAGGCCACGTGACCGCTCTCTCATCGAGTGCTCTCCTCCGCGGCGAGACGCATGCGATCGCATGGCGCGCACACGACGGCAAGACGGCCACGCTGCACGCGCGCCCGTACGACGATGGCTTTCTCTCGGGCGGCACCGATGGCGCGGTCCGCTCGTGGCAGTACGCAGAGCTCCAACGCGAGGCGCACGAGCTCCGTATGCGCGCCGTCAGCGCACACAGCGGCGCGGTCGGAAACGGCTCCTCGGCCGGCGGCAGCGGCCGGCTACGCAGCAGCGCGTGCGTCGAGTTGGGTCTGTTTGCCATTGCCAACCCCGCGGCCATGGTGTGCGTCGCGCGCCACCAGGACACGGTGACTGCCTTGTGCCGCGACGGCGAACTTGCAGTCTCGGGCAGTCGCGAGGGTGAGGTGCAGGTGAGAGCCAACACATGCGCGTGTTGATTCACGAAGTACTGCCTACACACCATGCCCCTCACGCGTGTTGGCTCTGTGTTGGCCCGATTCACGAAGTGCAGGTCAACCGGCTTGCGGACGGCTCGCGCGTGTTCCGGCTCCCCAGCTCACTGGGCCCCATCAACTGCCTCGCGTGCCTGCGCGGCAAGCTGCTCCTGTGCTCCGACGACGGCCACCAGGCCACCTTGCAGCTGTGGGACCTGACGACGCAGCGCCTCGTCCAAGAGCTCGGAGGCATCCGCAAGTGGAATGCGCCCACACACATCGCATACATGGGCTGCGATCGGGCGATTTGGGTGCGCGACACGACGCTCTCTGTGCTGACGTGGGTGGAAGCGCCTTGATCCTTTGAGGCACTTAACCGTACAGCGCTACTGCCTACACACCTCCAAACTGCGATCTGTGTGTTGTGAGTTGTGGTGTGAACCGTCAACCGTGCGTCTCGACGAGACCACTCGGCCCGCGCCGTTTTGGCATTTGGGTCGACGTCCGATGTATATTTTTATGCCGACAGACCAGCGCCGGACGTCGCCGGACCGGCCGCGCGCCCCGGCCTGGCCGCGCGCGGCCGCGGTACCCGCCGCGCCGCGCGACCGGGCGCGAGCCATGCAGCGTGGAGCGCAATTGGTGGAGCGCGTGGAGCGCCCTCCACGGGCACGGCACGAGGCACGAGTGGGGGCTGCTTCTCCGGCGCCCGATTTGCGATTATAACGCGCTGGCTCGGTCGGCGATCCGCGCCGTCAGTGTTATCGACGATACACGCGTTAAGGGGGGCACATGTATGAAAACAAATCATGGCGCTCCCCGGAAACGGCAGGCATTTCTGCCAGCGCGAGGGAGCGGCTCGCCCCACCTCACACGCCCTCCTCCGCTTCGATTGCCTTGCGCAGCGCGCTTGCGAGGGCGTGCTGCGCCTGCTCGCCCGAGTCAGCGGAGGGCGGCACGTGCAGCGCGATGTGCACCTCGCGCCGTGGTGGGCGCTTGTCGGCGCGGTCGGCGGCATGGAGACGTGAGCAGAGGGCGAGCAGGCAGCCGATGAGGACGACGACGCCGCCGACGGCCGTGGCGCCGCCAAGGGCGCCAACTTGTACCGGTGTGAGCCCAAGCGCCAGTGGTGCGCGCGCGACCCACCCGACCGATCCCAGCTCGGGCGCGGGCGTGGGCGGCGGCGGCGGCGGCTTGCGCGGTACAGCGCATAGGAGGTGGATGTCCTCCGTGTGGGAACAGTCGGTGCTGCCCCAGCCGCGGAAGCCACAGTCGGTCAGCGCCGCCTCCTCTCCGCCGCACTGCAGATTCTCGATCCACACGGGCGCCGCGGGGCGCGGGATGGCCAGGCTCAGCCCAGGACGCTCGTCGTCGTACACGTTCGGGCTCGCAAGCGTCCAGTAGCGCAGGGGCGGGCCAAGGCCAAGCTGCCGGCACGCGACCGCCGCATCCGCGCGATCGAAGCCATCGTCGCACACAGTGCCCCAGGCAGCGATCCGGCCAAGCCGCGGGGACACCCGTGTGGGATCCGATGTGGCATTCACACCCGTGGCGCCGCCGCCCTCCTCGGCAGCGCTCGGTGGCAAGAGCCGCCACGGCGTCTCGTAGTAAATCTCGAGGCGTCCCGTGTACGGCCCGGGCATGAGGCGTATGGGCGGCGGCGGCATGGGCGGAGGGGGCGGCGGCGATGGCGACGGGCGTGGTGGCGGTGGCGGCGGCGAGGGCGGCGATGCCCAGCAAGAGAGTCTCAGCGGGTAGCGGCTGCTGCTGCGCCAGCCTCGCGCATTCGAGAGGCGCGGCGTCGAGGGCAGCAGCGACGAGAGTGGCTCGCCGCCTGGGTGCCACTGCCACCAAAAGCGCCAACCGCTCGCCTGCGTAGGGCATAAGGAGTCCGTCGGAGTGGAGCGAACGTAATTATCGTCCGTGAGCTCCGCACGCGGGCCCACCACCCACGACCCCAAGGAGCTCAGAAAATAGAGGTACACGGTATCGTCGGATGAGTTTGAGCCGCTCGAGGCGTCCACCGACTTGTGCGAGAGGGCTCCGTGGTGCAGCTGCGGCGGCTGCTCCGCCTCCTTGACGTACACGTAACGGCCGTCGGGCGTCCGCCAATCGCGCCGCTGCGCAAACACGCCCAGTGCATCTGGCTTGGCGCAGCCAATGAATGAGCACGCGCCCATGAGCACGACGCGGTCGCATGCGCACTTGGGCGACACCCAGTCCGCGAGTTGGGGACGTGTCGAGCAGAGCGAGCCATCGATGCCACAGGGATCGCACGGCGGACAGCAGCGGAAGCGACGGTAGAGCGCGTGGCAGGCTGCACCGCGCGCGTGCGCCTGCGAGCAAGTCTCGCCGCTCTGCTGTTCCTCAATGCATTGCCCGGCACCGAGCATGACGGTCGCACTACCCGGTTTCTGGTCCGGTTCGGTCCACGCAGCGCGTTCTTGGTCCGGGCCTTCTGCGCCTTCTGCTTCCGCACGAGCGCGCGCGCGCGCGCTCGCGATCGGTCCACGTCGCGAAACGTCCACTTTTCCCAAGAGGATCTTGGGGCCGTCACGAAAGTCTTCCAAGGAGAAACTCAAAACGACTTGATTTCCACGAGACTTGACTTGACTTGACTTGACTTGACTTCGCGAGAGGAGGGTCTTGCACATGCCGCCGCGCCGATTCGTGCCGCGACCACGAATGCGCGACGCACGACATGAGCGTGTCCTGAGCCTCTTGTACGCGCTCGCCTTTGCCATCTTCCGTCGCCTTGTGCTGGCGCTCTGCTGGTGCCTGCGCCGGCGCTCTTTGCCCGCTCTCGTCAAGCTCTGCCACAAGCGCTTGCTGCCGAAGCTGCCGCCCTTCACCGCCGACGTGCGGCTCCGCCTTGCGCCATCGGTCACGCTGCGCTGCTTCCAGCTGGGCGGTGAGCACCATGCCGACATACTGTCCGAATGGCTGCTCCTCTCGGGAACCTGGCAGCCGAATCTGTCCGCATGGCTCCGCCGTACGCTGCACCGTGGCGACACGTTCGTGGACGTGGGCGCGAACACGGGTTACTTCAGCCTGCTCGCGGCGGCGCTGGTGCACGGCGAAGGCGGCGGGGTCGTCGCCATTGAGGCATGCCCGCGCACCTTCCGTCGGCTGCAGACCAACCTGATGCGCAATGCTGGCCTGGCGAGCTGCATTCGGCCGCTGCAGCTGGCGGCGGCGGAGGCGGAGGGGAGCACGACGCTGTTCCAGCACCGTCGCGAGCCACTGTACAGCACCACGGTGGCGGGGGCGGGCGCGGGCGGCGTCGCGGCGAGCGCCGACGTCTGGTCCATCGTTCAGGCGAGTGGTGCGACCAGGCGCGACCAAACGGCGAGTGCGTCGGTCGCGCAGCTCGCTCAGGACAGCGCGTGCTGGCACCAAGTGACGGTGCGCAAGGCGCCGCTCGATGAGCTGCTGAGCGCAGACGAGTGCGCGCGCGCGCGCGTTGTCAAGGTTGACGTGGAAGGGGGCGAGTGGACCGTACTGCGGGGCATGGCACGCGTGCTCGAGATTGCATCTCCCGAGCTCGAGATCGTGGTCGAGGTCACGCCCAAGTGGCTCGCGCTGCAGCAGGTGGGGCGCCGCGGCAGCTCCGAGTGCCACCGAGTGCCACCGACGGTGCGTCTGGCTGAGAGAGTGACTGAGAGTGTAGCCCCTCCCGCAGGTGACACCGGCGCAGGTGCTCGCGTTCATGGCCGCGCGCGGCTTCCACGCGTACGTGCTTCACGAGGAGTACCAGGTCGATCGCGCCTCCTCCATTATCAAGCCCGAGTTCGAGCCCGATCCGCCGCGCCGTCTCAACGAAGGTGAGCTCGAGACGCTCGAGCAAGCGGATATCATCTTCAGCCGCAGGGACGTGGCGTACTTGTAGCTACAAGTAGGCTCGGTGTAAGGTGTGGGGGGAAGGGGGCGTCGAGGAGGTGAAATTCCCCACTTGAGCCAAGTTTCGATCGCCCTTCGTGCTTCGCGAAAAACCCAAGCACGGAGCTTCGACGCGCCATTCGCGACAAAAGCACGACGCCCAGAGCATGGACGACCTCGTCGAATTTTTGACTGGGGGCACAAGCCTGCTGGCCCTCGCAGCCGAGCTTGACGAAGCGGATGATGAGCTGGCTGCTGCGGAGCATCGCAACCAGCTCCTCCGACGCACGTTCGCAAGCGACCAGGAGAAGGCGGTACTCGACTCTGGGCTGCGCTCTGGCCGCGCACTCGTTCGTCGCGCACGATCGAAGCGTGACGAGTCGGCCAGTGAGGCAAGTCTGTCCACCTTGCGTTCTGAGCTGCAGGCTGCACGCGCCGAGGCAGCCTCGTACAAGGCGCGCGCGGATCGTGCGGAGCAGCGGCTTGCCGCCCTTGTGGCCGACACAAGCACGAGCGAGGCGCTCGCTGCGAGTTCGTCGCAGAAGCCGGCCACACATGGTGCCCGACACGACGTCACGGTGCAGACGCCACCGACAGCGCACCCATCGACGTCAGCACCCGAGCAGAGCAGAGACAGCCCGCGCGACGTCATCGAGTCAATCCGTGCGGCGCGTCTCGAGGCCCGCGGCACAGCGGGCGAGGCACTACACGCGTTGGTTGGGCGCGCGCTGTCGGCGCTCAGCCGCGACTTATACAGCGGCGCCGGCCACGTCTTCGCCGAGATCATGCAGAATTGTGACGACGCAACGTATGGCCCTCTGCTCGGGGAGGCGGCGGAGGCGGCAGTGGCGGAGGCGGCGGCGGCGCGCGGCGCAGTGCCGCGGCTGCGCGTGTCGCTCACCGGGACAGCACTCCTCTTCGAATGCAACGAGCTCGGATTCCGCGAGCGCGACGTTCGTGCAGTGTGTGACCTCGGCTCGAGCACCAAAGACGGCAAGGGAGGGCAGACCAGAAGCATCGGCAGGAAAGGTCTGGGCTTCAAGAGTTGCTTCGCCGTGAGCGACATGCCACACGTGGCCTCAGGCGGCTACTCGTTCCGATTCGATGCTCGGGACAGCCTGTACGGAGCCCTAGTGCCGGAGTGGGTGGCGGCCGACGAGCTTCGTGCAACGGTGGCGGCTCACCTCCAAGCCCTCGGCGTGCCCTCGCCGCTCGTCTCGACACTTGGTGGCGCTCACGCCGGCGCGCCAGGAGGAGGTACCGCCATCTGGCTGCCGCTGCGTGGACCGGCGCCGCCCCTTGCGATCGCACCGACCGCTCTCCTCTTTCTTCGGCAGCTGCGCTTGGTTGAGCTAGTGCTTCCCTCAGTGCTTCCCGCGCGCGGCGATGCCCCGTCGACCGCCGCCGCCCCAGCCGTCGCCACAGACGACAGCGTGTTGGCAAGCCAGGCAGGAGGTGAGGCGCGGTGTGAAATCATCACCATTCGTCGGCTCTCCCTGGCAGCGGCAGCCGCGCCGGCAGAGGCGCCGGCAGCAGAGCGCACATCGCTTCTGGTGGAGGTGAGCGGCCGCGTGCGCCGCCAGCGCGACTATCTGCTTTGGCGCGAGATACACGAGATTGCGGGCGTACGCACCGAGATTGTGCTCGCTTTTCGGGACGAGGACGACCCTCACCGTACCTTCTCCTCCCCCTCCTCCCCCTCCTCCGACCCCGCCGCTACCGCAAACGGCGCACTGCACTCGGACGACACGCCCGCCACGGCCGCAGCTGAGTCGCCACTCTTCGCTGGAGAGCAAGTGGGAGCCGATTTGCATGCGTTTCTACCGGTGGGCTCCCCGCTCGGACTTCCCTTTTGCTTGCATGCGGATTGGGACTTGGTCGCATCACGCCAGTCGCTGCACCTCGACTCTGCTTGGAACGCAGCTCTCCGGGACCTCGCCACGGCGGCTCTTCTCCGCGCCGTGCGCGCCGAGCACCGGCTCGCCCACAATGTGAACTCATGGCTGCCGCGCCCCGAGGCCTGCCGCGAGCCCTTTTGGCGACCGCTCTTTGAGGTGGGCGAGGGCGTGGCGGCTGAGCCGATGCTCATCTCCGAATCGGGAGATCGCCTCGCACCCCGCGACGCTCTCTTGCGCGAGGCTCTCGCCGCCACTGAGCATGAGGGCCATGGCGCTATGCCCTTTCGCCACGAGGGCCAAGGCGCTCGACGTGCGTGTGTCTTCGTGCCCCCAAGCGTCGTGAGCAATGCATGGCTGCATCAGAGCACCGGACGGTTTCAGTTCGTGAGCGCCGTGTTGGTACGCACCCTTGGCATCGAGGCCCTCTGCCGCCTCGGCTGCCGGCGCGTCACGGTCGATGATTTGCTCGAGTGCCTGCGGGCGTGGGCGCCGGGTGTGACGGCAGGTGACGCGGACGGCGAGGCCGGCTGCAGCACGATCAAGCGACCATGCGTGCCCATCGGCTGCGGCGGCGAGGGCGAGGCCGATGGGCAGACGTCCTCAGCGACAGCAGCGACAGCAGCGACAGCAGCGACAGCAGCGACAGCAGCGACAGCAGCGACAGCAGCATCGGCAGCCAAGGCCAACGTCGCGGCATCGTCAACTGCTTCAGCTGTAACGGCTCCCACTGCAGCCTCCTCCTCCGCAACTCTCGAGGCATGGCTCGCTCAACTCCATCGGCTACTCTATGTGCTCATGAACTCTCACCACGTTGCAGCCGTCCGCACTCTTCCTCTTCTGCTCATCGAGGATTGGGGCCGGGCAAGCGCCAACGCCGTTCCTGGCATCGGAGGTGGCGTCGGAGGTGGCGGCGACGGTGGCGTCGGAGGTGGCATCGGCGGTGGCGGCGGCGGCGTTGCCGCGTCATGGCGGCTACGCTCGGCTTCGGGCTCGCCTCCAGTGGTGCTCGCCCCTCAGAGCAGCAACACCGGCGGCGGGCATGGCGGCGCTGAGGCGCTGCTCTCTGCGGCGCTGCGCTCGGGTGCTCTCGACGTGTGGCGAGTGGCGAATGGCGCTTTGCCGCCCCCACCTGAGCAGCTTGCGCTCCTCGCGTGCCTCGGCGTAAGCGCCCTTGACGACGCGATGGCGGTGCGCGCAGTGGCCCGCCAGCACGCCGCCGGACGTGTCAGCTCGATCGCGGCGTGTTGGCAAGGCCTCCGTATAATACGCGATCACTTACCCTCGTTCATTGCAGAGGAAGCAGCCTCACATGAGGTCTCGGTGGCCGAGGGCGCTCGTGCCGCACTGGCATGGCTGCGAGCCTCCTTGCTCTGGCCAGCGACAGATGGGCTTCTGCGACCTGCATGCTCGCTGCGCAACCGAACCCTCCTTGGCGTGCCTTGCCCCGGCTGCTGCGGCGACGGGGACGGAGGCAGGGGTCGCGCGCGCCCACAGCTTCCGCTTCGAATGCTTCTCCCACGCAGCGCCGAGCTCCGTCGTGCACGCCCGCGGAACCGACGCACATCGTCGACGGCGGCGGCGGCGGCGGTGACAGCGGCACACGCGGTCGCAGATGGCTCGACAGCGGTCGCCGAAGCTTTCGCAGGCGCAGCGGCGAGGCGAACGATGCCAGAGGATGAGGACGGCGAAGAGGAGGAGGAAGCGCCAGAGAGCGGCGATGGTGTCGACGACAACACCAGTGGCACCAGTGGTGATGGCGGCCGTGGCGGCATCGACGATGGCGGCGATGGTGGCGCCGAAGCCTCCGTTCGCGCTGAGCCGCCACAGCTGAGGGTGCAAGAGACGTTTGAACGCGTGGGCACTGGGCACGGGCAGGTGATGTCAACGGCACTGAGCAGCGCATCGGTCCAATGGGTGGGTGCGCGATGCTCGGGCGGCGTGGACAAGGGCCAAGTGGGCTGGGCCGTGCGATGGTATCGGGGTGAGCTCGCAGCGGGGTTTGGATGCGTCGGAGCGCGGTTGGATCGGGTGGGGCTAGGGCGCTATGCGCTGTGCATTGTGGTGACTTCCGACGGGTGCGCGACGCTGCGCCACGCCGGCGAGTCCCACCCGCTGTACTGGCCACCCTTGGTCAGTGGTGACACCCTTGGCCTTCACCTTGACTTGCAAGGCCCGCGCGCCACGCTCCTACTAACCCTCAATGGAACCCTGCGCAATGTGGACGGCGAATGTTTCTACGATGCGCGAGGAGTCGACAAGGCCGCCATCCTCCTTGCGCCCGAGCTCTCGTACCACGCGACGCTTCACCCGACCGTCTGCCTACGGCGCGGCCCGCACGCGGAGCCTGCGGAGGCCACGATCGCCGTGGCTGCGCCTCTCGCGAACGCGCTGCTCCATCGGCGTGGGTTTCGTCCAATCTCGCAAGTGCTCGCGGCGCAGCGGGGCGGAGGCGCGCGCGCCGTGCCTATGCTCGGTCCGCCACCGCGCCGTTCACATCACGACGGCGGTGGAGGTGGCGGTGCTTCTCGAGGTGCCTGTAGCACTGCTCACAGCAGCGTCGGCGCCGATGGCGGCGCCGCTGACGGCACCACTGGCGCTGGCGGCGGCGGCGGCGGCGGCGGCGAGGGCAAGTACGAGAGCGACCTTCCATTGGAAGCCCTCCTCTGGGAACAGTTTCTGAGTCTCATGGGGGCCACACCGCACCTCGTCTCGTGCACGGTGCACGCGTGGTGGCGTGACATGCTGCCCAAGGCTGAGCCCGCCTCCCTCGCAGCGGCGGAATGCGTTGTCTGCTGCGAGCCTCTCATTGACGCAAATGCGCGCAATCGCAAGCCACGTGCTGGGCAGGAGCCGGTGGGCACAGTGTGCGGACATCGTTACCATTCAGCATGCATCTTCCGTTGGCTGGCGGCTGATGAACACTGGGAGGGGCCCACCTGCCCTTGCTGCCACACCGTCCTCCATCCAACCCGCGACGTGCGCCCCCTTGGCATTGAGACCGCCGCGCTCGCCCTCTCCACATCCCTCCGCTTTCTGCTGCGAGCGATGAGTGGCGAGGCGACAGACGCAGCGGCCGCAGGGCGGGCGGCGGCGGCGGCGGCGGTGGCGGCGGCGCCGCGGACTTGGCGTCAAGTGGCCGACCGCGGCGGTGGTGAAGTGGCGGAGGCAGAGGCGGAGGTGGCATGGGACAGTGCTGTGGACACCATTGCCGACCCGGCGGCCGCAGCCGCGCAGGCTGCCGCCGAAGTGGTGGTCCACCTACACATGGCGGCCGCGCGTGCGGCAGCAGACCTCACCTCCGCCGCCGCACTCGCCACAGCACTGCTGCAGCAGTACGCGAGAGAAACGCAGTCGGCGATGGTGGTGGGGTCCCCTCCCTCCCTCATGCTCCCTCCCCTCCCTCAGGTGGGGTCCGCCATTGTTGACAGCAGCGCAGGCCGCGTGCGATTCGACAGCACTGTCTTGCAGCCGTGCTTCCCGCTCCTAAGCGCTGCCTCCTCGACGCTCCCGATAGCCTTCCTCCGCCCGTCCCCGTTGCCCAGCCACCATCACGACCTCCTCGGTCGCTTTGGGTGCGCCACTAGCGCCGGCAGCATGTTCAGCCAGCTGCAAGCCCTCAAAGCGGTCTGCCTTGCCATGAGCAACGCACCAGCCGGCAGCGGCGGTGGCAGCAGCGGTGGCACTGGTGGCGGTGCGCTTACGACCTCCACCATCATTGGCTGCAGCGGTGGTTCGGGCAGCTCCGGCGCGACATCTTCAGCGCCTCTGCATCGCGCCGTCCTATACGCATTGTACACCTCCCTTGACAACCTCGCCAGCAGCGCGACGAGCGGCGGCGAGGGCGGCAGCGCCGAGGGCGAAGGCGAGGGCGGCCGCGGTGGCGTTGAGAGAGACAAGGGAGCTGCCGGCGGGGACGGCGGCGAGGCAGCCGAGGGGTCGGCCGCGGCCGCGTCCACCGCCCAACACGACGTCGCGGTTTCGTCCACCGCCGAGCTGCGCGCCGCCTTCGCGCAGCACGCTCTCTTGTGGAAGGGTCCGCAGGCGCCACGTATAGGTGCCTTTGCGACGAGCAGGAGCGCCCTATGCCACGCGCCACGCACCGCCGCGCTCCTCAACTGCTTCGACCCGTGCGAGAGCTTCCCCGAGATGAGCGCCTTCTTCCTCCATCGGCTACGCCTGCCGTCTGGAAGCCCAGCCACATGCATGCAAGCACTCACGAAGCTGAGCGATACCCTCGACGTCTGCGGCATTGCGGCCGCTGTACCGCCGTCGGCGGCGAGCACAGCTGAGTCGGCGGCGGCGGTCAGCGGCGCGGCGCTCGACACGACGCCGGACAGCCGCGCGGTAGTGGCGCAGGCGGCGGAGGTCCTGGCTGAATTAGAGGCCATCGTCCGGGCCGCCAATGCCAACGATGCCCAAGGCGCGTCGAGCCTTCTCGACAACGAGCTGTCGGCCGGCGCAGTGCGCGCGCTCGCCATTGACATGCGCAATTACATGCCTTGGAGTGTGCGCTCACTTCGTGTGGTCGCCCCTACGGTCGAGGCCCCTCTACTCTATCTGCCGGACGTGCCGCCGCCAGCAGGCGCGCTCCTCGGTGCCGCCCCTGTCACGCCCTCAGCGCCAGCGGCGGCGCCGACATCTCTCCCACCCGTCGTGCGACTCTTCGCTGACGAGGTGGCCTTCGACGCTGGCGCCCTCGCGCGCGCCCCCACCTTTGCGGCATGGCTTCGTTCGCGTCGGTTGCTCGTGCCGTTCGAGGAAGCCGTTGTAGTGGGCGCGCCGCGGGTGGAGGAGCTGGTCGAGGCGCCGCATCTCGAGCAGATTGCGCGAGATGTGGTCGCACACAAGGCAGCCGAAGCCCTCTCAGCCGCCCAGGCGGCCAAGGCGGCATTGGCTGAGGTCGAGTCCATCGCTTCCGCCGAGGCGGCCGAGGCGATCGCATCCATTGGTCTGGGCGCATCGGCCGCGCTCGCCACGGCGCTCGCCGAGACGGAGGTGGAGCAGCTCTTGGCTCTGCAACAGAGCATACAGGTGCGCACGTGTCGACGCATCGAGCAGCCGTGCTCTCTGCGCCCGCCCATACGCCCAGCGCTTTGGTCGCAGCCGCAGCCGAGCGCCGTGCCGAGCGCGAGCGGAGCACACGTCCGAGCGCAGGCACGAGAAGCCTCCCTTGCAGCAGCAGTGGCGGCCGGCACCGCATCCTGCAGCGATGCGCCGTGCCGAGCGGAGTACCTTTCACGCCCACCCGTGACACGCTGCCTGGCGGTGCGCTGGGCGCTGCACGGCGATTCGACGATCGTTCTGTCGATGGAAGTTCCTTCGCTGCTGGCCGCGCTCGCCGAGGCGCTCGAGGCCCTCCTTGCGAAGGCGGCTCGACGTGCTGCCCGCGAGGCTGCCGCCGCCGCCCAACAGGCAACTCGTGCCAAGGCTGTGGGGAAGGTCGAGAAGCGCGACGCTGCCGATGATGACGATGATCATCGCGACGACGCCATGGGCGCGAGCGGTGCTGATGCTGAGGATGATCGTTTGTTGCTCACAACCATCGCACCGAGCCCAAGCACCGCCCCTTCCTCGTCGTCCGCGTCGTGTCGGGCGGCTTCGTCCGCGTCGTGTCGGGCGGCTTCATCCATGTTGCCGGCCCCAGCGCGTCTGCCGCCTCCTGCATGGATCCCTCCCACGCCACTCCCCCCCGGCCAGGGCTTGCACTCGCCCTCGCACCCATCCTCCGACACCGCCAAGCGAGACGCCCGACACGACACGGTCTCGCCTTCCATCGGGTCGCAGTCGGCACCGCTGTCCATATGCGCCGTGTCGGGCGCGGACGGGCGCACGCTGGTTAGCCCGAGAGCGGAGGCGCTCTACCGTCTGATGATGGAGGTGGCACGGAACGGCGTGGGCGATGGTACCGGTAATGGTACCGGCCCGGCCGCGGCCGCTGCCATCGCTGACGGGCCGCGGGCGCTCCCGCACATCTCGTCAGAGCAGCAGCAGCAGCAGCAGCGGCAGCGGCAGCAGCGGCAGCAGCGGCGGCTGATCTCAGAGTCTTTGGAGTCGACAGTGTCGCTGCCCACCCTGCCGTCAGGGCTGCTGGGCGATGCGATGGAAAAGGAATCGCCAGCTGTGGCCCATGGACTCCGCCGCGCGGCGGCGGATGCACTTGGCATAGCGGCCGACGGGTCTGCGGCGAACGTACGGCAAGCGCCCTCAGCTGCAGGCCCGCTTTCCGTCTCGACGGATGGCACGAGTGGCGAGGTGCGCGTGCGCTGTACGCTCTCCGTGGTGAGATAAGTTCTATCATCGTACTTCGTAGCGTGGGAATAATCATAACGTCTGTGTGCAGCGGGCTCCTATAGTACATGGCCGTACGTCACTGCGGCATCCTTCGTATCGCTCCGCCGGCTACGAGTTCTCGCGATTTGCTTGAGCTCCTCTCGGCTGCCGTCCGGTCGGGTCGTAACACGATACACGTAAGCCGATCCCCGTGTCGCGTGCCCGTGCGGGGCCGCCGGTGTCGGCTCGCCAGTGTGCGGCTCGCTCTGCCCTCTGCGTCGTTTTTGGATTATGGTCTGGTCTGGCTTTCGCCGGGCCTCCGATCTCTTTACATCCGAGCGTATGGGTAACGGCTTACGGCTTAGACCTTAGTCCGGCCCTACGGACCCGTCCGCCCACACCTATGCGTGACTGTGCCGTGTCGCGCGCTGCCGGCTGCGGAAAGCTCCAAAGCACAAACACGACCCTAACCGATCTGGCGACGAAGATATTGAGTGCTGCTATTGAGCGGCCGGCCCCTACGGTCGTGGTACAGCCCGTAGACCGTTCCGAGCGGTGCAGCCGACGCCGTTAGGGGGGGGGGGCTTGTTCAATCGCGAATCGGCACCGTGGGTCACCCTTGTTCGGTTCAATCGACGGTGGGCGTCGATTGAGGAGGTGGAGCATCTGGCATCCGCTTACGCCCGCCGTTGGCGCTGGGCTTCTCGGAGTGAGCGGCAATGCACGGCCCGCGGTAGCCCTGCGCGGCCACGCCGCCGTCGATGGCGAGGCACTGCCCTGTAACGTACGCCGCCGCGGGCATGCATAGGAAGGCGACAGCGCCCGCTGTGTCCGAAGGCTCTCCCAGGCTGCCGAGCGGCGTGGCCTCGCACACCTTGTCGAGCTGCGAAGGGTCCTTGGCTACGGCCGCCTCGAGGAGGGGCGTGCGCGCCATCCAGGGCGCAACCGCGTTCACGCGGATCCCGTACGCGGCCCACTCGCACGCCATAGCCTCGCTCATGTGGATCATGGCCGCCTTGGTCATTGCGTAGATGACGCCCGTGCCCGACGAGCGCAGCCCGGCGAGTGAGGCAACGTTAACAATGCTCGCGCGCTCGGACTTGCGCAACAGCGGCAGGCACGCCTTGCACATGTAGTACGCCGACGTTTGATTCGTGCTCACCATGGTTTCATACTCGGCGTCGGTCGACTCAGCAACCGGCTTGCGGATGTTCGTGCCGACGTTATTCACGAGCCCGTCCAACGTGCCCCCCCACAGTGCGATTGCTTTTGCCACGAGCGCCTCGCGCCCCTCGACCGTCGCCACGTCCGCGGCGAGCACGTGCACGCGCTCCGCGCCGTGCTCCTTGGCGAGTGGCTCGGCCGCGACGAGCAAATCAGCCTCGCCCCGTGCCGTGAGAAGCACCGAAGCGCCAAGGGAGAGAAATTCAACGACGCATGCGAGGCCGAGGCCCTTGGATCCGCCTGTCACGATCACACGGTAGCCGTCAAGGCGCCAGCGCGAGCTCATCGGGGCGGCTTGCACCGCGCTCGCGAAGCGACACGCTCGCGTGTGCGACCGCGAGAAATATAAATTGTCCTCACTCGCTAATAGTCGGCGCGCGCCGCCCGCCGCGACGGCGCTTCTCGCTCCCACAACCAAACGCCGCACCCATGCGGAAAAGGTGGAGGTCACGAAAAACGCGCATGAATTTTTTTGTGATTGCCTTGTCATCTTTTGCTTGAGGCGGGCCATCGGCGGGAGAAGAGTCTGATCTCTTGGTCGCAAGCGCCTTGCAGCGAATCGTCGTGCTCGTGACGAGAATGCCCATGAACTCGCGCGAGAATGTCGCAATCAACCAGCAACCCTTGCCCGTGGTACCCCATCAGACGATGAGTAAGCGCACCAACGGTAAATGCTCAACCCTCGGCAAGTCCCACGCCATGTTCTGACCGACTCTCGTCGTGCTCCTCCCATCCCGGATGCCCAGGGCCCGCGCGCATGAGCAAGTCGATGTCGAACAGGAGCATCGAGCAGAACATCATGAAATGGGACTCCGACAACGACACCGACCAGCACACGACGCCCTCCTCGCCAGACACGGTCCTGTCCTTCAACTTCTTCTCCGCTGCCCCGAGCATCTGGTCCTTGTCGAAGAGCGAGACACCGGACGCACGCTCGGCCTCGGCGTCGCGCAAGTACCCCACGATGGTCTCCATCGAACCGCACCAGTCGATCCTCATCGACGGCGCGTCGCAGCAGCTCGTTGTCTCCGTAGGCTCGCCGAGGTTCTCTCCAACGACTCCGGCGTGCGTCGAGAAGCTGCCCGGCTACGAGCCGATCATCGTTCCACCCGAGCCCCCGCCCGCGGCGTCACAGTACATCTACCCCACGGCCCAGCATTCGCCGTTCGTATCTTTGCCAGCGCCATGGTCGATCCCGCCACTGGCGCCGCGCACGGCCTTCGAAGCGTCCCTCGAGGCGGCGAGCTGCCCGTTGCCGAACTGGTTCGAGCCTCGCTCGACGGTGCCCATCGAGCTGGTGCCCGTGCCCGCGCAGCCGTATGCGCTCATGCCCACGCAGACAATGCCGTCTCAGGCATGCTACCCGCTCGTGCTCGGCGCGTGTGCGCGGTGCGACGTCGAGGACGAGGTCGAGGACGTGCCGTACCTCGACGGACCTGAGGGTGACCTCGAGCGGGCCATCGAGCCGGGCGCAAAGCTCGACGGCATGCGGGAGCTCGACGCGCGCGGTGCCACACGCGTCCTGAGCCCGCTCGACCATACCATCGACCAGATCATCGCCAGCACCATGAACCAGAAGACGAAGATGTGCGATTCCGTCATGCTCGATGGCGGGCACGTGTGGAACACCGTCGGCAGGTTTGCCGGCCGCTGGACGCCGCTCTGCCACGACATGATCGTCGAGCCCATGCCATGCGGTCCGAGCGTCCACAACAAGATGCAGACGGGCTGGTACGAGGGGCGCCAGGCTCGCTGCCGGTACGCGCACTCGGCCGCCGAGCTCGTACACGAGCGCCACCGAGCGTACAGCGAGATCAGGGAACTGCTCAAGCACCACATCAAGGACGATGCGTTCTTTAACATGGAGCGGCGCGCGCGCGAAAAGTACGAGCAGCTGCGCAAGCTCGATCTGTATCAGATTCGGGCAGAACTCGCATCCGTCGTCGGCACCAAGCGCAGCTCTCACCATGCACGCATCGCGCGCACGCTCAAGCTCAAGCAGTAAGCGCGCGCGAGACGCGAGCGCCGCGAGCTCCTGCCCGAGATATGTCCGAGAATCACGCGTCCGAGATGAGCGCAGAGAGAGGCTACGAGCTCGAGAGAACCCTTGCGCGCGCATGATGCTGAGAGCGAGATGGCGCCGGCGGTGTGTAAGCTGTCGTGTTGGAGGGGGGGCGGACAGAGGCCTTGCCGCGTGAGCTGACAAGTGGGGAAGGGCGCATGATGCGGGCGCGATGCAAGCACATGCGCGGTGCGGCCATGGCGGACCAAGCACGGAGAGCTACGACCCGCTGCGAGCACGGGTGAACGTTTGCGCGTGCGCCGTGTGTGAGAGTCCACTGTGTGGCCCGGGTTCTATTTACCGCATGTGGGCATAGGTGGCATACAAGCGGGTGCGGTGTGCGGAGTGTTGGGTGGTCCGCGGAGTGGCGGTCAGGCAGACGAGCACCTGGGAAAGGTGTGAGAGGATATTATGGGTGGCGGTGCGCGTGCGGTGACAGAGTAACGAGTATACTGTGCACATCACATCCACGTGACGTCTGACCCACCACACACGAAAATATGCATGCGACAACCGAGCAGCAACGAGCACGGATCTGCAGTTTCGGTCGCGGGAGACGCGCTCACCATAAGTTCAGTCGGCGAGGGCGCGCTTGGGCGACACTATGGGCCGCGCTAGGCCTGCGCACGGCGGCGGCACCCATCGGCCCTCAGACGAGCCCGTGGCGTAGTTCTCGGCGTCGCGCGCGAGGATGGCGCTCGGAGGCACTCTGATCGAGAACGATGCATTTGCACCCGCTCTCCGCTCTCCGCTCGCGGCTCGCGGCTCGACGCGCACAGCAGGGCGAGCTCGCCATAGTGGTCGCCCGCGCCGTAGCACATGACCGGGTGCTCGACTTCCGCCAGGTAGAAGGTAGCTCGAGGAGGAGGATGTAGAAGGTTGTCCGTTTTGGACCTCGTTAACAAAGGCGACGCATGCGGCGAGGCCGCCCTCCTCGAAGCCATCGTCGAGGCCGCCCTCCTCGAAGCCATCGTCGAGGCCGCCCTCCTCGAAGCCATCGTCGAGGCCGCCCTCCTCGAAGCCATCGTCGAGGCCGCCCT
>Ga0180442_100816_pt1 | contig 20223 bp, 10 predicted proteins | sample ChrtobMetP5_16mM_FD_119746 | JGI IMG/M metagenome (GOLD analysis project Ga0180442, IMG submission 119746) | Chrysochromulina tobin associated microbial communities from unialgal haptophyte culture, Seattle, Washington, USA - P5_16mM MetaG | ecosystem: Host-associated > Algae > Haptophytes >... | reverse complement strand
GCTTTGCTCTTGGGCCGATCGCTTGCAGACGATGTACCCCAATCGCACCAGCTACTCTGATCTGGGCGGGATCCAGACGCTCTGGAACCTCTACGAGCACAATGTCTTCTCGATGGCGACGGATCTCGTCCCGTGCACCCAGGCGTGCGGGTTCAAACCCGTCCGCATGCTCAAGTTCTTGCGCGCTTGGGCCCAGCCGATGATGAACGGAAGCGAGCCCGCTTATTCGTGGCGCGACAACGGCGATGCGCCCAAAATATTTGTGGGCGACTTTGCGGGCGAGCACTGTCACGGCGAGGCCCTGCCGGGAGGAGGCTGCGACGGCAGCGAGTCCTACTTGCCAACGATCAACTGGGACGCATACAAGATTGTCGAGCTCATCCGCTGGAACCTTCTCGATCGTTGCCTCGCACAGACCGAATTCGCCATCGGGATCAACGAAGACCCGACTTTCACCACTCAGTCTTCCAACGTCGAGACGGGCGACGTCGACTTGGACGACTTGCTGCGCTGCATGAGATACTCGAGCGCACAGCGTGACGCGGACCTTCTGCGACTCAATGTCTTTTCTGGCGAGCGCCTCGCCGATTGGATGACGCTCCCCTATGAGATGTGTTCCATGCCGAGCCACATCCAGGGATGCGTCGACGCCGCGGCAGCCCACGTCAACGAGCAAGCCTTCAGGATTGTCGAGAGACCCCACAGTGTGGCAACCGCGACTGAGCAGGCCCACATGACTTCAACCTCTGCTCTTGTCGAAGATTTGAAGCGCCGACGCTGGCGACGATCGAAGGGAAACCAGCTGGAAACTCGCCGGCGCGTGAGCGTGCAAGGTGACGGGGGCGAGACACAGCCCGACTCGGTACGTTCCATGCCGACGATCGACGCTGATTGGTTGTCAAAATACCAAGAAGATAGTCTCCACTCAGCCAGAGTTCCGGAGCGCATCTTCGCGCAAGAGCACGCGGAGCGAACTGACGGTGACCATTTCGTCACAGCACTGCAGAGATACATAAGAGCGCCGCCGCCGCCGCCTATCAAACGAGTTGCGTCTTCGAGGCAATGTTGCTTGGAGGGTCTATCCACTTTTCAGAAATGTCTTCTGAAGGGCATTCCTGTTTGCTGCAAACCTTGGGATCAAGCGTGCCTCAGGATGCAAGCCGGCGGCGGTATCGATCCAGTTACTGGCAAGTATGTCCCTGGCCCGAACTTTGACCCCAAATATGACCCTACGAAAGTCGGCCCTCCACCTGCAGGCTGGAGAGCCCCCCCGGCAGGCAAAACCTATTCTTATGACGACGACGACGAGAATGGTGGTGGAAGAAAGAAATGTAAGAAAGGTCAGCCCTGTAAGGCCGGAGAAGACGGCGACACCTATTCTTACGGCGATGAAGCAGGTGGCGGCGGTGGAAAGAAAAAGTGCAGAGACAAGAAAGGAAAAATCATTCCCTGTCCCGCCGCCGGAGAAGGAGAAGAAGGCGACACCTATTCTTACGGCGATGAAGCAGGTGGTGGCGGAAAGAAAAAGTGCAGAGACAAGAAAGGAAAAATCATTCCCTGTCCCGCCGCCGGAGAAGGAGAAGAAGGCGACACCTATTCCTACGACGAGAACGGTGGCGGAAAGAAAAAGTGCAAAGACAAGAAAGGAAAAATCATTCCTTGTCCCGCCGCCGGCGCCGGAGAAGAAGGCGACACCTATACCTACGACGAGAATGGAAACCGGAAAAAGTGCATACCCAAACCAGGCAAGCCCTGTCCCGTTGGAGAAGGCGGAGCGGGCGAAGAAGGCGACGTGAATGGAGGACGGAAAAAGCCTGTCGCTGGCGGCGGTGAAGGCGAAGAAGGTGATGAAGACGAGAATGGTGCGAGGCGACGATCGCCTCCGCCATCAGGATCGCCAGGATCAGAGGGATCTCCGGATGATGGTTCACGCGCTCCCCGCGCTCCGAGCGGGGCTGGATACGGTTTCCACGGATTCACTCGCCGTACCATTCGCCGCGGCACCGTGCTCGAGCTGGCCGCTGCCGATGTAGAACATGGTCGCACGTCGCGCTCCTCTCGATGGCTGGGTGTTGCTAACGCCGAACAGCTTTCCGCCGGTCTGATCCACGCTGGGTTCGCTACCTTTATCCAGCCGATCTACTGCTTCGCGTGGGAGGCGCATGCCGACGGCAACGAGATTGCCAAGTACCTCGCAAAGCTTCCTGAGCAGTACATTGTTCCCGGCTCGAGCGCGTCGACGGCATTCAACGCACGTGTCTTCAAAGACGAGTTCGACGAAGAAGTCGACGCTCGGACCCACGCGCTCATCGCGTTTGGTCAGGTCGATGACGCCACGTGGGTGCACAAAGTGCGCGCTGCTACGAGCCGACCTGTGGTGCTCCTGGGCCTCATGCGCGACGTCCTCGCTCATCGCGTCCAGCTCTTCTACAGCGACGATGCACGTCGCCACATGGCCGAAAGGTCGTCGTCGACGTTCGTGAAAGCGATGCTGCATTCGTGGATGCAGAGCGGCGAGTACCCACGCGATGCTCAGCTTGAGTACATGTACGGCTTGAATGCCACTCTTCGCGAGCTCCCCATCGACGACGTCTGGAAAGCTCGCAACGCATCCGCTGTTGCGTCCGGTGTAGATGTTGATAACATCGCCCCCGCTGCCTCAGTGTATGTGGGTCCCGTTGGAGACGCGCAGAATGTACGCCGGAGCTTGTGCGTGTTTGCGCACTCGACCTCGCTGCCGATTCCGTGGCTGCAGTATGAGACCGCCGTGGATAGCGCGAGCAGCACCGTTCCGTCAAAGCTCCTCGCGCACGTCGACGAGGACATCGCCGCCGCCATGCTTGCCATGGAGCCGAGAGAGTTTTACTACGTCGCTCGCGCTCTGGATACCTTTGAAGCCTTTGCGGAGGAGTATGGGTGCTTGGAGGAGCCAACAGAGGCGGCCCTGCTAACACCAAAATACGGTGCTGGACCGCTCACATACAGGAGCAGCACTATTGTCAAAGATTCAATCGGCGGCGCGACCTCGGTCAACACGTTTTCGGGCGATGACATCTCAGACACGGTTGAGAACCCCACGCCCACGGCGATGGCGCTCCCAAGGAAACCATTCACCGGCAGCTCGCCTTCAGACTATCCACTCTACTACTTCCACCACGTGCCGAAGACTGGCGGGACTACGCTCAGCGACTATCTCATGCAGCTCCCTCGACAGTACAAGGTGCCCGGGTCGGAGCGCTCGGGCGCATTCAACGTATCCATCTTCAGGAGGGCAGAAGATGAGGTGGCCATGCGACGAAACTGTCTCATCGCATTCAGCCACATGCAGGTGCGCTCGTTTATGGACGTCATTCGTCGGTCCAAACTAGCAGACAGGAAGATCGAAGTCATCTTCATGATGCGTGATATCCTCCCTCATCGCGTGTCGTTCTTCCACGAGATGATCGGGCCAGAGGCGCACGGCCACGACCAGGCTGACCTCGATGCCGGAAAGACTGTCGCACGCCCGTATGTGGACTTCGCAACGTGGGCTGCGAAGGACATCGACCCTGAGATGGCGCAAGTGGCTTGGTTGACAAACCATTCACATGAGACGGAGGACTTTGCGCCAGTTGCCACAGCTGAGTGCATAAAGGACCAAAACTGCCGCGACCCGAAGATGGACAGCTTCCAGCTCAGACCCCTTTACAAATTGAACTTTGCCTGGGCGAATGTCCCCATCCAGGAGGTTCATGAGCAGCTTCATGCTGAGCATCCTCTCGAATCGTGCGCACCCTTTGCAGCTACCGACGGGCAAGAGAACGAGGTGCTCTTCCGTCACTGTCCAAATGCTACTGCAGACGTGGGTCTCGCTCTCATCGGGCATCTGAGCCTTATGCGCGAGACGCTCTGCCTGATCGACCACATGCTGGGCGTGCCCGTACCGTGGAACGGAGTCGCCCACCAGGGAATGAACTGGCGCTTCAAGAAGCTCCGGCCGATGGATGCCGAGAGCAGCTTCGACAGCTCCTCGGCCAACGAGCTTCTGTCACGCGAATCTCGTGAGCTCATCTTCAACTCGATGACCAAATCCAAGCTCATGGAGCAGGCGGCCATCTACCATTGCGGCCCGCCGCCGCCGCCACCCGCTGTTGAGCCGCCGTCAACGATCATACCGCCATGGGATGGGGCCGCGGTGTGGGAATACCACACGGAATATGCTGTGAAGCGGGTGGCAGCGGAGACAGCGAAACCTACGTGCGGCGAGAAAAGCTCTGTCACCAGCGCAGACGCCAAAGCGGAGGTCGCTCTCCTCTCGACGTGCGATCCAGAGTCGTGCCTCGTTATGTCGACTGGCTGCGGCTCACGTCCCGAGTGCCAGGGCTGCGGATCGCTATGCCTAGGAGAACATAACAACGCAGAGGACTCGAGTGTTTGGTCCTTGGATGGGCTTGGCACAGGGCTCTCAGTGTATGGTACGGACCCTATCGGTACCGTCAAGGCAGCGGAAAACCGCTCGATGTGGCGCAATGTCAACCTCGTTGTCAGATGGTTGGAGTTTGAGCCGAGTCCCGACAAGTTCAACTGGGCCGCTTTCGACTCGCTGCTGCTCGATATTACGAAGAGGAGCGTGCCGTTCGCAGTCGGGATCACCTTCCTCTCGGGTCCAAACTACTACCCTCAATGGCTCTTTGAGTCGCCGTTCAATGTGACCAAGTACGCCGAGGTATGCGGACACCGGCGATATGTGGTATCCGACGGTAGAGTCGACGAGGCCACGTGCAATGAAACCGCGTTTGCTGTGCCCAACTTCCACGATGTCACTTACCTGGCTCGCTACAAGCGCGCGCACATGGCGCTCGCGGCTAAGCTCGATGATATGCGCGTCATCAACAGCCAGCTGAGGCTTCTTTACTTGCAAGCGTCCATCGGCACCGGTGTTCAGAACACGCCAGTCTACTTCCACCCAATTCGAACCGAGGCGGACTATGTCTGGACGGATTCTCAGGGTCGATCAACGCCCGTGGATGTGAGCTGGAATCGTTGCGGCAGCTGCGAATTCGATGCGTTCGCTCCGCCCCGCAATTCGTCTTTGGATCAGTTCTGGTGCCCCAGCGGTGCTACCGTCAGGGGTCTGATCGTGTCGCGGCGGCCGGCGTTCGAGAAGTATGCTCAGGATGTGACCGCATGTCTCTTTAACGACGTCTACGCGTCGCATCGCGAAGACGCCGGGCTGCGGTTGATGGTGACGAGTGACGATGTAAAAACATGGGTGAACCTCGCAAACGGATTCAACACTGCAGGTCAGACAGCGAAGCGGATGGAAGACGCGCAGATGTTCACCAACGAATGGATTGATACTAATGCGCCCGGCACATGGCTGATGCGCAATAAAGAGGGCGAAGGCGCCGGGCTGTCAGGCGAGCGCACGCGCGTCGCCCACTCAATCCTCAAGACCTACCGGGTGACGGAGGATGGACCAGTGCGCGCCCGCGCTGACCTTGACAAGTACTGGTGCTGGACTGGCGAGGAGGGCAGCCGAGGACAGCTTGGCGCGGAGCCGGTCGCGCCAAGCTGCCTGATGCAGAACTGGCATTTGTATGCTGTTGCCATGTGGGCGCTCACGACTCGCATCGACTACTGGAACATTCCGCTCACGGTTGCAAAGCAGCAGCTGACGGGAACGGGCTTTGATGGCGTCTGGAGGTTTCTGAACCGCTACAGTGGTGTCCGCTGGAGCTGGCAGTCTCCGGGGGCCTGGGTTGGCTTCCGGGATGGCCTAGACACGCTCGACAATGAGCGCTTTCCCGAGCCGGAGTTCGGCGCGCTACCCGAAAACTGGCGAACAATGTCCTTACGCGCATCCCAGTCACCGGAGAGCAAAGAGTTGCTCGCGAGTCGGCAACGTACCATCTGCGACTCCTTCGCAACGAACGGCTGCCGCATCGAGATCGACGAGTCAACCGACGCTGGCAAGATAGCGCTCGCGCATGGCAATGGCACCAACGACGTCAACCTGGATGTTTGGCGGAGCGACTATGGCATGTTCATGCAACGCCGGGACACCACTGGAAGCGTAGGCTACTGGTGGCAGGGCCCCGAGGACCAGATGTACGGCCGCTACTCGCGCGGCTTTGCGAACCCGCAATCGACTGTCGAGCTAGTGCTGGACCAGGGGCTGTGGGGTGGGCTGCCGCTGACCGCACCACGAGTTCACCTGACTCTGCGCCTCGTGTTCCTCGATAACGCCGTCGGCCAGTTTTACGTGGGTTATGATTCGTTGGACGGCCCCCGGGGATGGGTGGTCGACACTAAAGGCACGTCGCGCTGGCGGGAGCTCACCTTCCCTATCGACGACGGACGGTTCGCCCGCGGCGACGGTAGCGGGCCCAACGGCGCCGACGTTTGGCTGCGCGACATGAGCCAATGTGTCAGTTGGACGGCTGCCGACTGCGCTCAAAAGCCGACGCTCTTTGACAGCCTCGAAGTGGTGGAGGGGAGTTACGACGAGTCATTAGTAGACCCCGTGCAGCTCGCCGTTGAAGATCACCACGTGCTCCCCGCGACTCCCGCACCTTCAATCCTCGCCACCAGTGCACCATGCCACTGGGGACACGACAGCACGGACGTGCCGTGCGCGGAGTGGGCCAAACAAGGGGAGTGCAAGAAACTGATCGAGTTCATGCACGCCAAGTGCGCTGCGTCGTGCGGCTGCCCAGCGCCCAAGTTCGATCGCGGCTCGAGTCTGATCAGCACTGCGCCTGACAACAAGATGGCCCTAGAACCCTCCCCCGAGCCCTCCCCCGAGCCCGTCGAGGACCCAACTCCAGAATCCGGCAGTGGCGACGGCTGGCAAGAACCCTTCATTGACGGTCTCATCCCCGACGCTGTCCGCTCGACTTTGACAACGACGATGACAAGGACAATCACAACGTTGTCAGTCAAGCCGTCCTCGGGTGACGCTGCAGGCCTGTTGGCGCACGCGAGCAGGCCTAGCCTAAGGCCTAGCCGGCGGAAGTCGACATGGCTGTGGAAGCAATCACATGCGCTCATGCCAGATGGCGACGACGCACCCGTCGCCGCCACCGAACTCGAGGCCCGCGCGGGAAGGTAGCGTCAAAACTTTGATGTAAATTGTGTGTGTTGTGCGCTGTTCAAGGCGCTGTTTGAGTCGTTTTCATGGACGTTCATGCATATTCCGGATGTATTTGATTTCATACACGACCAAGTGAAGTGACATGACGAAACTCGCAACGTGGTTCATCTTTATGTGGCAACGGCCAGCACAACGGCCAGCAGTGTGGGCTGTGGCACTCAATGAGTAGCACACAAGTGCGAATGTGCGACGTGGTGCAGTGGAGGTGCGATTCCAAAGCGATTCCACCAGATGTGCTGGGGAAGTTGCAAAGCTGGGTGGCCGGCTGGCCGCACCATGGCTTAGCACATTCTCGAACCATCAGCGCCACCCGCCCTTCCGGGCGTGCGTCTTGCCGAAGTTGGATGCGGGCGTGAACGTGAATGCGGGCGACGCGGAGATAGATGATGACGGCCCTTTTCAGCGCGCTGGTTGGCAGCGTTGCTCGTGGCGGGCGGGCTGCCTTGCCGTCGGTGGGCTCGCTGCGGGTCGCTGTGGCTCCTTACATGATTGATACGTTCCCCTATACGGGCAGCGTGCGACCCGGGAAGCAATCGCCGATGCGGAAGATCCCGAGCACGATTCTGCGACCAGACTATGCGGATGACGGGCGCCCGAAAGCCAAGGGGTCCTTGCTCCCCTGGCAGGTGGAGGTGAAGACGGCCGAGGACATTGAGGGCATGCGTATCGCTGGCCGCGTGGCTCGTGAGGTGCTGGATGCAGCCGGGCGGATGGTGGCCCCAGGCATGACGACCGACGCGATCGACGAGCTTGTGACGCGTGAGACGATCGCGCGTGGCGCCTATCCGAGCCCGCTCAACTACCATAATTTCCCCAAATCATGCTGCACGTCTATCAACGAGGTCATCTGCCATGGGATTCCGGATTCAACCGTTCTGAAGGACGGCGACATCGTCAACATCGACATCACGTGCTACATTGGCGGCTACCATGGTGACTGCTCGGAGACGTTCTTGGTGGGCAACGTGGACGAGGCGGGGCGGCAGCTTGTCAAAGTCACACACGACTGCTGGCAGGCAGCCATCGAGTACTGCAAGCCGGGCCAGCCCTTCAGCGGCATCGGCAAGATTATTGAAGACTTCGTCAAACCGTGCGTCGCGCGCACGGAGTGTCCCACAGCGGACGCGCAGGATGCCCCCCCCACCCTCATCGTCCCCCACACCGCCCGCCGCCGCCCGCAGGTACGGTTACTCATCCAACCGCGACTTTTGTGGACACGGCATTGGAAAAGTCTTTCACACGAGCCCCAACATCCTTCATGTGCGCAACAGCGAGCCAGGTAGGATGCAGGTCGGCAATGTGTTCACGATCGAGCCGATGATCTGCGAGGGCACCTCGCAGCACGTGATGTGGAACGATCAGTGGACGGCCACCACGTGAGCACGCCGCGCCGCCTCATCCCGCGACGCGAGCGCAAGCAAATACGATTGCGACCGGACGACTCCTCTAATGACCTCTGATTACGACTCCTCTAACATGTGCCGAGTTCGCGTGCGTGGGTGGGCAGGCGTGACGGCAAACGGTCGGCACAGTTCGAGCATACGCTCCTGATCACGGAGACGGGCGTGGAGGCCTTCACCGGCCGCTTGCCCACGTCCAATCCCTTCTTTTGGGAGCTCGATGGCAAGCCCAGCTACACGGGCGTCCAGGGCAGCGCGCCGGTGAGCTCGACCGTTTCGGCTGCAGTTTCATCCGCCGCGCCTGACCAGGCTGCTGGTTCCGCTGCCGCGCCTGCGCGCCCGCCGTCGGCCACGAAATCGGCCGCGAGGGGGTTTAGCACCCAGGCTGCGCCCAAGAAGAAGCCAAAGAAGTGAGAGACGCCACGGCAAGGCAAGGATTGTGTGTGGTGTGACCGCATGCCACGCATGCCCACACCTGCCTCGGCTCCGTTGCTTACAAACACAGGCGGGGCGCCTTGCTCTGCTGGCTGCAACTTGGGCACCTATGCCGTCCAGTTCAGAGCACACGATGCAGCAAGTTTGGAGGACACCTGGGCTGTAATTCCTTTTTGAGACCGTGCCCAGGCCTGGGTGTGGTATGAAAGTGCGAGGACTTGAAAGCCTCTAGCCTGCTCGCCACTCGCACAGAGTCTTACTTACAGCATTGTCATCAGCGTCTGTTTTCTATTTCTCTCTCACCACACGACCTCCTCAAAGCATGCACCGGCCTCGCGCGTGGAGCCACCGCGGCCGCTGTCCCATGAAGAGTCTTGAGACCCGCAGCGGTACTGCAGAAGCGGCACCTCATCGCGCGTCAGCTGGTAGTACGCCAAGAAGGCTGCGTGCTGCTGGCGCACGGTGCTGCTGGCGTGGCACGGGAAGGTGCACAGGAAGGCCTCCAGAGCCCAGGGCATGTGTTCCCGCCAATAGGAGGCACCGACAAGAACCTCATTGTACTGGGCCATGCCTTGCCATTGGCGGCGCCAGCTGCCATCGTACTGCGGGCGGAGGGCTGCCCCGAGGGTACTCCAAACAAAGCCGTGCGAGAGGAGCCCTGAGCAAGCCCCGGGCCTTTGGGCTGATCCGAGCGTGCCTACGTCTGATGGGTACGCACACAGGATCTCTACGGATGGGTGGATGATGAAGCCGCCACCGTTCTTCGTCTCTTCATAGAGCCAAGGCACCTTGCGGCTAATGACGGAGGCACTCCACGCGTCGACGGAGCCGGGGGAGCAGTCGAGAGACGTCTCGCATAGCAGCCACGGGCGCGCCACGTCCTCGTTCCCGTCGTGCACGTGCACGAGCACGCCCGCCTCGCCCAGAATGTCACTCGGCACGCCGCGCTCGAAGCGCCATGCGATGCGCCGCAGGACTTCGCCTGGGGCAACCGTCTCTGGGACGTCGGAGTCGGCGTCGGAGTGTTGGGCCAACGGCCGATGCATGGCCGGCGGTGCAGGTGCAAAGACTTCCAGCTCACTCACTTGCCACCGCCGGGGTGGGCCGATTTGCACCACGGTGACGAATCTGTGCTGCGCTATCGCCAGGACTCCAGTTGTGATGTGACGGCACCCAACGAATGCAGGCGCGCCCGTATGCGACGGCTCCACGTGTGACGTATTGCATCGGTGCTTCTGGTCCCCCATGGAGTCACCAAGCCAGACCTCGAAAGGGGCAAAGAAGTCCCCGCTGTCCCAAGGCTTGTAGATGGTGATAGCTACGGAGTGGACTCCTCCTCCTCGCTCGGGGCTGTCCAACGGTAACTGTACATGAGCAGAGAGCCATGCCTGCTGACCCTGCGCCGCCGCCTCGCGCCCCTCGAGGAGGCAGAAGGTCATCCGGCTACCATCGACGCAGTTGCCACTTCCGGAAGTCCACTCGCCGAACTTCCTGTCGACAGCTTGGCTCTCAGGCAGAGCTGCGGCGGATATGATGGGCATGGGCACGTGGTCCGAGCAGTGCATCCGGCAGCGGTGGTACGGAGGCGCGGGCATGGCTGGTGGCAGCACTGGCATCGAGGGGGGCAAGGTTGGGGGCAGCATGGGATGTGGAGGCGGTGGTGCCGGTGTAGGCGAGGGCGGGACTACTGGAGGTCGAGCTGGAGGACGAGATGGAGGAGGCGAGGAGTCTTGCGGCAACAGCTGATGCCCGTTCGGCGGCTTCCATTGTGGGCGCCACACCGAACGCTTGGGCTGGTCCGACTTGGCTGCCCTGCCATCGTCCGTGAAGCCGTCCGCATCGGCGTCCATATCCAGGCTTCCCATAGGTGAGGCAACCGGCATTTGCGGCGGGAAGTCCGGTGGCACGGCTTCGTGATGTCGAGTAATGTCAGCGTTGAGGTCTAGCATGAGTGCAAGCTGCAGCACCAATGCAGACGCGCAGACGAAGCAAAGAGCCGCTCCGGCCTTCATGAGCAATCTCGTGGCCGTGGAGTTGTTGGCCGATCCAACGACGTCGTCATCCTCGAGTGCAGAGGGTGCATCAGGTTTTGATGAGACTGCGCCTAGTTCATCTTGCTGCAGGCGCCTGTGGGTGCGCATCTCAACACTACGTGCAAACAGGACGTGCCCGCGCGCGTTCGCCCGCCGCTCGAATCGTTGCATGCAAATTTGAGCCAGTATTAAAAGTGTCCAAAGGTGTGAAAGCTAGGACCAATTGGCTAGCGCTAGGACCCGTTTGGTTTTAACAGTCCGCACACGCACACACGCTCAGAACGCTCTTGTCTTCGGCGGTTAGGGCAGAGCACACACACCAAAGGCTAAGCCTTGGTTTGGAGTCTAACTCAATATTCGATGCATCCCACCACCTCACCCACCACCTTTCATGCCTCCGCCGCCTCCGCCGCCTTTGAAGCCCCCGCCTTTGCCGACACCTCCGCCGCCACCTTTGCTGCTGCCACTCAAGAGCCCCGCCAGACGGATCTGCAACTGCTTGCGCCGATGGCCGCACGACCAGACGCTCGCATTGACGGCGAGCTCGAGGGCGTGAATACGATGCTTGAACGCTCGGAGCAGCTCCCCATACAAGGCCTCGTCATTAGGCGAGCGCCTCCCGAGCTCGGCATCGGTCAGGCGCAGCTGCGGAATGCCCTGCGCGCCGCGGCGCTGCATCTCAAGGTCGAACTCGGGCGGAGATGGCAGCTCGCGCATCACGCGCAGTGGTCGGCCGCTCGTACCATCGCACGTGCAAAGGTCCCGTCGGAAGCGCCCCACCTGGTACAAGAAGAGGCAGACGGACTCGAGGAAGTGCTCCGTGATGCCCACGAACTTGACCGTCTGCAAGAGGAAGCGCCGGGCGTCCGGGATGCCGTTCGCCGCGGTGAGGGAGCGCGAGGTGACCTCGGTGCAGTGCGCGGCCGCAAACGCGGCGTGCGTGGCTGGATTCTGCACGTCTCCATATTTGGGCAGAAAGTAACGGTTGCAGTACTCAGCATGGAAGCCCAACGGCGAGCGGTGGCACAGCGACTGCTCGTACCTGATGAGGGAGGCCATCAGAGGTCATCAGAGGTCATCAGAGGTCATCAGAGGTCATCAGAGGTCATCAGAGGTCATCAGAGGTCATCAGAGGTCATCAGAGGTCAACAGAGGTCAACAGAGGTCATCAGAGGTCAACAGAGGTCATCAGAGGTCAACAGGGAGAGTCCAGACATGGTGGCACAGCGCTGCCCCAGACAAGGTGGCACAGCGCTGCACAGACAAGGTGGCATAGCGATGGCTCACTTCCAGTGCGAGCGGCAGCGGTCGAACGGGTGGCGTACGAACGTGATCAGCTGGGGCGTCGTGTTGGGCGTCGCGCCCCGCGCTCCATCGGGCGCCGCCTTGGGCGCCAGCTGAGAGTAGACGACCCCAAGCTCCGGCTCCTCCACAGAGACGAAGGTGCATCGCGGCGCAGGCTCCGTCCACCACTTGCCTAATTTGGCAACCTTGTCCTTCAGGGAGACGCCCTCGATCTGCGTGTGGTCGACCTTGACGAGACGGCCACCCGGCACGTCCAGCGCGCAGTCAACGACCCCCTCGAGCCCCGCCACGTACGAGAGGAAGGTGGTCCCGCTCGCCTTGTGAACGTGGCTGTGGAAGAGTTTCCCACTGAGGCTGATGGGTTCCAGTCGACGTTCCAAGACTGATCCCTGATCGAGCACCGTCGGCGGAGCGGGCGCCGTGTGCGCTAACGAGTCCTCGAGCGTCTCGAGCGCGGGACGGCGAAGCGTCTGCAGCACCATCTGGGCAGCGTACGCGTGGGCAGCGTCGTCCGGATAATAGGGGTCCACCACCCTGCCGCACACCACGCCGCACAACTTGCCCGAGCGGATTCCGTCGGTTCGCGCCTCGGGCGACGAGCACAACTTGGTGCCTTTCGCCGGGCAGCTCGAGCACTGGTCGATGGGGATCGGCGGCGATGGCGAGATGTGGCCATAGCTCGCATCGACCACCTCAGCCCCGATGGTGCGTGCCATTTGTGACAGAGCATGATCGCCTCCCCGCCCTTTGCCATACCCTTCGTATCCGCCGGCGCCGGTCCCGCCACTCGCCGCACTCCGATCGAGAAAGTACTGTGGGAACTGCCAGATCTTTTGGCAGCCGGCGATCGGGCACGCCGAGAACCAGATGAGTACGATACGCGGCGGGGCGCGGCCGGCCGCGGCGCTCGATGCGCGGATCAGACGCGCGAGCTCCGCGTAATCTCGTTCGGCCGTTGCGAGCGACTCGCGGCGCAGCCGGTTGGCGTGGCGCCACGACTGGCCGCCCTCGTTCCACATCTTGAGCACTTTGTCGTACGCGTGCAGCTGCTCCGCGCCGAAGTTGTGACTGCTGAAACTGCCAGACTCGGAATTGGGTGACGAGCGGCCCGCCATCACGCAAATGAGCACAGCGCGCGCGTGGGCAAAGAGGTCTTCCGTGGCCCGCCAGTTGGCCGGGTCGGTGTAGATGTGCGGGCCTGCTGCACCCTTGCCGAGGTTGACCACGGGCATGCCGCCCTCAGCCTGCTCGAGCAGCGAAGCAAAGCTCGTGCGTGCTATGACGCCAAAGGCCTGAGCGGCGCCGAGCACCACGTCGAAGCGCCCCTTTTCCAGAGGTACGAGCCCAGGACCCTCGCGAGGCAACAGGAGCGTCGAGTGCGGCGACCGAATGTGCAGCTTGCAAACGCGCCGCGGCACAAAGCAGCGATCTGCGTGGTAAAGGTTCATGGTGCGCCCAAAGACCGTGCGATTGTTGCGCGCCTGCCGCTCGAGACGTGCCTCCCAGTTGTTCATCATCACAAAGGAGGGCGAGTCCGGCGCTGTCGAGCACTGCGCAAAGCGGCCAATCGCCCAGTCATTCCACGCCGGCGTGGCTGAGGCGAGCACTGTGGAGAGTACTAACATCGTGCCCCGCGCTGACCTTTTTCACACGTCGAGTCAACAGAACTTTTCGCAATATTCACAGGGGTCCTTTCCCCCCTTTATTGAGGACGAATTTGATCTTCCCAATTTCGGAAAAGCTTTTCCTTATCAACTCTACATAACTCATGCCCTCATGCCTGTGAGACCGCGCCGCGCGCGCGAACCGGAACGTAACGTTACAAGGAAAACCCCTATCTGGCGTGCGTGTGTGCCGCTCATGCGCATGCGAGTACGGTATGTGTAGCCTACGAGAGTGTCGTGGCGTGTGTGTTTGAGATGCAGAGCCTGTACACGTAAGGGCGTCGCCCTCTTAGTCGCCCACGGGGCGCCATCAGCACGGATTGTATAGCCAGAAGTCCTTCACGTCGTCTGCACGATTTCATATGTGACTTGCGGAGGGCCGCGGGCGAGCGCCGCTGACCCAAAAGCTGACTCAAAGGCAGCAGCGGCGAGCGGGAGCGTGAGACGGCGCTGGCACGGCTTGCACGCTGGCTGTGCCCCGCGCGTCGAACCCTTTGGGCAGTCCGGTGGGGCCGCCGCGTATGCAATCGGGTGCCAGAAGAGGTTCGCCATGGCGGCCGGGAAGGCGCCCGTCCTATTATAGTCGCGTGCCACCTTGTGGTTCAGCACGAAATCGTCCTCGCGGTTCATCTGGTCGCATCTCTTGAGGATCTTTGGTGCCGACGCATTCATTGGGGCATACGAAATCGGCGCGCACAGTTTCGTACATGTCGGGTAGCCGGCGGCGGCCATGGGGTCGAAGCCGTCGGCACAATTCTTGTCGGTCGCATCGAGGAACCAGAGGCCGTCGCGCATCATGCGCGAGCGCTTCTGCTGCTTGACCCAATTCACGTGGACCAGGTAGCTCGTGCGCTTGTCGACCTCCATCGGGTACGACCACCACATCTTACCGTTCGGAAACTCTCGCTCGGCAAAGCGCGCGAAGTATAAGGAGCGGTTCGGCAGCCTCCTGATGCGATTGACGGCGCCGTTGAGGGCGTGCTGTTCCTCAAAGCTGGGGGAGTTGATCATCATCTGCAGGTGCTGCAACCAGTCGTCAAAGAAGGCGAGCGAGTTGGCCGTCGGACGCGCGAAGTAGAAGCCGCCGTTCAAGCCGTACGCCTGCTCCGACTGGAAGGCCATGTCCACCATAGCGCCGCTCCGAAACTTGACGTCGGACTTGACTTTCGGCCGAGAGGAGAGCCGTCGGCCCAGGACCATATTAGGCAGGTGGTCATCGGCTGCTAGCGTGCGCCGCAATGCCTCTGCCGACTCGTTTGCGAGCAGAATCGGCGCCTTGCCTCCTTGATTCACGACGATGCCGTTCCGGATGATGGGCAGCGGATCGCGCAGCCACACAATGTCCAGGTCGCACTGCACGACGGTGTAACCCTCGCGAAGCAAGAACTGGACCCAGAGCGGACGCTGCATCACCATCCGATTGAATGCGACGCTGCGGTACGTGGCAACGCCCGTCTGCGAGGTCACGCCGCCGCCCTCGCCATAGGGGAAGACGCACTCCGACTGCTCGCCGCGCCCAGGAGATCCCATTAGCGCGGGACACGTGCGGTTATCCATGCCGATGACAATCCAGTTGTTGACGCTCAGGCGGCGCATCGAGCAGATCAGGTTGCGCAAGAAGGACATGAAGCCGCTGTTGGAGAAGAGAGGGATGATGATGCCTCGGCCATGCCCAGCGCGCTCGCGCGCGGCATTACCGACGAGTTGCTTTGCTTGTGCGTCAAGCTCAACGAAGCCCAGGCCCTTATCTGCGTCCGCCTCTCCCGCGCGGCCGCTTGCCTGGAAGGCCAGCGCGGCGATGAGAGGCAGCGTCGGACTGCCGCCGCCGCGCATGCTTCCGCTCTCAGAGTTCCCTAATCCAGACCCACAGGTCCCGGACAGGCGGGCGGGGGGGAGGAGCACGTCTCGCACGTCGCGGCGCGTCCTGGAAAGGGTGCTCGAATTTGTTCTTGGCGAAAAGCCGCGTGAAAGCCCCCTCTCCAGTCACCGCCATCGTACCGTGTTCCCCCGCGCGTGAAGAGATTTATTCACGCGGTCATTTCACAGCGGGTTCTTTCCGAGGCCGCGCTTTCACCGAACGTCTCGCCGCCGACGATGGAGGGCGGCGGCAGCGTTGAAGCCGAAGCGCAGCTGTACGAGTTGGCGCGTACGGCCGGCCTCGAAATTTCGCCGGACATGTTCGCCGTCGTCCTCGATTTGCTGCGCCTCGACGTCTTGCCGCAGGGCATCATTGCGCTCCTTCGTGCGCTGAAAGATTTACGTTTGCGTGCACCGGTGGCGGTAGCTGAGGTGAGGTGAGATTCAGTGAATCCAAAAACTATACACGTAAGCACAGCTCAGGATGGCCGTTTCTGGGCTCCCATGGCGACCAGCTCCTCGCCCAACTCGATCTGCTTCCTAGTGCGCTTTTGTGGGTTTGGCGCTCCCTGGTTTTCGTGAGCGTAGAAGCGCCTAAGGAGCGCAACGGCCTCCTGCTCGCGCACGCCGCCATGCGTTGGTAGTTCCCTCAGGCCCGGGATCGCGTCGGCATGAATATTGACGACCGTTCCGCAACCGCCAAACTTGTCATTGCGTGCACCGAATACGACTCGGCGCACTCCGAGCTGCCGCAGCGCACTCGCGCACATGACGCACGGCTCGATGGTGACGTAGAGCGTGCATTCGGCCACCTCAGCTGCCGTCCCGCCCGCTAGCAATATCCGGTCCAAGGCGACGAGCTCTGCGTGCCGAGTGCCATTGCACGAGGCCACGGTGTCGTTGTGCCCGGAGCCGAGCACGCCGCGCTGCGGATGCCAGTACGCGCAGCCGACCGGTACCTCGCCACATGCGAGCGCCGCCTCCGCCTCGCGTAGGGCGTGGCTCATGAGCTCGCTGTGGTCGTCTTCGACGCTATGAGCGCTCGTGTTCGGCATGTTGGTGATCGGCATGCGCACTGGGTCTGGGACCGCTGATGTGAACACAGTGTGAAATCGGTTTGATGAGGTCTGGAGTAGTCGGAAAGGACACTGTGTGCCAGTGCAGGGAAGTTCAGTACCCGCTTACTCGCCGCATCATCCCACGAGGTGTGGCGCTAACATTACCCGCGAGCAGCGAGCGCGCAACATGTCCACGTCCGGACGAGAGGTGATCTTCACGCCTCTCGCAGGCGCGCGCTCGGACTCGGCGGTGTGCTGCTACCTGCTCGAGCTCGAGGGCTGCACGCTGCTGCTCGACTGTGGCTGGGGCGCGGACTTCAATCCCGAGGAGCTCGCGTCGCTCGCCGAGGCGGCGCCACGCGTGGACGCTGTGCTGCTTTCGCACGCCGATCTTGCGCATGTCGGCGCGCTGCCGTACGCGCGTGCGCGCCTCGGGCTGCGCGCACCCGTCTATGCCACCATTCCTGTCGTCAAGATGGCGCAGATGACGCTGTACGACGCACATGCCTCTGCCGCGCGACACCGCAACCCAATGGCCACGGCGGAGGACGCTATGCTCTTCTCGCTCGACGACGTGCACGTGGCGCTGGGTGCAGCGACCGAGCTCGTGTTTGCGCAGCTCACGCAGCTCCCCGGCGGCGTCACCATCTCGCCGCACGCGGCCGGGCACACGATCGGTGGCTGCGTGTGGCGCATCGCCGTCGGGGCCGAGGACATCCTGTACGCTCCCGAGTACAACCACCAGCGGGAGCGCCACCTACCTGCGGGCTCGATCGAAAAAATCTTCTTGGACAAGCCCAGCCTGCTCATCGCGCCCGCGCGCAATGCTCTCGTCGCCGCGGAGAAGGCGGCGGCCAAATCTCTTACCGACTACGTGACCGCGGCGCTCGCGCGCGGAGGTGATGTGATGCTGCCGTCGGACGCGGCGGGCCGGTCGCTCGAACTCGTGGCGGTGCTCGAGGCGCACTGGCGGCTGCACCGCGAGCTGCGCGGCGTGCCGGTCGTACTGCTCCAGGCTCAGGCCTTCAACACCATCGAGTTCGCCAAGAGCGAGATCGAGTGGATGGGTGACGAAGCCCTCTGATGAGCACTGATGACCACCAAGTGCCCTCTGATTGCCCCCCTCCTCGCCAAGAGCAAGATCGAGTGGATGGGTGACGAAACCGTCAAGCCCCTCTGATGTCCTCTGATGACCACTGATGACCACTGATGACCACTGATGACCACTGATGACCACCGATGACCCTATGATTGAACCCCTCATCAGGTGATGAGGCCGTGAAGGCGTTCGACTCGCGGCGCGAGAATGCGTTCGATCTGAAGCACGTTCACACCTGCCACTGCCTCGAGGAGCTCGCCAAATTGCCTTCGCCCAAGGTCGTGATCGCCACCTCGTCCGACCTGAGCAACGGCTTCAGCGCCGACCTGCTGCCATCGTTGCTCTCGCAGCCTCGAGGCCTGCTGCTGCTCACTCGGCGTGCGTCGCTGGGCTCTGTCGCTGGTCAGCTGGGTGCCACGCCGACGCCGCGCTGCCTGGGGCTCACTGTGCACGAAAGGGTCCCGCTCGAGGGCCCCGCGCTCGATGAGTACCTCGAGGCGCGCTCCGCGCGCGCGGCGGCCAAGGCCCACGCCAGAGCTGAGGCGAAGGCGGCGGCGGAGGCCAAGGCGGCGGCCGAGGCGGCCGAGGCGGCGGCTGCCGAGGAAGACGCGGCCGAGGCGGCGGCGCTGGCAGCGGCCGAGGCGGCGAGTGGCGGCGGCAGCAGCCCTGGCATGGCCCTCGTTGCTGCGAATAGCGTCGGTTCTCCTACCGTTCACATTCACAGCAGTAGTGCTCCCACCATCAACCGCACGCCCTCGCTCACGCCCCGGTCGAGCTTCCGCGTCAGCACCGGTGGTGGGGGCGGCGGCGGGCGCGCGCCGCCGCTGCTGCTTCCTTACGTGGAGACGTTCCCAATGCCGTCGGAATACGGCGAGGTCTTGTCAGAGGCCGAGCTCAAGCACATGACGGAAGGTGCGCGCGCGTACATGGCCATCGAGGTGGTGGGCGGTGGCGGCGGCGGCGACGGTGCAGTGGCGGAGGGCAGCAAGGCGGTGCTAGGGTTCGGCGCGGCGCGGGCGCGGCTGACGGCTACCGGCGCCGGCACGATGGGGATGGCCGACGAGGACGACGAGGACGAGGATGATGCCGAGGGCGTCGTCCTGGGCGCAGAGAAGGCCGCCCGTGCAGCACCCGTGGGCGACGGCGACGGCGAGGACGGCGAGGACGGCGAGGACGCGGACGCGGAGGAAGCTGATAGGGCAGGCTCGGAGGCGGCGGTGCCGTCTCAGTGGGTGGCGCGTCGCGTGACGGTGCCCGTACGCTGCGCCGTGCGCTTCGTCGATATGGAGGGCTCGAGTGACGGGCGGTCGATCAAGGCCATCCTGTCCCGCGTGGCGCCTCACAAGCTCGTGCTCATCCGAGGGGACTCGAAGGCCACTGATCACCTGGCCGAGTACTGCCGCTCGGTGGCGGACACGACCAATGCAGAGAGTCTCGTGTTCGCACCGTCGGTCGGCGAGGCGGTGGACGGCTCTTCCAATGGAAGCGCGTACACGGTTCGCCTGAGCGACGCACTGCTCCGTACGCTCGCGCCCGTACAGATTGGCGCGTATGAGATCTCGACGCTCTCGGCCACGCTGCACCTGCCGCCCGCCGACGGCGCCGCACGCGCGTGGTCGGGCGTGCTCGAGCCCGAGACCTGCCTAATAAGGAGCGACGCCACCTCGTCGGGCTCGTCGGTCCATTTGGTATCGCATGGGGACGTGCGCCTCGCCGAGCTGCGCCAGCTGCTCGTGCGCGCAGGCGAGCACGCTGAGTTTGTCGAGGGCGCGCTCGTCGTGAACTCGAGCGTGCGCGTGCGCAAGAAGGGCGCCAACAAGCTGCTGCTCGAGGGCTCGTATGGCCCAGACTACCTCCTCGTGCGCTCGATGCTGTACTCGCAGGTGGAGGCTGTGTAGAAAAGTTTTTCTTTTGTCTCACCGGACCGTACCTAACGAGGCGGGCGACCATCGGGCGGCTAGCGGACCCCCCTTGGCAGGGGGCGGACCGTTGATCCCCCCCTACGAGCGGCCCCCACAAGTATAACGGCCTATACGGTCCGGGGTACATCAGTGTGATGACACCCGGTGACCCCTTACCCCCCCCCTCCCGACACATCGAACCCCCCTTTTCCGCGTAGGGGAAGTTCGGGAGGTTGTGGAAAAACCATCCACCCCGGGGAGGATTTTTCGATGCGTTTCACGGCCCGCCCCCGGATGGGGGGGCGTCGCGCCGTAGGGCGATGGTGTCGTGGTGGT
>Ga0180442_100784_pt1 | contig 20624 bp, 10 predicted proteins | sample ChrtobMetP5_16mM_FD_119746 | JGI IMG/M metagenome (GOLD analysis project Ga0180442, IMG submission 119746) | Chrysochromulina tobin associated microbial communities from unialgal haptophyte culture, Seattle, Washington, USA - P5_16mM MetaG | ecosystem: Host-associated > Algae > Haptophytes >... | reverse complement strand
GGCGGCGGCCTCGGTGGTGGTGATGGAGGTGGAGATGGAGGCGGCGAAGGAGGCGGTGGAGACGGTGGCGGTGGGGATGGAGGTGGCGAAGGAGGAGGCGAGGGTGGAGGTGAAGGCGGTGGACATGGTGGTGGTGACGGCGGGGGTGTGGGTGGAGGCGATGGCGGTGGAGATGGTGGTGGTGACGGCGGGGGTGAGGGTGGAGGCGAAGGCGGGGGTGAAGGCGGCGGTGATGGAGGAGGTGAGGGAGGAGGCGAAGGGGGAGGAGACGGAGGTGGTGAGGGGGGAGGCGAGGGGGGCGGAGAGGGCGGGGGCGATGGCGGCGGTGACGGCGGTGGAGAGGGCGGTGGAGAGGGGGGGGGAGAGGGCGGGGGTGACGGCGGAGGAGATGGAGGAGGCGAAGGTGGAGGAGATGGCGGCGGCGATGGGGGAGGAGATGGCGGTGGGGACGGCGGCGGTAAAGGCGGTGGCGATGGGGGAGGAGAGGGTGGTGGAGAAGGTGGCGGTGATGGTGGTGGAGAGGGCGGTGGCGATGGAGGCGGAGAAGGAGGCGGCGAAGGAGGCGGAGAAGGTGGTGGAGAAGGCGGCGGAGACGGTGGGGGAGAGGGTGGTGGAGACGGCGGAGGAGATGGAGGTGGTGATGGCGGTGGGGACGGCGGCGGAGAAGGTGGCGGCGATGGCGGCGGTGAGGGTGGTGGTGACGGTGGCGGTGAGGGGGGAGGTGAAGGTGGTGGCGAGGGTGGCGGTGGGGATGGAGGTGGCGAGGGCGGCGGCGAGGGTGGCGGCAAAGGCGGCGGTGACGGCGGTGGTGACGGCGGTGGCGACGGTGGCGGTGACGGCGGCGGCGATGGCGGCGGTGAGGGTGGTGGTGACGGAGGCGGTGACGGTGGAGGTGACGGTGGAGGAGATGGTGGAGGGGAGGGTGGCGGCGACGGCGGTGGTGATGGCGGAGGTGAAGGCGGTGGTGATGGAGGTGGCAAAGGCGGTGGCGAGGGTGGCGGAGAAGGCGGTGGGGAGGGCGGCGGTGAGGGTGGCGGTGACGGTGGCGGCGAAGGCGGCGGAGATGGTGGTGGTGACGGTGGCGGCGATGGTGGCGGAGATGGCGGAGGTGACGGCGGAGGAGATGGAGGCGGTGACGGTGGAGGTGACGGGGGAGGAGATGGTGGAGGAGAAGGCGGCGGTGAGGGCGGTGGAGATGGCGGCGGTGAGGGTGGCGGTGAGGGAGGCGGAGAAGGTGGCGGTGATGGAGGTGGCGACGGCGGCGGCGACGGCGGCGGTGAGGGCGGCGGTGAGGGCGGCGGTGAGGGCGGTGGTGAGGGCGGAGGAGATGGTGGTGGCGGGCTCGGTGGCGGTGCCGGAGGAGAGCTCGGTGGCGGAGGCGAAGGTCGCGGCGGTTTAGGCGGCGACGGCGGTGGCCTGCATCTCACACCGCAGTCGCTGCAGTCGCTTGAGAAGCTACAATCGTCGTCGTAGTTTCCGGGGCCTCCATCATCGCAGAGATCGTCGAAGGCATAAATGCACGTATTTGTGCACAAGCACCCGTTTGCGTCCAACCCGTTTGACTGTAAATGCCTTTCAAATGCTCGTGTTGCAACCATTGGCGGTGGTGGTGGCGAGGAAGGCGGCGATGACAATTCAGGTTTAATCGATGATGGCTTCGGCGCCCCTCGTGGCGATGTTGCGACTGAGAGCGCACATAAAAGTGCCAGCGGCATTGTGGCCACTCCAGAAGTTCGGCGCAGAAATGGCGCCATCCCTGCACCGTGGCCCAGCGCACCTTCGGCTTCGCTTGCTGGACGCGTTGCGTCGCAGGCACAATTCGATTTTCTGGGTCCGTCCGGGGTGCGGAACTCTACTCCGCTCAGGACGACGGCGGTCGCTCCGAGGCAATAGGGTGCAACGCAGCCAAGATGGTGCTGAGCTGACCTTATCCGGCGGATTCATTTTTCCGACCTCTCTTTCACTCCTGCTCCCTTGCACCTCTTTGGCACAGAAAGCACGATGCCGAAGCCGAAGAGCAAAGAGACGCTTGGCCTAGACGACGAGGCCATCTTCGCCGCCGCCGGCTCGGGCGCCCTTCCCATCAACGATGATGAGCTTTCCGCTGCCTTTGACTTTCTGGACGTGGATGGCTCTGGCAGGCTGACCGGCGCGGGTATCAAGCACCGGCTCGGCGCGTTTTTCAGCAACCTTCCGCAAAAGGAGATCAAACTACTCCTCGGCGAGGGGCCCTTCACCAAGGACTCTCTGAGGAAGCTCCTCGCGACCAATGACCTCGGCACGTATGACCCAGTCCGTGAGGCGTTCAGGGCGTACGATCCGAACGGGACCGGCTTCGCCGATCCGGAGATGCTGCGGAGTATCTTCGAAACCCTCGGCTACGGCCCGATCAACGAGGAGGATATCAAAGTGCTGATCGAGACTGCCGACGCGGACCGCGACGGTAAGATCGGCCTCGAGGATTTCCGGAAGATGATGAAGACAGGAGCGCGGCCGGAAGGCGCGGCTGTGGGATCGGGCATCGCGGCGATGAAGGGTGGCGTAGCGCCACCAGAGTCATGACCGCTGCTCGAGGACCGTTCCTTGGATGTGATACGGACCAACTGAGTACTGTCCGGTCAAGCTCACGGCCTCAGCGTCAGGGTACAGGGAGGCCGCAGACATAGGCGCATGTATACGGTAGTACGTTCCGCAGGCCCGCATGGCTCCGTAATAAGATAGTACCAATGCACGAGCAAATTGACAAAAATACGGACGAACGTGAGAGGCCCCCGGTACCCCAGGCCCCCTGTGTGGAATTGAGTTAAGAAAGTAGTGCGGTGTCGAGAGCGGTCAAGTCTCAAGAGTGAGTGAGTTATTGAGACAGCGCAGACGACAGACACATTCACACTCATTCCCTCACTCACTCACTCACTCAAAGGTGTGTCCCGGCTCCCCCGGAGTTTTTGAACCGTTTGAAACAGCAGCCCCCCTTCAGACCCGGTAAAAAGACAGCACCGGGGGGAGCCGGGACACACACGGGACGCATGCTCCGCGTCTCATATGGTGTCATGTAAGGTGTGTGTATTCTGAGCGGGCAGTAACAGTGCCGTAGCACCGGTTGTCGCGTCTGTCGTGTTATCATTCACGTGTTAGAAGTCATACAGAGCGGGCAGTAACAGTGCCGTAGCACCGGCTGTCGCGTCTGTCGTGTTAACGTTCACACAGACACACATTCACATTCACACCCGGGATGATTTTGCGACCGTCTTTTCTCTGTCCTCCCCTCTTGGCTGTCCCGCCGTCGACGATATGCGCACGTCCTTCGAAGACCGTGCCTCTGATGCTTTATCGACCGTGCCTCTGATAAACGCGTCGCCACTGAACACGGGCAGGGACGAGCTGCACTTACAGCGGCATGTGCCGCCACCAAGGATGACCAAGATGCAAGGCGTTGCCCGGCACAATAGTGCTGCTGCGCCATCGTCCATGACCTTCATCGCGCCCGTCAACGAGCACTGGATGAGGAGAGGCGCCCGCGGCGTGAACACGAAGGTTACGTCATTCAGCGCCGAGGTCGGCGTTCTCTTGGCGTGCACGCTCATCGGCGTCGGTGTGGCCTTTCTTGTCACGCTGCTCCACGAGTGCATCCGTGCTCTCAGCAGCGCTCGGCTCAGGGCCCTCGACTACACGCGCGGCGAGTTCGGCGCGCTCGCCGCTTGGGCGCTTCAGATCACGATCAGCTTCGGACTTGCATTTGTCGCGCTGCTCTGCGTGGTTTTCGCGCCTCATGCGCGTGGCTCGGGCCTGCCGCAACTGCTCGCATACTTGAATGGTGTGAAGCTCTCTAAGTTCACCTCGTTCAAAGTGCTGAGCGCCAAGTGGGTGGGCACGTGCCTCGTCGTGGGTGGCGGCTTCTACGTGGGCCCCGAGGGCCCGATCATCCACATGGGCGCGTGCGTGGGAAAGCTGCTCCTGCGCGGGCTGTATCATGTGGGGCAGTTGAGGCCTCTGGGCGCCTTCGTTCACTTCAAGAATGACCTGGATGAGCGGGACTTCGTGGCGATCGGCGCGGGCGCGGGCGTATGTGCCGCCTTCCTCGCCCCCATCTCGGCCGTCCTATTCGTGGTCGAAGAGGCATCGTCCCATTTCTCCAAAGCGTTGCTGTGGCGGACCTTGTATGTCTCCATCATCACCTTATGGTCAGCACATTTGATGCGCCAGGTGATCATCTTCTCATCCGCCGACGATCCAGAGGTGCGCACGCCATCCTTCTACCCTGAGTTCCCGGTCGCGAGCGGCACCACGTGCGAGCCCGACGTGTACGTCCTTTGGCTGCTGCCTCTCTCTTGCCTCAACGGTCTCCTGGGCGCGGCCTTCAACGGCCTCGTACTGCACCTCAATCGCGTCCGACGCGCGCTCTACGCGCGGCTCGGGGCCGTGCACGAGGCCGCCGCGGGGCACGCGCCGAGCCGTGCCACGCGCCGCTTCATCGTCGTGGGTGCGCTCGAGATGCTGCTCATCGCGGCGCTCTCCTCGTCGGCGTCGGTGCTGCTGCTCGAGGGGGGGGCTTGCACGCCGCAGGTGCTGGGTGCGATGTACTATGGGTCAGGCTCCGTCTACTACAACGAGTGCCCGTGTGTTCCCGCCAATGCGAGCTGCGCCCAGGTCTTTGAGCGGTGCGGCGGCGCCAGCTGGGATGGACCTACTTGCTGCGTGCTGGGCGCCTCTTGCCTCGCCGAGAGCGCCGAGAGCGCGGCCTATTCTCAATGCATGCCATCCGTGAGCACCTTGGGGGGATTCGTCACCTTGGGGGGTGGCTGCGCGGCCAAGGGGGAGCAGTGCGGCGGCGGGAGCGACTGGACCGGCCCGACGTGCTGCGAACAAGGTGGCCCCCACCACCTCATGTGCGAGCGCCAGGGAGCGCACTTTGCGCAGTGTGTTGAGGAGGAGGCTGAGAAGGAGGAGGCAACATTCAATGAGAAGCCGATCACCAGCATTAGGAACACGTGCATGGCGCCCGATTTACGCGAGCAGATCAAGTGGGCAGCAGTCAACGGCAGCACGGCCGCGGAGTTGTGCGACTGTTGCTGCCTGCAATCTCCGATGGAGGTCGAGGGTCTCTCCATGTACCGCTGCGACGAGGGCAATAAGGACGCCAACCTAACGATGTACTCAGAACTCGCCACTCTCTTGCTCAAGCGGCGAGGTGTGGTCGACGCGACGGTGAAGGTGCTCTTCTTGCGTGGCCTGCCGGCGATGCTTGGCCCGGCCTCATTGCTCGTGGGCTTCGTGTGCTGGTTCTTCTTTGCCGCACTCACTGCGGGCAGCCCCGTGCCGTGCGGCTTGCTGATGCCCCTCATCATCACGGGCGCGTGCAGCGGTCGCCTCTATGCATTGCTCCTCATGCTCGCGTCCGCGCCGGGCGTGGCCGAGCCGGGTCTCTTTGCCCTCTTCGGCGCCACATCCCTACTCGCAGGCTCTGGCCAGATTCGCCTCTTCTTCACGATGGTGATGCTCGAGATCACGGGTCAAATCAATGTCGCTCCCTTTGTGGCCGTCTCCGCGATCGTGGGCAATGCTGCGGCCTCTTTCGTGACGCGCCACGGGCTGTACCATGCTCTCATCGAGGCCGCGGGGCTGCCCTACCTTCCCCTTGAACGCCCACCCGAGTTTGATGAGGACGCTTTGGCAGGTGACGGTGCTGCTGCCGCCACAATGGCCCCCACGCTCGGCACAGCGCGCGAATTCGGCTGTGGCGAGCGTCTTCAGCAGTGGCTGTATGGCCATTGGCTGAGCCTCCGCTGGACCTCGCGCGTCCATATGCACGTGCGCCAGGATGCGGTGCTCGTGCGGGACGTGATGACGCCGGTGCCTCTACTGACCGTCCGCTCCGATGAGACACGGCAGGCAGTGCTCAGCCGGCTAGGAATATCCCTAGGCGAGCCACCCGCGCACCACGGCTTTCCTGTGCTTGGGCCGACGGGGGCGCTCGTGGGCTTGCTCACCCTTTCGGAGCTGTATCGTCTACCCGCCGACCTGCCGGATGACGAGGCGACCGTCTCTCGCGCGATGGACCAGTGCCCGTGCCTGTGCCAAGAAAACTGGCCTTGCAGCCGTGCTCATCGACTTTTCGCGACTCTCGGGCTACGTCATCTGCTGGTCCTCGGCCCTCATATGGAGCTCGCAGGCATCATCACGCGCCACGACCTGCAGCAGGGCGTGGTGCAGCGGCGGCGGCGCACCAACCAGTCCATCAGCGGCGCCCATCTCGGCGCGCCGTGCTCGGACAGGGCCGTTGCAGTCGACTAGCTGCGGCCGACCGTCGAGGTGGGTGACGAAGACGTCGAACGAAGACGGGCGAGGGGATCAACTTGAGCCGCGGCAGCGGCTGGGGCAGCGAGGGCTGATAGCGGCCCGCCAGCGCGCCCGCCGCACACGGCCTGCACCCGCCCCCTGCCCCCTGCCCAGAGAGTGCTGTCGTCTGGGCTCCGGGCTTGAGGGCCACGGTGAATAGTACATTTTAGTAAGTGCAGCGGCGCCGATTGCGTGTTAGCGTGCGGTGCGGTGCTCAGCGAATAAGTAGCGTATTCGGGTAGTAAGGCACCTCGGTCGGGTCGTCACCCGGCGGCCGGCGCTCCGCGCCTCGTGTGACGTGCGCAGCGGGGAATTATGAACCACACGAGCCCAACGAACTGTGAAATTCTTGTGGTTAGTGCGATGGTGCGAACTTCGTTCTTCAGCGTACTCGCCTACGCGGTCGCCGCACAATCGCCACATGCTACCGTATGCAACGGCCGTGCTTGCCGTCCCGGCGAGGGGAATCCGGTCGTGACCCACGACGTCAACCCGTGGGACGCATGCAACCCGTGCCCAAGCCAGGCGATAAAGGGAATGCCGCACGAGCCCGATCCATCATCACCACAGTACGCTCCACTCGTCGCGGCCGCTAAGACGGCAGCCCAGCGCCACCTCGTCTACCTTTGTGCCGCCGACTACGATTATCGCGAGGTGGTGGAGAACTGGCATGCTGCGGCGAGGCGCGTCGGCGTATCCAATGTCGTACTCTATGCGTTGGATTCCGAAATGCACGCGCACTTGCTCACGCGCGGCCTGCCATCGATCAACGGCACAAGCAACTTGCTTGCTTGGAAGAACCGCACGCGGCTGCAGCGGCATATCCAGGCCGCCGAGGCCGAGCGGCACCTCGCCGCAGCCGCAGTGGCCGCGTCGGGGCTCGACGTCTTGCTGATGGAGAGTACGCACGTGATGCTGGGAGACCCATCGAACGTGCTGCATGCACTGGCGCGCGCAGGCGCCGTCGAGACCGCAGTGCCGCGCGGAGTGTGCACCGGCCGCAGCGTGGGCTTCTTCGGGTGCGGACCGTGGTGGAGCCTCGTATGGTTGCGCGGTGCGGGCACAGAAGAACAGCGCACCCGCGCCGTCGCCTTCCAGCTGCGCTCCCTAGAGGTTGGCTTCGTCGACTTCTACCTGCGCTGGTGGAACGGTGCGCACTGCATCTTTCAGGGCTTTGGCAAGAACGTGGAGCGCTGCACGCGCGAGCTCGAGGCCGGCCTCACCGCGGCTGATCTCGTGAATCTGACGAGGCCGGCCAATGTCAGGCTGGCCGGCGGGTGCAGTACAAGCGGCGGGCTTGAGCTTGGGCTGCTCCCGCCGAGTTTCTACGCGCAGAACGTGCTGTATGGCCCGATCGAGCCCGCGGGCGCGAACGCCCTCATCTCGCGTGCACCCAAGCCATCGCAGCGCGACCGTCTGCGCCTCGACCGGTACGACCAACAGGATTTTGAGGAGCTCGTCGCTTCGATGAAGGCGAACAAGCTATGGATGCTGCCGAGCTAGCCTGTGCCTCTCTGGTCGTAATAATTAGAGGGGGAGTGTTTAACAATTTCTAGTCCTCGCGGAGATCGGCGATCCCGGTTTGGCAACGTTCGGTTGACGGAAACATTGCGAGCTGCAATTGCGAGCTCGTCTCCGTCATTCCCGCGGCCCCGTGTGTCCAGGACGTAAAACCGGACGCATCCACTTTTATGTGCCGCTTCGTCCCCATGCACCGCGACCCATTGGAAGAGCTCTGCGACTCGCTCAAGATGCCACAAGACTATGCGGACCGCATGGACTCGATTGGCCTTTCATATGGAGCAGTGATCACCATGAAGCCGAGTGATTTAATGTTGATGCTTGCGCTCATCATGAAGCCCGAGCAAAGTCAGATCTTTGCACGGCACGTGCTGCTCATGAACTCAAACCAGTGCCAAGATAGTCGTGAGCACCTGTGCCACGGGTGAGTTATTCCCCGCGCATGAGTTCCAAAGCTCATCGCCTTGTTTCTTGCGTCTCTGACCACACGCGCCGAACCCTTGTAGGTCACCCACCTCCAGCATGGCGGACTTAAACAAGGCCGGTCGAATGTTGAGAAGTGATGCGATGTGCACCGCTATGGGGCACAACTTCTCATCTGAGCCGCCGAGTTCTCCCTTGTCTTGCCTCGATGAACTCCTATCTGCGCTCAGCGCCATATTCCGGAGCGCGCATTAGCATTCCGGAGCCGCGGAGCTAAATTCTACCTTGAGCCCGAACATCTCTTACATAGTACTGTGACGACCTCCTGTCTCAAAAGATGTAGATTTATTGTGCACATGGTCATGTATATGGTCATGAGAAATTGTGGGGGCGCCAGTGATAACGGTGTAACTACAGTTCTCCGAGTTGGCCCATCGTGCTTTGTTGCTTTCACACCCGGACAAGATCGTCCGTCATCCTCGTACGCTCATGCGCGACATGCTCATGGGTAATGGCCGACAGGTTCGGCAGTGAGGGATGTTCGGCCCAGGCGGTCGCGGCGCGCCGTCATCTGAGCAGCGCCTGGCGAGGTCGCTCGGCGCCGGGCACGCTGTGCAAGTGGTGCTCGTCCACGAAGCTGGTCATCCCAACGGCCTCGTGGAAGGCGGCCATCTTGGCCATCACGTCCCTCGCGGGCATGAGGACTCCCTCAGCTTGCGACACCGGCCTGAGCACCCCGCGAGCTTGGACCCCAGCCGAGACTGGCCGCGCTGCGACGCTGGTGAGGAGGCGCCGGTTGGTGGCGGTGCGCGACGATGTGGACCGATCAAGCGCCGTCGCGGGCGCCCATGCTACTGCCCCATCGCCGCATCCGCTGCCATTGCAACGCGCCCTGGCGTGCGGGTGTGCTGTGCGCGCTCGCTGCACCTCCTCTAACGACACATAGTACCGTGCTGGCATGGCCGCGGCCACGACGGGCCCCAAGCCGTCGCCGCCGTTGGCGAAGGCGGCGCAGCAGGACCTTGTCTCTGCCGTTCGTGGGTGCGTGAGCACATGCTGCTCTATCTGTTCCACCAGACGGGGCGACGAGTAGGCACAGCAGCCGGCGCACGCCGCGCCGCCGCCGGCGCTGCTACCGCGTGCGGAGCCGCCGCCGCCGTCAAGGCCAAGCACCTGCGAGGGCGCGGCCGGCGCCGTGGCCGTGGCCGTCGCTGGCGCCGCGGCGGGCGCCGTCGCGGGCGCCGTTGCGGGCGGCGGCACGACGTTCGAATCGGACCGAAAATGCTCTGCCGCCCGCTCCGATGGTGCCCACGACGGCGCCTCCGTCGAATCGGTCCGAAAATGCTCTGCCGCCCGCCCGCCCGCCCTAGGCCGCGCTGCCACCTGCCGGTGCAGAGGTGGGCGGCGCGAGGCGGTGCGGCGAGGCCACATTTCCACGCGCTCCATCGACGCGCCGTCGCTCTCGGTGATGCCCACGACGGCGCCCCCGACGCCGGGGGCGTCAAACAGCCACGTGCGCCGATGCGTCGGCGGCCCTTGGTGTGGCCTCGTGGCCATCTCCCCACAGCCGCACGCGGCAGCAAGCTCCCTGTGGGCCCTTGGGGTGAGGTCCACCCTGGGGCGTGCGCGTGGGGAGAGCGCCAGCGGCGTGTGAGCGCCTCGTGGCCAGCCGGTGCTCGAGGCGGGGAATCGGCTCGTCATCACCCGAGGTGCTTCGGTGATCTCCTCAGCAGTTGCCCTGAGTGCGCATGCCGCTGACGACGCAGTTGGTGAAGGCGCCGGTGCCATCAGAGAGATCGACGGCGTTGTGTTGGGCGCCGGCGAAATCTGCAGCGCTCGAACGCGCGCGCCGGCGGCGAGTGGCCCTGCGCTGGGCACGTGCACCCTGAGGCTCGCCGTGCTGGGCCTCGGCGAGGGCCCTGCGCTGGGCACGTGCACCCGCAGCCGCGCCGTGTGCGAGGCAGAGGCGGGCATCGAGGAGGCCGGTGGCGCGGTGGCGGGCCTCGCCGTTGCCGGTCGCGGTGCCTCGTGGACAGTGCTGAGCGCCTGCGCGCGCCGTGTGCAGCAGAGGCCTGTGCTCGCCTCCGACCCGTCTGTGCAGCAGAGGCCTGTGCTCGTCTCCGAGCCAACTCCGCCTCTGCTCGCGGCCGCGGTCACCGAAGAGCTGGACAGCTCCGAAGATGGGCGCTGTGGTGGGCGCCAAAGGAGATCGTCGCTGACCCATTGTTCGGCGCGCTGCCGGACCATCGCGCTGAAGGGCGAGGGCGGCGAGGACGGCGAGGGCGGCGAGGTCCCCGGCGCCGTGACGGGCACTGCCCATGAGGCCGCGCCGCCTTGAGCACTGCCGGGACGGCGCTCGGGACGGCGCTCGGGACGACCGCACCTGGTGGCGGCGCCGAGGTGAGCGCGCCTGTGCGTGAGCGGCGGTCGGGCCTTGGACTCGGACAGCCATTCGCCTGCCTCGGCCCACGTCGCCGGCAGCCGTTGGCGCTCGGCCGCCTCCGATTCCCACAGCCGCAGGAAGGCGAGGCGTGCGAGCAGCCCTCGAGCGTACCGCTGCACGCAACAGATGGCAGCAGCGCGGAGCGCGGCCTGTCGCCGCTCCTCCGCCCACTCGGCCTCGTCGGCGAGAAAGTCGGCATCATCATCAAAGAGGTCGTCCACCTTGCCGCTCAGGTAGATGGCCGGCTGCCCGCCGCCCGTGGCGATGTCGTCGTCGCGCTTGAAGCGGCGTTGTCCCTGGGCAGTGACCACCGTGATCGAATCGAGCAGCGGCTTGAGGAAGCCGACGTAGCGACGCGCGGAGGCGCCCGGGATATAGGTCTGTGCGAGCTCGAAGATCACCTTTTTGAACGTCGCCTCGCCGACGCTCCTCGTACCCTGCCGGTCGGCCTCCCAGTCCATGGCGACAGACAGCTCGGCGTCGGTCTTGACATAGTCGGAGACCACCGACTTGTAAATCTTCACGAAGCAGTCATAGTACCCATCCTCGTCGAGCTCTGCCAGAATGCGCCCCTGACTGTGCATGTGCGCGATCGCCGTCTCCCACCACACATGCAGCACAGCCTGCACGCGCAGGTCATGTCGGCAGTCCGTAACCCGCCGGCCCACCCCCTTGAGCTTGGCGAGGCCGCCGCTGAGCTCAAGCGTCATCGCGGCCGATGGCGCGAGCTGCGCGCTGCGGCCAGCCGGCACACGGCGGTGCAGCAGGACAACGTTGACCGGCGTGAAAATGAATTCGTCATTTCCAAAGATGGGAGATGCACTAAAAAGTCCGCCGCACATATGCACAAGGTGAACTGCCCAGCCCGGTATTGCGCCGCCTATCGCTATCGATGCCACCGACTGAGCTCTGCCTCGACCGCAATTCGCTCAGGCCGCTGGTGGGCCGTCGTCGGCTGCAGAGCCGTCAGGCACCCTTGGCTTGGACAACATAAGGCTCTATCAGATCCTCGGCCTGCCTCGCACTGATGCCACGCAGGACGACATCAAGAAGGCGTACCGTCGCGGGTCCTTGCGACACCACCCGGATCGTAATGGCGGCGATGCCGAAAGCACCGCCAAATTCCAAAAGTGAGCGCATGGACGCCAAGGAGGGCGCCTTGGGCACGCTCGATGCATCAGCCTCTGGGCCCCAACATCATCGCCTCTAACTTCCGCCTCGGGCTCCAACGTCATCGCCTCTGACGCCCTGCCGTTGTCTCGCGCTGGTTGCAGGGTGCAGCACGCCTACAGCGTACTCTCCAACCCCAAGCTGCGCAGCATCTACGACTCGTACGGCGAGCAAGGCCTAAGGATGTATGAGAGCTACACGAGCTTCGCCGAGGGCTCATCGGACGACGGTGGTGGTCCGACGATGGTTCCGCTCTCGCCCGGGCAACTGGCGAGTATCGTCTGCGGCGCCATCGGTCTGCTCGTCTGCCTCTTCACCGCGTTGTGCGTCGACGTGCTACTCAAGCTCAACGGCTCGACGGATGCGTCGCTCTCGCTGCTGCTCATCCCGCTATGGATCCTAGATAGCTTCGCGCTGCTCGCGCTCTACATCTTCCTGACGTCGACGGCGCGCAAGGGGCAACCCTCTCACAGCGCGGTCTTTTCGCTGATCATGCTCCTCCTCTTCGTCGCCTTCCAGGTTCTCGTCTGCGTGCGCGTCGACGGCACCCATTTGCCCTTCTGGGCTGTCTTCCTGCCGCTCTACGTGACCGAGGCCATCGAGCTCGTGCGTGCGTGCGCGCGGGTCCGGCCGAGTGCGCACGATGCCGAGCGCGCCGCGGGCAAGGCGCACCCCACGTACGCGTGGCACGTGCTCCTTACCCTCGGCTGGCCGAGTGCGCGCGTAGCGACACTCGTTCTACTCGTGCTGCGCCTCGATGGGCTGCTTGCGCTCGACTGGTGGCTGGTCTTTACGCCGCTGTACGCGTACGTGCTCTTCTACTTGTGCTTCGGCTGCCAGCAGCTCTCGACGCCCGTGCACAGTGAGCGTGAGCAGATGCTTCAGATGGGCCACCGGCTTTGCATGCTATTCACCTCCGTGCTTGCTCTGCTGCTCGTGCTCGCCACGCTCACCCTCAACGGCGACCTGCACTCATGGCTGCCCTTCTTCATGCTGCCTTTCATCTTCTCGGGCTGCTTCTGCTTCTGCTGCTGCTGCGTCGTATGCTGCGTGCGCATGATGCCCACGAGTGGCCCCGTTGAGGTGCCGCCCGGCGACGGCTTCGACGGCGCGACGGAATCAGGAGCGTCGACGCCTCGCAGCGAAATCGGCCAACCTACGGAGGATGCTCCGTTGCTGCCAGGCGCCGGCGCCAAGGGCGGCTATGGCGGCAAACGCGCTGCGGACATCGTGTGAGCTTGTGGCGCGCCATGCACGCTCGCTCTCACGAAGCCTGAGAGAAGTGCGACTACTAACCGGCTCGCAAGTGCCGGTGACTGTCCCGCAAAGCGCCAAAGGTGCCCCCGGGCGTATAGCCCGTCGGCACATCTCTCACTCGTCTCTGGGATTTTTCGGCGATACAATTTTACGCATGATGCGCACTGCAGCTATAGCAGTTTACTGCACGCACATTACAAGTTCATGCTCACCGAGTCGAGCAGCACAGTGACAGCGCTTCAAATGGTGAATCAGACAAATGTTGCATTAGCTCATATATTGTAATTTCGAGACGCCACGATGCACACGAGACCGCGCAATCCGCAGTGCCCCCGGCGCCCGGCGACGAGCTTTGTGGGTGCGCACCCCGCCACTGACTCTAACACGCCACCCTCGCAGCCATCCTTGAAGCGAAGCACCGGCCCGCCTTGGTCGCTGTCACAGAGCCGCATTGCGCCGCCCAGCATGCATGCGGGTACGCCCAACCTAGGAAGGCTCATCCGCTCGCCCGTGCTATGCCCGCAACGTTAGATGCGGCCTGAGGAGCTGTCCAAGTTGCCACTCGCCCTGCACGCTCGGCGAGGTGCGAAAGGGCTTTGCGAATTTGCGCAATCCCACTGGGCGCATGTCTCGCAGGAAATGGAGGCGCTCGACGATCTGCGCCGCGCTGAGGTTGCGGAGCGAGAGCGTCTTTGATCCGTCGCGCAGGTACCAGCCGCGGACAAACGGATGCCGATTTGGCCGAGGCGCGACTGCAATTTGCATGTGAGGATTGGCCTCGGCAAAGTTGACGAGGTTCTCCTCGAGATATTGCCTGCGCAGCAAACCCCAACGTAGAGCGCGTGTGCGAAGGAATCTCTCATTATGTGCAAGCAACTGCCGAGGCTGCAGGCACGCACCTGACTCCTCGGCTGCTGCCTCCTGCCTCGCAGTACCGAATGAGCACCGCGCGGCACTGCCACACGCCTGCGGGGGTCGCAACGGACGTCGATGGCAAGGTGGCGGCCTGGCGGTCCGCGCGCGCGGTGTTGTTGGCATACCTCGATTCATCGCGCGAGAAATCGACGTGTGCGTGTTCGACTCAACGAGATTGGCGGAGCCATGAACGAAACCATAAAAACAAAAACGTCAAGTGAGGAGTTGTGAGATTCTGGAAGGTTCGCCCATTAGATTCTTTGATCCTCATGTTGGACGGCATGAGTTATGGCAAGTGGAGAATCGCCATCGGGGCTGCGTCGCTCTTGGCAGCTGCGAGCGGCAGCGCGACGGTGCGGCAGCCCTTCGATCCGCTCGTTCTACTTCAGGACAAGGCTGCGCAGACAACGGTGCTGCGCTCCTTTGCACGCTCCGCCAACCTTGAGGTGGCCACTCTGGCACTTGGATGATTCTGGCAGCCTGATGCCGCGCTGGCTGCTTTGCCCGGTGTTTACCGGACGGCAGTGGGCTACTGCGGGGGCGTCCGAGACGAGCCCACGTACAAGAAGGTGTGCAACGACGCAGAATACGACGACTGGGCGGAGGCCATTCAGCTACAATTCGACCCGAGCGTCCTTTCTTACCAGACGCTTCTCGACGCATTTTTCCGAGCTCACGACCACATCGGAGGTGGGCGCTCGCGGCAATACTCGTCGATCATCTTTGCGCACGACGATGCTCAGCGGGCAGCGGCTCACGCTGCACTCGCCCTCCGCCCACGGTCGAGCACATCCGTCGAAGAGCTGCAGCCCTTCTGGCAAGCCGAGCCGTATCATCAAAAGTGGCTCCTCCAGCGCAAGCGGGACCTGCTCTTTTCGCTGCAGCTGTGCGAGTACGATGAGTTGATTGCGGCACCCGCGGCCACCGTCCTCAACGCCGTTGCAGCTGGCAAGCTACCCGGCGGCGTCGCGCAGCAGCGCCTGGATGTGCTCATTGGCCGTGGCGAGATGACACCTCAGGCACATGAAACTGCCACCGCCGCCCTCTGGCAGGTGCGCGGAGTCTATTAGTAGGGCGACCGCCACCGTCGCCGCCGCCGCCACGCGCCAGCGGCGCCCTCGCGGACGATGTATAGGGCGCCACTCCCTGCATTAGGCTCCGCCTCGAACTGGCAACACATCTCCAGACTGCCACTCGTGTGCACCGAGATGAAGCGCTGGCGAGAATCGTCTGAATCAGCCGTGAGGACGTTCGCCACGCGTTGAGAAAGGGTGCACGCGCTCGCGAGAGCCAGTAACATTTGGTGTGGGCTATGGCGGTCACAGGGCGGTCTGGGCGTCAGCAGATTGATTCTAAGCTGAACTATTTTATTTTCACACAAAAGTTCTCCACTTCTCCTTCACATTTGTTTGATTGCGAACTCTATTAGCGCAAGCTCTCCCGCTCCACACCGGCTGCCTCCAGAGAGATGCCAGCAGACGACGGAAGCGCGGCGGCCACGCTGCCGACGGCGCCGCCGGCGCCGCCGGGGCCGAAGCCGAGGCTCGTCGTCGACACGATGGAGCTCGAGAATTTCAAGTCGTACTTCGGCGTCGTCAAGATCGGCCCGTTCAACAAGAGCATGACGTGCGTCATCGGCCCCAATGGCAGCGGCAAGTCGAACGTGATCGACTCGGCGCTCTTCGGCTTCGGCTTCAACGCCAAGGACATGCGCCAGGAGAATGCGCTTGGCCTCATCCATCACTCGTCGCAGCACTCCGACGTGGCCTTTGCGCGCGTCTCGATCAACTTTCAGTTGATCATCGACCGCGACGGTCAGTGTGATGTGGTGGAGGGGAGCGAGTTCACCCTCTCGCGGCGCATCGAACGCCAGGTAGGCAAGGACGGCAAGGACGTTGCCAAGCTCAGCTACACCGTCGCACAGCGCACGCCCAAGGGCGAGTGGCGCGAGAAGAGCGCCGAGCGCAAGGAGGTGCGCGAGCTGCTGCTCGGGCACGGCATCGACCTGGACCACCACAACCGCTTCTGCATCCTGCAGGGCAACATCGAAAAGATTGCGCTCATGCCGCCTAAGGGCAGCGCGGGTGACACCACGGTGGTCCTCGGCTCGCGTTGGAAGGATATGGGCGACGAGAGCCCGCACGGCGCCTCGCCGCTAGCGAACGAGGCACTCGAGGCGGCGCTCGCCAAAAACAAGCTTGAGTTCGGCGCCAAGGAGCTGGCGGCGCTCAAGCTCGAGGGGCTGAAGCGCACGAGCGTCGTGCACGCCGGCGGCAAGTACTACATGCCCGCGCTGACCGATTCGAAGGCGGACCAGGGATTGCTTGAGTACCTCGAGGACCTAATCGAGACCAACCGGCTGATCGAGCCGATCGAGGCAGCCAAGGCGGCGATGGAGGAGGCGCAAGACCGCAAGGCGATCGAGGAGGGGCATCTCAAGGCCGCCGACCAGCAGCTGCGCGCGCAGGAGGAGCGCAAGGCCGACGCGGAGGCGTACATGGCCAAGGAGGCAGAGCTCGAGGCGAGGCAGAGCGAGCTGTACCAGCTCGAGCTGGGGCAGCTGCGCGAGGATGCGGCGGCACGCAAGGCGGAGCTCGACACCAAGGCGGCGGAGCTCGCTGAGGCCAAGGAGGCCAACCGCGGCAAGAAGGCCGTGCTGCTCGAGATCGAGAAGAAGTACAAGAAGGCCAAGAAGGGGTGGGACGAGTGCACTGAGAAGCTCGAGAAGGCCAAGAAGGAGGAGGCCATGTACAAACGGCTCGAGACGGAGTTCGAGCAGGAGCAGAAGCATCTGAAGGACGAGCACAAGAAGTCGCTCGAGAAGCTCGCGAAGGAGAAGCGCCGGCTGGGCGAGATGCGCGCCGAGCTTGAGCGTTACAAGTCGGACGCGGCCAAGCTGCCCGACGAAGTGGCGCAGCAGCAGAAGCGGCTCGAGGTAGAGCAGGCGGAGCTTGAGAAGCAGTACGAGGCGCTCGCGGGCGAGATGGGGCCGCTGCGCAAGCAAAAGGAGGGCGCGCAGGCGGCCAAGGAGCGACTTGCCGAGGCGCTCGCCGAGCCTCTCGATCAGCTCGGCCAGCTCAAGGACGAGGCGCGGCGGCTCGAGGAGAAGACGAGCTACGGTGCCGAGGAGCGCCAGGCCGCCGCGAGCGAGCTGCAGGCGCACATTGAGGCGGTGACGCGCGCACGCAGCCTGCTCGAGCAGTCGGCGGCCGAGGAGACGAGCCTCGCGCAGCGCCTCGCCGCAGCCCAGGCGACCGCGGCCGCGGCAGCCGCCGCGTTGGGCCCTTTGGAGGAGGTCGAGCAGAAGGCGCGTGCGAGGCTCGAGGAGGCGCGCTCGAGCTCGAGCAGCACCTCGGCGCAGTCGAAGCTGCTCACGGCGCTGATGCGCCAGCGCGACAAGGGCGGCGTGTACGCCGGGATCCGCGGCCGGCTCGGCTCGCTCGGGCGCGTGCCCGCGCAGCTCGATATTGCCGCGTCCACGTGCGGCGGTGGGCTGGACGAGATCGTGGTCGAGACGAAGGCATGCGCGGAGGCGTGCGTCGACTTCCTACGGGAGCACAAGCTCGGCGTGGCGACGTTCCTCATCCTCGAGAAGCAGGTGAGCACCTTCGCGAAGGAGATCGAGAAGCCCTTCAAGGCTCCCAAGGACTCGCGCCGCCTCTTCGACTTGGTCGAGTGCGACGACGAGCGAGTGCGCTGCGCCTTTTACAAGTGCTTCCGCGACACGCTCGTCGTCGACCAGAACGACCTGTCGCTCGCACGCCAGATTGCCTTCCCAACCAAGGGCGGCAAGGCGGTCTACCGCGTGGTCAACCTCATCGGGCAGATCATCAACATGGACGGCTCCATGGCTGGCGGCGGCAAGCCGCAGCAAGGTCGCATAGGGCCCAATGCGGCCGACGCAGCGGCGGTCACGCCCGCGCAGCAGCAGGCGCTTGAAAAGGAGGCGCAGAGCCTCACGCAGCAGCTGGGTGCGAAGCGCGTCGAGCGTGAGGAGGCGGAGCAGTCCGCCAAGGGGCTCAGCCGTGACGTGGCCAAGGCGAAGTCGGATGCGATGCGCCTCAAGGTGAAGCTCGATGCGGCCGATGTGACGAAGAAGATGCTCGAGGAGCGCGTGAGCCGCGCCGCGTCCGCGGGCGAGCTTACGCCCGACGAGGCCAAGCGGCTCAAGGAGCTCGGGAAGGAGATCGCCGCGCTCGAGAAGACCGTCGGTGCGCAACGTGCCAAGGTGGCCGAGGCCGACGAGGCGCTCAAGTCGGTCGACGCGCGCATCGGTGAGCTGGGCGGCGTGCGGCTCAAGGCTCAAAAAGGCAAGGTGGAGATGCTTGAGGGGCAGCTCAAGGGGACGGAGGAGGCGCTCGCCAAGGCGCGCGCACAGCTGGACGAGCTGTCCAAGGGCGTGATGAAGCTCGATAAGGCCGTCGAGAAGATGCAGGCGGATGCGGGCGGCGTCGAGGAGCGGCTCGCGGCCGCAAAGGCTAAGATGGAGACGGAGACTCGCGAGGAGTGGCGCAAGGTCGCGCTGGCCAAGGAGGAGTGCCAGAAGCGCGCGGACGAGGAGCTTGCGCATCTGCAGCAGCTCGACGCCGAGCACCAGCAGCAGAAGGCGACGATCGACACCAAGCTCGAGCAGCGCCTCGAGCTCCAGTGCAACGACCTGCGCGACGAGTCGAAGAAGGCGAGCAAGCGGCTGCACGAGAAGGCACGTGGACTCGCCGAGCTGCGCGCGCTGACAGTGACGAAGGCGGAGCAGCGTGCCGAGATCGCGGCGGCCGAGGGCATCGAGCTGCCTCTGGGCGAGTGGGCGGCGGTGCGCGCGTCGCGCACTGCCGCGCCCGAGGCCGCCGACGAGGAGGAGGATGCGCCGGCGCTTGCGGACGAGGCGCCGGCGGACGAGGGCGGCATGCGCGTGCCCGTGCGCCTGCGCAACCTGAGCGCCGAGGAGCTCAGCGCGCTGAGCCCCAAGGTGCTGCAGTCGGCCATCGGAGCGCTCCAGGCGGAGCTCGACCGATGGGAGAAGGAGGGCAAGGAGCGATCAGTCAGCGCGCTCGTCGAGTACGCAAAGCGCGAAAAGGAGCGCGAGGCGCGCGCGGTCGCCTTCCGCGCGATCACCGCCATTCGCGACGAGCAGCGCTCGATCTTCGAGCGGCTGCGCAAGCAGCGGCTCGATGAGTTCATGGTGGGCTTCCGTAAGATTGGCACGGACCTGAAGACGATGTACCGCATGATCACGCACGGCGGCGACGCGGAGCTCGAGCTCAACGACCGGATCGACCCGTTCACGGAGGGGATCAACTTTGCGGTGCGCCCGCCTCGCAAGGCGTGGACTCACATCGGGATGCTCTCGGGCGGCGAGAAGACCCTCGCGTCCCTCTCTCTCGTCTTCGCACTGCACGAGTTCAAGCCGACGCCGCTCTACGTCATGGACGAGATCGACGCCGCGCTCGACTGGCGAAACGTCTCCTTCGTGGCCAACTACATCAAGGAGCGCACCAAGAACGCCCAGTTCATTATCATCTCGCTGCGCAACGAGATGTTCGAGATGGCGGACCGGCTGGTGGGCATCTACAAGACGAACGAGATGACGCAGTCCATCGCCATCGACCCGCACGCCTTCGTCATACCCGCGCACTGAGCATCGCGCGCCGCGACCGGCGCAAGGCGCCGCGGCGCGAGCTGCAGGACCCGCAGGCGGCAGCGCGGCAGCAAGCTGACAGATGGGGGTGGAGGGGCGCGTGAGGCAGCACGGCCGACGCGGGCGCAGCCCTCGATGCTGGCAAGAGAGGTGCAGTACGCATGATGTGAAGTGTGAAGCAGTGGGGCATAATGGAACGAGCCAACACCAGTCGCAGACCGAGAGTCCTGGCACCCGAGAGGAGCAGACGCGCGCTGGGTGTGCCGCACGCAGTACAGCAGGACGAGCTGCTGTCGTGGAGACGTGGGCGAGACTAGGCATGTTGACGTCATGAGGGCGGCCAAGGCGAGTCGCTGAGTACGCGCCGGTTGTAGGCGGCGCTGCGCGGGCGAATCCACACCGCTCTGAGAAAGTGTTGGCTCTGGTAAACTCGGTGTGAAACGCGTGAAAAGTTGCGCCGTGATGGTGAACTTAGAACTACATTCGGAAAAAGACTTTAGTTGCCCATTAGTCTTTGCGAACGGCGTACTCCGCGTTACCGAAACGGCCGAACACGGGTGTGGGGGCGTGGCCGGCTCCGCGGCCGCCGCGCGGCCATGCGCGCGGCGCGACGGCTACTAGTCCCACCCCCGGCTAGAGGCGTCCGCGGCCGTCACACATTCACATAACGCGGCACAAACTACCCGACCGAGATAAGACCGAGATCCGAGAACCGCGAGATACAGCTATTCGCCGCCGTAGAGCGTGGAGCGTAGTCCGTACGTGCGCGACTGCGCGTTACATCAGAACATCACCCAAGCACCTCCCTGACCACCAATCGCGCAAGCTCCTCGAGCTCGCCTCTGCCACCGCCACGCAGCTCTCCGCCCACGTCTACAGCGTGCGGCCTCTTTTCGCCTTCGCGCTGCAGCAGCACTGCAATAT
>Ga0180442_100778_pt1 | contig 20707 bp, 12 predicted proteins | sample ChrtobMetP5_16mM_FD_119746 | JGI IMG/M metagenome (GOLD analysis project Ga0180442, IMG submission 119746) | Chrysochromulina tobin associated microbial communities from unialgal haptophyte culture, Seattle, Washington, USA - P5_16mM MetaG | ecosystem: Host-associated > Algae > Haptophytes >... | reverse complement strand
GAATTTCCGCGGTTCGGGGGTCTACGTTCCGAGATCTGTCGATTGGCACCCTGCATCACGGTGCATCATCTCGCTATTAACGCGTATTAACGATGGTAATCAAGTTGCCCCGCTGACGCGAGAGCACCCCCGTCACCGTTACACCCCCGTCGACACCCCTTGCATACTCTCGTGGTCTTGTGCGCCTACTGGAAGCCACTCTTGTGAGGAGATGGGGGGCTCAGAGGGTTGCATCATAATGTCCAGGAGCGCGGAGCGCAGTGCGTTTCGCGCGCGGATACACAACTTTTTTGTTGAGGATCAGCGCGCATCCAAGCGCGCCCGCAAGTAGGGATCGAGATACGTATCCTCGAATGTATCCCTATGTATCCGACATGTATCGTGAATGTATCTTGTGTGTCATGTATCTGAGGGGTAAGATACATTGTATCCTAAATGTATCTCGAATGTATCCTAAATGTATCTTAAAGAAGGATACATATCCCTACATGTAGGTAAGATACATTTCATATGATAGCCAAAGTGACAGATACAAATGTATCTGGTTGTATCTCGATGTATCTCGATGTATCTTGATGTATATGAACGGGACACATCAAGATACATGCAAGATACATTCATGATACATGCACGATACATAGGATACGTATCCTGATAACAAACACACCCAAATTCGATTATGATTTATATGATATAATTATATGATATAAATATTTAGAATACCATTTTTTGAATACCATTTAATATAATAGTAAATATATCATAAAATGAATAAGGCTCTGGGGACACCGAAACCCGTGGTCCTTATATCACACAACAAATGCACCGTCACCCCGGGAAGGAGACCAGGAAGAGACACGCCACAGGGTGCTAGCCTGCGTGCCCCGTGCCCTCAGAGTACAGCTAGGGATCGAAGAGAATAGATAGAGAGGGGGGGATTGGGGAGAGAAAGCGCTAAGCGGGGGACATAGACGCCTCGACCGAGGAGCTCGTGGTCAGAGAAGCCCGCGCGCAATCAGCCCTGACTCACGCTCCCCGAAGGGCAGTGCCGGACTCTCATGCCTCGCGGGCCAAGCCCGGTCGTGCCGCAAGATGCCGCTGCGTGTGAGAATTCTAGATATGACTTGACTTGTATAGACTTGCTCCCAAATCTAAAATGTCGAAAATGAACCAAAATCAAGTGGCTGACGAGCAAACATCTCGTCTTCCCACAGCCCGCGGAAGCAGAAGTGCGTCCACAGCCATGGTATCCATACTATTGTAAAAGTGTCCTGTGGGGTGCTTCCGCTTCCGGGGGGTAATCCGTGTGTGGTTACAAAATGTGTGGAAGGGGGTCCACTTAGGCCACGTGTTTAGGCGCCGAATCACGTGGCCTGCTCGCATGGGCAGCAGCTACTGCGAGCCCTCAAGCGCCAATGACAAACTTCCACAGAGTCAGAAGCTCACTGTTGACACGCTCAAACGGTCCACGCCGGCGAATGCGCTCACGCACCTTGGCTGCGCCACGTTCAAGATTTCGAGATCGTGGCAAGCACCGAACGCTGTGCATGTCTCGCTGAGGGCTAAGGCAATTGCATTCTTGTCATTGATGACTGGAAGCGCGTTTGAAATTCGCGGGAGCGATGAAGATGCGAGGGCAGATGCTGAATCCACGAGCACAAGTGTTGGATTGATAGCTGCCTTGGTGCTGACGCTTGTCGTGCCTCTTGCATTCGATTCGATCTACGGCGTCCAAACAAATGCTTACATGGTCACAGATCCGGCGTGGGTCGGGATCATATATTTCTTTTTTCTTACTATGGCAGCGATTCTCTTCGCGATTTCTGTTGGGTTCGCGATTCTCACAATCCTAGTCACGCGCCAGCTTTCCACGCCGTCCGAGGGTCGCTATCTCTTCACTATTGCACGGGCCGAGTTCATTAGGCCCGTACAATACTTATTCTTTGGTTTACTTACTCTGTTGATTGCATTGACTTTGTTTTTGATAATTGCTTTCTTCAATCTGAGTGCGGTAGACGAGTGCGAGCCATCACTACCGAGTACCTCTGCCCTACTTTCGCTGAATGTGTCTAGCGATACCGCGCATTCGCAAGGGAAGTGCAGATGGTATCCTGAGCTATTCATCGCGATTTGCTGTGGCATTGGTGGCATTGGAATGATGGCGCTTAACAGTGCAACGAAAGTATGCTGAAAACCTTGACTGTCATGCCTTTCTTGGTATGATCCTTACGCGCATGTTGTGTTCACAGTTGATCGCTAAGCTCCACATTTCACGAAAACGGGCAAGGCCGAACTTGTCAGGGGGAATCAACGATAAAGATTCCGTAAACAATGCAGATAAAAGTGCTTCACAGGGCAAGGACTCCGAATGGATATATGGATACGACCCAAATGCCCACAAAATCAGGGAGCACCTCGACAAATACATGGAGAGCGCAGGCAACGATTGCGACCCGAAAGATTTCCAAGAATACATGCTCGAGAAGTCAAATGCAACTAGTCTATCGTACATTGCAAAGAAGCTCGCGGAGATCCTCTTTGATGAGGAGGCTAAAAAGAAGGTCGATGAGCTCATAGCTACGCTTGATGAGAAGGTCGATAAGCTCAGCCAGGCGTCTCTCGACGTGGACAAACTCAAGGACCTCAAAACTCCACCCCCGCCCCCTATGAGTCGGGTGGGGGGGAATCGGGGGGGGAGGACAAAGGCTCCTCGGTCTTCAGCTTTTGGTTTCGCTGGGTGGCGCAAGAACAGGGAACGGGTGGCCCCTGCGGCCCCTTTGAGCTCTGACGCTCGAGCTACGCTTTCAGCTGAAGGTGGGGAATAATTGAGTTCTTGATTCGCGCTCGGTGTGCTGTGCAGCGTCGCCGTGAATTGGTAAGATTGGAAGGAAAGTGCAACCGCACTGGTGTGAACACGGGGGCACTTCGATGCCGCGGGCGGCTTTAGCGGTCCATACCGCGCTATGTCAACACTATCCCCTTATTGCGTTGGGAAGCGAGAACTCGTTGATATTCATATTGTGTCTGCCGAGTGCCGTGCTGTTGACACACGTGAGAGCACCGTCCCTGTGGCGGCTCCGGCTGCGCGAGCCCGGTCGCCCGCGTGATCGAGCGCAATAAGCGCTTCGAGGCACGTGTACGAGGGTGTAGCCCCCTCGCCGCGTAGAAGGAGCCGATTCCGTCGTGACGACTAAGCACAAAACGTATCCAAAGTTACCGCTTTACGGACTACGCTCGCGTCGTGGAGTTCGGATAGAAGCATCGACGCGGCTACCCGGGCCTCGATCGCGTGTGACGTCAGACGCGTGTCCATGGACGTGTCCCGCCGTGTGGCGTCGGGTCCCTGCGGCGTCCCTGGCCAGCGAGGGCCGTACGGACGGCGGGGGGCGCAGCGGCTGCGGGCTGGGCGCCTGCGGCCTGGCCGCGCTGGCGCTCCACTGTCCCACATGCGCGTCGGTAGATACGAGTCTTCAGTCTACTGTACCGAGCTGCACCGCGAGCTGTCCGCTCAGACACAACTGGCGTAGTCCGCCACCGCGCGCGCGCGTTCCGACTTCCGTCGACGTCTGCGCGACCACCCGTGTCGCGAGCTCCACCCCTGACCAGCGCAGCAGCAGGCAGCAGGAATCACAAATAGGCGCGTCGCCATCCACTCGAATACGTATAACGTGTACAGAAATGTCCCAGAGCCTAATGGTGGATGCTCTTGACATTGGAGAAGCCCTGCGTCTTCGGGAAGCGGCTGCGCACCTTGGGATTCGGCTTCGCACGCCTCCTGTCACGCTTGTCGCGCTTGTCCCGCCCCTCGTCCTCCGGCGGGCCCAGCGCGTCCGCCGCTACCAGGGCGCTAAAGCGCCAGGCTAGTACGGCACCGGTCGCGGTGCCGACATAGACTTGTTCGCCGACGCGGTGGAAGCAGCTGACCTCGCCGGGTACGGGCTGTTCCCACAGCACGCAGCGAGGCGCGATGGCGGGCGACTCGGCGGCGACGCTCTCCTCTGCCTCCTCCGCCACCGCCTCCTCCTCCGCCTCGGAATCGTCGTCGTCGTCCGCGCCCGCGCCGGCGATCGTGTGCGCTGCGCAGGCGGCGCTGGCGCCGCCCACCGCTCGAACATCAAAGAGAGCACAGGAGTGGCCGCCGCGTGCAAAGAGGGGCGCGGCCGGGTCGCGATCGATGGCCGCGAGCAATCTCGCGCCGTCCAGATGCAGCTGCCGAGCACACGCGCTGCCCTCGGGCAGACGAATGGTCGCAATCAGACAGCGGCGCGAGGCGGTGGGAAGGACGTCCCAACTTACCCATTGGCCGCCGACGCCACCGACGCCGCCGCCCGCGCCTGGGGGAGCGGGCAGCCGGCGCGCATCCCAAAGATGGATACACGCGCTGTGGTGGCAGCACGTGGCGATCAGATAAGGGGCCGCTGGGCCACCGCCGCTCAGACCTCCGAAGCCGCCGCCGCGGCCGTCGGCGCCGCCGCCCTTGGCTTCGGTGGAGCAGGCAATGTGCAGAGGCACGGCCGGGGCGGTGCCATGGGCCGAGGGCAGCGGCAGCCGACTCACCACTTGCTCCGTCACCAGATCGAATCCACAGAGCTCGCCCCGCCGGCCGCAGTAGAGGGTCGGTGCGGTGGTGGCCGAGCCGCCACCGAGGATCGCGAGCGGCACGGGCGATGGAGGGCCCTGGAGCGCGCCAAGGATCTCGCGGATGCATGCCCAGGCGCCGTCCCATAAGCGGACGACGCCGTCGGTGGAGGAGGAGGCGACGCGAGCCCTGATCGGCTGCGCGGTGTGCGGCAGCAGCAGCGCATCGGCGATGGGGGCGCTGTGGCCGCGCAGGGAGGCGCGTGGCGTCGCGTGCCGACCCGACCCGAGCTCTTCAAGATCAAAGACATGCAGGGCGCCGTCGCCACCGCCGCAGAGCAGATGCACGCCGTCGATGGCCATGCACGACACGCCACCCGCATGCAACTCCTCCCGACCTTGCGTCGTCTTGAGCGTGCAGATGCGTCTCCGACGCTCCACGCTCCACAGACGCACCGACCCCCCGTCGGCGGTCGCGAGCAGGCCGCCATCGAGATAGAGGGCTCTCGTCCCGTGACTGGCGACCCGTTCCTGGCCGGTCACGTCGGATGTGAAGACGGTCCACCGGTAAGAATGGCCAGCTAGGTGGCCAGGCGGAGTGGCCCCAGGGGGCGAAGCGGCTACGGGCAGCGCGAAGGCGGTGGCCGGACTCGTGCCGAGGATGGCGGCATGCGCACCGCCCCGAGCAGGTGGGCTGCATGCCGGTAGCGTCGTCGGCGATGCGTGTAGGCTCCGCCCGCCGCTGCCGCCGCCGCCACTGCCGCCGCCGCGCCCGCTGCCGAGGGTGGCGGCGGCCACGTCAGCCTCGGCGGCGGCGTCGGCGGCGCGCAGCTCGCCAGGCGCACGTCTCCAGGGCTGCATGGTCGCCTCCGAGCGGCGCACCCGTCGCATCGTGAGCACCCAGTCGTCATCGGGCGCCTCGACACCAAACAGGCGGCGGTGGTGCGCCTCCCAGAGTGACGGCTCGTACGAGAGCTCGCGCAGCTCGGTGCACACCGAGGACATCACACAGAGCTCGCGCACGGAGCCGATATGGTCGAGGACCAATGCCCAGATCTCCGATGGTAACGCCGTGTTGGGCACCTCGCTCACGAGGCCGGGTGAGCCCTCAGCCCCCTCCTCCTCCGCCTCGTCCTCGGCCTCACTCTGCGCGATCGAGCCGCCACCCATGCCGCCGCCGCCACCCGTGCCGCCGCCGCCACCGCCTGCGCCGCCACCGCCTGCGCCGCCCTCGGCGCCGCCGAGCAGCCCCGCCGCCCTCGCCGCCTCGTAGTCGAGACGACCCGAGACCCAGGACGAGGCCCATAGGGTCACGCCGACCGACGAGCCGACGGCCGCGCCGGTGGCCGCGGGCGTGCGCAGTAATCGGATCTCCCGCACGAGATGAAAGGCGGGTTCATGGTCCCTATGGTCGAGGTACGAGCCCGACGCACGTACGAACTGCGTGAGGCGCGTCTCGCATGGGACGTACTGGACGCGCGTCGACCATGCAGCCGCCCCTGACTTGCGGCTTTGAGCCTCCTCCTCCTTGGCCCAGAGCACGAGCACACGCTCGTGGCAGCCGCCGAAGCGAGGGTCCCACAGGAGGCGAGAGATGGCCCTCTCCGCGCGCGCGCCCGGCGAGTCGATGGCGCGCTTCTTGTCCTTGTCCCGGCTGCCTTGTCGTTGGGGCTTCATTTCAAGAGGGCTCTCGTCGGTCGGCGAGCGCGAAAGGGAGCCCGCTAGAAGGGATGCATGCATGCATGGGCCGACGGAGGCCGAGGGGCGCGGCGGCGGCACGAGGTTCGCAAAGGAGCTCAGGCCGCAGGACGCTCCCATCGCCGCCTCGGCCGAACGAGCGAGCGGAGGCGAGTGGGGGGAGGAGGGCGCTGCAAAGCCACGCACTGGCAGCGGCGGCAGGGCGGCGGAAGAGGCAGAGGAGGCGGCGGAGGCGGGGGCGTTGAAGCCACGGACGGACGTTGGAGCACTCGCACCCCCACTCGCACCCCCACTCGCACCCCCACTCGCACCCCCACTCGCAGGGCTGCCGCTGCTCGGTGCCTCGAAGCCAACGACCGAGGCGACGGCATTGAGGCCGAGCGCTGTGGGGTTGTACGAGGAAGGCATGCCACTCGACGAGCCACCCTGGCGCTTGCCTCGACGCCTGTGCGACTGCTCGCGTCCAAGTGAGCCGGTCGCTCCGGCCGAGCCGGAGGCGCCATACGAGCCGGAGGTCGGGGAAGGCGATATGGCTTGGTCAGAGGCGGAGCCGTCGTCGGCGGGCGCGGTGGGCTGGCGCGGCACGCGGATTGGCGCCGAGCGGGCCGCCTTCTTCGCCTTGCGCCCGTGAGGCATCATCTCGGGAACTCCGCCGCCACTGCCGTGGGCCAATGCCTCGTCGTCCGCGGCGGTGAGAGCGAGCATGTCGTAGACGTCGCCTCCGCCGCCGGACAAAGCCGCGGCCTCGTCGTCGAAGGCGCCGCGCGCCTTGCCGCGCGCCTTGCGCCCCTTTTGGCGACCGGAGGCCGAGGGCGCTGGTCGGCTGATGTGCGCGAAGATGTCGTCGTCCGAGGATGAGGCGCCCGCGTCGGCGAGGACGGAGAAGCCGGCGCGCGCGCGCGCGCGCTGCGTCAGCTCGTCATCATCTTCGTCGCGATCGTCGTCATCGTCTTCAGACGCTGCCAGAACCACCGGCGTCCTCGCTGGACCTTGAGCCAGTGCGCCCGGCTCCGCCTCAAAGTGCAGCGAGGCAGCCAGCGAGATATCGCCGCCCGCCGCCTCGAGTAGGACGGTCGCCGCGTCCAGCGAGAGACCTGTCAGGCCCGTGAGCATCAAGGCGTCGTCGGCAGCGTTCATGCCGCTAGAACGCCGTCGGCTGGTGTGCAAAAGACTGAAGCGCTCCGTTTCCCGCGGGGGCAGGAAAGTTGGCAGGAAACCGAACTTTTCGTTGTGGTCAGACCAGGCTAGGTAAGCCTCGTCTAATCAAATTGGGGATGGTCCCCTACTCATGCGGCGATGCTGTTCGAAGCGAGCGCGCCGTGTTGAGAAAGTTTGTCTCTGAAGAGGCTGTTGCAATGTGAGGAGGCGACAGTGCTGCCGACGCCTCGCCCGGCCGCGCGCGCGCGCGCGACAGCCCCCGCGACCTTCAGTTCACGGATCTCGCTCCCTGCTCCGTCCCACGCGTAGATGGACTCCGACTACCTCAAGTCGTCCGTCGGCGGCGTGCTCGCCAAGGGCATCGCCGAGACGTGCCACGTCAAGCCCGAGGACCCGGTTGAGTACCTTGCGCAGTTCCTGCTCAAGTCTGTGGCGGACGAGAAGGCGAGCAAGGTGATCAAGGCGGACAAGGCGGCGGCCGCGGCCGCGGCCGCTGCGGCGGCTGCCGCCGAGGCCGAGGCGGCTGCCAAGGCCGCAGAGCGGGCGGACACGGTCAGCTTGCTGCACACCAAGGAGGACAAGCGGCTGACAAACCTCCTGCGCGACGCCAAGAAGAAGGAGGACGTCTTCTCGGCGGTGCTCTCGTACGCGCGCGCGCGCATGGGCTGCAACAGCAGCGTCATGCTCTCCGACCTGCCCGAGAAGCTCATCCCCGAGCCACTCCCGCCGCCCGAGCCGCTGCCCGAGGGCGCTGAGCCTCCGCCGCCGCCGGAGGAGCCGCCAGAGCCGCCGCCTAAGTTTAAGCCGCAGCTCCTCAAATACGTCTTCGCCACCTCCACCGACGAGCAGCTGCTCGTCGGCAAGACGATGAAGCGACCGCCGGAGCCCGAGGAGGGCTCGGACGTGGTGGTGCCGACGGGCGTGGGCGAAGGCGTGACGTTCAAGGCGATCGATGACTACTACCTTGGGAAGAAAGTGTTCCACGAACCCAAGGCCATCGAAAACCGCTCGATCAAATTCTGGCACCTGCCGCGTATCGGCGCGTACGCGTGCGCTCCCTTTGAGGACTTTGAGGGGAATGTGCAGGGCGTGCTCGGCTTTGACACCCTCGGTCTCGAGCGCCCATTCAGTGCGGAGGAGCTCGTGCTCATCGAGGGGCTCGCGGCGAAGACGTCTGAGACGCTCAAGCGCATCCTGGCGGACCTCTCGATGGCCTTCCACGCGCAGACCAAGGATCTCGTTGCCAAGGGCGTCGTGCCTGAGCCCTTCAAGCCACCCGAGGGCGGCTACGGCGAGGGGGTGGACCCCCTCGAGGGAGCCAAGGCGGCTATCGAGCCTCCGAGGGCAATCCTCGCGGCGCTGCCCGCTGAGTACCTCGACTACATCCTCTCACGCTACCGGCTCGCGCGCGGCCTCAAGCTCGTGTTCAAGGGCGTGTACGCGCTCGTGTGCCCCGAGTATGCGGCCGAGATAGTAGGCGAGGACGTGAGATGGGCGGACATGAAGCTGTCGATCGACGCGGGAGCATTGCCCTGGGGCACGGAGCTCTTGTCCAAGATCGCCGCCTTCGACCCGCTCAACGCGCCCGAGGCGGGCTGGGAGTATGCCCAGAAGATGGCGGATGGGTTGACTACCCCTCCCGAGGACGGAGAGGCTCTGCTACCTACGCTCGCTCCGAGCGCCCTCGTGGGCAAGGTGATGGGCGACTGGCTGCTGGCCATCATGCAGCTTCGGAAGGTGAAGGCCGAGGCCGAGGCCGCTGCTGCCGCCGCCGCCGCCGCCGCCGCCGAGGCTGCCGCCGCCGCCGCCGCCGCCGCTGCCGAGGCCCCCCCTGAGTAGGGACTCGGAGGCGACTGATCGCTCTGGTGAGCTGAGCTGAGCACCGCGCTGCTGGGCGCGTGGGCGTGGCGGCGCGGGACGGAGCGCGGGACGCAGCGCATGGCAGCGGCGAGAGGACGTGCTGTGTGTGTGCGTTGCGTCGACGCGACGAGCAGTCGCGTCACAGTGAGTGTCCATGTGCCCCAGCCTCCGCGGGAATGGAACAGGTCGTGCGGGGGAAACATGTGGGTAGAGACGGAGCCACATGTGCGCAGAGTTTGTGCCGTGCCGCATGGCTCCTTCGTGGTGTGGGCAGTTTACATGAGTGAACTCACGGCTCCCTTAATAAGTACAAAAGCCGAGTGTTCGACCGAGAGTCAGAGAGTCAGAGTGACTCTCCGAATAGCCTCAGATTGCGAGTCCCCGTGAGCGGTATTCATATGCGGCGCGCGCGGAGGCCGGAGCGGGCTTAAGGCGCGGCGCGCCGCGGTCACAATCCGGACAATATGGGGCGCTCAACGGGGTACCGTCTGCCGGCTTGGGCTTCGATCCTTCACTTCGTCACGGGGAAGGTTCAGGGGAAGGAGCCCACGAGACGGCGGGCGTCATGCTGCTGCGGCCGATGGCGGGGGTGGAGGGGACGGCGGGGGTGGCAGGGTCCGAGGAGCCGCGGTCGCGCCCATCTCGACGTCCGGACGTTTCGTGCCGAGTTCGCCCTTGGCGCTCGCGCACGGTACCAAACGAGGCCGAGCGGCCGTCGGAACGCAGGGGAGGTTGGCGGTTGGGCGTGTTGGCGAAACCGACCCTGTACTCATTTGGTGTAGCGGCGCTCACCCTCGCGGCGATGGCGGAGGCATGGCCCTGCCGCGGCACGCCAGTGCACTGCTTCGTGCTCGCGAGAGGGTTGACCCACGCGATCTCTCCATGAGATTGGTCGTGGCTGCCGTACGAGGTACCTACTCCGGCGGCGCTCGTGGCTGCCGTCGCTGCCACCTCCCGTGCCAACTCGCGCAACGGTCGTCCACGGCCCTGCACGCCGCCTCCATCGCTTCGGCTACCCGTCCCGCCGCCCAGTACAGCGCTTCGGCTGCCCGTCCCGCCCGCAGCTACGCCGCCTCCGCCGCCGCCATCCGAAGCTCCCATCTGTGTTCGGGGCACTGGGACGCCTTCTCGAACAAGCCTCTCACTGCACGTCGAGAGGAGGGCAACGAGCTTCGCAGCGCGCACGCCAACATCGGGGGAGGGGGAGGCGGAGAGGTCGCGTAGTGTGCGCGGAAGTGCGTCCGGTTTGAGGAGGGAGGGAGGGAGCAGGTTGGTAGATCCGATGCGGCGGAGAAGGAAGGCTTGCTCCAACCACGGCAACATCGTCGACGCCGCATCGCCTTCCAAGTCGCCGCCGCCGTCGCCGCCATCGCCATGGCCAACGCCAGCGCTGGCATCGACGAGCGCTGGGCGCTGGTGCTGCTGCAGTGCGATCGCCCGAAGCTGCTGCACGACGAAGACGATCACCTCGGCAGCGAGGGGCGGCGGCAAATCGAGAAGAGACATCGGGTCTGTGCGCGAGAGCATTCCAGATGCGACGTCACTGACGAGGCGCGGCACCGCACCGGGCGCTGACGCGTCGATACGCGAGATGCGCTCGGCGTCGAGGAAGCACCAAGCGCGTGCGAAGGCGGCGCGCGGGTCGCCACGGCTGTAAATCGAGAGGCAAACGGAGAGCTCCTCAGCGGCATCGGCGGCGGTCATGGGATACAAGGGCGTTGGCGGCAGCGGCGGCGGATGGGATGGAGCGGCGGCAGCAGCGGTGGCTGAGGGGGCGAGGTCCGGCGAAGGGACGAAGGGCGAGGCGAAGGGCACAACGGGCGTCGGGCCCTGGAATGCCGTTCGTGGGAGCGTGCCGCCCCTTGGCACGCGGCTCGTGGACGACTGGGGCGAGTGCGTCGACGCTGGCGAGTCGGGCGAGTGCGACTGGGGAGAAGGCAGATCCACCGAGGGCAACGGCTGTAGGGAAAGTGGCTCCTCGGAGGTGAGTTGCTGGCTGGCAGCGCGTTGGGCGACACGGGAGGACGCTGTGGCGGCCGCGGCAGCCGCGGCGGGCCCGGTGAGAGCGGCGGCTGAGGAGGGGGCGGAGGCGACGGGGAGGGGGGCGGGGCGGGGGGCGGGACCATCCCACATCGGATCATTCCATTCGGATCGCTGCTGGCGGCGGCTCGTCCGTGGCTGTGAGGCGGCGGCGATGGAGGCAGCTGGTGAGCCGCTCAGCCTCGGGCGCGACGGCGAGGCGACGATCGGGATCATTGTGCTGATGGGGGCTCCGCGCAAGGCGGTGGCGACGGCGAGGGTTGCAGGCGCCTGAAGGCGGATGTAACCGCTGCCGCCGTCGTCGCCACTCCTCCCCATCGATGGCCGAGGGATGCGTGTCGCCCGGGAGGACAGCGGCGAGATTGACGCCGAGACTGACGAGCCATGGGGTGAAAGTGGCGACGCGAGGCGGGGAGCGGCGGAGGCAGAGGCGAGGGAGGGGGAGACTGGGGAAGGGGAGACGGGGAAAGGGGAGACGGGATTGGGTACGGCCGGACGCCGAGACCACGGATACTCTGCTGCCGCATCCCCCACTGCTGCCGCTGCTGCCGCTGCTGCCGCTGCTGCCACTGCTGCTGCTGCTGCCGCTGCAGCCGCTCCCGCCGTGGCTAGCGCAGGCGGATGCGGCGTTGGCGTCGGCACCGACGCGGGCGCCTTCACCGCCGCAGACGCTCGACGCTCCGCCACTTGCTTCCGAGAAGCTTCCTGGTAGCTTCCTGGTAGCTTCTCGGCCACTTGCTTCCTGGGGCGTGAGCGAAGCGCCTGGTAGACAGCGAGAGCGGCGTTGGCGTCGCACAGACGGGCGTCGAGGCGCGCCAGGCCAGCGGAGGCCACCGAGAAGCTCGCAGTCAGCGTACGCTCGTGTTTATCGAGCAGCGAGGAAATGGTCAGCTTTGTGAGTGCCTCGCGCGCGGACGCAAGCTCTGCGCCAAAAGGGGAGGCGTCCATCACAACGCGCACCGACGCAAGCTCTGCGCCAAAAGAGGAGGCGTCCATCACAACGCGCACCGACGCAAGCTCTGAGCCTGATGGGGAAGCGACCGCGGCGACGACGGCGGAGGATGCGGCGGCGGATGCGGCGGCGGCTGGCGAGGTGGGAGGAGCAGCGGCAGCAGCGGCTGACACCACGTGAGCCGCGGCCGACGAGCTCGGTGGCGGCGGCGGCGGCGGCGGCGGCGGCGGCGGCGGCGGCGGCGGCGGCAGCATCTCGAGGCTGCGACGGACGTAGCGAGGGGGCTGACGACTGGCCGCAGCGGCGGCGGAGGCGGAGGGTGCACCGGCGGCGACAGGCGGATCGGCAGCAGGGGCGGCGAAGGAGGCAGCGGGCAGTGGGATACGTGAGGCACGTGGCGGCAGAGGCTGATCCATTCGCGGAGCCGTGTGCCCCCGAGGGGCGTAGAGGGCCTCCTGCTGCGAAGACTGTGGAGGCGGCGACTGCCGCCGCTGCTGTTGTTGCCGCTGCTGCGACTGCTGCTGCGACTGCTGCGACTGCTGCTGCGACTGCTGCTGCGACCGCGACTGCGACAGCTGCTGCGACTGCGGCTGCGGCTGCGACTGCTGCGGCTGCGGCTGCTGCGGCTGCGGCTGCGGCTGCTGCGACTGTGAATGCCCAGGGCCATCGCCGCCCGGGGGACTGACGCCGACGGCGCCGCTGTCATCGCCGGCGCCGCGATCGGCATCTGCGGCGGGAGGCGAGGCAAAGCGGCCACTGCGTTGGTAGATAGTGCCTGCGATCGCCACTCCCTCGCTCACCCGCTCCAGGGCCGCCATCGTGGGCGACGCCACCGCCGGCGCCGACGCTGCCCTTCCCGGGGCGGGGGCGGGGGCAACGGGAGCGGGGGCGGGAGCGGGGGCGGGGGCGGGGGCGGTAGACGAAGGAGGGATGAGTGCGAACTGAGGTTCGTCATTGAGGGCCTCGAGAAAGGCCGCATTCGCCCGGTAGGCCGCCTGGAGCCGATCAGACCCAAGGCCTCTGCGCGCCTCGGGCGAAGAGGCGAGCGCCCCTGCGCTCAGCCAGGCGAAGGCCAACTCCGAGGCGGCCGAGTGGGAGCCCGGCGGGCTGTTAGGGGTCGACTGGGGGCGGCTGGTACTCTGTCGACTGGGAAGGGCAGACGAAGCGGCGGATGGAGCGGCGGCGCCGGCTCGAGCGGCGGCGGCGGCAGCGGCGGAGGAGGCGGCGGCGGCGGACGGAGCGGCGGCGGCGGAGGAGGCGCCGGCAGCGGTGGAGGCGGCGACGGCGGCGGCAGCGGTGGAGTCGGCGATGGCGGCGGCAATCGGTTGCTGCTCTCGAATGGATGCCCTGCGCGCCGCAGCGCGCGCTTCAGCATCGGCGCGCACCTTGGCCTGGGCGCGAGACGACTCAACGTCGTCGTCGTCGATGTCGTCGAGTGCGCTGTCGGCAGTGACAGCTGTGGCCGCGGAGGTCGATGGCACGGCGACGGCGGCGCCCCCGCCGCCCGAGTCACCGCAGCGTCCATGCGCCGCCGTCGCCGCCGCCGCGATCGGCTGCCTGGGAGATGGGAGGGGCGGCCCTTCGATCGATGGCAGTGTCGCCGCCGCCGCCTCGCGCACCTGCGTCATCTTATCGACACGGAGCATGCGGAGGGAGGTAGCAAGCTGCTGACGCTGCACGACGCTCAGCCCGTGCCCGAACGAAGCCGGCCGCCACGAGAGTGCCGCGAGCGCCGCGAGCAGGGAGCACGACGCGAGGCGTTCGCGCCAATCGGAGGCTTGCGCAGATTGCATCGAGATGCTGACGAGCTCGAGTAGTGTGTCGATACCCGCGTGGATGCAGCTCTCGGGGACGGCGTCGAGGAGCTGGCCGACCGTCTCGAGCAGCGCCGGGCGCGCGCCCGCTGGCCCGGCACCCGAGCCCGCGCGGAGGTGGCGACGTAGCGTCGTCACCAAGTGCGCCGCCGACGGCCGGAGCTGTGACGGACGGAGAGCACGCACAACCTCGCAGAGGGCCTGTGCACCGCCGAGCTGGAGCGGCGCGGTGCGCCCGTCGAGCAGCTTGAGAAGCGGCCGGAGAAGCATCGTGTGAAGATCGCGTCCGCTCGCGTCGCTCCCGACCGAGCGCGCCGCCGAGCCGAGCGCTGCGACGAACGAGTCGCGCACGGTCTGGGAGCCGTCACCAAGGGCCTGCCCCGAGAGCATCACAAGGCGCGGCAGCGCCGGAAGGCCGTCCTTGCCGGCCACCTTCATCGCCTCCTCGAGCAAGCGCGCGACCGCGCAACGTGCGCCCGTGCCGCGCACGCCATCCGAGGACAGCAGCCGATCGATGACGAGGTTGAGAACTGTGGCGGCGCCACCGCCGTGGATCAACTCGTGCAGCTGCTTCTGTGCCCGGGCGGTCCTGGCAGTGTCGGACAGCGCCGCCACGAGTATGGACAGCTCGTCGTGAACGGTCGATGTCCTCATGAACGAGCTGTCCGCGGCATCCATGGCCTATTGATGGCCGGTATCCGGAAAATCGGAGCCGCGAAAGTGGATTTCGCGGCGTCAGACGAAACTTCGATCTCCTCGGACCGCCGTTTGCGTCGTGCAGAGAGAAGGGGCGAAAACGGGTTTTGAACTGCTTCGAGATTCTTTCGGCGGCGTGATTCCAAACTCTGGCGTTCGTTTCAATGCCCTCCGCGACAACGCGACGCGCCCGCTCGCATGTGCTTGGACGGAGGCTGAACAGCCACAGTGCGGGATCATGTCAGCGACCGTCGCGGAAGACGGGGCGGCTCCCGAGCAGCCCGTCGAGAGCAGACCGGTTGTGCCACTCACCCCCCGAGCCCAGGATCCTGCTCGAGCCCTCATGGAGAAACACATTCGGTCCGCAATCATCAAGCGGCAGCGTGAAGAGGAGAAGTGCGAAGTGATCTTGCGCTCAACGCTCAACGTGTTCAACGTCTCGACGCACCCTCTGAGCGTCCAAATCGGCGGCTTGCGCAAACCGCCACCTTACGTTCAGCAGACGGCCAAAGCGAGGCTCTTCGATGCACTGAGCACTGCCGAAGCTGCCAACGCTGCTGGGGGCAGTGAGCTCGTCAACAAGATCCACCAGGCCGAAGCCCGGCATGACGAGTACATGATGTGGGCGTCCGTGCTGAGTGCCATGCCACTGCCGCCGACAGATTCGGAGCAGCGCCGCTTGCAGGCTGAGGGACTGGAGGTCGCAAGGATGCACTGTGAGCTTGCCTCGGAGCCTGCCCTCGACGCTATGCCCAGGATCCGTCGCGTGTGCCTGCAGCGCGCGCTCGCCGCCGTACCGCCGCCGCCGCTCGGATCCAAGGTGCTCGCGGACGTACTCTATCTGACCGGCTGCTTCCACTTGCGTCAGCCGACGATTCAGGCACGGAAAAAGGCCGTGCGCTACTTGCGACGCTGCGTCGAGATTGCCGAGCATTTGCCGGGTGCGGCGTCGCTCAGCGTCTCGGCGCGGCTCAACCTGACCGTGAGCTTCAACCGATTGGACGAGCGCGAAGAGGCTCTGCGTGAGGCGCAGCAGGCCTTGATTGCACTGCAGCGCTTACCTCCGGACTCGATTGACGCGAGCGAACGCGCAGTATTCGAAGGCATCGCGCGCTACAATTTGATGTGCAGCCTCGAGGCGACTGGCCAGCATGAGGGTGCCCTCGAGCAAGCGCGAGAGGCCACGAGGGCTCGGGTTTCACTCCCTGATGGACACACGTTCGCGTCGCAGCTGGGCTCGGCCGAGGAGGACTTGAAGAAGGCGCACCAGCCTACGAATGTGCACCAGAAGCTGCACACGGCGCGTACCATCACCTCCGAGGCGTCGACGTGGTCACGGAATCTGCCAGACATTGGCAGCCCGCGCCACAGCCCGAGGTTCCAGCAGCAGAAGCGTTTTACGATCAATGGCGCTGGGGATTGCAAGGCCAAGGACCTTGCCCTGCGCGGCGGGCGAGCGCTGGGCGCACTGCCAACCGTTGAGATGCGATCAGAGCTTGAGAAGCTGGGCGCCCCGCTACCAGATGATAAAGGTGTCACGGAGCTCGCCAAGAAGTTTGTCAATTGGATTGAAGACTACAAGTACAAGTACATGCTCCCCCCGTCGCACACGTGGGCCAACCTATTCGCCATCCTCGACGAGGACCACTCTGGCTTCGTTTCGTATGATGAGATGTATAAGTGCGTGCGCTCGACGCTCAAGGTCAAGGAGAAGGCGCTCCCAGCCAACATGCTCAAGGCCCTGTGGGTGGTGCTCGACGCGGACCACTCGAACAGCATTACCGTCGACGAGATGTCCAAGTTCTTCCGGCGCGCCGACGACGTGCTTCAAGAGCGCACGAAAGCGCTTCGGCGCCGGCTCACCGGGTTCACGACCAAGGGCGCCGGCGAGGACAAGGACAAGGAGCTCGCCCTCCTTAATCGAGCGTTAGAAGCACAGCCCACCGCCGAGATGCGGGCCGAGCTTGCGAAGCAAGGCGTCCCGCTGCCCGATGAACAAGGGCTGACAGAGCTTTCCAAGAAGATCTTTCACTGGATCGAAGACTGGAAGTACCGCGAGTACAAGGATCCGAGCCACAATTGGGTCAACCTATTCGCCGTCCTTGATGAGGACAAATCGGGCTACGTGAGCTACGACGAACTGGCCAAGTGCATGCGCTCGACGCTCAAGGTCAAGGAGAAGGCGCTCCCGACAACTGCACTCAAAGCCCTGTGGGTGGTGCTCGACGCGGACAACTCGAACAGCATTACCGTCGACGAGATGTCCAAGTTCTTCCGGCGTGCCGACGACGTGCTTCAAGAGCGCACGAAAGCGCTTCGGCGCCAACAAAGCGGCTTCACGACCAAGGGCGCCGGCGAGGATAACGATAAGGAGCTTGCTCGGCTCGGTCGCCGAGCCTTGTTGGGCGATGCGTCGCTTGCCATGGAGGCTGGCTCACCTCGCTTCTCCTCACGAAGCCCGCGTGTGCCTCCGTCACCGCCCAAGATCCCGAAGCCTCCCGTGAAATCGCCGCGTGCTGCCAAGGCGCCGCGCGCGAGCGATCCGTCGTCGATGCTTCCGGAACTCTCGAGCCACCGTGGCAGGGCCACTGCCGGGGGTACACCTCGTGAAGATGCAACACGGGCGAAGCAGGTCGCTCATTCCGCTATTGTGAACCAGACGCCAGCGCCTACGGAGCCGCCCAAGACGCAGGCCGCGCCGGACCTCGCGACTACGGAGACGGCAGGCGAGCAATCGGCAGGCGAGCCATCGGCCGCATCGGAGACCCAAGGCTGACTCGTAGTGGCGGGCCGTACCCGGTATTCTAGGTTTCCGTACCAGTGCGTAGCGCTCGAAAACGTACGACTGATTTCTGAACGAAGTTCGAGTACAGAAAGAGGAGGCCCAGACTCTTCACAGAGCTATTTCAGAGCTTTTACCTCGATATTCAGAGGCCTGTGAATGAAAATAACAGCCAATTCAAACGCACGATGGGCATGTCGCCCTTCTACACCGCCCCCGCGCGGTACCCGCCATTGTGTGAATGTGAGACACTGTGAATGTGAGAACACTTCTGTTTCTCAGCTCTCCGTCTGCATGTGTTCTACCTTGGGGGTTCGGTATTCCTGTTCACTGCCTCGCTGTTTACGTGTGTGTGTATTCATAATAGCATCAACCTATGCTTGAACTAATGCTTGAACTAACGATGCCGAAGAGGTGGCGGACGCGGAGGGCGGCATCGCCGCGTTCCCCGCCGACCCATCTGCCCCCATCGAGCCGTACGTGACGCTGCGCCCTGGAGCGCTCGCACTCCTCGCACTGTGCGTCCAACTCTTCCCCCTGACCGACTTTCGGCACGTCATCCTGACCCCGACGGTGCTCCTCGTCGCCGATGTGCTCTCACAGCCCAGCGTGCCGTCGAGTGAGAGAGGGACGCGCTGGACGCTCTTCCTCTGCGCCCTTGCCCTGCATCTCAGGCTTACTTTGAGTATTAGACATATATAAATCCGATATAAAGAGGGAACACAGTCAACTTGCAACTTGCTTTCCAACCGTCAACCCCCCATGCAACCCCCTAACCCAAAATCAACGAGCCTCGAGCGGGCCGGTGCCGGTGCCAAGAAACTTGGCACTCGAGCTCCCTGACCCCCTAACCCCAAATCAACGACGGCCGGTGCCGGTGCCGAGCAAGAACTTGGCACTCGAGCTCCCTGGCCGAGCTCACTCCATCCCCATTTCCAGCGGCCGGTTGCCGGTGGGGCCTCACACAATAACGTCCGATCCCGCCGGACGCGCGCGGCAACGTGCGCGGCGCGCGCGCGCGCTCCCCTCGATCCCAGCTCAACGCTCCATCAGTGCCCCCTAGCCCTTCGCGTGGCGCCTCTCGCTCGTGCGCGTTCAGCTGCAAAGCTCAACATCCCCCGTAGCCCTTCGCGTGGGCCGTCGTTCCCAAAGCCCCCCAAATCTTCCCCCGATAAACGGAACAGCCCGATGAAAGCCCGATGCGACATACGTAGTACGCCTCTTCGACGTCGATCGGGCCACCGTCGCCGCCTCCGTCACCCACCTCCCACCCGCGATTGCACAGCACCCAATCAAGCATCAACCTACAGTCCTACACTCTCGTTCGAAACAAAGCGCGGTGTGCCGTAACGGCTCTCATAATGAATTCCGTGTGCTCCGTAGAAACAATAGCGGTTTCAAGCTTGGGATACTGCGTTTCTGCCACCTAAACAACATGCGGTCGATCAACCACCTGTTGAAGCTTGTCATGCCGGATGATCCCTTGACTGAGGTCGATGACGCCATTCTGATCCTCGATCAGAGCACACATCTTGAACACGAAGACCAGCACCATGGTAATGATGATCTCAATATATGCGGCATACGCCAAAGCACTTGAAAAAGCGGCGGAGAATTTGGGGCACACTGTTCTTTTGGTCGTCACGGTCAGACTCCAGTGTGTGGTGAATGAGGTCATCGTGCCTTTAAGATTCTCAGGGTCACCCGGAGCCGGCGAGAGGTTGTACAGGACGCCTCCTGGTGCGACAGGAATACCAAACATCCTGTTCGAGCCACACACGATTGCAAAGTTGACGCTTGACCTATCCATCGAGGTACCTACTGTAAGGTTGCGATATCTGTTGTATTTTCGACGGGCTTCATTATGTTCCCTCTCTGAGCACCATGGAAAGCGGTCAGCATTCAGCCCCATCTTTTCCTGGTAGCTTAGCCCCCCCACAACTTCAGCTTCCGGTGACCGGTACCAACCACAGGGTGCTTCAACGGAGGAATTCTGTCCTGCAGCATTCGGCTCTTCGTAAGAGTAAGAGTAAGAGTAGGAGTAGGAGTAAGAGCTGGGAACGCCATTTGTGGAGGGCGGGGACGGTGAGGGTGGCGGGCGCGGCCCGCAATCGGTGCAGTCATGGCCTAGCACACAACTCGTGTACTCGGCTCCTGGCCCGCCATCGTCGCAATCACCGTCATTGTTATATGCGCACGCGTTGGTCCCCCCGCCTGGGCAGCTGGGGGGGGGCGGGGATGATGGCGGGGATGGTGGCGATAGCGATGGGGGGGGCGGGGATGACGAGGTTGATTTAAAGGGGGGAACGCAAGGCAGGTACGCATTCCAGCACGGCACATCTGCTGTGATTCCAGTGCCCGAATATGACGGGGGCGGAACTCGAACGCCGCAGTCGGTGCAGTCGGATCCGCGGGGGCACTTGCTTGAACTTGTCAGTTGCGACTCGGATTCATCGTCCTGGTCGTACTCGGAACCTGGTCCGCCATCGTCGCACCACCCGTCATTGGTCCAGTCGTCGTCGTCCTTCTTACAGGAGTCTGTGCATAGTGTGGCCTGATACGGTGCCACAAGCACGGCGGTGTTCCTGTTGACGCATCCATCGACTGTGGTGGTGGTCATGGTCGTGTCTTCCTTGACGACACCCTCACGGCTTAACGTCTTATTGATGAACATTTCGTACGTGAGGAAGTCGCCGAACGTCACAGGCGAGGAGCGATCAACAATAGTCGAGGTGGTGCAGTCTCGCTGCAACACGAGAGCTAGACAGGCAACGATAGCAAAATTGATCGACAGAATGATCGCTGCAAGGAAGCCAGCGCGGGTATACAATGCAAGGCGTGGATTCACGAGACTGACGAGCTGCCGTGACACTTGCGTTGACCGTGACACCTTTGCCCCGGAATCTTGCTGTGACATTCTTCCGCCAGGTAAAGTAGAACTCGACCGTTCGTCTGGAACGGCGGCCAAGCGCCAACGAAAACGATAGCTCTCGGAGGCGGCGGGATTCGCTGCGCAGCCGATCGCGTCCGGCTTTGGGGTGGCTGCCTGGCGCAGTGTAGTTGCGTCGCCATTGCGGACCACAGCAGCGATATGCGCTCGTTGGCTGAAAGCAGCATCGCGCGAGGTTG
>Ga0180442_100773_pt1 | contig 20771 bp, 19 predicted proteins | sample ChrtobMetP5_16mM_FD_119746 | JGI IMG/M metagenome (GOLD analysis project Ga0180442, IMG submission 119746) | Chrysochromulina tobin associated microbial communities from unialgal haptophyte culture, Seattle, Washington, USA - P5_16mM MetaG | ecosystem: Host-associated > Algae > Haptophytes >... | reverse complement strand
TTGCGGTTCTTTTTGAACGAGCCGATGATCATCCTCGCATCCAAGGGGCTGCCCATGCTATTCGCGAGCGCGTTCTGCGCCAACCTGTGCGGCGAGGTCATCGTCGAATCGCTCAACCTGCTGGTGACGATCATGATTGAGGTGATCAAGTCGATCAAGAGCTGAAGCTGAATGTGGGAGCGAGCGCGCCTTGCACGGTAACGTGCACGGCGGGAAGCAGAGTGTTGGCACTGGGCATAAAGGGGGGGGTAGAGGTGGGGATGGCGAGACGCGGGGAGAAGGAGGGTTTCATGAGGGTGCGCTATCGCAGAAGTCGAGCGGGAATGTGGACAGAGAGTCTGAGTGGACACTCGGCAGCGGCGTAATCGGCAGTGGCGATATCAGCAGCAGCGGTATTCATGGCGGACGTCGCGGCGGCGGTTTTTTTGTGTGCTTATGGCGATCCGTGTGTTGATATCCCGGTCCGTTGCGGGTGTTGATATCCCGGTGTTGCTTGAGTTCTTTGGGGAATGTTGTATGCATGGTTGTATGTCGCGCATCGTATGTGGGACACGTTTCCGTAGAACGTAGTCGAATGATGGAGGTGTACTGTAAAGACATGTGAACGTTAACACGACAGACGCGACAACCGGTGCTACGGCACTGTTACTGCCCGCTCAGAATATACACACCTTACATGACCCCATACGAGACACGGAGCATGCGCGCGCTGGCGGCGTTGAGGATGGTTTGGGCGTCGGCGACATGTGTAATATGATGTCAACTGTGTTACGCGGACGGTCACGTTGCCGACATATCCGTCCATGTAGGAACGATGGTTCGTGGTAGACGGGTCTTGTGTGGAGGTGAGTGTGTGGTCTGTGCGTGCTGGTGTGTTGTGAATGAATATGAATGAATGTGAATTATGCGGAGCTCCTCGGGTGATTGCCCCTTGGAGGGGAGAGCGTGAGTGGGTCCCTGTCTCGAATCTGGCTCTTTGCCGGGTCGTTGACATGCGCGAGGACGGACGGATGCTGCGTCTCTTCAGGGGGCCGCGACACATTCGATTTCGACTCGATGCTCGTTGCCCCTTGGCTCGCCCATTCGGGGGTTCACCGCCCACGTTGCTCGTTGGCGGGCGCACTCCCTCCCGAGTTCATATTTGGGTCTCGCCGCTTTTTCTTTCTATGGCTGTTTCTCAGCTCTCCATCTGCATGTGTCTCATGTGAGGCCTGGCCTTTTTGTTTTGATTTGTTTTCACGGCTGTGCTGCTTACGTGTTGTGTGTATTCATTATGAATTGTGCGTCTTCATAATGATCTGGGGATATTCATGCATGACTCCTCCCCTCGCGCATTGCCGCTCGTCCCTCCGCTGCAGCTGTGCGAACCGGCGTTGGCCGCTGATCCACCCTCGGCGGCACATTCAAGCCCTCTGCCGCAGCTGTGCGAACCGGCGTTGGCCGCTGATCCACACTCGGCGGCACATTCACGCCCTCTGCCGCAGCTGTGCGAACCGGCGTTGGCCGCTGATCCACCCTCGGCGGCACATTCACGCCCTCGCCGCGCTGTCGACTACCTACTAAACGGCTCCAGCATCGTGCAAAATCGGCACCTCGCACGGTTCAAAGCGGCTCCGTACTTGCAGCAGCTGCTTGACGCGCCCGAATTCTCGCCGATGTTGAGCCGCCAGAGCAAGCAGCTCAAAAAGGAGCTCATCGAAGCCTATGCCATCGTCGAAGTGCTCGAGCGACAGCTCGCGTCCGACGAGGCCTCGGCGCCCGTCGCGGCCATCGTCGACTTATGCTCGGGCAAGGGCTTCATGTCGGCCATCCTGGCGCTCGAGTTCCCGTCCACACGCGTGATCATGGTGGACATCGACCAGCGCATCAAGACCGGCCACGTGGGCGCCCTTCCCAACTTGCGATTCGTGCGCGCGGACATCATGGGCAGCGCGTTTGCGGCTCAGCTCACGGCAGCGCTTGCCGCAGCGGTCGACGACAGCATCAGCGGCGGCCGCGGCAGCAGCAGCAGCAGCGGCGGCGGCGGCGGCAGTGGCGAGCACTGCGGCGAGCTCGGCGACTGTCAAGAAGGTGCGGCAACGGTCATGAGCGACCGTTACATGGGCGACCGAGGCCGATGCATCGCAGTCGGCATGCACCTATGCGGGTCACTCGCCCCACGGGCAATTGAGCTCTTCGGCGGCTGTGTGCAGCTCGATGCACTCGTGCTCGTGCCGTGCTGTCTCGACAAGCGCACGGACACTCTCCTCAAGGCCCAAGCGAAGCTGCGTGGCGTCGATCCGTATGAGGCGAAGGTCGAGGAGCTCTGTGGGCTCTTGCACGCGCTTCCCGCCGGCGGCATTCTCGCCGGCGACTGCGGCGCCGGCGCCGGCAGCGGCGGCGGCAGCAGCGGCGGCGGCGGCTCCGGCGGCGGCGGCTCCGGCGGCGTGCGCGTGGACGTGATCCGCGACAATGCGATGCGGACGCAGCTGGGCGGCGAGGACTCGGAGGGTACGGCGAGCTGCAAGAACGCGCTGCTCTGTGCGCGCAAGGCGGGCTGGGACCGTCGGCCGTTGCCCTTGGAGGAGCAGCACATCCTCAACGCGCCGCCATCGCCACTCAAGGAGCATTTCGACGAGCTCCCAGCGGTGGGGATGCCGGCCGACAAGGCCCACGCCCGCGATTGCACCATGGATACATTGCACAGTGGCTCGATGAGCATTCTCGAAGGACTGGCCGCAATTTGGGGCTGTGCGGCTGCACGCAAGCCTCCTCCGAACATGGATACACAACGAGCCCCAAAATAGATTGAAGGGTGCAACATGAGATGCATGTACTATGAATCTACGATACCATGATGGATGCTTAATGGATGCAGAATTGCAGGCGTCGGAGCTCGGCCTTCGGCCAGCTCTCGGAGCTGATTTTTCGCTTAACAAACCTCCTTCACGTGTGATGCACAGAGTGTGAGCGCGGAAGGACCGCGACGAAACTGACTTACGGCTGCTGTTGCACGGAGTTGATATTGAGCGCGGGGGGACCTTCCTGGAGATGATATTCAAGTTTTCGCGACAGAAAATTTCTCAACTGTTCCCTTCCTTCACAAAGCTGATTTTCGAGAACCCCGCCGAAGCGCTGGCTGCCGTCCGTGAGGGGCAGTGCGTCGTCAACCCCTCGATCAACCCCAAAACCATGGACCTCGTCATCCATGCGGGCACGCTGAGCGTGCGCGACCCATCGAAGGACCACTTTGTTGAACGGTTCGCGCCACTCCCTAGACGTCGCCGGCCTGCCGCCGCCAGAATCACCACGCGCGCGTGCGTTATCAGCCGCCGAGCCACGCATGCTCCACGCCGAACTCATGCCGCAAATTGATGTACCCATGCGCGCAGGTTCTTTGTGCTGCGGCCGACCGAGCTCGAGTGTCACCTTCCGGACGGGCAAGATGCCATGCCGCTCGACGTGATGCCACTCGCGACCACGTGGGTAAGCGGCAATCTGCATAAGGGATCCGAGCAGGCCATCTTCACCATCGAGTGCGTTGGCGAGCAGAAGAAGTGGGTGCTCGCCGCCAAGTCGGTCACGCTCGCGAGGCAGTGGATCGACGCGCTCGAGAGCATCGGTGTGGGCCGGGACGACTCGAAAGCGCTCGCGCCCGCCGCTCTCTCACGTGCGCACACACAGCCGTTACATCTCCCGAGCGCCGCCACCACGTCTAGCGTGAAGCCGCCGCCCGAGTCGGTGCCCGCTCCTGTCAAGGTGCCTTCGCTCGGGGTGAAGATCAACATCGCAGCGCTGACGTCATCCTCGCACGGCTCGCGTCACGAGACGACGCCGCGCCCGCTCTCGGCGCGCACGCCACGTGGAGTGACCACCTCTCGGAGCGCCCTGACGTGGCGAGGCCCGACGCCGTCTCACCTCGCATGCCTGTGGGGTCGCATCTTCATCCACTCGCTCTGCGGCACCGTCGGCCCGTGCATGTATGAGCTCTTCGAGCTCATCGGGCACCCGTACTCCAAGCCCGCCGCCACGCTGTACGTGCTCCAGGCGTGGCTCTGCAGCGCCGTGCTCGAAGCCTGCGGCGGAGTGCGCCGCCGGTGCGTCGAGACGGCGCAAGCGATCGAGGCGTGCTTGGGATCGTGCTGGGCGTCGCGCGGCACATGGTGCGCGTGTCAGTGCATGTGCGCGGGCTGCCAGTGCATGTGGCGCTGGGCGTCGCCGCTGCAGCGCGACACGTGCACCAGCCCGATGAAGGAGGGATCGACTTCCAAATTAGGATCGACTTCCAAAGTAGGGAACCACGCGCACGCGGGGGCGAGCGCCGCCGTCGCCGCCTCCGCCACCACCACGAGCCTGTGCAGCGACAGCGACACGGCGGCGACGGAGAGCGGGAGCGCCCCTGGGGCAACGGTCACGAGGATGGCCACGTTCACGGCCGTTGCGCCCACGTTCACGGCCGTTGCGCCCACGTTCACGGCCGATACGCCCACGGCCACTCCCAAGGCCAAACCGACCCTCGACGCGCAAAAGGTCACACGTCTGGACACTTTCAATGCGGACCGTTTCGGTTCAACGCCGTCACTGTTCACGCCCGGCGGACTGTTCACACCCGGCGGGAGCCCGACGGTGCCGACGCACCCGCATGCGTCGGCACGGCGCTCGCGCTCCTTCAACAGCTCGAACATCTCCTTCTCCAAATGGCTCGTGGCCGAAGAGGGTGGCGACGAGGGTGGCGACGAGGGTGGGTCTGACGAACTTGACAAACTTGACGAAGCGCTCGAGCCGCTCGCGCCCCAGCTAGGCGAGCTCACGAAGATCGCGCCGCTACAGCGCCTGCTGCAGGCGCGCGACGAGGCCGCGCTCGCCGCCGCCGCATCCGCCGCGTCCAAGGACGACTCGCCGTACACCTGTGCGATGCTCAACGAGATTGAGGTGGAGCCCCATGAATGGCGCCGATGGGATGACCTCTGATGACCGCTGATGACCGTTGATGACCGCTGATTGCCTCCCTCATCAGGCGGAGCTCCATGAATGGCGCCGGCGCGACGCGCACGAGTTCGTGCTCGCGACGTCGCTCGGGATCGCCTTCTTCTTGGATGCGTCGTATGCGATCGGCCTCTTGTGCGTGCAGACCGCCTCGTTCAACCCAAAGGCGGTCATCATCTTCCTGCAGGCCTTCTTCGGCGCGTACTTGGCCTACTTTCTCGCGTACTCTCTCTTCGTCGCCGCTCGTTGGCTGCCCCCTGCCGCGCAGTGCTATTGCTGCTCGGCGATCCCCTCGGCGATCTTCCGGCTGCTCGCGCTGCTCGCGTGCCTCCTCTGCGCCGCCAGTGCCGTTTGCGAGCTGCTGCCCGTGATCGCGACGGCGCCGTGGCGGGCGCAGCCGGCTGAGGAGGGCGAATCGGCCGAGGGCGCCGTGCTGGGCGAGGGCGCCGTGATGGGCGAAGGCGCCGTGATGGGCGAGGGCGCCGTGACGCTCACCGACCTGCTGAGCAGCGCCGGTCTGCTCGCGTTCTGGGGCATCGAGCTGCTGTGCTACCTAGCGGCTGCCGCGGCCGTCACGCGTCGTCTCGGGCTCCAGGCCTTCGAGGACAACCGGCCGTGGTTCTCTTTTGGTCCTGGATACCCGTCGAGGCGCTCGCATCATTGGAACCGCGCTGACCTCATGTGAGCGAGTGCGGCGCATTCTCCATTCAGTTCCCAAACCAACGCGACGCCGACGGGCGGCGTGTTCTAGGGACTACGATTAGGGAGGGACCCTTAAAACCGTCAAACATGAAAACACGAAATTTAAGAAGACCAAAACACTGTCCGAGTCACTGTGAATTCCCTTGAAGTTGATTAATCTCCGTCTCTTGCGTTCCGCCTGAGGCCGCGCGTGTGGCCGAGTTGTTGTACAGACTGACCACGACCTCTGAGTGACTCGACCTCTGTGTGGTCGAGTGGGTCGTCTTTCTGTTCTTTCACACTCTTTTCGTCATGTTTCGTTCGTCTCGTCATCATGCAATGAGAAGTTTTTGTCCTTGTCGGGAATATGTCGGAAGCTGCAGGGGACGTCGACCCGGATGCCGTCACATCGCGGTCGTGGTGCATCGAGAATCCCGACCTTGTATTTCTCATCGTGGCCCACGCTGAGTTCCAAAGCCTCGCCACAATCGCTCGCATCTGCAAGAGTTGGAGGGCTGCAGCGCTCCGCACAGACCTACCTCACTGGAGCGAGTGCGACGAATCGCGCTTCCTTGCACTGCAGAGGAGCAACCTCCGTCGCTATTCCAGCGAGGCGCTAATTCGTGTGCTGCGCTCGAAGCCACGGATCAGTGCACTCGACCTCACGAACCTGAGCGCCAGCGATGGCAGCAGCCTGCTTCGGATGAGTGCCATGCTGCCAGCGACGCTGCACACGCTCGCTGTGCGACCGCCGGAGGGGCGAGGGCGCGTGCGCATTGAGCATCCCGACGCTTTCCTCGATGCGCTGCTTGCCTGCATCGAGGAGCTGCCACTGCTGCGCTCACTCGACCTGACGGGCATTCTCACCGAGCGCTCGCTCGCGGGGCTCCGCTTGCAGCAGCGCCGGCGTGCGAAGACGGCCGCCATGCGCGATGACGATCTCACCCAGGGATCGCCGAATGTGGCGAGGCTCAGCTTCGCGCGCGCACTGCCGCGCCTCGAGGTGCTCGCCCTCGGATTCCATTGCTTTAGCGCGATCGGCCGGCGGGAGGGGCTGGAGTACGCGCTCCCCCCACCGAACTCGCCCCCTGCTCCAGACGTTCACACCACCCACCGGACTCGCTCCCCCTGCCCGGACGCTCACGCTCCGAACGCCCTGTGCACCGTGCCAAACGTGCCAACGACGCCCGAAGTTGATGACAGTGCTGCTCGATGCTCGTGCGTGGGCGTGTGCCCGTGCTTCGTCATGTTTCGTCAGGTACCTCCTCGAGCAGCAGCGGCTGGCGCCGCGACTGTGCCGTATCGGCTGTCTTGTCGACGCACCGCGCTGCGCGCCTCTGGATGTCAAATGCCGCATGTGCGGCGAGGTGCTTTACCGTCGGCTCGAAGAGTACATAGTGCATCCGCCACAGCAGCCACACATCTCGTGTACGCGCGCCTGATTGCGCCTGATTGCAGCGCATCTCGTGTACGCGCGCCTGATTGCGCCTGATTGCAGCGCATCTCGTGTACGCGCGCCTGATTGCGCCTGATTGCAGCCGCGCATCTCAGCTACGTCTCATTGGCATGCGCACACCAGTGTGCCCCGGCTCGCGCGCCATGTCTCTTCCTCTCGTTAATCTGCCTTTAATCTGCCTTTAATCTCCTTAATCTGCCCTTAATCTCCTTAATCTGCCCCTAATCTCCTTAATCTCCTTAATCTGTCCTTAATCTGCCCTCTTCCTCTCCTTAATCTGCCCTCTTCCTCTCCTTCATCTGCCCTCTTCCTCTCCTTAATCTGCCCTCTTCCTCTCCTTAATCTGCCCGTACCGATGCCGCTAAGAGTCATGCGCGCTCAACTCTCTTTTGCAGACGAGCTGCATACGAACGTGCCGCCGCGCAGCATGCATCTGGTCGACGGGGATCCCACAAGGCGTCAGTGTACACGCCAGTGCCACGGCCAGCTGTGGCTGGTCGACGGCGGGAGCGGTTTTGTCCACCACGTGGCAGGCAAGGCGTGGGCGATCGCGTGTGGTCCCGCGTCGTCACGCGGTGTTCAAGTGTTCCCTGGGTTGTGCATTGCGGTACCAGCGGCGCCCGACGCGGCGCCCGTCGCGGCGCCCGACGGTGCAGAGGAAGACGAGCACGAGGGCGAGGGCGAGGGCGAGGGCGAGGCGCACGGGCTGCCGCGCGAAGGACGTACCCCTGGACGCACCCCCATTGAGGAGCTCACCGAGGACCACTTCCCCCTCTTCGCAATCAGCGGCGCAGGACAGTGACCTCTGCCGACAACGCGCAACGACAAGGCCCACAAGCATGTCTCTGACAGAGTGTTTGTAATTACCACGCCAGCACCCAACGTGCAACGTCTCTTCAGAGTTCACCGAGTGATCGACCAAAACCGGTAAGACCGAGGAATGGTGGGTTGCCCACGGTGTCCCGGTGTAAGACGACCCATACAGTTTCACGAGCGTCAGAGTCAGACCTCTGAATGAGCAAAAAATCAAGCCATTAAAATATAAATAATAACAGTGTCATAGATCGATCTCCAATGTGTCCAGTTCTACGGGTGTCCTCTCAATTCGAGGTAGATCCTTCGAGGCGAGGGATGGGAGCCCGAGGGTGTTCGGGAGCAGGGTGCCATGGGGGGGGGAGGTGACATCTGTCTCGCCTTGCGCTTTCTGTGCATGCAAGGTCATGGCATCTTCGGCTGCTGAGAGGTGCTCCTCGAGCAGCTTCTTAGCGGTGGCCGACTGCTCCAACCATTCGACAAACTGCCTCGTGGCTTCATCCAGATCGGTGAGCATGCCTCCCACATCCTCGAGTGCGTCTCTGCCCGCCTTGCGGCCCGCCTCGACGTCGGCCGTTGCGGAGATGGGGGGGATCGCGCCCAGCGGTGGCGGGAAGACGCGTTTCCAATTCGTGGGGTGAGCGGCAGCTTCCTCGTGCAGCAACGCCATCAGCACAGGTATGACCAGCGCCACGTCGTGCTCGTCGTACCCCCGCCCCTGGGTGAATGCATGCACGAGGGCCCGCGCGCGCGAAGTGTACAAAGGGCGCTTAGGCCAGCCGTCCGCGCCCACCAGACGCATGAGGTCGACTGTGTCGGCTTGGGCTGTGAAGAGTTCATCATCACCAACCATGAAGCCGTTGGTGTTCACCTGGAGGATGTTGGAAGGAGAAAGAGGCCATCCGTGGCCATCGGAAGGACATCAGAGGCCATCAGAGAGCAACTAGCTACAACTAGCGGCCATTGGTAGCCACCAGAGGCCATCAGAGGCCATCAGAGGCCATCACAGGCCATCACAGGCCATCACAGGCCATCACAGGCCATCACAGGCCATCACAGGCCATCACAGGCCATCAGCTGAGGATGCGCACCTCTTCGAGGAAGGCAGCTCCCGAGTCGTCCACGATGAAGTCTGGCGAGAGCATTAGGACGCGCCGATACGACGCGCCGCTCGCCTGCAGCCGCCGATGGAGTGCAAGTGGCTCGACGTTGCGCGCAAGAAGGACCGCCGCGACGAGCGCCTTCGCCACTTGCGGCATCACCTGAGCCATCGATAAGCCATCGGGAGCCGTCAGAGGCAATCAGAGGCGATCAGGGCAAGTTCGCCTTTGCCAGTTGCGGCGTTGCCTGACGTCCCCAGAGGCTCGAGTCGTGCGCGACATGATTGCATTCAGCTGATGAGGGAAGCAATCACGTCCATGCATCACCTGTCGTTCCCACAAGCTCGAGTCGTGCGCGACGTCGCCGCGCCCGCGGAAGGCTGGGCCGAAGCGCAGCCCGCGCTGAAAGAGTGGAGAGGCCGTATGCGGAGGATATGGCGCCACGAGCTGTTCCTTGTCGCACCCTTCACCGAGGGGCATGCGCACGTGCATGCACGCACCTGATGAGAGGGGAGCAATCGTAAGCAATCAGTGGTCCACAGAGGCCATTTTGGAGGCAATTAGAGCTCTCATCAGAGGCCCTCGGAGGCCCTCATTCCACGAGTACTCTTCACTTGCGAGCACATTGCGAGCACGCACATTTGGGCGACGAGAGGCAATGCCGACCGACCACGTCAGTATCGGTCGAGTACTTCACTGTCGAGATCTTGGGAAAGGCGCGATCGAGCATGTAGAGGCGCAGCGGGTCGACGGAGGTGATGACCGCCCACACACGCATGTCAAATTTGCGTCCACGATAGAGGAGCGGGTGCTTGACGTATGCCTGCAGATCGAAAGGTGGTCATCAGTGGTCATCAGTAGCTATCAGTGGTCATCAGTGGTCATCGGTCATCAGTGGTCCTCAGTGCTTGACGTATGCCTGCAGCGTCCATGATCCGTCGAGGGGCAGCGAGCGAGAAAGCCATGCATGCATCGCCGCGTCCGAGCCGAGGTCGGCCTCGCCGAGGAGCACGAGTGATATGCCCACCTGCAAAGTTAGGGAGTGCATCAGAGGCCATCCGAGGCCATCCGAGGCCATCCTAGGGAGAAGCGCACCTGGTTGAAGGACTGCTGAGGCTTGAGGATCCACATCTGGTGCGGCAGCTCGTTGCGGTCGCCGCCTTGGCTGCGTGCAAGCTCGAGCGCGTGTGCGCGCAGCGCAGACACGGGCCCATCAACGAGACCCTCGCCCCGGCGTACCTGATGAGGGAGGCAATCAGACGTCATCAGAGTGAGGAGGGAGGCAATCAGACGTCATCAGAGACCCTCGCCCCGGCGTACGTAATTGAAGCCGCGCTTGGTCCAGTCGCAATATGGTATGCCATCGGACCATGGGGATGGTATGAAGGAGGAGGAGGAGGAGGAGGAGGACAAGGAGGGCGAGGGCGAGGACGAGGACGAGGGCGAGGAAGAGGGCGAGGATGAGGCTCGCAAGGAGGCGCGCCGCAGCGGCTGCTCAGTGCCTTTCACAGTGCCTTTCACACCGCGCGTGCGGTTGTTCTTGGAGCCCTCGGCCCCGTCGCGCTGCGCCAGGCAGCTGTCATGCAGGCGTGCAAAGGCAAACTTGTCGCCAAAGGACGAGCGGAACCCGGGGATCGAGTTGACGAGGGCATGCTCTGCGATGGCGCCGTTGGCAAACTGTTCGGGCTTGAGCCACTGCTCGCCCCAGTACACGTCCCAGTGCGCGCTGTGCGTCTCGCACAGGCCAAGCGCGCGCAACGCGGCGGAGACGGATCCACGATAGTCGTGCCGGGATCCAACGGCGAATCGGCGGCAGCGGTGGCGCCACGAACTGCTGTGCGTCGTATGAGCGCCGTGATGAGCGTCGGTTCTCGAGCCGCCGCTCGCCTTGTAGGACTGCTGGCTCACATTGAGGCCGAGGCGCTGAGCTCGCCGATGCACATCGGCCCATAAGGCGCCAAACGCTCGGCGCGCCTGCAGAGCAGTCCACTCGTTCGTCGTGGGCAACTTCGCCTCGGGGGGCGTAGCGGGGGGGGGCTCCAGCTGCGAAAGCGATGGAGGTGTGCTCTTTGCCACCGTGGCTGTGCGTACGATTGCCGGGTCGCTTTGGATCATGATGGCACCACTTGCTGGCAGCTCCTGCGCTGATCCTCGTGCGTCTGGTGCTACGGCGGCCGCTGATATGTTGAATCGTGCCTGGCGAATGCGAACCTTGCTCGCGGCAGCCTCGATCGCTGCTCGGCTCGCGTTCAGCCGACTCGATCGACGGAGCGCTGCACGTTTGGCGTACTGCATGGATGCTCGACGCAGTGCTGTTGCCGCGGCGTCCTCGGAGCTGGGAGAGCTGGTTGGAGTTCCGCTCCTCTCACTCTTCCGCGCAGCAGCTACTGGCACGTCTGCTTGCATGGACTCATGCGAAAGTAGCCAACTAGCCAAGTACAGCTGAACCATCAAACTCACTGCTGCCAGGACGAGCAAGGGTTGCCCGCGCATGGAACCCATTCGCCCTGCAACCCACACCATCTTCGTAAGCCCTCACACGCACCAGGTTGTCGCCCCTCACCAGGTTGTGCGTTTCAATGCATGCTATGGATAGGAACTAATCCGCGAAAACGTTTTGAGAAAATGTGGTCTTTCAAAAGGTCACCTCTGAACGATCAGGTGCGAAAAGGTCCGGAAGGGGTAGGGGGAGGAACCGGGAGCGGGAGGTATTCCTTCTGGCGATCTGGATCGTCAGACGTCACACCGCACACTTGATCGAGTATCCGGACCACCTGATTTTGAACTGAGTGACATTTGAGCGCGCACCGGCCAGCCACTACAACACGACACGAAACACACACGGTCGCTACGGTCGCGTCGCGCGTTCGACTAACCTCCCGGCGGTCTACACGGTCGGGACCCCCCAACCCCAACCCGTGTGCGTTGCGAAATGGTCAGCTGCAGCGCAGGACATGCGTATCGCTGACTGAACATGTTTAAGAGGTCGGCTTGAACATGCGCCGACCGGTGCCGAAGCCTGTTGCAGCCATGCGTCGGAAGGACGTCATGACTCTCATCTCTTTGACGAGTGGGTCCAGCCATTCGGGCTTGGCCCCCAACTTGATGGCTTCCTCACGCAGCGTGGGTACCTTGTGGAGTATCAGTCGCAGCGTCGCCACACCGACCTCCTGCGCCGCGGGGATGGCGTGGTGTGCGTTCATCGCACCGATCACCGCTTTGAGCGCCCCTGCATCGGCCGCACTCTGCCGCCGATGGATGGCCATATCATCTTCTCCGTCGCAGCAGTTCTGGAGTGCCATGCATCCCATCTCCTGAACCTCCGCGTTGCTGACCATCATTATCATCGCATTCGAGACCGCCACAAGTACGCCCGACGATACGGACGTGTTGCGGTGATCATGTTCCTCTGAGCACAGGTTGACAATGGCAGCGAGGCCCTGCAGCTGCACGTTCGTATCAACTGGAAGCACCTTCATCGCCCCCACGACTGCCGCTGATGCCCCTTGCTTGTCGCACTCGTGGCACTGCTCGGCATCACGGCAGAGGACTCGCACGCGCCTACAGCAAACCTCCACAACCGTGTGATTGAGAGGCCTGGCCTGCACTGCCGCGTTCAGCATCTTCACCGCTTCTGCCGGCCCCATCTTGTCTATTTCAAGACACATCTTGTGTGCTTCAGCGACGGGGTCAGATACTGCTCCCGCGCCGATAGTCGTTTCTTGCGAAGAGCTGGGATGTGCTTCGCCGCCGTCGATGGGCGCCCCCGCCGGCGCATCACTCACTGCGCTCTGCTCCGCACCCATCTTGTGAGAGGCCCAATTGTGAGGGGGTGTCAAAACAGATCGGAAGTTAAAATTGGAATCCATTAAGAACTATTTGGGGGATGCGTGCCTGTTGTGCACTCCGTTTCGTCGGACATGGGATTCGCCGTCGGCCGAGCAAGTTCTAAGCATCGGGTGGTGCATCTGGTGCAAGACTTCGCGACGTTCGCAGGTGGGCAGGCACGACCTTTTCATGCATGTACCCGGTATCCACGCTGTGAGTTGGCGCCTAGGCGAACGTTCCGCAAGCTCCGACTTTCACAGCCGTTTCGCACAGAGAAGCGAAGTTCGTGAGGAGCGGTGCGGGAATAAAAAATTTACCGAACCTTCGGAGGCGCCGACGGTGCTCGCAAAACCAGGGGCACGGAGATCGGCACGGAGTTGCAACAAGTTGCAGCCGCAGGTCAGAGTGGCTCAGTGGGCTCTGATGCCCGCGCCGCTCAACATCGCAGGCAAGCTGCGCACGCTTTGCATCGGTACGTGGGCGTGGTCGCCGTCCCCCACGTGGGGTAAAGAACCAGGAACAAATACCGACGAGGCGACCAATCATGAGGCGTTCAAGGCTGCCATCGATGCAGGCATAACCTTCTTCGACACTGCGGAACATTACGGCGAGTCAGAAGAGCGTATTGGGCGCTACCTCAGCGCGCTCTCCGCAGAAGAGCGCTCCAAAGTGGCCATCGCGTCCAAGTTCCTTCCATTGCCGTATCACATCAGCTCGTCCAATGTCGTGTCTCATCTGAAGGCGTCACTGGCGAAAATGGGCCTCGAAAGACTTGACTTGTATCAGATCCATGGACCTTCCGTATCGATTCGCTCCGTCGAGACATGGGCGCACGGCCTGGCCGACGCACTCGACCAGGGGCTCTGCGCACAGGTCGGCGTGTCCAACTACAATTCAGATCAGGTCGCACGCACGGTGAAGGTTCTCAAAGATAGAGGGCATCGTCTCGCTTCTAACCAGATCGAGTTCTCCCTGTTGAAGCGTCGACCGGAGACTTCGGGTCTGCTCCAGAAGTGTGCCGACATGGGCGTGGCGGTGATGGCCTACTCGCCCTTGGCTATGGGGCGGCTCACGGGTAAGTCGTTTAAGGGGGCGGAAACCAAGGAGAGAGTCTTTGCGAGCGGCGGCTACTCGTCAGAGCAGTACGATGCGCTCATTGGCAAGCTGCGGCAGGTGGGCGAGGCGCACGGCGGCGCGACGCCAGCGCAGATTGCGCTCGCGTGGACGATCGCCAAAGGTACCGTGCCCATCGCTGGCGCCAAGACGGCCAAGCAGGCGCGCGAGAACGCGGCGGCGGCGACGATCATTCTGAGTGGCGACGAGGTGGCGGCTCTCGATGCACTCTCGGTCGACGGCCAGCGCAGCGGCCTCGTACCGGGCTGGCAGACGAGCAAGTTGGACGAGCTTTAGATTTGACGCGCGAGAGGCGAAAGCCGTACGTGCTACTGTATCTGTAGGCCGTGCGAACCCGCATATGAGGCGGCTGCGTGCTGCGTCGCGGCCGCCAGCGTTCATGCGACGTGAGCGGCGTGTGTGACATCGGGTGGCAGACGGGGCGTCGGGACGTGTACTCGTGGTAGGACCCGCGGCACCCGCGGCATCTGTGGTGCTGGCGCAGCGTGTTCGTCACTGCGCGTCCAGCGTGCGCGTCTCGTCACGGCGCGCGACCAGATCAGCGACCAGAGTGCGCGCAGCCGGGGAAAAGGTTTGTCAAGTAAGGTTCGTCGTTCCAACAGTGTGGCCCGAGGTTTCGTCAATTGGGTTTCGTCACTTAAATACAGAACCGTGCACGGTAAGAAGAACACCCGGGGGTGCCGGGACACACAGGAACCAAGCTTGGTACTACGTGTATAAACCGCAGTGAAACTGTCAGTGTGAACGTTTCCTCCGCTATCTTTGTACATTGAGTACGTTGGTAGTAGGAACCTTGAAAGTCAAAATGACTGTTCTCTCTTGAATTTGCTGACCAATTTTCTCACCTCGTAAGAGACTGGAAAGCCCAGCGAGCCTCTGCGAGGGAATTGCGAGAGTCGAAACAGCGTCCCGTCGTTTCAAATTCATGAAAGAAGTAACCACACCCACGAGGGACCCCCACACAAGCCACCTGTCAACTTCTCATGGCGTCGCCTTCAGCCTTCAGCCTTCAGCCTTCAGCCAATATTCCTAGCGAGAGAAAATGTCGGCGGTTGGGGTCGATGCCTTCCATCCTTTCGGAGTCCCTTCTTCCGCAGCAAGCATTGAGCGAAGAAACAGAACAAGCAGCGCTGTGGCCGGCTCCAGGAACCGAGGCCGCGGCCGGGATGGACAGTGAGGCTCGCACTTTCATCCCGTCAAGGGTGGCGTCGGCCCCCCCAAAACACCGACGAGAATCATCAAATTCTTCAATCGATAGTGACACGAGAGAATTTGAAGAAGCGACAGTGCAGTTCACGGCACGCAGTACACGGCACAGTCCCTCAGGACACACAGGCTCCGGCAGGCGTCTTTCGTCGCCTGCGGCATGCTCTGCTGCACGCTCTGCATCAAATTCTTCAAATTCTTCAAGCGAGAAGCTCGATTCCGCACACGTGGTCGCGCCTGCAATGGCATTCGAAGCCCGAGCGCCTGCAATTGTATCTGAAGGCCGAGCGCCTGCAATGGCATCCGGGCTGTTGCCTCTTGCGCTCACAAGAGCTCCACCGAAGCTCGAGAGGTTGTCAAGTAACTTTTCCCAGTGGAGCTCAATCCTACCTTATCGATATCGCGAGGTGGACGAGCCCTGCTCCAAGAGCGATCTAGCTGACCAGGAGGTCAATGAAAGAGCAGAGCAGCTTGAAGAAGCGCTTCACCGAAAACTCGCCAAAAATGATAAGACGGATAAAGGCTACGACCTCACTATTTCAGCCTCGTCAATGCTGGGCGGCTTCAGCATTCGAGACGTGCTTGCTCCACCAACGTAAGCATCCCCACATCGCCCTGGCTCACTGTCCCTAGCCTGATGTCGTCGCAGCCTCTCATGGTGATGGCCCCGCTCGTGACTCCATTCACGATTGTGACTCCAATCACGATTGCTCGCTGCGCGCTTCGCTGTGACAGGGCGAAAGATTTCAACTGGGATGGGGCCGCAGGTTTGTATCGCCTGCTGATGGCGACGGCAGTCGCGCTATGCCTCTACGCTGGCCTTACCCTCATCTTGAATCGGTACCTGGCGGCTCGCGCGTACAAGGACCTCTCAGAGCTTGCTTACCTCGACTACTACAAGGTGAGAGGTCGCCGCCACCGCAGCTCGCCTTCCACTGTTCGGCTCGCTCTGACAGCCCCTTCCAACCTACTCCTGCCTCTTCCCACGTGTGACCATGCGCCCTGCCCGTCCGTCCGATCCTCTTTCTGGTCCAGAACACTGGCCGCCATCGTCGAAGCGCGGTCTATGCCTTCCTATCGAGCCTTCCCATTTTCCTCGTCGCCGCAGCTCTCAAGCAAGTCAACGTGGGCACCCTGAGCGAGTCGGCAGGCGCCGTGGCGATTCTGGTGGTTGGGTTCTGCCTGCTGGTGTGGACGATGATCCAGCTCGGCGCCCAGCTTGAAGAGACCCAGTTGAAATCTCTCGAGGCCGACGAGGAGGCTGGCGATGAGATGGGGCGTAGCGGCAGCGCATCAGTACAGCCCGGCGGCACGGCTGGCGGCGCAGCTGTCAGCGTTGCGCCCGGCGCGGCTGGCAGCGCGGCTACCGTTCTGTCGTACAGCCCACCGCTCCTAGTCCCTACTCTTGAGTCCATGAGAGAATCAATACGGTCGGTGGCCCCACCGCTCCTAGTCCCTACTCTTGAGTCAATACGGTCGGTGGATGGGCTCGCTGAATTCGGCCGCGACGGCGAGGAGGATGAGGATGAGGATGAGGATGGAGAGGAGCAGTCAAAACGCACCGCAGATAAAGAACCTGCATGAGGATCAGATGGCAAGATGAGGGTAGAAATTGTGCGAGCTGCAGGCGGATTGGACGGGCGAGCCTCTCCGCTCCTGACGAGAGAGCCGCCGGTGAAGGATGCTGTGAATGGGGATTCTTCCAATTAGAAGATCGCATGCTTGGGCGAACGCGAACGGAACGACACTGTTTTCCTTGCTGTGGGGTTGGCGAACTGTGGCTCATGTGGCTTGTGGGTTGCATGTGGGGGTGGGGAATTTGAAGCGTGGTTTTCATCGGTTCATATAAGAAGATTGCATACAGCCGTGTAACATCGCTACGTACCGTATGAATCGTATGTAGTTACCATGATCGAGATCTCGTCTCCCACCAGCCACCGTCCCGCGTGAATTATTGCAACATGTTCAAAGCTGCGTGGTGTGCGCTGATGTGAGTGTGTCGAGCGGAGGCACCTCGAGGTCTTAGTCGGCATTTGAATCTGAGGCTGCCGCCGCCTCATACTCGGCTTGACGCTTAAGGGCCATCTTGCGAGCTTTTTCACGATCGGCCTCCTTGGTTGCCGCGCGTGCCTGCTCGAGGTTTGATAGTTGCCGTTCAAGCGGCGCCGGACGCTGAGGTAGGGATGCTGCGGGTGTTGATGGTGGAGCGCGTGGATCCGGTGGTGTGGGCTGTGCCTCGCGCAGCGTTCTCTTCGCATCGAGCAAGCTCGATCTGGCTGCGGCCATCGGGTCTCTCTTCGCCTCCTGCGCCTCCTGCCGCACGGCCGCCACCTTCTCGGCCGCCACCTTCTCGGCCGCCACCTTCTCGGCCGCCTCCATCTTCTCGGCCGCCTCGCGGTTATGCTTGCGGACGTCCTCTTTCGTCTGCGCGGGGACGTGCCGCGTGCGATGCAGCAGCGGAGCCACGGCCTTGCACGCACCGACAACCTCCGTGAGTTCCCGGGGTTCGAAGCCCCAGGAGCCTGCCGCATTGACGAGCTCGATGATCCCTAATATGGGTTGGCCCGCTATGGGGCTTGGGATGGGGACCGAGAGGACGTTGCGCACTTTATTCGGGTCGAGCCCGAGTGCATGCACGGCGCCGGTTTGGAAGCGGGGGTCGGCGTTCGCTCGCTGCAGGCACAAGGGCTCTCCCGACGCAAGGACGGTCGCGCCGCAGCAACCTTCGACGGGAGGGATCGCCTCAGTCGAAGGGATTCGCTGCCACACGTAGCCGTCCACGGCGGCCACGTGTAGCCGCACCGGGCCGCTGCTGGCCAACTCGTCGCTGTTGGTCAACTCGCCGACGAGGTATTTGGGGTACCCGCCAGCTATCTTCAACGGCTGCCCGGGCTCCCCGGTGGGATCTGCACGGAGGCAGATAACGTGCTCGCATCCCATGTGTTTGAGGAGCACCGCCGTCAAATTGGCAAGCCCGACGTCAGTGTAGCCGCTGCCCACCGCCGCCAGCGCCGCGTCGTACAGAGCCCCGCGGCTGCCGCCCGGCGGCGGCGACCCGTGTGCTCCTCTCTTTCCTTCAGGCTGCGAGTCCCTTTCGACGCTGGACTGTTGCGGTGGGCTGCGGCGCGGTGGTGGGCTGTGGCGCGAGGACTGTGGCGCGGAAGGGAGCGTGAGGCCCGTGGCGAGCCCCAATGGCTGCAGCAACTCTCCGGATACCAGGGCCTTGTCGGGGTTGGCTGCACCACCGGCATCGTGCTCTTCGTCCCACATGCACGAGCTGATGCCACCTATCGCCAGGACTGCCTTGAAAAAGTGGCGCTGCACACTCGGTGGCCATGCGCAAAAGCTCGTGCACAGGTCCCGCACCGAGACGAGCGGCTTATCGGGCGACCTGTGTGAACGGCTCGCCTTGCTCAAAGTCGCCGCAAACTGACGAGACTGACGGACCGCGGCCGCGGCCGAGACGGCGCTCCCGGACCGTGCCTCGAGCAGCTTCGTGATGTTTTCGCGAAATCGTTCGAGCTCGCCCGTGCTTAGGCTTGCAGCCATGGCCGTGAGGTCGTCTACAAAGTGTGGCAGCGGGCTGCCCGGCAACGGAGTCGCGTGCTCCGTCAAGAATGTGTGGAGCGCCCCGTCCGTATGTGTACGCGGCGCACGGGCGAGCTTCTCGAGATGTGGGTTGCGAGGAGAGCGAGGAGAGCGCGGCGGCAGAGCCCACGAACGCTCGATCATCGGCGCGAGGTCGACGAACGTCGGCGCCGGCATGCGCACGCCGTCGCGAGTTGCGACGAGTCCGCGCACGCGTTGAGATCCGTTTCAACAGAACTAACAGAGGGACACAGTACAAAACTTGCTACTTTAGGAAAGTGCGAAATGAACGTTGTCAAGTTCACACACTGTACTATTCTGATCACACAACGGCGTTGTGGTTTTTTGTTCAGTCATTCTCGCATGCAATCGGCGCAGCACACTTCAGCGAAGTTCCTGATAGACGCGCGCGCGCCGCGGATGACAGCAACCAGCTGCGCGACACACGCAGATGGGCCACCAGCGCAAGGTCGAGAAGTCGATCACGCAGGTGAAGGAGTCACGCCAAGCGGCGAACCTTCTGTTCGGCCACTGCCTCGCCCAATCTTGCTGTGCCCAAGACGAGGTGCGCATCTGTCGCCGCCCGCCAGCTGTGCCGCACGCTGCCTTTGACACCTGGCTGCTAGCACCCTTGATGCAGCTGTGCGCGATGCTATATGTGTGCGCGTGCGCCCGCTTTCCGGTTGCCAGGTACTTGAATCGACGCCAAGCGCCGACAAGAAGCTCGACAAGCTCCGAAGCTTTGTGACCTGCGTGTGCTCCAACGAGTCGTGCAGCATGGGCCGCCAGATGCACCTGGCGTGCTTCGAGGACATGACGCGACGTCTCATGCTGAACGTCACCTTGAACAAGGAGACCACTCTTCACAGTTGGCTGCGCCAGGAGACGAATACCAAGGACGGCACCCGGCTCCTCGAGTTCAGGGCGAATGTGTCGGCGAGTGACCCTCTGCGGCTTGCGAACAAGATCTGGCAGCACTCGCGCGAGAGCGCGATCCTGAGCATCTGCAAGTGCCGCTGCGGCGTAGGCCACCTCCGATACGAGCCCGACGCGTGTGCGAGCTGCGCCGGCGCCGAGCCCGACGTCGACGAAACCGAGCTCAAGCGGCGCGAGAAGCAGTTCGCCATCGAGGAGCGCTCGCGCCAGGCAAAGGAGGAGGAGGCCAAACGTCGGAACGAGGAGCGCGAGAAGAGGCGAGCGGCGTCGCTGTTAGCGTCGCTGCAGCATACGGAGCAGGCGCTCCGAGCGCGCGAGGAGAAGGCGGCGCGCGAGCGCGGTCAGGATGTGCTCGCGAGCGCCTTCGAACCGGGCAAGCCGTGGGCGTCCATGCGCGCGGCGCGCCCCGCCGCTTCCGCCGCGCCCGGCGCCCCCGGTGCGCCCAAGTCGCTCTCATCGCTCTCGCCCGTGGGGTCGTCGACCTCGCCACACACGAGCGAGCGCAAGGGCAAGTGCTCTGGCTGGTCCTCGTCGTGGAGCCTCGATGCGCCCGACGAGGAGGCACGCGCATTCTTGTGGACACCGCCCGCCTCCCCCACGCTCTTCCCAAGCGAGCTGGCGGCGATGAGCTCCGCGTGCGCGTCGCCGACCAAGGTGTACCGCACGCCAACACAGCGCGTGGAGGACCCGCGCCTTGCGAAGCTGCGCGCCGACGGCGACGCGGCGCGCGAGGCGAGGGCCAAGGCGGAGCGGCTGAAGAAGGAGGCTGAGGCGGCGGCGGCGGCTGAGTGGACTGCCAAGGCGGCCGGCGGGCTCCCAGGCACCTCGACGGCGGACGCGCACTTCGTCAAGCTGCGCGGGCTGCCGTACCAGATAAACGAGCAGCAGATCTCGGCCTTCTTCCAGCCACTCTTCGTGGTCGCGGTGCAGATCGCCTTCAGCCCGAGCCGCCAGCCCTCGGGCTTCGGTTACGTGCAGTTCCGCACGCCCGAAGATACCACGCAGGCGCTCCACCGCACCAACCAGGTGCTTGGTAGCCGGTACGTCGAAATCTTCCGGTGCAC
>Ga0180442_100769_pt1 | contig 20788 bp, 15 predicted proteins | sample ChrtobMetP5_16mM_FD_119746 | JGI IMG/M metagenome (GOLD analysis project Ga0180442, IMG submission 119746) | Chrysochromulina tobin associated microbial communities from unialgal haptophyte culture, Seattle, Washington, USA - P5_16mM MetaG | ecosystem: Host-associated > Algae > Haptophytes >... | reverse complement strand
CGGCGCGCCCCCTGCCACCAGGCCGCGGGCCCCGCGGAAGGGGCGGTGGCACGGGGGGGGCGCCCGGCCCCCTAAAAACCAAGCGGGGCCAACCAGGGGGTGCGGCCCCCCCCCCCCCCCCCTCGCCTACCCTCGGCTGCCCCCCTACCCTCGCCCCACCCCACCCGCATCTCTCGCCCTCGCCCTTGGCCATGGCTCTGCTGCTGCTGCCTCCCGACACGAACCCCGAGGATGATGACCACCTTTTCGTTGAAGAACCGACCATTGCTGCGGAAACACTTATATTTGCACGTCAGTCTGACTCTCGGGGATCACCCTTCTTGGCCGCCATCCTCCGCCATCCTCCGCCACCTCTGCCGCCGCCCCGCAGCCTCGCCTCGCCACGTGCACACGCGATCCCTCCCTCCTTTCTCCCTCCCCCCTCTCTCTCCCTCCCCCCCTCTCTCTCTCACGGCCCCGTGCGTGCAGGTGCGAGAGTGCCTGGCGGCGCAGCTGGGCGCGTACCGCGAGCACATGGGCGACTGGGTGAGCGAGACGAAGACGCTCGATGTGGTCTCCGAGGTGGCCGCGCAGCTCGTCGAGGCCAAGCTAGCGAGTGGTGACGTGGCCGAGTACCGGTCCGCCAAGCGCATCGTGGAGGAGATGCTTCATCAGGCGAGCGAGCGACTCGCGGCGTCCCCTGGCTGTGAGAATCTCCGCATGCTCCTCGCGACATGTAACCGCCATCTCGATGATGACTGACCTCGTGGCTAGGGGTGCTGTGGATCGTGGGTGTTGGTGTGTTTGAATCCGACTCCCTTAAAGCCTTGCCGCCTTTTGGGCCCGGATGTTCCAAATTTAGCTCGCCTCACAGTGACGCACGAGGCTCAGGCTGCAGGCTCGTCAAACTCGTGGTCGCGCCCGGCGGGGCTGCGGTGTGGGCTGACAAGCACGTCGGTGTCGGGACCAAGTGACATCATCGTTGCGGCAGCGGGATGGAGTATGTTGCTCCCTTGCGACGCCCCACCCTCTAATATTACGTGGCCGCTCAATGCGCACGTCGACGACACTGGTCAATTGGCCGATGTTGCGGCGCCAAAGTTCGGCAAATTAGGTCCCGCCTTTTGCAGATGGCACGAAAGGCTCAGGGACGAGGCGAGCGCATACACGGCAGCGCCAGAGGACGACGATAATGTCACGAGGCTCGCGTTCGTGGGGGATAGCATGGTTGCATCCCTTCGAGGCGTGCTGCAAAGCACCCTCGTCGGCTGGCCGAACCCACTCCTACTTGGTAGCGGCGGCGACGAGACGCAGCACGTTCTGTGGCGGCTGGCTCAAGGCGAGCTGTCGCAGAGCATGAGCCGTGATCCGCATCTCCTGATTGTCTTGCTCGTCGGCACGAACAACCTTGCTGGCGGCCATCGCAGCCACGAAGTGGTCGCTGGCATCGAGGCGATCGCGCGGTATGTGCTCTCCACGTCTCGAGCAAGGATGTTGATCGTGGGTCTCTTGCCCAGAGGCGATCGCTGGAGGTTAAACATTTGCCCGAGGCCCTACTGCGATCGGCCTGGCGAGCTCGTGCCGTTGAATACTGGCCGGCCGTCCATCAGCGGCACGCCGACCGCGCGCAAGTACTGCCCATCGGTATGCGCAGTCAAGAGGATACCGCGCTCGTGGAAGCGCAGCGTGGACGCTGTGAATGCGCAGCTGAACGACTTTACCGTGCCTGCGCTCGCACAACGGTACGGCTCGCAGCGAGTCCGATTCGCCGACTGCACCCAGCCTTTTCGAGCGCGTACGGACCGGCCTCCCTTGAATGGCACCGTGCTCCGAATGACGCCGTCAATGGCCGCCGCAGCGCGGTTCGATGTCGACATCACGCTGTTGCCTGACGGTCTCCACCCGTCGGCGAGTGGCTACGGCGTGCTGATGAGCTGCCTCGCCGAGGAGCTTATGCGGTTGTGCTCGGTGGCAGGCTCGGCCGCTGACAAGGCCACCAACTATCGATCTTGTAAGCGTGTGGACGGGGGGAGGTAGAAGAACCCTTCACGGGGTTACGACACAAATAGAGTGTGAACGAAAACCATCTTGAAGAACAGCATGGCGTCGCCCTCCAAGGTAGACCCTGTGCGCGAGGACGGCAAGGTGATCGTGCAGTTCCGGAATGCGGGAAGCGCTCCGGTGCTCGCGCAGCAGAAGTTTAAGCTGCCGGCGAATGCCAAGTTCGAGGTTGCCACGCAGCTGCTCCGCTCAAAACTCGGCCTCACCCCCCAGGACTCTCTCTTCTTGTACTGCAACAGCGCATTCGCTCCTCCACCCGACGAGCTCATCCACGACGTCGCTCAGTGCTTCCACGTGGGAGGTATTCTCGTCCTGAACTACTGCACGACGCCCGCTTGGGGCTGAGAGACCGCTGCCTCCTACCAACCAGAGCACGGCACGCCTACTACTGGCGGTGGCGTCCGCTGCTGCATGCCGGCACAGAGGTCTCGCAGCGGCCGACGGTCAGGCTCAGGCTCGCAACACACGGCAGCATTCGGGCAGCGAGCAAGATTCACACTCGAAGAGCTGCTTAATGGGCGGTTCACACTCGAAGAACTGCTGAATGGGCGGTTCGCCAACGCACAGCAGCCTCTTGCAGAGGTACGTTCGCCTCGTGTGCGAGGACGGCTGGGAACGCAGCAGACGCGCAGTCACATAGAGACGAGTACGAGTCGTCTCGTGAAGCTCCTGACTGCCTGAAGTGCCAGCGCAAGAGCAAGAACAAGAGCCCATGTCGGAAAACCGCCACGTCCCGCGCCGCCGCCGTGCAGCGTGCAGTGTGCAGTGGTCCCGGCTCTGGCTGGGCTTCTATACCGTACCGCTCGACGCGCGCGACGGCTGCGCGACGGACTCCTGGGCGGTTTTCCGGCGCAGCTCTCGTGATGTACCAATCGCTGAGTCCGCCCCTGCACTGTCGCCTCACCCACCGTATCGCGTATGTCGTCACCGCGGCGGTAAGGGTAACCGTCACTACGTCAGTCGTCAGATTGAGCTTAGTTGCTTCGGACGGACCGGTCGGTTCCGCTTCTTCGTGCCACCGACACCACACGGTATTCGGCTGCTGCGGGAAAATTGCGCAATTCACCGTATTCGTGACCACGGTCAAGACAATAAAACTTAGACCGAAAAACACAGGTCCTCCCAATCACCGCGGGCGACGGCGGAGCGGCGGGGGCGGACCGCGCGCGGACCCGAGGGCCGCCACGGCGGGCCCCACACGCCGCGCGCGCCCCGGCCACGGACGAGACCGGACCGGAGACCCGCGCGAACACCACGCCAGCCGCTTCACGCCAGACCACGGACCTAACACTGACCGCACACGACAGTAGAGCTACGCCGCGCACAGTACGGCCGGTTCGGTACGGCACGGGCGACGACCGACCGGAGGGACGTCGAGGCGAGACTTCTGTAGCGAGACCGCGGCGCCGGCGGCGCCTTTCTCACTTTCACTAACCGGGACCCGCCGAGCCGCGCCCCGCGCGCTCGTGCGCGCGATGGACCACTCACGCAGCAGCCAGCATCCACGTCTCACCGAGAACAGGAACACCAGAGTCCACACCACGTCCTCGAATGAGACGCTCATCGGGGCCAACCACCAAGGTCTCCCTACCTGCTAGCCATGCTGCTTGCTGCGCCGCAAGACGATGATCACTTATCTTGCCTAGCGGTCAGCGTACGTATCCGTCGACTAGGTGCCTTCTTGATCTCAGCAGGATCTCGACCTCCGAGCTCGATTTCAGTCTAGCGAAGGCGGCTCCGGCGATGGCAGCAGCTCCAGCCGACGCGAAGGCAGCACCGTCCTCGGGCCGGCGGCCGTCGTGTGTTGTGCAGGGCTCACGTCGCCCAGCACGACGCTCTCTCGCTCGGAGGGAGAGGCAAGCGTCGTGGCGAGCGCGGGAGTGCCCAAAGAAACGTCCACGTGGTGCCCTTCGAGCGCCGCCACCATCGCTTCAAGCTCCTTGATGCGGCGCTCGTACCTGATGATGGAGGCAATCAGCGGCACTCAGAGAAGTGATCAGAGAGGCGATCAGAGAGGCGATCAGGCGCTCGCACCTTGCACGATCTCGATCTCGCGCGAGCTCGACGCCACGCAAGCGGCGCTCGCCCGCCGCGCGCTCCGCAGCGAGGGTAGCCAGCCGCCCAGCCCCAGCCCCAGCCCCAGCCGGTGCCGTCGATGAGGCGGAGGCGGGGGCGGTGGCGTCCGTGGCGGCATCGGAAGTGGCGCGCTTTGGCGAAGAGTGGTCGACCACTGGCGACGAAACCGACGAAACCGACGAAACCTGATGAAAGGCCGCCATCGTCTCGGCGATCTCGCGACGCAGAGCCGCAAAGCCGAGCTCGATCGAGCTCGGCTCAACGCCCTCTCCCATCGGGCTGAGCAGCAGCGGGGATCCGATCTCGCAGTTCAGATCGCCCCAAAGGCGAGCACCGACGGTCGCGCTCGCGCTCGCTACGGCGCTGTGCGTGTGCGGCGGCACGTGGATGTGGGGAACGTGGGGACTGCAGGCTGTCTCACGCGTGCTCGGCACGGCGCGCCGCGGTGTGGGGATCTTGGAGGGCCGCGCCGCTCCGCGTACCACGACGACGCGCGCGCGGCCGGTGGTGGGGGCAAGCGGTCGATTGCATGCGCCCAGCACGCGCACGACCGGTAGCCGTGAAGGCGGTGACGCGGCGGTGATGGGGGCCTCGGCGGCGGTGATGGGGGCCTCGGCGGCGATGGGGGCGTCGGCGTCGATGGGGGCGTCGGCGGCGATGGAGGCCAAGTGGTCGGCAGCTCCCTCGCAGATGGATGCATGCAGTCGGCCTTGCATGCAATCTGCCTTCGGCATGCAGACCGCATGGGCAGCTCCACCGCACGCGTCGTGCGCGCCGTGGCGGTGCAGCCCAGGGGAGAGCGGTGGCGGTGGCGTCGGAGGCGGTGTCGTCGGCGGCACCGGCGGCGTGCTGAACATCTTCTTCCCACTGCCAAAAAAGGAAGCCGCGATCCGCAGGCGACGCTCGTGCGCCGAGTCGGGAGTGAGATCGCCCTTCTCCCTTTCCAAATCGGGACCGCCCTTCCCCCTTTCCAAATCGGGAGTGAGATCGCCCGTCGCTAGGAAAGCCTCTTTAGTCTCGTGGCTGTCCGCCGGCCCCAAGGTCGCCCCCATCGACGTGGCGATTCGGAGCCGACGCTCATGCGCCGAATCGGGCGTGGGCGCGGCGGCAGCCACTGGCGCACTGGCGGCCGGCGGCGATGTGGCCACGGCTTCGTCCGTCTGGCAGCACGCTTCGTGTGTCGCCGGCGGCACGACCGGCCGAGCGAGGAGCACTTCCACAGGCGACGCGAGCACGCTTGGACGGAGCGCTCGCGCGAGGACCGGCAAGGCAATGGGCAGCGTCTGTGCGGCAGCCTCGCTCGTGGCGATGGCCCGCAAGGCATCGGCCCGAGGCGTGCCTGCGAGCGGGGCGGCCATCGGAGGCGACATGCTGAGGCGCGCCTCGAGCGCGGCCTCGGCCTGCTCGCGCGCGCCGCGCTCCTTGCGCAGCTGGAGCTCGAGCTCGAAGACCTCCGTCTCAGCTTCGTTGATCGCATCCTCGATGATCGCATCCGCCTCGTTGATGGCTTCCTCGATGACATCGGCCGGCGACTGGACGACGAGCTCCCCGTTCTTCGAGGGCGAGGGCACGACGAGGGTCGGAGCCTTGCCGATGATCGCGGTGGTCGGCGGTCGGCTGCTGCTTAGGCGGCCGTTGGCCGAGCTCGCCGACAGTGGCGCCCGGCGTGGCTTGGGCAACGAGCCGCGCTCCTTGACGACCGGCGAGACGCCCACGTGGCGCAACCACGTCTCCGCTGCGTGGGCCTGGAGCGAGCGGCCACGCTCTCCCGTCGGTGTCACCGGGATGGCCACGCGGCGCGGCCTGCGATCGGAGGGAGAAGCATCACAGTGTATGGAGAAGGCCTTCAAATGGCTCTGCATTCAAGCTCTGTCGACCCGTTCGGAGACGGCCATCTTGTTCGTTCGAAAGAGCGGCACGCTTCGTGTTCGTGAACCCTTTTTTCTCACGAAGTCCCAAATCTGGAAGACCACTCCTCAACACCTTATCCTGCTTGCCTCGCTCCATTTGTAGTTCCAAGGGCGGCCCAAGTATTCATATTAACAGTCCGTTCACGCAAGTCGGTCGAGGTTTGAAAATGGCCGCCGTGCGTCCTGCGCTCGCCTCGCTCACAGGCAGCAAGAGCCAATCTAGCAAGAGCCAATCGGCACGAGGGAATCCGCTCACAAGCACCAAGGAGCGTCCACCCGTCGGCGACGAGAATGAGCCTCCGCTCGGCCAGCTCTCGCACGTCAGGAAGAAGAAGCGCTCGTCAGGAACTGCCTCGAAGCGCGCGGGTGGCGGCAAGCCGCTGCCCTCGAGTCGCTCCCTCCCGCCGAGCCAACGGTCTTTTGCCACCGACGAGACTGAGCCGCTGAACAGCAGCCGGCTGCTGAGCAGCTCGCGCTCGCTGGCGGTGATCGATGAGCTCGCGGCGGAGGCCGAGCTGGCGGAGGCCGAGCTGGCGGAGGCCGAGCTGTCGAGGTCCGAGGCGCAGCTGCAGTCGAGGGATGAGGCTCTCCTCGAGCAGCTCGAGGCGATCCGCATGCGGTTCGTCGCCGCCGCCGCACGAGAGGAAGCTCTCGAGGCAGCGGAGGCGGCGCTCCGAGAGGCTCAGGCACGGTTAAGAGTGCAGCCTCCCAACCCTTTGCTTGCGGCGGTCAGCGCGGCGCGGCTCCGGAGCAGCAGTGGCAGCCGCCATGCCTGCGCCTCGATGCCCGCGCAGCTGCGCGCTCCGTGGACCGTCTGGCCGGACGCAGTGGTGCAGAGCTTGCGATCGAGCCTCACCACAGCGCTCGAAGACAACGATGCACTCATCGGTGAGTGTGCGAGGCTACGGCGACGCGTGGGGGAGCTTGAGGCGCAGGTGGAGGCTGCGACGGGGCAGACGGTCGCGGCTAAGCGCGCTACGCACACCGTCTCGAAGCCGAAACGGGCGGTCACCGTGATGGTCACGCCGCTGCCGCCGTGTATGACGCCGCCGCAGGAGACACCGTCGCCGGCAGCGTCGTCGGCAGCGTCGTCGGCCTCGGACGACGCCCCGAGCGCCGTCAGCGCCGCGCAGCCGCTGCCGCCGCCGGTGGCACTGCGGTGGGCGACGCCGCCTCTCGCGCCCGTTCGGTATTCATTGCTGGCCGGGCGACCGACCGATCTCGTCGAGGCAGATCGCATCGAGAGGGCCTACCAGGGGCAGCGGCACGCCCACGTGGCAGACACGTTTGGGACAGCGTACGGCACCCCTGAGCGCCATTCCGCTTGGGAGGTCATCCAAACTAGGCAGGTCATCACGGCCGAATCCGCGAGCGCCGTCGCGAGCACCCGCGACGGCGCGAGCAGTCGATGGCTCGAAGAGGACGGCTCCGAGCTCTCCTACAGGGCCTTCGTCGCACGCATGGCCGCGTTCGACGCCTCGCCACCCTCGCCGCGAACCGCAGAACGCGTCGAGAAGAAACGCCGTGCCGCCCTCGCCGCCGTGCTGGCGGCCGATTCCCCACAGGGCCATCCGCAGCGCGCGCAGAGGCACTGGTCAGCCAAGCAGCGCTCGTCACAGCGCTCGTCCGCGAAGCAGCGGCGGCACGCGGCTCGCTCACCAGACGAGATGCCCGCGCCTCCGCCTCCCCTCAGCCCGGCCTCTGGCACGACCTCGATCACGGCGTTGGTCTCGCCGTTGGCGGCGCCACTGCCCCCCCCTCTCTTCAGCCCGCGGCCCTGTGGGGAATCGTATCCACAGGCGAGCCCCCCCCCTCTCTTCAGCCCCCCTCTCTTCAGCCCGCGGCCTGGCGATACGCCCTCGCCTTCGGCCGCACAGGGCGACGACGGGAAGAGAGGGGTGCTCGGCTTTCCAAAGTTGGCCGACCCGTTCAACCTGCTGCAAGCCGACGAGGAGGGGGAGGAGGAGGAGGGGGAGGGGGAGGAGGAGGGCGAGGAGGAGGAGGGCGGCGCGGAGCCCGAAGAGGACGAGGACGGAGGCGAGAAGGAGGCGATGGCCGAGAGTCCGGTGGCCGAGAGTCCAGGCTGTTGGCTGGCATCGCCTCCATCGCCCGAGCTGACTGAATATGCACCCGAGTAGGACTGCTGAGGCTCGAGTAGGTCCCTGCTGAGGCTATCTCAGACGCTCTGACGTGAAGGGTGTGGCCCTGCGGGCGGAGAGTACACGGTAGACGTGCGACACTGCACCGCGAGTCCCGTCGAGGATTCGAGATGAAGGTGATTTAGGACTCGAGGTTCGGTCATTGCCGGACACGCGCGGCGGCAGCGCTCGTGGCACGACTGTCAAACTCCACACTGCGGGGGGGGGCGCAGAGCCGAGCTCAGTCGGGCAGCCCGGCGGCCGAAAGTGCGAAAGACCGGACCGGATTACGAGTATTCAGAAAACGATATTGGATCGGATCTACTAACGGTTTCTGGACGAAATAAGTCGATAATCGTAATACGTAAACGCGCTACGCGGGGGGCGGTTGGGGGCGGTACGCCGCCGGTCGCCGGGTGGCGGGCTCCGTCGGGTCGACGGCCCGGCGCTCGCGCGCGCCCCGCCGCCCCGCGCGTCTTTTACGTCTTTGGATTTTGATATGAATGGCATAAATATGTAATATCCGCAATCCGGGACCGATTCGGTTCGGACTTCGGTTCGCGTCGCGCGTTCCGTAGGTTCTTGCGTTCGCGGCGCCGATGCGTTGACGACGTTCACGTTGTCGGTACACCGTACACGACAGTCGACACGTTCGGGTATTCGATTCGGAATCGTCGGGCGTCGGTTAACGGTGTTTCCTAGACCTAGTATTAGGGACGCGACCCGCCCAAGCCATTAACGCCACGACTAACTACTATGTCACCGTCACCTTCTTAGTGCTCTCGGCGCATCCAACACCGCCGGGCTCTGCCGTCAGTGCTGCTTGTTCATCTTTCCCATGTGAGGCGAGATGAGAATGTCGCTGTCGGGACCGCGCTCGAGCCACCAGGACATCGTCTCGGTCACGGATCCCTTGTCCTCGACGCAGAACCGAGCGAGCGCGAAGACACTGTAGCCCTTGTCCTTCAACACGCTGCGGCCCGTTAGCACAGATGCACCATCGCTGTAGTCGAACACTGCAGCCACCTCGTGCACCGTCATGCCGAGCTGCTCCAAGATGCCGGCACACGCGATGGCGGAGCCACCCGTCGCGAGAATGTCGTCGACAATGACCACTGTGCCCTTGCCGCCCGAGGGCAGCAGCCCGGCATGCAGTTCCATGCAGCGTTCGCCATAGTCCATCTTGACCATCTCGCTCCGGTGGGTTTCGGCCGGCAGCTGGTTCATCTTACGAATCGGCAAGAAGCCCACGCCAAGGGCCTTTGCCACGGCCGGTCCAAAGAAGAAGCCGCGCGCTTCCGGTGAGGCGATCGCCGTCAGCCCGTCAACGCGGCTGTAGCGCGCCACAAGGGCATCTATGACCATGCCGAAGGCCCTGGCATCCGCAAGGAGCGGCGTGATGTCGCCGAAGACAAAGTCAGGGTTGGGGAAGCCCTTTACAGGCCGCACGAGCTTCTTGATCACCTTCTCGACCTCCTCCAGTGCAATGCTCGGGGGCGCCGGCGGTGATGCTGAGACGATCTTCTTGCCGCCGATGAACACGGCCTTGACGTGGCGGTCGTCACCCAGCGTCAGCAGCTTGTGCAGCAAGTCATTCGTATCCTCTGCGACGCCGCCCTCGAAGGCGCGGATGGCCGGTGGCGTGGCGGCCAGTACGATGGCGTCGAAGCTCTTGCCTACGTCGAACGATCCGATGTGCGCGCCGAGGCCGAGCGCATCGGCGCCGGCCATGGTGGCGAGGTGGAGTGCGTCGAGGTGGGTGAGGTTGTGTAGGTCGCGCAGCTTGTCCGCGTCCGCCGTCGGGTCGTACTCGATGCTGAAGTTGGAGGGCCGCTTGGCGCGCTTTGGCGGTGCCGCGCCGTCGTCTGCACCCGGCCCGCACTGGAAGACGCAGTTCTTTGCGCGCCGAAACTGGAGCGTCTTGGAGGCGAGGACGGCGTGGCGCATGGCGACGAGCATCGACGGCGAGTAGCCGCCAGCCACGTCGGTGCCGAGTCCGACCTTGACACCGAGCTGGAGCAGCTGGCGCACGGGCAGCGCCTCCTTGGCGAAGAAGAAGTTCGACGTGGGGCAGTGGGCCATTGCACAGCCGTGGAGGAGCATGAGCTCGGCCTCGCCGGGCTGCAGGTGCACGCAGTGTGCCATGAGTGAGGGCGAGCGGAGGAGGCCATACGCGGCGAACGCGGCAGCATCGGTCGGGTACTCCGGGAAGAGCGAAGACGAGAAGGCGAGCTCATCGCAGGACTCCGAGAGGTGCGACTGGTTGGAGCAGCATTGGCAAGCGGTGGCAAGCGGTGGCACTCAGTGGCACTCAGTGGCACTCAGTGGCACTCAGTGGCACTCAGTGGCACTCAGTGGCACTCAGAGGCACTCAGTGGCACTCAGTGGCACTCAGTGGCACTCAGTGGCACTCAGTGGCACTCAGAGGCACTCAGTGGCACTCAGTGGCACTCAGTGGCACTCAGTGGCACTCACCTGGATGAAGCAGTCGTGCTTCTCCGCGAGAGCGCCGAGCCCGTGCAGCAGCTCAGGCGTGCATGTGGGGAGGAAGCGAGGAGTCACGACGGGCGCGACGAGGGGTGGCGAGCCCGCGGGCAGGCCGAGCGCCTCGTTTGCCGCCTTGGTGCCCACAATGAACGCCTCCGTGTCCGCGAGCGACTGCGCCGTCGCCTCGACATACCCCTCGGGGCAGTAGCGGTCCATGTTCACCTTGCCGACGAGCGAGCGCGGGCCGCCGCGCTCGAGCACGGTGGCCACGTACGCCTCGGAGGCGTCGAGGCGGGCGGAGCCAAACACCAGCGCGGTCGTCGTACCGTGCCGTAGCATGTCGTCGACCGCCGCGCGGTACACCGACGGCGCCGTGCGACTATTGAGCGACGACTCAGCCGGGAACGCGTACTTGGCAAGGAAGCCGTCGTCGGCCATGAGCGGCCGGTCGATGCCGGTGCCCATGTAGGCCCACTGCGCCACGTGTACGTGGCAGTCGACGAAGCCGGGAAGCAGGAACTCGCGCGGACCCAGCCGCACGAACTCGACGGTCCGAGACTCAGCCGCACGAGCTTCGAGCGCGGCCGCAGCGCTGGCTGCCTCCGCGTCGCGCTGCACCGAGACGATCTTGCCGTTGGTGCGTGAGATGACGATCAGCGCGGGCGTGTCGAGCCCTCGCACCACGCCGAGCCTCGGCGCGTCCACCAAAGTGCCGAAGACCGCGAGTACCCCCTGGGACACGTCCATTGCGGACGGTCCGAGAAGGCATGATCTCGGCGCTTTATGTAAAACATCGAAAGTAGCGTACTTTTTCTGCATCAGTGTACATGTACCCCGCCATTCTCACCATGGCGGCGGAGGTCAAGGTACACAGGTACACTTTGCGGTCCGTCCAAGAAGGAATCTCGGCGCTTTCTCTTCGCGATTCGAAAAGTGCTTCCTTTTCTGCACGGTCGAGTACCCCCGACGCCATGGCGGCGGCGGTCAAGGTCGTGACTGACGGCGCTTCTTTCGGCAAGGCGGACGCCAGGGGCCACGCGGGCCGCAAGAACAACCCTCTGGACAACAAGTTCATGGGCACCTATTGGGACAAGTACTTCAAGGTGACCGAACGCGGCTCTAACTTGACCACCGAGATCCGTGCGGGCATCACGACATATTTGACGAGCTGCTACATCATGGCGGTGAACCCGAACATCCTCAGCGTGACCGGCCTCAACTTTGATGGGCTGGTGTTCGCGACGGCCATGTCCTCGTGCATCGCCACGCTCATCATGGCGTTCTGGGCCAACCTGCCCTTTGGCGTCTTTCCGGGCATGGGCACGAACGCCTACTTTGCGTACACCGTCGTCGGTTTCAAGGGCACGAGTGTACCCGTCAAGCCGGTGATGTTCGCCGTGTTCATCGAGGGCCTCATCTTCCTCGTCATCTCGCTCACTGACATGCGCCGCCAGATCTTCAAGATCTTCCCCAAATGGTTGATGAAGGCGTCGATGGCTGGCATCGGCCTCTTCCTCGCGCACATCGGCCTTCAGGCCGGCAATGGCATCATCTTCTCGCGCGATAACCCGGCGGTCCTCGTGGACCTCGCGCCGCTCAACGGCGAGCACGCGGGCGTCACATGGATCGGCCTCTTCTTCTTCCTCGTCATGTCCACCCTCGTCATGCTCAAGGTGAAGGGCGCCATCATGATCGGCATCCTCCTCTCGACATTCACGTGCTGGATCCTCGCTGCGGTCGAGACGCCCTCCTTCACGTACCAGCAGGTGTGCTGCCTTGGCGAGGTGCAGTACCCCAAGACGCTCAACAAAGACTTCTACCCCATGCCCGGCTCCGGCACCGGCCTAACCGAGCCAGGGATGCCCAAGCCGACGTGCATGAACGCCTTCGACGTCGTGGGCAAGTCCGGCACGAAGCTCATCAAAGGAGTCGCCGGCGTGGGCACCGGTGACGACTACTACACGTCGACCTGGGTTGGCTCGTCCGTTGTGATGAACTCCTTTGGAAACTGGACGATCACCGCCCCCGACGGCACCGTCCACTCGCACATGGGCTCGCTCAGCTTCAAGGGCAACGGCGACGGGCGCAACGGGCTCGGGAACGTGGCAGGCGGCTGCACCGAGACGTGCCATCTCATGCACGGAGGCTTCAACCCGGCCTGCTTCGGCGTGGTCATGACTTCGACGACGTGCTGGTCGGGCATGAGCTACGTCGAGCCCGACAGGACGATCACCAACGCCATGGGCGCGACCTTCTCGTCCCCGGAGTTTGGGGGCTCTCCCCCCCTCACGCCGTACACCAAGATCGACGGCTTCGGTGAGGGCTGCTTGGGCGGCGCCGGCCGCATCCCCAAGACCTTCACGTCTCCCATCGAGTTCTTCTCGCCTCCGAAGGGGGCGATGGCCAAGGAGGGCCCCGTGGCGCCCTGGTTTGGCGCGTTCGGCTGCGGCGACGCAGGCTCCAAGTGCTGGGCCGGCGACATCCCGGGCGGCACCTTCGCGGCGTGGGCCTACAATGATCTCACCTTCAACAACTTTGGCGCGCCGCTCCTCGTGCTCCTGTACATTGACTTTATCGGCACGATGGCGTTCCTCTACTCGGCTGCAGACCTCTGCGGCCTGATGAACGAGAAGGGTGACAACTTCCCAGGCTGCTACGGAGCCTTCATGGCCGACGGCATCGGCACGATGGTCGGTGGCCTCCTCGGCACGTCGTCTCTCACGACGTACGGCGAGTCGATGACCGGCGTCTACGAGGGCGGGCGCACCGGGCTGACGGCGCTCACCATCGCCTTCTTCAACTTCCTCTCCATCTTCCTCGCCCCCTTTTTCGCGTCCATCCCCACAGTCGCGACTGGCCCGGCGCTCATCCTCGTGGGCGTCTTCATGATCGAGGGCGTCAAGGATGTTGACTGGATGGACTACATGCAGTCGATCCCAGCGATGCTCACCATCCTGGTGCAGCCGGTCACGTACAGAATCGAGATCGGCATCCTCGCCGGCCTCTCTACGTGGATCTTCATGATGGTCTTCTCGCTGCGCATCACGCTCTGGATGCCGAAGGTCTGGAAATGCATGCCCAAAGTGATGCAGAAGTTTGTGGCGGACCAGTACATGCAGCCCTATGAGAAGAAGCAGCTCGCAGACCTCGGCTACACCTCGGATGGCAGCTCGAGCACGAAAGCGGGAGCTGAGACTAGTTCCTCAGCGTGAGCACGCGCTCGAAACGCGCGCGCGTGGGTGCGCTTCACAGGAGCTCTTCACAGGCGCTCTTCTGCTCTTCACAGGCGCTCTTCACAGGCGCCAGCTTGCCGTGCTCGGCGAGGGCGGCACCATCTCTCCGCCAGATTTTCGAGCCTGCTGCCTGTGAATGCACCCACCGACCCACGCCCCACCCCACCCCATGCGCAGCGCAGCTGCAGCACCCGCTGAGCCGTATGTAAGATTCATGTAGCAAGGGCCCCTCACCGATGGTGACGAGACATGGGAGAGCGTCTTCTGCTCGATTGTGAGGAGCACGGGCGAGTTTGAGGGATTCTCGGCCTGGAGGTGCATGGAGGTCATCCGTGGGGATGTCGGATTAATGTCGGATTCTCACATACGACGTCTTCGCTCATGTGTGTCGGACTCGAGAGGGAGCGCGACAGCGTGTGTGGCTCTCTCTCTGTACTCTGATTGCGTAGGGGGAGGGGCTGCGGGGTAGCTGGGGGTCAGGCTCAGGTCGAGGCTCAGGGGCACCTCGCAGGTGTCGACGATTAGACGATGGTGCCGGAGCCGACGCCGCCGAAGGTGCCGAGAACGGGGCCGTTGTTCTGGAGGTCAAGTTCACGATTGATCGCTCAATTTTCAGAGAAATTATAGATAGATCTTTCTCATTCGACAAAATGCGCGAGGTTCAGTCAAGATTCGCTAGATTCTAGGAAAAGGCGCGCCCCTCCGTCGACCGGCTCGAGGGCAGGTCCTTCCAGAAACTCGTTGGAATCCACCAGTCAATTCCTCGAATCAGCCATGCTGAACTCCACATCCACCGGCTTCTTGCTGGTCACCTCGACGGTGGTCTTGATTGCATCGCTGTTCCTCACTAATGACCCAGTGGACACGTGCGCCGTCTCCGGTGGCATGCAATACTGCGTCGGCTGGAACAATGCTTACGCCTTCGTCTGGTCCATTATGGAAATCGTCCTGTGCGCCGTTGGTCTGGTAGCGCTCAAGTACAAGCCCGACTTGCTGTCGAAGGTCCTCGTGGCCAAGGTCCCCTTGTTGTACGCGCCGATCACCGTCGAATCTCTCCTGAGCTTCGTCCTTTTCTTGAACGCAACCATTGGCGCGTTGATCATGACAAACCAGCCGGAGCATGGGTTCGATCAGACGAACAACGGATACTTTGCGTGCTGGGCGGGCGTGTGCGCTGCTCTGGGCAACATCGGCGTGGATGCCATCAAGAACGGCGAGGACATTGCGAAGAAGGGCGTTTCGCCCGCGTGGGGCATCATCATCTCGTCGATCATGGTCCTCCGTACGAACGCCCCGAGGCTCGAACTCGCGGCCCCCTGCCAGCGCCGCCCCGCGCCGTGTTGACGCTCACGTGACCCCGCGCGCCTCGGCCCCGGTGCCCGCAGTCCAAGCGTTCCCGTATATCGTCTTCGACACCACTCAAATGCCCTCAGGCCCCCCCCGCCCCCTGTGGCGCATTAATCCCCCACCGATGCCCCCCTCGAATTGGAACATGACGAACATGACAAACATGACGCGTGCTCCCCCCCCCTCGCTGCTCTCGCCGCCATCCTCGCCGCCGCCCCGGCCGGTGGCCTCGCCGCCGCCGCCGCCCTCGCTGCCGCCGCCGTCGCCGCCACCACCGTCGCCCTCGCCGCCGCCACCGTCGCCCTCGCCGACCAACAACGGCACCGCCGGCGCCGGCCGCATGCTGCAGCAGTTCGAGGAGGTGGAGCCACCACAGGATGAGATGACTCTGGGCCGAGAGCTGCAGGAAGCCATCGTCTTGTACAACACGCCCGCAATGGTGTTCGCCTTCTGGCTGTCCGTCGCCACGATCATCGTCGCTACGATCTTCGTCTTCAGGCCAACTCTGTTCGCCGGCAAGATCGCGATGCTCGGCACCCTCATCAAGCTGGTCATGCTGGTCAGCTGGGTGGTCGAGGCCTTCTGGACCACCTTCCCCGGCTCGTCGCCCTTCCACGTGACTGGCAACGGCTACTTCGGCTCGTGGCTGGCCGTGGCCTTCGCGGCGCAGATGTTCTATGCGGTGGCTCCGGCGATGCCAGAGGGGCGCACCTCAGAGGTCCTCTCTTCCAAATCGGTCGACGTCGAGGTCTCGAAGGCCGCGGTAGAGGAGGACGCGATGGCACTTTGAGCCATCGATCTCGGAGGTTTGAGCCATCGATCTCGGAGGTTTGAGCCATCGATCTCGGAGGGCAGCTCGTCTGCTATGGCGCCGTGGCGTCGAAGCACAGCGTGGCGTGCAAGTGCAGCGTGGAAGTGTGAACGTGGACGTGTGAACGTGTGGACGTGGCGTGCAATACAGATGTCGTCAAGAAGGGCAATACAGATTTCGAGTGCGTGGAAGTTCTCTCGCGTGGAAGGTCAAGAAGGGCAACAACGAGGCAACGACGAAGCAACGATGAGTGCAGCCGTCGAGGCCGGAGGCCAGGGCTGATGCGCGCGCAGTGTCTGTCGCCGCTGCACTGTCCCCGTACCCTTGTCCAAGCGCAGACGCTTGTAGTTCGAGTGTTAGAGAGCGCAGAGGCGGCCATGGCCGCCGCCGCCGTTACCATGCCCGTTCGACACGCAGAGCCGGGGCCTTTCGCTTTCTGCCGCCGCCGCCGCCGTCGTTCGGTACCGAAGTGGTTCGGGTGGATCGGAGCAGACCGGTTGGGCTAGGTGGGGCTTGGAAACAGACCGGCGCATGTTGTTGCAGGGGTGGGTGTGAAAAAGCCGTACCGTTCGGGTTAGGGGCACGCCGGACAGACCTCCCTGGGCGGGGCGCAATGTGTGGGTGGTCGGGTCAGGCAGTGGCGGCCATGTGGCGGCGGGCGTACGGCACAGGACACAGGCGGCGCAACGCGCGCGCATCGTGGTTGCTTGCGTTGGCGTTTGCGGTTTCGTTTGTGGACAAGTCCCCTCCGCTTCAGCCTCGTCACCTTCAGACCGGACGCGTCACTTAAAAACGCTACGCGAGCGACGCACGGGCCGGCGCCCGGCCGCCGGCCGGCCTCGCGCTCGCGCCATCTGCCGCAATTTGCCCGAACCGGAACGCCGATTCGCCGAACGCGTGACGAGGTTGCGCGTACCGACGCTACGCTAACCGCGGTTTAAATTAACCGGTCTGCGCTATAAATTTATAATTATATTACGTGCCGCAGCCGGTCCGCTCGTTATGGACGAGAAGCTGAGCGCGGGCGCGCGGGTCCAAAGAGTGCACACGCGGAATGCGGTCGACGTACAGTGATGCAAGTTTATAGAGCGCTCACCAAGCCAAGACACTGCTCAGCTCGCGCCCGCGGCCGCGCCCTCGTCGGCCTCCTCGGCCTCGACGCAGACCGCTTTCGGCGGCAGCACTCGCCCCCACAGGCTGCCGCCGCTGGTGGTGGGGGAGACGAGCAGCCCCATGCCCACAAAGCCGCGTGTGTCGGCGGCGAGCCGAAAGCCCACATCGCTCGGCAGCTCGAGGCTGAACGAGCAGCGGCGCACGTCAAGCTTGCCACCGCGTTCGGAGGCGATCGCGGCCCGCGTGTTGCCGAAGGTGCAGTCGTGCGCCACGAGCGAGGCGTGCGGTGAGCCGAGCGTGATGACGGACGAGGCGCCCGTGATGACGCTGTGCACAACGTCCACGTGCGCCGCCGCTCGCAGCAGCACGCCCACGCATGCTCGCTTGGGTGCCTGGCTCGAGACGATCTCTAAGTTCTCGAGAGTCCACCAGCCCCCCAGCACGGTGATGGCCGTCTCGTAAAAGTGCTCGACGCGAAGGCCACACAGGCGACCTTGACGGCCGGGGCCGGCGCTCGGGACGGCGCTGCCCGTGACGCCAATCTCGGCTGATCTCGGTCGATCTCGGCCAATCTCGGCTGATCTCGGATCCGTGAGGGTGATCGGTCCGGTGACGATGGCGCCAGGCGCCGCGCTGATGTGCAGCGGGTGCGGCACAAGCAGCGGCGCCGAGTGCACCCCGGCCGCGATGCGAAGACGATCACCGGGTCGTGTGGAGCGAAGTGCGGCCGCAAGTGTGAGGCGCCCACGAGGCGCGGTCAGCACCGCCTGTCGCCACACCGCCGCCGCCTCACACGAGCGTGAGCGGTCGAGTAGATGCGACCATTCGGCGCACACGCACGCCGCCGAGCGTAGCGCCAGGGTATCGTCGAGCCGCCCCATCACAAGGAAGAAGAGTTCCGCTCCCCCCGCCTCGAGGACGAAGCGGCACCAACCTTCTGTGGCCGCACCGCCGCCGCCGCCGCCGAGCGCCGCCCCGAGCGCCGCCCCCCCGACGTGTTCGTCGGCAGTGCCGTCGCCGCCGCACCCGCCGCCGCCCACCCGCCCGCGTCCGAGCCGCGGCACCGCCGACGGCCCAAACGCCGCAAGGCGCAGCCGCGTGGCCGTGCGCCACGAGGCAAAGTACGCGTTCGCCTCCACGTTGAGGGCGCAGCGAGGGCCTTGGCCTGCTAGGGCGCGCGTTCGGAACCGGCGTGCGCACGCGCACGCTAGTTCAATGATGGCAGCGTTCGCCACCGGTCGCACCTGCATAGCCGCTGTGTTGAGCGCCTCGGTCGAGCGCGCTATCTCGGGCGCGGCCCAACCATACGCGCGGGCAAAGGCGATCGAGACGGCATCAGAGAGGGCGTCGCACTCGGCGCAGCTCAGGCGGCGCGTCGGCGGAGGTTGCGAGCTCAAGCCAGATTGCGAGCTCAGGCGCAGGCTCGCGCATCGGGCGTGCATTCGCACCCCGCATAGCTGGCAACGGGCTGTCGCCGCCGCTGTAGCCTCAAGCTCCTCGGCGCACACCGGGCACATGATGCCGCACGCGTCGCAACCCTCGAGGCACCCTGCACACGGCGCCGACGTAGCCGCAGTCGACTTAGCCTCGGGCGCATTTGACGAAGCCTCGGGCGCATTTGACGAAGCCGCGTGCGCATTTGACGAAGCCGCGTGCGCATTTGACGAAGCCGCGTGCGCATTTGACGAAGCCGCTTGCGCTTTTGACGAAGCCTCGGGCGCTTTTGACGCCCCCGACGCCGCCGCCGCCTCGTCCGCCTTTACCGCCTTTACCGCCGTCTGCGGCGTCCTGTTTGGAGTCGCCGGAGCTCCGATCTCGGGCATGATCTCGTTTGGAGTCGCCGGAGCTCCGATCTCGGGCATGATCTCGTTTGGAGTCGCCGGAGCTCCGATCTCGGGCATGATCTCGTTTGGAGTCGCCGGAGCTCCGATCTCGGGCATTATCTCGGTCCGCGAGGTATCGGGGTGGTCGGGCGATGCGCAGCGGTACTTGGCCGCTGCCGGTGTCACCGGTGTCTCGATCTCCATCGTCACTGACGTAGACTCATGCGCCTCCGATCCCACCTCAATGCTCACCACAACGCTCGTCGCCTCTGCCTCCCTCGCCGCCTCCTCTACCGCCCTCGCCGCCGCCTCCACCGCCGCCGCCGCCGCCGCCCCCGCCGCAACTGCCACCTCCGCCGCCTCCTCCTCCGCCGCCTCCTCCGCTGCCGCCTTCTCCGCCTCCTGCTCGGCTGTGGCGATGAGGGATCGCAGCTGCCCTGCGAGGCGCTGGCGCAGCGTCGCGGCAAGGTCGCAGGCTAGCAAGCCCCCCTGCCTCTTGCCCTCTTCCCAGCCCGTTGGCAGCCCGAACCTCCGAAGGTGCTTCCTCACGTCGCTCTCCATCAAACGGTCCGCGCACAGATCGGCCAATAGCTGCTTCTCCTTCGCCACGGTCGCTCTCGCCGCTCTCGCCGCCGAGGAGGCCGAGGACACAGCAGAGGACGAGGAGGCTACGCCGCCGAGAGCCGCCAAAGCCTTCGACAGCATCGGCGTCGACGGCAGTGGTGGCGGGGAGGGCGGCGGCGGCAAGGGCGGCGGCTCGGACGCCGACTCAGCCTCCGTGGGCGGCGGCACGCACAGCGGGCACGCATACGAGCGACGCGGGTGGCTCACCGGCGGCGGCGCCTCGTCGTCTCGTCCTGCGCAGCACCTGTGTACCCACGAGTCGCAAGAGCCCAAGGAGCAGCGGAGCATTTGCGATGCGGTGCCACGCCCGCCGCACGCAGCGCATTCGAAGGAGTCGTCACTCGGGACGACGACTTTGAGCTTCAGGCGAGGCGGAGGCGACCCTTCCGGCGTCTCGGGCGGGCCTGGAGAGCTTCGCGAGGTGCGATGCGGAGTATGCGCGTGCTTAGCCCGCTTGTGACGCTCTGGCGTGCCACCGTCGGAGATGTCGAGTGGTGTTGGGCGTGAGCGCTGCCGCTGCGGCTCCTCCTGCCGTATGTCGTTCGCTGGCACCTCCACGTCATGCCGCCGTCCCCATCCAATGAAGGACACGAGGTGCATTCCCTCCGAGCCTAGCGAGATGAGGTGGGCGGGCCACCACTCGCCTTTTTGCTTGGCCCACACAAGAGTGAGGTTTTCGCACTTGTAATCCTCCTCGATAGTGCGAAATTGGGCTCGGTTGTAGCCCGTGGCCATGCTCGTGGGCTTCATGTTTTGTGCGTCGAGTTTGGTTAACGGTGTTTTCCAACAGATGAGGAGCTGTGAAATGTTTTCTCACAGCTCCTCAAGTTCGAGCAGCTGTGAGTTTCATTCTCACACCTCCTCGCAACTTGTAGCACCTGTGACTGTAAAAACTCGCAGCTCGACAACTTGAGGAGCTGCGAGTTTTAATCTCACAGCTGCTACAACTGTTGCGAGGAGCTGTGAGAATGCAACTCACAGCTCTTCAACTTTGAGCAGCTGTGGGGAAAAATGGGCCTTATCTCACAGCTGCTCGAAATGTTCGTCACAGCTGTGAAAATTCGACTCACAGCTCCTCTAAGTTTAGGAGCTGCGAAATCTTATGTTGCAGCTTTCTCAAGATTTGATGAGCTGTGAGTCGAATTGTCACAGCTCTTGGTAAGTTGAGTCGAGCTGTGAATATTTT
>Ga0180442_100766_pt1 | contig 20833 bp, 10 predicted proteins | sample ChrtobMetP5_16mM_FD_119746 | JGI IMG/M metagenome (GOLD analysis project Ga0180442, IMG submission 119746) | Chrysochromulina tobin associated microbial communities from unialgal haptophyte culture, Seattle, Washington, USA - P5_16mM MetaG | ecosystem: Host-associated > Algae > Haptophytes >... | reverse complement strand
TTCCCTTCGGGGGGCGCGCCAACGGGGCGCGTCTGCCGACAGTACTTACAACGCCGCTAAGCCCGAAGCCGCCGCCATGCCCACCGTCACCGCCACCATCACCACCACCATCGCCACCGCCACACCCTCGCTGCCACCCTCGCCGGTCGCCGCCGCCCTCGCCGCCACCCAGGCCGCCGCCGTCGACGCCGCCGCCGCCGCCGCCGCCGCCTTCGCCGCCGCCGCCCTTGCCGCCGCCCAGTCCACCGCCGTCCTCGCCAACACCGTCTGCACCGCCACGCTCACCGCCGCCCAGGCCGCCGCCGTCGTCGATGCCGCCGTCGTCGCAGCCGCCCTCGCCGCCGCCGACCTCGCCGCCGCCGCCCTCGCCGCCGCCGCACTCGCCGCCGCCGACCTCGCCGCCGCCGACCTCGCCGCCGCCGACCTCGCCGCCGCCGACCTCGCCGCCGCCGTCCTCGCCGGACGCCGCCGCCGCCTTCGCCGCCCGCCGCCCTCCTCGCAGCCCGGCCGCCGCCATGACTGTCACGCCCGCGAGGAATGAGCCCGCGGAGCGTCGTACCTGTGAGCTATATTAGTGCCATTTCTTCTAAAGACTCCCTCTTCTCTCCTTCTCCTTCCTTTCCCTTCTCCTTTTTTTCTTTTATTTCTCCAACCGTTAGAAAAACACCGCCCATTTTCGCTGTTTCGGTCAAGTTCGAAGACCGAACCGCCCGAACGCGACTACGTTCAAGAGTGACCCCGATTCTATCGTGACCGCACGAACAAACCATCCAGAAAGACCTATGGGGGGTACCGACGAATCTCAATGACAGAGCGACAAAAGGTGCACGGATTCCACACTTTTTACCGGTCAGTAAGCTAGTAGCACTCTAAACATTGTTTTGCGACGTATCCTATGTCATCCAAGAAGGCGGCCAAGGCGCGACGTCGCGGGGAGGCAGCCATCGCCGCGGCGGAGGCACCGCAGCCGATTTCGGCGCGGAACGCGGTGCCTTCGGAGGAGATGCTCGCCTCGCTCCTTGCCGCGGCGCAAGCGCACGTCGATACTCTCGACATGGAGGCTGCCATCACCGTGTACCTGCAGATTCTCGCGAGCTCGCCGCAGTGCCTCGCGGCGGTTGATGGTCTCGCGGATGCTTACATGCAAGTTGGCGACCGAGAACAGGCCATGCATGCACTCAAGCGCAGCATCGAGCTGCAGCCGGACGGCGGCGCCGACCGATTCATGAACCTCGGCCAGCTCTCGGAGGGCGCAGGCGCCCTTGCGTGGCTCGAGCGCGGGATCGCGATGCTGCGCAAGCAGCGCGAAGCGTGCTCATCCTCCAGCTCCGACAGCGAGCCGAGCGATGCGTGGCTCCGGGCGACGCACGAGCTCGCCACGGCCCTCTGCTCGGTCGCAGAGGTCTTCTTGACAGACGCATGTGACGAGCCCGAGGCGGAGGAGCGATGCGATGCCGCCGCGAGCGAGGCTGTGGAGCTCGTACGTCCGCTCGCGCACCAGACGCTCCTCGAGCCCTACGTGACCCTCGCCTCGGTCCGCCTCTCGCAGCAGCGGCCGGTAGAGTCTCGGCCGCTGCTGCTCGCCGCGCTGGACATCATCGCGAACAGTGATGAGGACGCTCTCCCTCCATTCGACGTTCGCCTGAGCTGCGCCAAGCTGCTCATGGAGGTTGGCGAGGCGCTTGGCGACGGCGACGGCGACGGAGCCAGCAGAGGCGCCGCCGGCAGCGGCGGCGGCGGCGGCGGCGGTGGCGGCGGTGGCGGCGGCGGCGGCGGAGATGGGAGCGACGACGAGGGCGAGGGCGAGGGCGGCGAGGGCGAGGGCGCCATCAGCTTGGCTGGCGAGGCGCTCGAGCTGATGCTCTCGCTCCGGCTCGAGCGCGATGAGGCCCTCGAGGTGTGGTACCTCACATGTGTCGCCGCCTTGCAGGCCGGAGAGCCCGCCCAGGCCCTGGCAGAGGCGACAGCGGCCTGCGAGTTCGCGCAGAGCGACGCGTGCCCATCGGACGAGCGCGAATGGATTCCACAGCTGCTCGAGCTGTGCGAGGAGGCTCGTGCGGCGTGCGAGGCGGAACCGTGCGAGGAGGACTGACGAGGCTGACGAGGCTGACGAGGCTGACGAGGCTGTGGGCGCGCGCGTCTCTCTGGCCGCTCCGGCGCGATGCTGCACGCCCACCTTCCTCATGGGCCGCGCATACTAGCTTCGCACATATCACCGCGCATACGAGCACGCGTCACCCCCGAGATCTCACTGTGGAGTTTGACGCGTCGCGTGATAGCGGTTGAGACGCCACGTTTTCGTCCGGCACGGATGCGACGTGGTGCGATTGGTGCGACGTGCCTCCCACGTCGCGCGGCCGTGGCGCGGACCCGCACACCGCCGGACCGGCGACCGCCGGCGGCCCGCGGACGCGGCCCGGACAGGACGCCGCGCGGAAGGCCGAAGCAGCGCGTGTACAGCGCCGGTTTCATAGCAGTACGAAACGAAAAACCGTTTCCTAGCACCTAAACGATCACTCATGAGTAAATCCTCAAGACTCATGCATACACGCACTGCACAGACACATCCACAGACTCAGACACGCACGTTCATCTCCACTTTTTTGTATTAGACAAGCGCGCGCGTAGCGCGGCTCACTCACGCCGCTCACGCTCGCGGCTCACGCACCGCACGAGCTCATTCACGCAGTTCACGGCTCGCAGGTGAGGCGCGCGCCTCCTCTCACGCCCGTAGAACCCATCGATATGCAAGGACGCGGGGCCGCACCAGCTCTGGCCGGGGCGGGGGGGGGGGCGCACTAGCTCTGGCCGGGGCGGGGGGGGCGCACCAGCACTGGCCGGGGCGCCTGCGGAGAGACACAGAGCGCGAGCAGAGGCAGACCGCGGCCGGCGGCCGGCGGCAGCAAGGGGGCTGCCTCCCTCAGCAAGGGGGCTGCCTCCCGGTCGGCGCGCACGACTTCGCGCCGCCGGCTGGTGAACGCGCTCACGCCTGCGCCTGCGCTGCCTCGAAGTCGTCGATCAGGGCCTGATGCAGGTGTTCGACGGGCTCCCACGTGTTGTGCTTGCTCGCCCAGCCCTTCCATTTGATCAGGTACTGGACATCCTTGCCCTTTCCCCGACGCACGTCCAAGATCTTCTCGACCTGATAAACTTCCTTGGACTTGGGCGGTACGCGCTGCCGCTTCCGCGGCGACACGTCGCTGGCCTCCGCCGCGTCGTCAGTACCGGAAGCGGGCCCAGAGCCACTCGCCTCCGCCGCCATGGTGGCGAGGATGGCCTTGGCAGCCTGCGCCGCGGCGCTCGCGGGCGGCGCGCCCAGCTCTGCGGTGCTGCTGCTGCTGCCGGCGTCGGCGCTCTCCGACGCAGGCACGAAGAGAGGCGACACGGCCGCTCGCCACTCCTCGCGCTTCGCCTCCAAATTCACTGGGCGTGGAACTGGAGCACTCCACGCTACCGGCGCCTCGGGCGCAGCCGGCGCGTCCGCTCGCTTGCTGCTGCTGCTGCTGCTGCTGCTGCTGCCGGCGCCGCGCTTGCCGGTGGCACGCGCGGACACCTTGATCTCGACAGGAGGGGGCGGCTCCGGCTGCTGCCTGCTCTTGGCGCCGCCCTTGGTGCCTGCTGCTGGCCGGCGCGATCGGTTGGCGGCGGCCGAGTTGTTGGCGGGGGGGGGCGGCGCGGCGGCCGGCACTGGCGCCGGCACGGGCGCCGGCACGGCGGGCATGCGCTGGCGGTCCTCTTCCGCGGCATCCTCGGCTGCGCTGGCGCCCGCGCGGCGGCGCGTGCACGCGTACGGATGCGCGACGGCGCTGCCGCTGGCGGCACAGGCGCGCGCGATGACTTGCTGCATCGTGGGCTGCACGATGAAGATCATCTCGTTCTCCTTGGCGGAGAAAACGCGGCGCGCGTCACGCGCTGCTTCGCGCGCGGCGGCGTCCTCGCCCGCCGCGGCAACGGAGGGCTTGGCGGCATGGGAGAGCTCGAGGTGCGTGTGGCGGAAGTGCAGCGCCTTGTAAAAGGGCGCCGACGAGGGGTAAGTGTACACGAGGATGTCGTTCTTGTGCAGCGCGCGGCAGAGCTCCTTGAGGAAATGCACGGTCACGCGTCCGAATCCCTTGCGTGTCATCCGCGGGTGCGTCGCGAGCAGCCTGAGCATCATCGTGCTCTGGCGCATCGTGAACGTGGCCGCCGTCACCGTGATCTCGGGCTCGTTGGGCTCGGGTCGATAGTACAGGTTGATCGTGTGCGACTGCACATGATCGACCACCTGCTCGCACGTGACGCCGGTGAGCGACAGGTGGTTCATATCCCGATAGAGCTTGAGTGCCTCGAGCACCTCTGCCTCCGTCTCGGCGACGCGCACGTCGAGCATCGGATAGCCATCGAGCAGGCCCCGCAGCGCGTCGATGGCGGCGCGCACCTCGGCGTTGGCACGCGTCACCTCATCGGCCTCTGAGAGGCCCTGCCCTTTTAGGCCGATGCGCGCGAACGATGCGGGCGGTGGCAGCTCGACCGGCGGCTCGGCCGGCTCCTCGTGCGCCGCTGAGTCGTGCCGCCGCGACGTGTCATCCTCGTCGGACGCGTCGTCCACGGGGCTTGGCTGCGACGAACCTTCGGCTTCGTCATTCGAACCTTCGGCGCCATTGGCCGGTGATGCAGGCTGCACGTTACTTGACGAGGGCGGCGAGAGCGGCTCGGTGGATTCGCCACGCTCGAGGTCCATGGTCATGGTGGTGGGCGCGGCCGCGAGAGCAGTCAGTGACGGCTGCCTCTTCTTGTCCTGGGGGGAGCGAGCGAGCAACCGAGGAGGTAAGGGGCACGCGTCAGCGTCATCGGTCCCATCTCGTTTCACGACGCGCCGGCGAGGCGGATCAGCGCGTCAAGCGGGCCACTAAGACCGCGGCGAGTGCGGCGAGTGCGCCGTGGGCTGGTGCTCACCGAAAGGGGCACCGATTGGCCAAGCGAAAGCGACGAAACGGCGCCATGGGCTGCAGGCATCGCAAACACGGTCTGCGCACGTGGAACCGGGGGACAAGGGATGTCAGCGGAACATAAAGCGCGCATCCCGCGACGCTCAGGACCGATGATCCCGCCTAGTAAGGCCGGTGCGTGAGCACTGCCGTAGTCAGGCAGCAGAGCCGATCTAATGCTGGCCGACCCTTGCAGCCTTCCCCAGTGCCAGCGACGGCGAGGCGCCCACAAACCGCCAGAGAGGACTTTTGGCGACATCGAGGCCAGATTGTCCACGTCGAATGACATTTTAACGCACATGCGTACAGACATCATCGGCCACCGCCAGACGCGCGCCATTATCGGGCGTCTTTCTGAGCCAGCCATCGCCTGTCACACCTCACGGGCAAGTTTCGGCCTGGCCTTGCCGGCATCTGGCCAACGTCCCCTGGCCATACGCGCGGCCAACCCCGAGCCACGACTACCGAGCTGCCATCCGCACAAGCTGCGGTTCGATTGAGGCTCGCGTTCGCTCACCTGGCGGACGGGCGATGCAGGTCCCAAGGCCAGCAAAGAGGGTGGCCTCTTTCCTTCTTGTCGAGGAAAAACGTTGTTTCATCACGACGCGCGAATTTCCCGGAAAAAGTCCACACTCTGCGGAGGAAGCTTGACAGTCATCCTGGGGACCCTGAAAAAGGCGAGCGCAGCAGCCTCTTCAGGGTACTGGCTCGGACCCCCTTTAATTCGTCCTCCTTCGTGCTACCTTTTTTTTTTTGCGCTCCGCGCGCGCGCACGCGCGCCTCCGCCCTGCTGCGGCCGGCTCCAGAGGCGCGTCGGAGGACGGAGCTGCTCCCAACCGAATCTCTCTCCATATAAAAGGTAGTCAATGTAAAGCGACTTATCTAGGACCCGGCAGCCGGCACCCAGTGACTCATCAAGCAAGCAATCAAGGATTTCGGTTGCGCTTGTTTTATTTGCTAGTAGGTACACACTACACTTGTGTGTACGTACGCTTTAACGCTACTCGTCCTCTCACGTCGTGAACGTGTGTCGGGTCGCGTATCGCGATTTAATTTCGACAGAACAGGAGCTTGTTTGCATGCCAGTGACTCTCGGTGCAGTCTGGGTCATCATTTATCGCCATCGCCTTCATCGTGCGACGTCCCCGCCCTACGTCCCACAGAGCCGGAGCGTCTCGGCCTCGAGCCGCCGCAGCTCCTCGAGCTCGCGCTGCGTCTGGCGAGCGGCCTCCTCGCCCGTCGCCGGCGGAGGCCTCTGCATGCCAAAGGTGCTCGCTATCCACTGGCCAAGCTCAATGCCCGCCGCCGCCGCGAGGAAGCTCGCGTGCTGCGGCTCCATGCCGCCTCCGCCGCCGTCGCCGCCGCCCACGATGAAGGGGTGCGCCAGCAGCTGGTCACAAGTGGCGCGCTGCGCGACCGCGGGCGCGGCGCACGCTGCGCTAAAGTCGCACAGGGAAGCGGTGAAGCTCGAGGGAGGCAGGCGCGGCGTGGCCGCGCTGTTCGAGATCTCGACGACGAGGTCCCAGTGTGAGATCACGTGCCGGTATGGATGGTATCCCTGTGCGCACTCGACGCAGATGATGCCCAACGACCACACGTCAGACGGCGCCGAATGGTCGGCGCCTTGGATGCGCTCGGGCGCCATGTACGCGGCGGTGCCCACGAACGAGCGCGCCATCGCGCGCGACTCCTCAAGCTCCTTGGACATGCCGAAGTCCGCCACCGCCGCCGCGCCCGTCGAGTCGATCAGAATATTCGCGGGCTTCAGGTCGCGATGCACGAGCCGACATGCATGCAAGTGCTGCAGCCCGCAGGTGACCTGCGTGACGACGCCACGCAGCACGCGCTCGGGCAGCCCGGGCGCGCCGACGCCCGCCGCGCCCGCCAGCGCCTGGTACGACGCGAGCAGCCGCTCGAGCGAGCCACCATCCATGTACCGGAGCGCCATGTACACGTAGCCCTCGGCGTAGAAGGCATCGTAGAGCGGCACGAGCTGCGGGTGCTGCAGCTTGCAGAGCACGCTCAGCTCGTTGATGATCTGCTTGCGCTTCTCGTGCTCCGCGACCACGTTGATGATCTTGAGCGCGATCAGGCGCCCGGTTGGCCGGTGGCGAGCCAAGCGCACCTGCCCCGAGACGCCCGCGCCGAGCTGGTGGAGCGGCTCGAGCTCGTCGAGGCCCGATACCGTGATGCCCGTGGTGGCAAACGAGCGCGAACCGGGCGTCGAGGACGACGTCGACGAGCACGAGGACGGCGTCTGCACGATGCCGCGCGACGAGATCACGAGACCGTCCTCGGAGACGAAGGAGCCGTCCAGGTCGTGCGTGAAGGAGGGCTCCTTCTCGAGGCCGAGCTGAGCAGAGGTGAGCTGCAGCTTGGTCGGGGGCGGCTTGCGTGGCATCGCACCGACCGACCAATCGAGCAAGCGAGCACGCCGCCGCCACCAACGCGTCGCTAGGCGTGGACGCCTCGACAGTGCTCCGTCAATGCCGCGCTGCCGCTCGTGGCAACACAAGACAACTCAGGTCAAGTCAAACACAAATGAAGCGAAAAAGTGTTCTGCAACGTCCGACCTCGTACATTCTCCTCGTTGATCAGGGGACATGATTTTTTGCCCCCATGGAAACCCGAGCGGCAGGCTCAACGCACCCTTTGTTTTTCGTCCACGTCCGTGGATGACGACCCTCTTCGACCGCGCGGCGTTTCGCCCTTCGAGCGGGCGCAAGCTGGGCGCCTCATACGGGGGCTCCTCGATCGCCTCATCCTCGATGGCTTCCACGACTACGCCGAACCGCCTCAGCTCGCGACTCGCGTTTGCCGCCGAGTTGGAGTGCACACCAGGCCCGGGCGCCTACGAGGTGGTCGGCCTGGTAGAGGGGTCGGCCTCGCGCATCATGGGGCCTTCGGCCGCCTTCAAAGGTGGTACCGAGTTTGAACGCAGCCTGGTGCACAGGGACGCGGCGTCGCTGCCTGGTGTGATGGACTACAATCCGAAGCGGGTCGAGCTCGACCGTGGCACCGCGGCGGGCTTCAAGTCCAAGGATCAGCGCTTCAAGCCGACCGATCAGCAGAAGACGACGACCGATGCGTACGCATCCTACTCGCAGGACCACGGCACCATGATGGCGGCCGCGGCGAAGGCGAGCGAGAATCGGTCTGCCGCCTTCGCATCGGGCACGAGCGGGCGCTCGTCATGGTTGCCCACGGACCCGCGCGAGAAGCAGCGCGCCCTGCGCGAGGCACAAGAGCGCGAGGAGCGCAAGCGCGCCTGGGAGGAGTACCAGCAGGAGCTGCGCGAGGCCGACCCGGAGTGGCAGGCGGCCGAGGCGGCGCGGCTCGTGGCCGTGGAGGCGGAGCGCCTCGTCGTCGAGAAGGCGGCACGCGACGCGCGCGAGCGCGTGGTCGAGAAGGAGCAGAAGGAGCTGCACGCGGCGTACATGGCCGCGCGCGCGGCCGAGGAGTGGGCCTGGCGCCAGGCCGAGGAGGAGATGGACAAGGCCGAGGGCGCTGCCAAGATGCGCACGCGGCACGCGCAGCGTAGGCAGCGGTTGCAGAGCGTGACCGAGGAAGACGAGGAGGGCGAGGAGGGCGAGGAAGGTGAGGAGGGCGAGGAGGGCGAGGAGGGCGAGGGCAACGCGGCGGCGGCCGCGGAGAGCGACGCGGCGGCCGCGGCTGCGCGCATCCGCCAGCGGAAGGCCGAGATGGAGCGCGAGGAGCGCATCGCCGAACGCGCAGCAGAGCTCGTCGCGATGCGCGAGGAGCAGAGGTGCAAGGAGGCCGAGGAGCGCAGCGAGGCCGCGGCGGTCGAGGCGGGCCGGCGCGCGGTCGAGCGCGTGCGCCAGAAGCAGGAGGCGGAGCAGCGAGAATGGGAGTCGCGCCGAGCCGCGCACGAGGCCGCGATGGCCAACTACGACGCCGAGGCCGAGGCGGCCAAGGTGGCGATGGCGGCGATGACCGCGGCCAACCGTGCCAAGGCGCTGCAGGAGGCGGAGCGCGAGGCGGAGCGTGTGGCGGCAGAGCGCGCCGCGTGGCAGCTCGAGGAAGACCGGCGGCTCGCGGCGCTCGAGCGCGAGGTGCGCCAGGCGTACGAGGAGGCGCGGGCGGCTGAGAAGGCTCGACTCGACGCGGAAGAGAAGGTACGGCGCAAGGCGGAGGCGGAGCGCCAACGGCTCGCCGTGCAGGACTGGTCGTGGCACGAGGCGATGGAGATGGCGTGGGATCAGGCCGAGAAGGTCGAGGAGAAGCTCCGGCAGCGCGAGCAGCGGATCACCCTCGGTGCCGTCAAGTCTCGTCAGAAGCTGGCGGAGCAAAAGTCCCTCGCACGCTCGCAGATTTCGCAGCAGCTCTCGTCCACCGGCCGCGCGTCCGCCGCGTTCGCGTCGACCACCGGGCGCGACTCGCAGACCGAGTCGGCGATGAAGTACGTGAACCCGGAGCAACGCGCCAAGCAGCGCACGCATGAGCGGATGGTGAACCGCTCCAACCGTCGCGCCAAGCGTCTGAATGAGTGCGCGGTCGTGCTGCAGGCGGCGGTGCGCCGGCGGCTCGGGAGGCGCGAACGCACACGAATGGAGCGGCAGGCGGAGCTGCACGTGCACGCGCCGCCGCTCCAGGCGCTCGTGCGCGGCTGGCGTGTGCGCTCGCGTCTGCGCTGGTGTTTCAACATCGCCGTGTTGCAGCAGCGGTACATTCGGGGCCACCTGGCGCGCCGACGCGTCGCCATCATGCTCGAGCGCATGCCGAGGCTCCAGGCAGCCGCGCGCGGGCTGCTCGCGCGCGCGTCGTACCGGCGGCACCTCGAGGCGGCCACGGCGCTGCAGGCGGGCGCGCGCGGTCTGGCGGCGCGCCGGCGGGCCCGCATCTTGATGCACGATCCGACCAAGGTCGCTGCGGCATCGAAGCTGCGCAGCACCCGGATGCGCGTCGAGACGTTCCACCGGAAGCTGGGTGAGCTCGCGAGCCTCCGCACCAGTGAGCTGGCACAGCTCAAGCTCGCGCTCAACCACGAGATGGACAAGCTCGGCGCGGGCGCCAAGGACGCGCCGCACGTGATGGTGATGCGCCAGCAGGAGCGGCTCGCGATCTCGGATGCTCTCCAGATTGCAAAGGGGCGCGAGAAGACCAGCTGCCTGCTCGAGCTGCTGGCGTCCATCCCGTTTGCACGCGCGGCCGACGCACTCGCGGCGGTCGCGCCCGAGGTCGCCTGGCTCTATGAGCTGGTCGATGAGCAGCAACGCCGTGATGAGCTCTACCGGCCAGACTCGCACCGCGCCCACGGCGGCGCCTCGCCCCCGGCAAAGCTCTCACGCGACGAGCAGCTCGACAGCTACCGAGCGGTCAGGCGCTCGCCCAGCGCCGCCGGCCACTCGACGATGAGCGCTCGGCACGGCGCGGCCGGTGACGAGGACCCTGTGGAAGCGGACCCTGTGGAAGCGGCAGCCGTTGAGGCCGCGCGCCGGCTTGCCGCCAGGCGAGCGCGCGAGGGTATGGGCGTCGCCACCTTGCTCGCGCCCGAGCCCAAGGTGAAGAAGTGGATGGGCAAAGGCCCTCCCCCCCCCGGCTGGAACAAGGTCATGAAGGCGCCACCGATGCCCGCGAACTTCACACCCGCGACCTTCACACCCAGCAAGAAGCCACTCGCCGTAGGCAAGCCGTGCCGCCCGATGTACGGCACGCCCGCCGTCCTCGGCCCCGGCACACCCAATGGGGCTGATCGGCCCAGAGGAGCCTTCGGCCCGCGCGCTGGCTCGCCGCGCCCGCCTGTGGCCGCCGGCGGTCCGACCCCCGCGAAGCCGAACCCCTCGCTCGAGACGCCGTCTGGCGCCGTGACGGGCGCGAGTGCCTCGTGCCCGGTGAGCCGCGCGCCCTCGCCCGTGCCTTCGCTGAACATGGCACGCGACGTGCTGAGCTCGGCTCGCACGAGCACGAGCGGCTCGCAGCGCTCCATGACGCCCTCCGCGCGCTCCTCCGCGCGCACCGCCTCCCCAATGGCGAGTGGGCGCTCGTCAGCGAGTGGAAGCCAGTTCAGCTCGCGCTCCGTCTCCTCCAACGGCTCGGCGCGACCGAAGACGCAGAAGGACTTTGAAGAGAATCGGCTCGACCGGATGGCCCGCGCGCAGGCGGCACAGGAGCAGAAGAAGCTCGAGGCGGCCAAGCGCGCGGCGCAGCGCTCGAAGCGCGTGGCCGGCCTGATGATCCACCCGGAGAAGATCGAGGAGCAGAAGCGTGAACGCGCGCGCGAGGCCGCCGCGAAGCTCCGAAGCGAGCGTGAGGCTGCCGAGCGTGATGCTGCCGAGGCGATCGCCGCACGGGAGATGGAGGCGGAAGCGCGCAAGGCGCACGCCGCCGTCGCGGGCGCGGCCGCACAGCAGCGGCTGCGAGAGCGCAAGGCGGAGAGGCTCGAGGAGCAGCGTCGACAAGCCGAGGCCCTCGCCGAGCAGCAGCTCGAGGCGGAGCGTGCCGCCGACGAGCAGCGACGTCAGAAGGCGGAGCAGCGACGGCTGCGAAATGAGACGAGCTTCTTCGCGCGCGCGGTCACGGACGGCGTCAAGGCGGAGCGCCCGATGGCTCAGGCCAACGGCCATGGAGTTTGAGTAAAGAGATAGCATGGCGGCTTGGCGGGCGCCACCGCTCAAGGCATTCTGCATGGTGACTGTGTCGTGTGATGGCATGCGTAAGAGCGCGCGAGCACGATTAGTGCAGTCCGGTCCCGGTGCACTGAGGCTGGGCTGCGTGCTGTGAGAGATCGCGCCCAGCCGCGGTTGCGGTGGTACCAGGGGTACGCGTATACCTATACGACGGTTATAATACGTAAAGCCCGTGCGACGGGCGCGACACGGACAGACGCTGTGCAGTGCGCGCGGCCCCGGTCCCGCGCCGCCCGGGCACACAAATGGCGCCGGAGATCGAGATGGCGGCGGTGTTTTCGTCTATATTATCTATTATGAAGCCACAGTCTCGGCCCGGCCCGGCGCGGCCAAGCTCCGGCCGGCTGGCGTGGAAAATGTGCCTGTGAAGATTTCGACCCACGGTACGGATTTTTTAGCATGCGTGGTGGGTTCAACGTTCAAGAGCCGACCAGACCCCACATCCCGTCCGGCCACCGGCGACCCGACGGGCACGTAGCCACGTACGCCGGCCCCGCATCGCTGCCGACACGCGGCCACATCGAACACGCACTTGACGTTTGCTTTCTGAGGACAGCTGAAACAGGGCGTGCCGCGGCACCGCGCCAGCAGGTAGGGCCTCACGTAATTCAGGAATGGCATAGATATCACTCATGGATCTCACGCTCCAAAGAGTCGTTGCAGCATGTCATTACTAATTCCGTCATGATGGAAGATGACATCGTTGCTGCCGACGTCATCTTCGTCGCTCTCTTCGCCATCGTCCTCGTCGCCCTCCTCGTCGCCATCATTCTCGTCGCCATCGTCCTCTTCGCCAAGATCCTGTCCTAACCCGTCCTCCTCCTCGCCTTCATCCTCGCCTTCCTCCTCCCCGCTTCCCTCCTCGCCCTCACCCTCGCCCTCGTCGCTCTCACCATCGTCGCTCTCATCGCTGTCGGCAAGCTGCTTGCCGGGTCCGCATGCCTCCTGGACTGAAAGCGGTATCTGCTGCTTGCACAGCGGGCAAGTTACGTCGTCACCATACATGACTTTCTGCTGGATGTGCGTCGCGATGCATTGCCTGCAAAATGTGTCCATGCACGTCAATGCCTGCACGCCGCCGTTGGTGCCAAGGGGCTCCATACAAATCGGACACTCCTTGTGATATATGATGAGGTGTCCAGCGGCCGCGGGCGCCGTAGCCACCGCCTCCACGGGCTCGTCGGACGGCTCATCGGAAGCAGTGAGGTCCACGACATCGCTGTCGTCGCCGCGCGGTCGCTTGCGGCTTGCAGCTCCTGGCAGTGCTGGCAGTGCTGGCAGTGCTGGCAATGGCGTCTCGCACAAAGCGCAAGCCGTTGCACGGTCGTCCTCGCAGATGAGCGTGCAACTGGAGCAAGCACGTGACATTGGATCGGTTCACAGCTTTTGGAAATAATTCGAAACCCACAAGACACCGGACAGGCGAACATCGGATGCGGTTACCACTAGCTCGGGGACCCCTGGACCCCCTTATCACAGCCATCCTCGTGCACACTTCACAGGCGCCACAACCTTTGTTGCGATGGCGTCCAGCTGGAGCCTCATGAGATTTCGCAGTGAACAGCGTCGATTGCGCGCCGCGCACGTCCGACTGTTGGCTACCAGCGCAGGGCCGCCCGCGAATCTGCTGCGACTGCGAAACGTCCCGATCCTGAGCGCTCTTCGCCTCGAAGAGGCGCTTTTCCGTGCGGACAGCCGGAGCTGGCTGATCACAAACGAGTGGGACGACGTCAGCCCTGGTGCTGAGGCGTGTTGCGTCAATACGCTGACGGGCGAGGTTATGCCAGTGGAATCCGCCAGTGCCATCGTCTTGGGCATTTCCGGAAAAGCGGCTGAGCTCGTCGATCTTGACAGGGCGCGTGCTGCCAGGGTGCCTCTCTGCCGACGCTTCTCAGGCGGAGGTACGGTCATTGTCGACACGAACACGATCTTCGTGACGTTCCTCGTGGCCGAGGGCGCACTCCCTGCGGTTGCACCTTATCCGGAGCCCATCCTTCGTTGGACGAGCGCCGTCTATGCCGATGCCTTTGAATCGTGCGGCGTGTACGAAGCCTGCCCAGATGCAACGCAGCAGCGGTCGGCCTGGGAGAGGGCAGTGGAGTTGTTCGCTGACCCTTTGGGCTCGTTCGCTGGTCGACTCTCTTGTGCGCTCGCAGGAGCGGCTTTGCCACGCACGCAAACGACTATTGCGTCGGCGACCGTAAGTTTGGTGGCAATGCGCAGTCCATCTCCGGCAATCGCTGGCTCCATCACACGTCTCTGCTGTGGGATTATTCGCCCGCGCGCATGGCGCTGCTGCGCATGCCCGCGAAGCGCCCCGAGTACCGCGCCAATCGGCCACACGCCGACTTCATACGCGGGCTCGCAGCCGCTGGCGTCCCAGACCGAGGCTCGTTTGTGGCATCGCTCCTCGGCGCCGCCGCCGCGCGGCTCGATCTGACAGAGGTTGGCTTGGAGGAAACGCACGCAGCGATGGCCGCGCCGCACCGGAAGTCCACGCGCAGCGTGGACATCGACCACATCGACCGATGAGCTTGCCGACCCCCCCCGGGGAGTCGAACACACGTGAACTCTTGGTGGCGGCGCCCGGACTGCGACTCGGACGATCGTCTCGTCTCTCCACTCTCGGCGCTGCGGAGCGGAGAGGCTCGCCCGGGCGCGGGGCAGACGTACCTAACGGCTGCACACATAGTGACGTTCCGTTACGGTGGGGTACGGGCGTCGGGCGCCCTTTCGACTAGGGGCCGAGCCGGCGCCCGACGCTCCGCCCTCCGGGCTCCGGATCGCGATCCGGCGGATCGGCGCTGGCGCTCCGGGACGCACCGCAAGAGCGTGTTCAAGACCGCGAGCGCGATGATATTATGATATTATGATATTATGATATGATATTGTACACATGCGCGGCTAACGGTAATCGGTAACGCGCCGCGCAAATCCGCAAAATCCGGTATCACCCCCACCGACCGTCGCAGGCGCACTTCGCCCACAGCCCACACGCCCACACACGCCGCTCATCTCGGTTCCGCTCTCGCATGACCGTCACGTCACACCCCTTCCATCAGCTGCGCATCGCAGATCGAAACTTCACACACATCATCGCGAGAGAGCCTCGAGAGAGATCTTCGTCATCTTCTTGTCGTGTTGCCAAATGCCAAATTAGCGCTCGGGTATTCGTTCATCCAGCCCTCTATTGCGGGGAGGGATTCCCTACGAGCTTGAAACCCAGGTGGGCATGACTGACGTGGAGAGCGACCGCAACGTCATCGGCGACAATTCTTCGGCGACCACAGGTCCGCCAACCTCTCCTCCGCTGCCAGTGCCACGCGCCTTCTCGCCTCCAGCTAGTCAGAGCGTCATACCGGCGCGCGCGCCGTGGTTGAAGTCGAGGAACAAGAGTTCCTTGTACGTGGCGAGCGTCCAGAGCGACGGGGGCACGAGCGCTTCGACGGCGTCGCAGATCTTGCGGATGTCGACCATAGTCTCGAGACGCAGCACGCGCGCCGCGGTGGCCTTGTCGTACGACGTGTCTTTGTGTTCCATGGCGTGTAGGTCGGCCTCGAGCTTCTTGACGGCCGCCGTGAGCTGGGTGACCTGGCTGGTCAGGTTCACCTTGGTCGCCGACGGGATGATGTGCTGCTGGATCATGTCGACCATGCACTTGGCCTCGATCTCGACGGTGCCCGCGTAGTGGTTGTACATGATCGTGGCGCGCGCCTCGCACTCGTCGGGCTTCATCACATTCATCTTGGAGAAGAGGTCTTTGTTCTTTTTATCGGTGAGTTTCTTGCACGCCTCGACGCCCGAGTCGATGCGGCACAGGCGGCGCCTCTCCGCCTCGATCGGCCACTCTTTTGAGTAGCCGTTGCCGTTGAAGATCACATCCCACGACTCGTTGAGCATCTCGGCAGCCACATCGGCGGCCGCCTTGCCCTCATCCATCTGATCCGCGATCATCTGGAAGGACTCGGCGATGGTGGTGCAGAGCACGGTGTTGATCATCGACACGTTCTGTGACGAGCCGGCCGCGCGGAACTCGAAGCGGTGGCCGCCGTACGGGAAGGGCGAGGTGCGGTTGCGGTCCTCTGCCGGGATCTTGACGGGTGCCACGCCGTCGATACCGAGGTCGACGGTGACCTTGTTCGGGGTGTACACTACGTTCCTCTTGCCCTTGCGGAATTCATCGAGGTAGTCGGTGAGCTGCTGGCCCAGGTACGTGGACATGATCGAGGGCGGCGCCTCGCACGCCCCCAGCCGGAAGTCGTTACCGGGCGAGGCGATTGCCATGCGGAACAAGTCGCCGTGCACGAACATGGCGCGCACGACGGCCGAGATGACGATGGGGAAGATGTCAGCGTTGCCCGACTTCGCAGTGAGCTGTGGGCCATTCATCAGGTTGACGCCCTCCGGTGTGCCCAGCGAGAAGTTGTTGTGCTTGCCCGAACCGTTGACGTGGTTGAAGGGCTTCTCGTGGAGGATTCCGACGAGGCCGTGCTTCTGCGGGATCTCGTCAATGAGCTGCATGAGGACGAGATTCTCGTCGATCTGGGTGGAGGCGAGGCCGAAGTAGGGCGCGCACTCGTACTGGTTGGGGGCCACCTCGCGGTGGCGCGTCTTGAACGGGCAGCCCATCTTGAAGCCCTCGTGCATGATCTCCTGCATGCAGGCCAGGGCCACTTGGTTGAGCGGCGCCATGTAATGGTCGCACAGCTCCTGGCCGCGCGCCGCGTCACGTCCCATGATGGTGCGGCCGGCGAACTGGAGGTCGGGACGCTTGTAGTACGCCTCGCGCGGAATCAGGAAGAACTCCTGCTCCAGGCCGATGTTCGGGATGATGTTCGACACCTCGTAGCCGAGCTTCGAGAGCAAGCGCTTTCCCTGCGTGCCGAGGACCTTCATAGACTTGAGGAGCGGCGTCTTCTCGTCGATGGCGATGCCGTGCCACGAGACGAACATGGTCGGGATGAAGACGGTGTCACCGCGGATGAACACGGGCGACGTCGGGTCAAGGATCGTGTACCCGCCGGCCGTGTGAGTGGCGCGCAGGCCGCCGTTGTGGAACGACGATCCGTCGGACTCGCCCTGGATGAGCTCATCGCCCGTGAAGACGTACTCGAGCTCGCCCTTCTTGTTGAAGTTGAACATGGCGTTCTGCACGCCGGCAGTCTGGCCGAGGCGCAGACCGGCCGAGCCGAGCGGCTGGAAGCAGTGGACCGTCATGGTCGCGCCGCGTTCCTTCGCCCACTCGATGATGGCCTTGGCGACCTTGTGGGCAGTTTCCCTGTCCAAGGTCCAGTCGGAGGTCGAAAGGAGGTTCGCGGGAAGGCCCTGCTTCACTAGGTACTTGGCGGCCACCGTGCCCATGAACCGGTTTTGGCCATACGAGCTCCTGTTGGCCTCGAAGTTAATCTCGTACGGCGGCGGCGCGCTCGGAGGAGGCGTCAGGGTCGCGTCGTACATGTGCACGTCGTCGAACGGCATGGTAGACATGTGGGATTGGCAGCCGCCCATGTTGTTTGAGTTGCTTGTTTATGTGCGGGCGCGTGACCGCGAGGGTTGGGGAGTAGTCGATCCCTTTTTTCGGTCGGAAAATCCTGCATCCGGGGTCTTGCATCGGCTCATTTCCGCAGCTGGATGCTGGAAGTTGAAGTGTAACGCTTTTTTGGTAGTTTCAACCGTCGGACGATAAAAATGTCGCGAAACACATACCGGTAGCATCCTCTACAAAGCCTCTTGTCCCCAGATTAACCCAGGAGACTAGGAGACAACGTTCTTGCTCGAGATACATGGAGATAAACAAGCAAGAACGCAAAGCAAGCAAGCAACCGCACGCGTTTACGGTTTAGTCGTGTTGTGTTGTACCTGTTGTTTCGACTGCTTCTACAGTGTAGGCAATTGAGTGTAGGTCTTAGCTTGCCACCTTGCTTTCGAGATACAATGTAAACAAGGTGAAGACTGTAGAAGACTGTAGAAGAGCTTTTGCATGCATTGAGTCTGTGTCAGGCTCTCAGGCATATTACATGTATAATTACATGTATTGTGGTTACATGGGTTATTGGCTTATTGCGTCTCCGTGTGCACGGCAGCTGGGGTGTGGAGCTACTCCGGGGTCAGGGGGGGGCGGGGGCTATCCCTTTGGGGGGGGTCCTATCGGATACGTATCCTGATGTATCTGATCATGTATCGTGCGTGTAAGGTGTACATGTATCCTGAAGGATTTCGTAATATGTGGGACTGTCATCTCGCACCTGTGGCGCTCGTGGGAGGAGCGCGCTGCGTCACTGTGCAACGCAGAGCTCTGTCCTGTACCTCCTGTAGGTGCTCGAGCGACGAGTGTATCCTCGGCGCGCTCGCGGCGGCGCGAAACGTCGTCAAGGGATGTCGACGGGGGTGTACTGTAACGGGGGTGTACAGTAACAGCTTTTGTAACGGCGACGGTGCTCCTCTCGCGTGAGCGCGGGGGCAAGCAAGCTCGCGCTCCGAGCGCGCGCGCGCGCCGCGCGCTCGGCAGCCGCCGCTACAGTACCGGTACGTGCATCGACGTGCGCGGCCCTCAACATGTAGCTTAGTTGCGCAGGTCGTCGCAACTCGTTGCTTAATCCAGCGGGGGCGCCCGGCGAGCCGCCCTGTAGGAATCCTACATGCCGAGAAGCGCGAATAAAGCGCGTGGTTTGTCGCTGTTGGAGATTTTCACGAACTTGTGCTGACACACGTGCCCCCTGTAATTTGCAGCCCCTCTTTTCTCATTGTGAATGGGGGCTCACGCCGTGCCCGCGCGCCGGGCCGTCTCGCATGAGTTCTCGCACGTGGAAAACGGGAAAACGGGGAGAGAGAGAGTGCGTATGGGCTTCATCCTCGATAGCGACGAGCCGATCGCGCCGTCACCGCTGGCGCATACACCAACGGACCCGTCGCTGTGGGAGTTTGGAGTCTCTCTCGTCATCCTTGGCTGCATCTCCTCGTCGATCGGGCTCTTGCTCATGAAGCGAAGTGCGGACGTGGAGGACACGCTGCCGCTGTACAAGCGCTGGCGCTGGGCTCTTGGCTTCGTGTTCCTGGTGGGAAACGCCACCGTCATTGACCTCATCGCTTTCGCTATCACGCCGCTCTCGCTCATCGCGCCGTTTGCGGCCCTGACCATGGTCTTCTCTGTGGTCCTTGCAAAATCGGGTCTATTTGGCGTGCACGAGTCTCTGCCCGGGCGCCAGATCATCGGCATCGCGTTCGTCGTCGTAGGCGTGACAACGGTCTCGGTGTTCGGACCACACACGTCCGACGAACCCACCATGGCCGAGATCTTCGACGACTTCGACAACCCGGCCTTCATCGTGTTCGTGTCGCTTTCGCTCTCGCTGGTCGCGCTCTATCTTGTGCTCCTCTGGACACCTCGGCTAGAACCCTACCGCCCGTCGCCGACCTCGCCGTGGACCACTCTGTTCTCCGCCTTCTGCTCCGCTGTCTGTGGCGCCCAATCGCAGCTGTTCCTCAAGGTGATCTCCGTAGGGCTGCGCTTTTTTACAACAGGCGGCGACCCAAACGCGGCGGTCACTCCCGCCTTCATCCTCTCCCTCATCGGCCTGGCGGTCACGGCGCCGCTGCAGCTGTACTTGCTCAACTCGACGCTTGCATCGTCCCCGATTGGATACGCAGTGCCTCTCTGTACGCCTACGCTCCGAATTGGATGGCCACTGATCACTTGCGCTACTGACCACTGAATGCCACCGAATGCGCCACCGAATGCACAGACCAGTCTCTCCTTATCATGCTCACTGTGGCGGCGGGCGGCATCTTCTTCAAGGAATTTGCCGACATCAGCTTTGCCCGCGGCGTCCTGTTCTGCGTTGGCGCCATGGTCGCGCTCGGCGGCCTGGTGGTCCTCTCGCTCAAAGTCCAATCACCTGCGCCGACGGAGGAGAAGGTCCTATTACGACGGATACCAGGCCTCCAGCCTTCTCCAGCGGAGCCTGCAGAAGATAAGCACGACGACTTTGACAGCCTTGAAGCGCGTGCTGAGATTCGGGGAACGGGGCGGCGGTGAATGGCCTCATGGTCGATGAGGGCCAGGGTCCAGGACTGGTGTAGCTACGTTCTTTTGACTTTTCGCCCCCGTGCTGTGTGAGTTCAAAACTTAAACGTAACGGTTTGCGGTCACTTACCTCTTACGGAGGTAAGTTGTGTAACGAGCCTTTACTCGGATCATTACAGTTAAAACTGTTTTGACGTGGCCAGTGCCCCGCCGTCTGTGCCTCGGACGGCGGGTCCTCGGTCCGGGGTGCTCCCGTGTGAGGCGAGGAGAGGCGAGGCAGCTCGAGCTCCGACGCGGCTGCCTCGGAGCATGCTGCAGGCGTGCCGCACCGGGGGCCACCGCCCACCGCGACAAACCGCGACGCCCAGCATCGCATGTCTCAAGTGTTTAGGTGTTTAAAGCTGCAGGTTAGCGAAGACATGCCCCCCGGCGCCACGTGTGAGGCGCGGTCCGGCGCGGTGCCGCGGCACGTGTTGTCCGGCCCGGTGCGACGCCGTAACCGAGGCTATTCTCGGACTGTATAAGCTCCACGGTCTATGTTAGTCAGGGATTGAATAGGGATTGAATACTTATAATGCTCGCCATGTACGACTACCATTAAGAGATTCACATGTACTATACGCGATTCGTCCCACCATAACACGCCAACACATTCACAGTGCCAACGAACAGTAGCAATGGGGCCGTCCATGTTCGATCGGCCTGGCCTCACGGTCATCCCCGGGCCGTTCTCCACTTGATGAGAGGGACATTTCGCCTTGATCCCCGGTCGCGCTTCCAGCCGCTTCCGCCCTGGGATGGCGCGAACACCGGCGGTGATCTCGCTGAAGGGCTGCTATAGCTGCAGTTCGCATCACTCCTGAGGCTGCTTCCATCGTGATCGAGGAAGCGAGTGCCCTGATGGTCATAAGGCGTTACAGCAATTGCATGGACGCGTATGAGCGAATAGAGGCGTTCCGTGAACGGACGGTACAGCTGCACGAGCTCATCTCGATAGCGAGGCAACAGATGGCCATGGCCGCACGCCTTCGAGTTCTGCTTGCCTTTGCCTCGCACTCGAGCAACGGCCTCAACGGTGATGGCCGAAGGCATGCCTGCGTGGCGTAGCACATCTCTGAGCACGACGGCGGGGCGGCGCGCGTAGCCAGCAAAGGAGACGAGCAGGAACTGCGACGGCTCAAAGTATGTGAGCCACC
>Ga0180442_100755_pt1 | contig 20979 bp, 18 predicted proteins | sample ChrtobMetP5_16mM_FD_119746 | JGI IMG/M metagenome (GOLD analysis project Ga0180442, IMG submission 119746) | Chrysochromulina tobin associated microbial communities from unialgal haptophyte culture, Seattle, Washington, USA - P5_16mM MetaG | ecosystem: Host-associated > Algae > Haptophytes >... | reverse complement strand
GGGCACGTGCTTGCCCGAGCCGGTCTCGGAGAAGAAGGTGTTGAAGGCGTCATCGCCGCCGCCAATCGTCTTGTCCGAGGGCATCTGGCCGTCGGGCTGGATGCCGTGCTCCTGTTGAGGGTGCCGCGCGCGAGCGTGCGAGGTGAGACACGAGTAGGCAAGATGGGAAGGAGGCGGGGACGCGAAGTCGCGTTGGCTGGGGCGGCTGGGATATGCTAGTGTACAAGGGGATCGCGAGGGGCCGACGCGATGCACGCGCGCGGGGCGGTCTGGTGCGTCGCGCAAGGATGTGCGTGGAGGGGGGGAGTGCGCGCGCAGGTGGGGCGGGCCAACGCGGCGACGCGCGAGGATCGCGCGCAATGGGTTCGAGAGCGCGAGCACGCACGAGGCAGTAGAGCTCCCAGCAGGCGTTGCCGCACTGCACACCGCACTGGCCAAGGTGGATCGAGATAACCTCACGCATTTTGTGTTTGTTTGGTTGACGTTGATGAAGAGGGAGCGATCGGCTGCCTGGATCAAAGTCGTTTTGGCGTTTGGCCAATTCATGTTTCATCTCGAAGCCTCCGACGAAACGTCCTAACATGCCGATTACCGGCACGCGAGTTTTTGCATGTTTTTCTCCGGCCCTGCCCCCCATCGGGGACTCGCACGGGGCTGCTTCCCAACCGTGTGTTTGTACTAGCCATTTCAATTGTTCCACATGTCGCAAGGGGATCAAGCTTCAACCTTCATTCAAGAATATCGTCATGCTCCATGGCCTCGAAGGCATCCTTGTCAGTGTCATCGCTTCTGGTCCGCCGGTACTCTGCCGGCATCGCACTCCGCGACGCCCTAGAGATCTCCCGCAATCGAAGAGCGTGCCGACTGAGTGAGAGGCGCGCGGCACGGCGTCGTGTGGCACCCGCCTGCCCTGCTTGAAAAGCCACGCACAGCACTACAAAGAGCACCGCCAAGACGGACCCAAGCACCCAGCTGCTCAAGCTCTCGATGGCTCCGTTGAAACCCGCGATGACGATTGGCCACGCGGATGCATCGTCGCTGTCATCGGGGAAGGCCTCAGCAGCGAGGGCAGCGAGGCGGAGCTGCTCATCGGTCATATGAGGCGGCGCAGGCGGTGGAGGCGGCGCAGGCGGCGCAGGCGGCGGAGGCGGAGGCGGAGGCAGCGCAGGCAGCGAAGGCGGCGGAGGCGGCTCTCGACTGGGCAAGACATGCGGGGCACGCTCAGACGCCGAAGGCGAAGAAGGCCGCCGGGCCGTCGGCGAGCCTATGGGCAAGAGCGCGAGCGGCGGTGAGCGCGAACGCGAAGGAGGCCGTGCCGGTGGGAGAGGGGACACCGAGTCGGAAGGTGGCGGGGAGGGAGGGCAGATCTGGAAGAGGCTGAATTGGCCGACGGTCGGCGGGCACGGGTAGACATAAGGATAGCTAGGCAGCGGGTCATCGTCACCGGCCCACGTGGGGAGGTCGAGCTCGGAGCAGCTCAGGACAAGCTTACGCTTCGCGGTCAGATCGCACGCGCTGCCATCAAGCAGCTCGAAATGAATTTGCGCGGGCCAGAATGTGTCGCTCACGTCCCGATCGGCAGGCATGGGAACCCGAGGGAGGTTGAGGTGAGCCACCAGCTCCAGCCGGGGCACGGTTGACATCTCCCCTTGCCAAAGGACGTCCAGCCGGCTGAACTGCGCGGTGCGCACGAAGATGCCGCTGCCTACTGCATGGTAGAACCACATATTGCCCGCGGTCGTGCCCTCCTCGAAATTCGCCTGCCTAATCGGGCCGATGCGCATCACCTCGAGGCGCTCGGCGCTCTGATACGTGGTCCGTGTGGCGGGTTCGCTCGCGGTCGGGTCGCTCGCCATCTGGCTCGTTGTTGGTGTAGGCCAGGCGTGGTTCGTGCGCGGGTCGGCGTTTGGCCAGGGAGGCCGGTGCACAAAGAAGCCGGCACGTCGCACGAGGTGCTCTGGCCCCCACGCCCAGGCAGCCACGCCCCCCGTCCAAGGCACGCCATACGGAGCGGGGTTCATCATGTGCACATCGTCAATCCAATCGGCCAGAAAGAGGCGGGCTGGTCGCAGCGGCGCAGCCCAATAGAACCAAGTGAAGGTGTTGAGGTCAACGGGCCATCTCACGCTAGCGCCATACAGCCGACGGACGTACGCGTGCCAGTCAGGGAAGGTTTCACGATTGGCCTCGGTGAGGACGGGCAGCAAGGGGATCAGCGAAATACTCGAGAGGTTGTACGTGGCGTCGCGCAGCAGGCGTGCGCGGTAGTCGCTCACCGACTCTGACGGAGCCGTTGGAGTTGGCAGCGATGACGACGGTGGCGGCGGCGGCGGCGGCGGCGGCGGCGGCGGCGAGGGCGGCGGTGGTGAGGGGGACGATGGCCGATTCAACGATCGCGTGTAAGGGTAGTCATCAGCGCTCGCGCCAGGCCGCCCGTCGACAAGCTTGCGCACGAGTGTCCCAGTGCCCGGGCTGCAGTCTCTCTGCACGACTTCCACCCGCCCGAGCAGCGTGCACCTCACGGGCGGTGCACGCGTCATCCAGCCAACGTGAACGGGCTCGAGGAACACATGGTCGCACTGTGTGTCGGCGAGGCACTCGAGGAAGCACTCCTGTAGCGTGCTGCCTTGCGCGGGGCGGCTGTAGTCAGTGGTGCAGCCGCCCCGTTTCCCGAGGCGTGGGGCGAATGTGCCGAGGCGGAAGCCACCAAAAGCCTTTACCTCGCCCGCCCCCATGGCCACCGTCCACGTGGCAGACAGCGGTGGGCCTGTGGGGAGTTGGCCATCGTCGCCCGGTGGTGCGAGCAGATCGACCGGTACAGTGGAGCCGTTGAGCCAGGGCGCAGGCAGCCTGGAGAGGTCGACTGTGACGCGCTGCGCTGCGCCGGGGTTGAAGACGAGCAAGCAGGCATCGCCTCGGGGCCCGAGAGCATCGTGCTTGAGGTAGACGAGGGCACCGCCGTCCCTCTGCAGGGCCGTGCCGCGACCGTGCGTAGGGTCCGCGCCGTTGCTGGCGTGCGTGATGGTCAGCTTGGTGCGCAGCGCGAGTCGATTCAGGGCGCGGTGGCGCCCAAACGCCCAGAGCGGCGAGCTCTCCCCTTCAACGAAAGGATCATTCGTCACATTCCACCACGCCCCCGGCTGACCGTGTGACCAGAAGTCGCACCCGATCCAACCTGTGCAGCTGCTCTCAGGGTCATAGTCGTGCTGCGGCACGATGCCAGAGCCCGCAGCGAGGAGCACCCACATGCGATGCTGCCGCACGTCGCGCACCGTCGCCGACGTGTCCCGGTAATAGAGTGTAGGGCACCCCCCCGGCTGCTGCCCGTCGTATGCACTGTGGGTGTAGCAGAGCACAGTCGCCCCGTCTGCGCCCGACGAGCTCGCGATGTCCTCGAGAGCAGAGGCATCTCCCGTGCGCGCCGCGTGCTGCATGGCGGCGTGGAAGCCCGGCTGGCCCTGGCCGCCGATGTTCGCGTCTGCGGCGATCACCTCCTCCCACGAGTTCATCATCTCGGCACTCATCACGAGCTGCGGCTGCGCGCGCCGCACACGCCGGACGATGCGCTGCCAGGACGGCAACGAGCCTCGCCCGTCAGTCTGCATCATGCACGGGTAGTTGGCGTTCAGGTCCTCGCAGTAGCCGTCGATCCCAAGGTTGCCCGTCCACGAGTTCGCCATCGAGTCCACCAGATAATTCTCGTAGCCCTCGCTGCCAAACGACGCGAGCGCCGACCTGATCCCTGACATGGAGGCCTCCGAGGCCCAGCTGCCCTGGGCGCAGCCGACGGATGGCACGACCACGTTGCGCCCCATGCACGGGCGCACGCCGGCACAGCTCTCCGGGCCCCAGCTAAACCAACGGCCGACCTCCGAGTCCTTGTTGGCGGCTGCTTGCGCCCACACGGGGCCCTGCACTGACCAGTACGACGGGTTGACCCACCACATGAGGCGCATGGGCTTGATCTCGTCGAGCATCTGGCGCCACCGTGCAAGGCTGCCACTCACGACGGGGTAGGATCCATTGATGTGCCCGCAGAGCTGCAGGCCATTGTACCAAGGGCCCGGGCACGCCCGCGTGTCTTGGATCTCGACGAGCATGAGCGCGGACACACCCGCCTTCTTGGCGTCCGTCGCAAAGCGGTACAGCTCGTCGAAGGTGCTGAACCGGTGGTCGACAATGCGGGCGAGCGACTGATGCCACGCCCGCGGGTCGTCGACCCAGCTGAGGTCGCTTGTGTTGTCCACCACCGGCAGCGCCGGGTCGGGCGGCGCACCAGGCGTCATGGCGTTGCGCGCCCTGACCTCGTCGGCCGTGAGAGTCTTGCCCGGACCCTGGAGCTCGAGAAGCGCGAGCTTGAAGACGAGCGCATCGCCCGGGCCTATGTCGTCACCCGCGCCCGCATCGCCGTACGCAAGTTCAGACGGAATGTACAGCATCCACGTATCGCCGGCGACCATCAACTGCATGGCCTCCGTCCACCCTTGGATCACTTGATTGGGCGCAAACGACAACGGCTCGCCGCGCGCATACGAAGAGTCGAAGACCGTGCCCGCCGGGTGCTGCTGTGCGGTGCGGCCCTCGTAATGGCACGAGCACGGCGTGTCCGGCAAGGGATGCTCACCGCCTCTGCCCATCACGAGCACCTCGTACTGCAGCCCCGAAGGCAGCGTCACCACGCCATTCCTGGCCCTGTTCGCCTCGAGAAAGGTGCGGCCCGCAGCGTTGGTGGCCGCAGCGCAGGTAAACGCGGAAAAGAGCAAGACGGTGCGAGAGCGAACCATGAGGGGCGCGTCCGCCGTCGGGGCGCGGTGTGACTACCATCACGAGTGAGGGACCGTATTAGGCAACCTAATAATTAACCTAATCGACCTTTTCACGTGAGTTTTGAAACCAGGGGGCGAGGGAGCACACGTTTGTGCTGACCTTTTTGCAAACTTGCGATTCAACCTGACCCTTTCTCAAACTTGCGAAGTCTTGTGTTGTCGAAGGGGCTTGACGTTCGAGGTGCTTCGTCCCTGTGCGCCGTGGGCACCCGAGACGATGCTTGTGGATGGCAGCGCCTGCTGGCGTTCGGCCGGGGAGCGCAATCTCGCCTTGCAAAGCGATATTATGACCGAGGCTGAGCGATGTGCTGGTCGCTTCATGACGCTCATCGAGGCTCAGCGAGCATGTGCAGCACAGCGCAGCTGGTGCGGCGGAGTTGTGCAGGATAACGGCTTGCGCTGCAACGTGCATGGCCGAGGAGAAATCCACCCCTTTGAATTGCGCAGAGCGAAGGCGCTTCAAAACAGCCGCACGAGAGCAACCTGGCTACTCGTCCGTACTAGCAGCCCGGCGACTGGCCTGTCGGCGGACTCATGCAGAGAGATGGCCGGGCAAGAACAGGCGCGTGAAGTCAGCGACGCAAACCGCCATGCGGCTGAGCGTCGCTTCGCAGTGGGCGCCGCGTGGGCGCGACGGGAGCGTCACGCGGCCAACAAGACGCTCCGCTGCTCCGAGGCCCTCGGCGTCCGTGCGCTGTCCGGGGAGCTCGTATCTCCCGACTGGCGCACGGCGCACTCGCCGATGGAGGAGAAGGCTCTGCTAGCGCGCCGGTCGATCTGCCCCGAGGACTGGCTCGTGCTCTGGCATACGCGCTCGCGCGGCAGCACTCCGCCGCATCACGGTGGCTGCTGTGTCACCACGAACGTAACGGCTCTCGTCTACGACCCCTGCGAGGGGGGAGAGCGCCCCACTGTAGTCGCAGGAGTGATGGATCCGAAGCAACGACGAGCGACGGTCAAACGGGCCGCGGATGATCTCAAGGGGCAGCGAGTGCTGGTCATCGGGGACTCGGTCTCGGCGCAATGGGCCGCCGCGCTTGCGCTGGATCTGCACGGGCGCGGGCTATTCTCGGCCGACAATGCGCCGCTGAGGCAGTCTGTGGCCGGGACTCCGAGCCACTGGTGTGGCGCGCCCAACGGGGCGGATTGGGTGCTGCAGGGCGCGAGCCTGCACTTCACTCTGGCGTCCTTCAGCGTGCGCCGCCTCAAGAACATCTCTGTCAGCTCGCCCACTTGCCCGTGGGAAGGAGATGATCTCTTCGCCGGCATGGGCCCGCGCCATCGCAGCACTGTCGAGCGAGTGCTCCGCGAGTTTCAACCTTCGGTGATCGTCGCCAACATGGGCATCCATTACGATTCTCGAGAGATGAACCTTGTCGAGACGGACGGCGAGTACGCACGAAGCTTACACGTCCTCTTCTCGCTGCTCACAAGCTACCAGGCCTCAGCGCCGGTGCGGCCCAATCTCAAACCCAATCTCAAAACCAAGGTGGACGCGTCGCGCCCGCCTCTCGTGCTCTTCCGAGAGACTTTCCCACAGCATTTTTGGACCGAACGCTACGACGGCAGCTACTTCGAGCAGGAGCGCGCCTCAAATGCCCGGTTTCTAGCGACGCTGGACGTGCCGCCCGGGGCATGCAGCGCGTCGCTCTGGAGCGAGCGAGACCCGGAGCACCAGGCGCGGCTGGCGGCGGTGCATGACGGCCCGTACGCGATCAATCGGATCGCGCGCGCCGTGCTCAGCGAGTACCCCTCGATTCGGCCGCTTGCGCAGTTCAATCGCATGGCGCAGCAGCCCCACATGCACGTGAGCCCTAACGAGGGGCGCGACTGCACCCACTTCTGCTACCATCCGCTGCTCTGGGACGCGCCGCTCGCGCCGTTCTATTCGGCAGTCGTCGACTGGGCGTCTCGAGTCTTGAGCAGTCGACCTGTTGACCCCTCGATCGTCGGGGGAGCTGTCTGATGAAACCTTCGAGGGTGGTATACAACCATTTAGTATTCTCGATATGGATAGCAAACTTGTCACATATGGAATCCCGCTCAAAACCCGCGGCGCGAGGCCCAAAGACACACAAATGGCCTTCGCTAGACTTCTCTCGCTCTTCGTGGTGCTGTTCGAAGTCGCTGGCGTGCTGCACAGCGGCCCTCCAGGACCTCTCTTCACCATGCCCCGCACCTATCCGGTGCCATCTCCTTTTTCCACTATGAGTCGAGCTCGCACCTGTCCGCCGCTGCTCTCAGAGTCGCGTGCTTCCGTTCCGCTTGCCCTCGGGTTCGTGGCCGATCGCGCGCCTGGTGTCGGCGCAGCATGGCTGATCGCCGAGGTTGCAGCACGACTCGCCGACCGCACCGCCCTCTCGCCACTGCTGTGGGCGTCGCTTTTGGGCATTGGCGCGGGTTGCCTGCTCGATGCGGGCTCAAAGGCGGCTCTCAAGAAGGGAGTTTCGTTTGCAAAGGCGCGGCTTCTTCGGGCTGGCATCATCCTCTATGGTGTTAAGCTCACGTTGCAGCAGGTTGCGAGCGTCGGCCTCGCCGGGCTCTTCGCCGACCTCTTCTCGGTCGTCAGCACGATGCTCCTGGGCGTGCTGGTTGGCACACGTGCCCTCGGCCTTGAGGCACCGCTCGCGGCTCTGATCGCGTCGGGCGCGGCCATCTGCGGCTGCTCGGCGGTGGTGGCTGCGCAGCCAGTTGTCGAGGGAGAGGCGCACGAGACGGCTGCGGCCGTCGGTACAGTTGTCGCATGCGGCACCCTCGCCATGTTCTTGTACCCCACGCTGTTCCGTACGGTGCCCTTTCTCGCAGCGAACCCCAAACTCATGGCCATCTACACTGGCTCGACAGTGCACGAGCTTGCGGGTGTAGTCGCTGCAAGCGCCGCAATGGGGTCGGAAGTGTCGGCGACCGCAATCGTCACCAAGCTCGTGCGTGTCTGCCTGCTCGCACCGACGCTCCTCATCATGTCGACAATGCCGTCGCTGCGCCGCCGCAAAGACCCCGCCGCCAACGCGCAGGTCACACCCTTCCGCGTGAAGACGCCGCTGCCGTGGTTCGCCCTTGGCTTCGTCGGTGTCGCCGCGCTCAACTCGGTGGTTACATTCGACCGCGCTCTCGTCAAGGCCGCAGCCAAAGTGTCCGCAGCTTGCTTGGCCATGGCCATGGCGGCGCTCGGCTTCGACGCCGACCTGGGCAAGATCCGTCAACTCGGCGTGAAGCCCCTTCTGCTGGCGACGCTGCTATGGGCGTGGCTGCTCTTCGTGGGCGGCGGCGTCTCGCGCCTGCTCGTGCTCGCCTTCCCCTGACCTGACCTGACATGGGCAGCTGGTAGGAAGCGCGTCTGGCAGCGTGTAATTTGAGTTCTGAGAACCCGTGGGGCCTGTGGAAGCTAGGCGACCACGATCTTGTATTACCGTCTGAACTCTGCGAATCGGCGTCTCAAACACACGTCTCACGTGACACGTGCGTTGAACGTTAGAACGACGAGCGCGCGCAACGCGCAAACGCCACCGAACCCGTGAAGAGCCCTCGTTAGAAAGGAACCAAAGTGCGAAGGTCTCTAACTAAAGCGACAGACCATGCTATGTGCCATCCTCGGTCTCGGAGAGTTTTATTTATGAATTCGTAAATCGGCCTATTCACAGCACGCGCGCGCTCGCACGCGGCGTCGCGGGCGTCCAAAAGCATGGCAAGCAAAAAGCAACAGGCCTTCTCCCGCTTCGTGCTCGAGTGCTTCGAGCTCTGTCCGATCGAGCAGCGCTTTGCAGTGCTGCGCTACACCAACGCTGCTTGGGTCGGTCGGTTCCGCAGCATGCTCGCACGATGGGCGCAGCAAGGTCCTGGGTTTTTCTACACACTCGATGCTGAGGTCCACCACATGCAGAGGCGACGTAGCGGCCGAGCGGCCGAGGCTCAGGAGAGCCTCGATGGCGACTTCTTTTACATGACGCATATGCTGCACCCATCGCTCGGCAGCATGGCGAGCGTCGACCTCTATCCCGACAGCGCCTCGGAGCAGGCTCGGCGTGAGGCAGAGGCTCTCCTTCTATCAGCTGTGCGCCTGTGCGATGCCGCTGAGCCGCTCGACACGATTTGCCTGGACCGCTCATTGCTGGCCTGCCCAGTTCAGCTGTGGCGCGCGCTCACGCTTCTCAGCGCCGGCCGCTTTGCCACCGCGCCACACGACGCGCCCGCGACCGCTGCGTCGCCGGACGCAAAGACCAAGTGGCTGCAGGGCCGCTCGTTTTGGAGCGCTGGCGCCTACCTCGCATCACGCATCGAACTGCTGATCCTCACCGACTTGCAGGCCAAGCTCACGCGCACGACCGTGCCTGCGCCGCCGCCGCCGCCGCGCCGCGTCCCTGCCGGCTGGTGGTGCGATCTCCCCGCGCGAGATCGCATGCGGCTGCTCATCACATGGGTCACCGAGATTCACACCGAGATTCACACCGAGATTCACACCGAGATTCACACCGAGCTCACGCAGCGCCGCCGCGATCTCACGCGGGGAAATCGCACCACCGCCGAGCTCACGGGGCGGCTCGCCGAGATCGCCGCGTCGGACGCGCTGTCGACGGTGCCTGAGGTGACCATGCTCGCACGGCTGCTCGAGGCGCTCGTGGGCGCTCCTCATTTGGACTGGTCGCGTCCTAATTTGGACTGGTCGCAGGGCCTCGGTGCACGCTGGCATGGACCTCTTGATAGCCATGGGCATGTCCATAGGCAGCTTGGGCAATGCGGAGGGAGCGCGCTCGCTGGTTGGTTCGCCTCTTCGATCTACCGCGAGGGCGTGTGTGGCGATGCGGCAGGGGCGCTGCGGCTGGTGCGCGCGGGCTTGTGCGGTGCCCAGGACGGCGCACGCCCTTCCGTCTCGCGCGCGGTAGGTGAGACGGCTCGCGGGCCAGCCCAGGACGGCGCCCATCCAGCCCAGGACGGCGCCCACCCCGCCCAGGACGGCGCCCACCCAGCCCAGGACGGCGCCCTGCCCGCCCAGGACGGCGCCCTCGCGGCGGCGGAGGCGTTCCTGTCGAATGTGTATGAGCGCCCTCTCGCCCGTCTTGGCACGTGCTTCGACTCGATCTGCCGCAATCTGGGCGCGCGCCTTGACGAAGCACATGCCGTCAGTTTGGGTGCGGAGCTGGTGGCTGAGGAGCTCAGGACAGCGCTCACGCCGCCGAGGACGATGGCGAAGACACGGAGGAGGACGCGGCGGCGGAGGAGGAGGGCGGAGGAGGCGGTGGAGGCGGTGGAGGTGCCACTAGCGACGGCGGCGCTGGCGACGGAGGCGGCAACGGCGGCGCTGGCGGCGGCCGAGGCGGCGGACGAGGAGGCGGAGCTTGTGGGCATGGCTCTGGAGGCGGAAGAGACGGCGGCCCTGCAGAGCTTGCTCTCTCGCGCCGCCATCAAGGGGCGCGTGCTCAAGTCGGCGCTCGCGTCGCCGTCAGCCACGGCTGGCACGCTCCCAGCCGGTGCCACGTCACCGTCCGCTTCAGCAGCGCCCAGCACGGCGCCCAGCACGCGCGCCGCACGCGCGCCGAGCCGGGCGCCCAAGACGGCGCTCGTCGCGGCCGCCGCCTCGAGTCGCACGATCGACGTGGCGCCCACCACGGCGCCCATTGCGGCGCCCGACGCGGCGCCCGACTCGGCGCCCGTCTCTACCTCACGAGGCCGTAATGAGGCCGCAGACGCGCCCGTGACGACGCCCCCCTCGAGTCACGTCAATTCGTGGGCGCCCGTGACGACGCCCCCCTCGAGTCACGTCAATTCGTGGGCGCCCGTGACGACGCCCCCCTCGAGTCACGTCTATTCGAGTCACGTCAATTCGAGTCACGTCAATTCGAGTCACGTCAACTCGAGTCACGTCAATTCGAGTCACGTCAATTCGTGGGCGAATGGCCCGCCGCACAAGGCAGCCCTCGCGCACATCCTCGCGAACTCCTCGCCGGCGCCGACGCCCAGGACGGCGCCCTCCCCGCCCAGGACGGCGCCCTCGCCGCTCAGGACGGCGCCCTCCCCGCCCAGGACGGCGCCCTCGCCGGTGCCGACGCCCACCGCGGGGCCGCCCCCGTTGATTCCCGACGACGAGGCGGCTGATGCGCTGGGCGTCGTCGCGGGCACCGTGCTGCCGGCGCCGCTGGGCGTCGTCGCGGGCACCGTGCTTCCGGCGGCGCTGGGCCCACGATCGTCTCCGCTGCTGAGTGGCTTTGCGCCCGTGACGGCGCCCCCGCTGGCCCCGATGGCAGAGGGCGTCAACGGCTTCCAACCGCCGACGAGTCACTTCCCCACAGCCCCCCCACCACTGGCCCCGATGGCAGAGGGCGTCAACGGCTTCCAACCTTCCCTGCTTCCCCACAGCCAGCCCACGCCCCCGCCTTACGATGGCGCGTCTCCCGGGACCTCCTTGGTGGCGCCATCGGCGCCCGGGATGGCGCCCACGATGGCGCCCACGATGGCGCACCTCGACCCTATGCAACAGCTCGTGATGCGCTTCAGCTCTTTCCAGCACCGGTGGGCCGACGCGTCCGCCTTTGAGCGTCGGTGGGGTGAGCACGGCGAGGAAGGTGGCCTCGGAAGCTTCCAGGAAGGTGGCCTCGGAAGCTTCCAGGAAGGTGGCCTCGGAAGCTTCCAGGAAGGTGGCCTCGGAAGCTTCCAGGAAGGTGGCCTCGGAAGCTTCCAGGAAGGTGGCCTCGGAAGCTTCCTAGAAGGCTCCCACGCGCCGGCCCGCTATGGTGCCGCCTTTGGGTCGCCCTTCCTCGTGCAACACGTCGACGCGGCGGCAATGCAACGAGCTCTGGAAGGGCTATGGGATGGCGCCCGAGATGGCGCCCGAGATCGAGCTCTCGAAGGCCTATGGGGCAGCCCCCGCAGCCTCCCCGATCGAACCGATCGAACTCATGAAACCGTTCGAACTAACGAAACCGATCGAACTAACGAAACCGATCGAACTAACGAAACCGATCGAACTAACGAAACCGATCGAACCGCCGACGACAGGAATGCGAGCACTCGCAGCTTCAGCATCAGCGCCCGGTGCGGCGCGAGCAGCCGGGAGGCTTGGCATGCAAGTGCGCACCACGGCGGCCTGTCTCCCCCCCACAGCGGCGCGAGCAGCCGGGCGGCGCCCAGCCCCGACGCCAGCAGCCGTGACCCTGACTCCTTATCGGATGCGTCGCCCGAGCTGCTCCTGTCCGCCCTCGACGCTCACCTCGACGCTCATCTGCGCGATGAGCTGTTCAAGGAGCCTCGCCGGCCACCGCCGCCGAGCGTGCTCCCGAGCGCGCCGCCGAGCTCGCCACCTCGCTCGCCGAGCTCGCCACCTCGCTCGCCACCTCGCTCGCCCGCCGTGTGCACGCCACCTCGTTCGCCACGCTCGCCGGCGCGCGTGCCGTCGAGAGAGAATGAAGTGGCGCCGGCTGAGGTGTCCACGCCGGCCGAGCTGCACCCGATCACGGCCGAGTTGCCCATGCTGGTGCCTACGTCGGCTGTGGGCAGCGGGATGCATGCATGCACGTCGGTTATGGGCAGCGGGAGCAGCTCGACTTCACACGATGGTTTTCACACGAGGAGCAGCGGCGCCCCCTCGCCACGCGGCGCGCACGGGCTCGACTCCTCGTGTGAAGACCATCTGAGGTGTGAAGAGCAACTGAGGTGTGAAGCTCCTCATCTAAGCGAGGCGACCGTCGAGGTGCCTGCTGACGCGAGCCCAGATGGGGGGGATGCATGCATGCATGCAGTGCCTGTTGGCGCGAGCCCAGATGGGGGGGATGCATGCATGCATGCAGTGCCTGCTGGCGCGAGCCCAGATGGGGGGGATGCATGCATGCATGCAGGCCGCTCCACCCCACAGATGAGCGCGAGCCCAGATGGGGATGCATGCATGCATGCAGGCCCCCCACAGAGCCTCAAGGAGGCGATCGATCTACCGGTGCGCCCTCGGGAGGCTGCGGCCGTTTCAGCGGCAGGCGAAGAGGTTGATCTCGAGCCCCCCTTTGCGCCAAGTGCGCCGCCGCGCTCGGGGCAGCGCTCGGGGCAGCCGCCGCCACCGGAGGAACCGGCGTGCATGCATGCATCCCCATTCACACCGGAGGAGCCGGCGACGCCGCGCAGCCTGTCGCGCAGCCTGTCGTTCAGTGCGCGGCACGGAGGCAAAGGAGAGTCGATGTCGCGCCCAAGGATCGTCGAAGCGCCGGCAAGCAGCGACCAGCTCCGCCCAGCCCAGCCGTTACGGGCTGAGAAGCCGTTACGCGACACGTCATCGGCCCTCCCCGTGAAGCCGTTACGCGACACGTCATCGGCCCTCCCCGTGTCCACTCCGATGGAGGGCTCGCGTTCCCCACAGGCTCCGATGCCGAGACTTGCCTCGCTCACGTCCTCGCAAACGTCGCCGCCGCAGCCCACCTCCGCGCCCTCGACTCCGCGCGTCGTGCCCTCCGCCTCATCCAAACTCGCCCTGCCGTCGCCCCTCATCGTACCGATTGCCGCGCTCAACATGGCGCTCCCGCCCGCACCGCCGCGCTCGCCCTCACCGTTCGTCGTTCCACCTGCCGTGCTCACGATGGCAGCCTCGTCGCTTCATCAGCAGGTGTTCACAGCAGGTGTTCACAGCGCGGCCTCGTCGCTTCATCAGCAGGCGTTCACAGTAGGTGTTCACAGCGCGGCCTCACCGGTGCTCAGCGCGGCCGCACCGGTCGGCGCCTCGGATAAAACCCCCGCCGCTCCTCCACAGCAGGTGTTCACAGCAGGTGGCTCGGCGGCGGCCTCGGCCCCGGCCGGCACAGCTCCAGGCGCTGAGGAGGCCGCAGCCAGCGCACGCGGTGGCGGCCGGCGTGAGCGAGGAGCCGAGATGGAGGTGGTCCTTGCCGAGAACGAGGCGCTCAAACAAGCCATCCGGCGCTTCGAAGAGGAGGTGCTTTCCCATGATGACCTCTGATGACTCCCTTGATTGCCTCCCTCATCAACAGCCCATCCAGCGATTCGAGGAGGAGGTGCTTTCCCATGATGACCTCTGATGACTCCCTTGATTGCCTCCCTCATCAACAGCCCATCCAGCGATTCGAGGAGGAGGTGCTTTCCCTCTCGAGCTGCTTCATGACCTCCGATGGCCTCTTGAGTGCCTTTGACGACCTCCTGATTGCCTCCTTCTTCAGGTGCTTTCCCTCTCGAGCTCTCTCGGGCCCGCCCTTGCCGCTGCCGCCCACCACGGCGCCCTGCCGACAGGGCTGAGCTTCCTCATGGAGGGGGGCACACGCGAGGGTAGCCTGATGCGCCAGCCCGAGCGCTTGCCCTCTTGGGCCACTTCGGGCGCGATGGGCGCCGTCTCCGCTCAATACGACGCCGCATCGCAGCTGGCCGCCGCTGCGGCGCGCCTCTCGACGTGCGCCGCACACTTGTCGGGGCTCGCGGCCAAGGCGGCGATGGTCCCAATACATTCCACCTACGCACAGCTCTCTGATGAGATTCGTCGGTACGAGGCATGGTGCATGCCCACCTGGCCAAGCATGCAAGTGCTCAGCACGGCGCCTCGCCCTTCCCCACAGGTACGAGGCACGGTGCAATGCCCACCTGGCCAAGCATGCACCGGTGCACTCGGCCGCCATCAGCAAGGTATGACCTCTGATGATCACTGATGACCTCTGATGACCTCTTATGGCCGCCATCAGCAAGGCACGGCCGCTGATGACCTCAGATGACCTCAGATGACCGCCATCAGCAAGGCACGACGCCCCCCGTGCTCACCACGACGCTCCGCGCTCACTCTCCCGTGGCATGCATGTGCTCACCACGGCGCTCCGCGTCTCCCACAGGTGCGCTCCGTGGTGACTCTCCTGTGGCCACGGGCGCAAGTGAAGCCCTTCGGCTCCTTTGCCACGGGCCTGATGCGGCCGGGTTCGGACATCGATCTGGTCGTCACGCTGCCGCCGGTGCGCACGACCACCTCGATGCCGGAGGCGCCAGGTACGCTCGGATGACCTCTGATGACCTCTGATGGCCTCTGATGGCCTCTGATGACCTCTGATGACCTTTGACGACCTCGGATGACCTCGGATGACCTCGGATGACCTCGGATGACCTCGGATGACCTCTGATGATCTCTGATAACCTCTGATGACCACCGTGATACCGGAGGCGCCAGGTGCGCTCGCTCCATTCACAACGCTCTGCCCGAGGAGACCTCGCATGCAAGTGCTCACCACGGCGCCATCGCTTGTCCACAGGTACGCTCGAGGGTCGCAACGCTCTGCCCGAGGAGACCTGGCAGGCATCGCTCGCTCGTTGCCTGGTCAACCAGTCCTGGATCGTGCCCGAGTCGGTGCGCACGATCGGCGCGGGCGCGAGTGCTCCAGCATGCAAGTGCTCACCACGGCGCCTCGCCCTGCCCCACAGGTGCGCACGATCGACGCGGTCGTACCCATCGTCACCTTTGCCACGCGCTTTGTGGTCGCGGGCGCTTCACCGAAGCAGGTGCGTCACGCGGAGCTCTGATGACGTCTGATGACGTCTGATGACGTCTGATGACGTCTGATGACGTCTGATTACGTCTGATGACCCATGATTGCCTCCCTCATCAGGTGCGTCCATGATGACTGCTGCTGATGACCACTGATACCCCATGATTGCCTCCCTCATCAGCAAATCCCATTGCGGCTCGACGTGTCCTTTGAGGGCGAAGCTCACAATGGACTCGCCGCCAACGTCTTCGTCTCACGCACTCTCGCCGAGCACCCCGAGGTCAAACCTCTCACACTCGTACTCAAGCAGGTGCATGCTGATGATGACCTCTGATTGCCTCCCACATCACCCCGAGGTCAAACCTTTCACACTCGTACTCAAGCAGGTGCATGCTGATGATGACCTCTGATTGCCTCCCTCATCACCCCGAGGTCAAACCTCTCACACTCGTACTCAAGCAGGTGCGGGCTGATGATCATCATCATCAGTTCGTTGCGGAGCATTCGCTCGATCAATAAAGCCGCCTATGATGACCTATGATGACCTATGATGACCTCGGAAGGCCTCTGATGACCTCTAATGACCTCTGATTGCCTCCCTCATATCAGTTCTTAGCGGAGCGTTCGCTCGACAAGCCGTACCTGGGCGGCCTCTCCTCATACGGGCTGCTGCTCCTTATCGTACGCCTCCTGCTGCTGATGACCACTGATGACCACTGATGACCACTGATGACCACTGATGACCACTGATGACTATTGCTGCTCCTCATCGTACGCTTCCTCCACTGGGCGACCTCGAGCGCGCCCACGGCGGCGCCCTCCTGCAGTGGGAGGCGCTCGACCTCGCATGCGAGTGCTCACCACGGCGCCCTCTCTTGTCCACACAGGTTCGCTTCCTGCAGTGGGAGGCGCTCGACCTCGAGCGCGCCCACGGCGGCGCCTTCACAGCGTCCAACCGGATGGGAGCGCGCGTCGTCGTGGGCGCGGGCGCGGGCGCGGGCGTGAGCGGCCCAAGCCCAAGCCCAAGCGCAGTCAAGAGCAGGCATGATGACATCGAGCGTTGCCTGGGAGCGCGCCTGGTGCGCCTCCTCGACTTTTATGGACGCGCCTTTGATCCGCGTAACATGGGCGTCTCTGTGTGCCGCAATCGCGGCGAGGGCGAGTTTCTGATGCGCGACCACTCGTCGAGAGTGCGTGTGGACCTGTCGCAGCCTTCAGTGGCACTCTCGCAGGTGCACCTCGCGGAGCTCTGATGACATCTGATGATCACTGATGACTCATGATGGCCTCCTTCATCAGGTGCACCTCGCGGAGCTCTGATGACCTCTGATGATCACTGATGACTCATGATGGCCTCCTTCATCAGGTGCACCTCGCGGAGTTCTGATGACCTCTGATGATCACTGATGACTTATATGATGACCTCCTTCATCAGGTACATCTCGCGGAGCACCTCGCGGAAGCGGAGCTGCCGCAACGTGGTTGGGCTGCTGCGTCGCTGCCGGCGCCGGATGAGCAGGAGCTCGAGCGGCAGGGCAGCCCGCCTGCACAGCAGCAGGAGCAGCTGCAATGGCAGCAGCAGCAGCAGCGGCAGCAGCAGCGGCAGCAGCCACGTGCCACCGCCGGCATGGCCGCCTTTCCACACAGCTGCCGGCCGCGTCCCGCCTCTGAGGCAGGTGACTGGTGCCCACTGATGGCCCTCTGATTGCCATATGAGTGCCATATAATCGCCCTTTGATTGCCCTTTGATTGCCCTCTGATGGCCCTCTGATTGCCCTCTGATTGCCCTCTGACTGCCGAGGCAGGTGACTGGTGCCCACCTCTCGACCCAAGCTCGCCCAGCCTTGGGCTCGAGCAACGTCCGTTGCCCTCGGCCCTCGGCGCCCGAGACGGCGCCCAAGCCGCGACGAGCTCCTTCACGGCAGGCGTAGGCGCGCGCGGGCAGGGCTTCGACTGGCCGCTGCACCGGCCGCGCCGTACCACGTCAACTGTGGCGGCCCATCGGTGGCGGCAGGAGCATGGCGGAGGCGCGACTCCACCCGAGTGGCCCGCGGAGAGCCAGCCACCCGCAACTCGCTTCTGGTTCGACCCGCTGTACATCGAGGACCCCCTGCGCACGAGCAACAACGTCGGGCGCAACTGCTTCCGCATCTCGGCGATCCAGATCGAATTCCAAAAGGCGCACCAGCTGTGCACCATCCACCCAGGCGCCACGGTGACCCATGGGGACTTCCCCATCCTCGGCCGTCTGTGCAAGCTCTTGCCCTGACGGAGTGATATCCTCGTGGCGCAAAGGCTCGGCGATAGCGCCGTACAGTGCCGTGGTAGCACGGTCAATGATACGATATCCGATCGTGTGTCGGCGATAACTTTTTCACGGCGTCGCCGACAACGATTGTGTAGCGTGTTTTTTGTAGAGTCCGGTATCCATCAGCAAAATAGCACTACTGTCTAGCCTCTAGGAATTGTGCACATGAACCAACACGTCCGGAGTCACCACGGTACACTCGCGGCCGCACAGGCTCATCACCGCTCACATCGATGGCTCATCGGCCATCGCACGGTCACCGCAGAGCTTAACCTTCAACCAGTAACGGACATCTTTCATCCTGTGAGCTGCATATCCAAATTGCGATCTGCGTCCCGAATACCTCGTTGATGGTTCTGATGATGAATGTGACCGTATGCTCCTAGCAGCGGTCAGGGGACTGCATGGCCGCCTGAAGCAATCGAATGAGTGCGTCTGAAATTGGCAAACTCAGGCAGGATCTCATCGCCCAAGTTCTTCTTCTCAAGCAGGCGCAGAAACAGTGCCCCATCGGAGCACTTCACCTTTGAGAGCTCCTCGTCAGTTGGCAACGCCTTGACCAACTCAGCCTGCAAATCGCCTCCATGAATCCAGGTGTTTCTCTTTGGTTTCGCCCTTCGGCGTGTACGCGCGTCGATCACGGCCATGCGGCTCATTACGAAGCACAGCCGAATGTCCCGCTCGGAAACGTCGACTTAACGTCGACTCCGAGGAAGCCTTTGATGAACTCGCATTGATGAATTTGCATCACTTTCTGAGACTGAGCAAGCTCATGTTCGCAATCGCTTGCGTGCTTGCATATCCTCCCGAGGCCACAGCGAGCCCTCGTACTTGCACAGCACGTCATTCACGGCCGGCGCGACTGTACCGCAGCTTTAGGTGCCGCTTTGTTGGGTGTCGCCTTGCCCCCTAACCACATGCTGACTGGCTGCAGGAAGGAACGGCCACTTCATATATCGATCGGGCGTCTGGATCAGCTTGAGAGAGTCGACGATGCCATCGAAGCCCACACGCAGCACGTCGTCCGTCGGCCAGCGCTCCAGCCCAGCCATGAAGAACTCGGACGCTGGAAGCAGCTGTGTGTCGAAGTTGCGCCCCGTCACGAAGCGATGTGCCATCGGCGAGCTCGCATTTCTTTCGGCAGGTACCGGTAGCTGGAGCAGCGCGGCGGTGCGCTCGAGCAAGGCCTTGCGGTGGGTTGGACTCACGCGCACACGCTCCTGCTGCTCATCGTCCTCTTGCCGCTCGCCAGTTGTCATGGTGTGTGCAGAGGGTGGCCACGATGATGACGACGATGATGACGATGACGATGCCGTTGGCATGGCACGCGGTGAAACCTTGGAAGCCGACGCCTTCGGAGGCGGCAGTGGAGGCAGCAGCGTGACTGGCTCGTCCAGCCATTCGGATGTCCACTCTGGCGACATCGGCCGTTGAATATCCGCCCTTCGTGTGCGAGCTGTTCGCAATGGTCGAGGAGAGGCTGATGACGGCGGCGACACTAGCGCCGGCGGTACCGCTGCCGCCGGTCGAGGCGACCTGTAGCGCAGGGCTGTTGCAACAGCATCGAGTTCTGTTGCACTCATAGCGGCACTCAGTTGTTCGTCCAAGAGCGAGCTGAAATCCACGCGAGGTGACGGAGAGGCTTGTGCGAGCACTAAATTGCCATCGCCCTCGAATGTGGTGTGTGTGCTGCTGTTACTGGTATTCTTGGCAAGCTTCTTGGGTGGCGAATCAGGCCCTCGTGGCGACCTAATCTTCATGGGTGGTAATGCAGGCTCTCGTGGCGCACTAGAGAACGATGTCTTGCGATGAAATGATTGAGCACCGCCGGTGCCGATGCTCATGTTTTTCTCGTGCTGGTCTCACTAGTGTCGCATGGACCAAGAAGTTCGGTTCCTATAGTGCAAAGAGAGATATCGCGCGCCTCGCGCCACGCCGCTTTGCGACGAACCTTTTTTGGATCAAGTTGAAGTTCAACCCCCTTTTCTCACACGCAGTGAGATCTGAGCGCGCTTGGCCTGATGTCACGAGAAGTCGTTGGCGCTGCTAACCTATTGCTCTTCCTGCACAATGAGCCGACGACCTGCCTAAATAAGGGTGGTCATCCGCACGAAAAACCACGTCTCTACATGCGGTCCACAGGCTCGTCTCCCGAGCAGCCCATTCAGCCATTATGCACGCGCCATATATGCATTTGCCATGCATGAAGAATCACGCGCGCCGCTTCGCGAATGGCCTGAACATCCTTATCGATAGCAAGCTCCTCGTCAGCGAGACTGGAGGGGACTGCTGGCTGGGCGGCGTCTTCCTCTGCAGGCTCCTGGAGGCCAACCGCGGCTGGGTAGAAGGCAAGCGGGTCGTGGAACTGGGCGCAGGCACCGGCTTCCTATCCATGGCCGCGCACTTGCTAGGCTCGGCTGAGTGCGTCTGCACGGACCGCGGCAACATGCTGGAGCTCATGCGCAAGAACTTCAAGGAGAACCGCAAATTGCTCCAGGGTCAGCCCGGGACTATCATCCGATGTGAGTGCGATTGGGACGCCGTCAGGGAGCGTGGAATACTGCCCCGTGAGCTCGCACCACAGATGGAGAGACCAGGATTTGATCTGGTCCTTGCATCCGATGTTATCTACGAGGACGTCGAGCGCGCGGATGCGTTGGTGGCAGTCTTATGCGCGCTCTGCACGCCGCGCACGATTGTGCTGCTTTGCCAGTCCTGTCGGAATGCGAGGCTCGAGGCTCATCTGTTTGAGGCTACGAAACGCGCGGGCTTCAGAGTGACCGAAATCTCGCAGAATGCGAACTGCTCGCCCGACCGTGAGGCCATAGCAGCATGCGACATTGGCATCTGGAGGCTCGAGCCACCGCAACAGCCGGCGACGTTGCAGTCGTCGAGTGACGTCATGTAAGACGAGCTCGTCAGTGAGCGAGCTTCAGTCGAGTTAGTGCGCCTCATACGTACACTTTTGTGCCGGCTCTGAAACGGTCCGAGCCGTTTTCGTCCAACTTACGGACTGCGGTTTGGGGGAATCAGCAAGGAGTTCACCCCGTCCGTCCGGCTCTCTGCCCGTGCTCGCCCCAGTGCACAAAGTTAAGCTTTCGAGCTATACCAGTGAGACAAAAGACATAGTATCTTCCCCCTGTATCTTCCACGGTTCCACGCTCATGCACGGAGCTGGCGGCTCCCACCGCGCCCCCGATGTCTGTATCTGTGCGTCCCGTGTGTCCCGTGTGTGTCCCGGCTCTGGGGGGAGCAGGGACACGTCTTTTTACCGAAAGTAGATGTGTTCTGAGCCCCGAGCTCCAAGAGTGTATGGATCGAAACGAAGGGGGCGCTGCCACGAGCACACGCGGGCGGGATGAGACCACAACCGCGCAACGGTAAAGCTCACACCGCCGGG
>Ga0180442_100750_pt1 | contig 21029 bp, 11 predicted proteins | sample ChrtobMetP5_16mM_FD_119746 | JGI IMG/M metagenome (GOLD analysis project Ga0180442, IMG submission 119746) | Chrysochromulina tobin associated microbial communities from unialgal haptophyte culture, Seattle, Washington, USA - P5_16mM MetaG | ecosystem: Host-associated > Algae > Haptophytes >... | reverse complement strand
GCTCCGCTTCCAGCGCGTCCGCTCGTCTCTGGCAGCTCAGGTCCTTGGCAGCGATACGGGTCATGATGCGCGCCTCGGTGATGCGCGCCTCCAAGTTTTGGCGGGCCTGCTCTTCCGTCTCGCCGCCCTCTTCGTTGCTGCCGCGCCATGCATCGCGCCCTGGCATGGTGTACGAGGGGGCGGCGGAGAGGTCGGGGCGGCTAAAGACTCCCGGCCCCGGCACCTTTGGATTGGTCTCGGCATACCGGCCAGCAATTGAGTACGATGGGCTACAAGACGGATGGCACCTGTCTTGCCGCGCCATGCACCGCGTCTCATCTTGCTTGGACTCCTCGACGATGAGCTCTTTGGCAGGTGCCGTCGACGCCGTGTCGGCTGGCCCCTCATCGGCATCGCCCAGCGCCATCACCGGTAGAAGTGAGGTGTGAATGTGAAAATTCCCACTGTAGCGCATGTTTGATAAATTCAAATGTCAGCAGTACCGGTACAGTCACTCAAATACCGAACATCCGCCATGAGTGGATGAGAAAGTGAATCCAAAATTAGTGAATCACGCGCGTCGTTGAAGCTCCTCGTGTGCGGCCATCAAGTTCTTGTACTTTTGAGACTTGGGCTTCAGCTGCACAGGCGCGATGGCCGCGTCCAGCCGGTCCCTATCGATCGCGCTCAGCGTCCCCAGGTTGGGAGCGACTCGGACAATCGCCTCGAGCAGACCTGGGACGAGCAAGAGGCCGGCGTCCTCGAGCCACTTGGCGACCTCTTGCGCACTGCTCGGGTGGAGCTCCTCTTCTTGAGCCACCTTGGCGGCCCTTTCGGCATCCTTGGCAGCGCGTGCCGCACAGATGGGCGCGTGCCTGCCGAGCACCGACGGTGCGAAGTGGCGAGAGCAGGTGGGACATGTGACGCGCTCGAGGTCCTCGGCCATCTCTCGGTTCCCTGTGAGCTTGTGAGCCTTCAACGAGCCCTGCTTGCCATCGGGACCAGCACCCATCGGAGCCTCTGCCTGCGGCTCCTCGCGTGAGGAAGGCTCTGTGGCGCCCGTCTCCTTGCTGCCGTCGGCTGCGAGAGTACGGGCATAGTCCGACTCGTACAGCAATGCGTTGCGCGATGCCAAGGCGCACAGCTGGTGCTGGAAGCTCTCGTTCTTTACAATCGTCGGCCGAGCCCGGACGCAGTCGCGGAAGAGGTCGAAGAGGCAGCGGCGATCGCGAATCAGCAGATGAGCGATCGCCAGAGTCGCCGAGCGGTTCACGCCGTTTGTGCAGTGCACAAGAACGCCTCGCCCGTCGGCGTGGCTACCCTCGATGAATTCGCGTGCTTTCGCCAGACACTCCCTCAAAAGCTGAAACTCGCGGTCGTCGCGTGCATCCAACTCAAGGTACGCGATGCTCTGTCGCTGGTACTCCTCAGTTGGATCATTGCACGCCGAGGGCGCGCAGTTGAGCACGGCTCCAATCTCCAAGCGTTTTAGCAGCTTTACGTCGGAAGCATGATCACTGCTTCCAACAAATAGCGGTGGCTCGCCGGGAAACCTTGAGGGTCCAGCCGTTTCGCTCGCAGCAAGGCTGCGAGCGTCGCGCGTCGGCTGAATCATGACGAGCTGCAGCCGACCGGCCTTTGGGGTGATCGGAGGCTTGTTGGAGGCTCGTTTTGCAAAAGCAGCGGAGACCATGGTGTGGATCTGACTTCGGTCAGCTGCGAACGGCGAGTCAGTCAGCATCATATTGTCACGAAGTGGAGTGGATCGAATCGGCGTCGAATCGACCACGACCCCTGGCATTCGAAAATGGAGTTTGGCTCAAACAATGGCGTCTGTGAAATCGAAACGCATCTTTGCAAAGTCAAGTCAAGCCAATTCAACTCAATCGACTCCCGTCCTCCCCTGCTGGCTTCCGGAGCACATTCGATAGGCTTCCCTATGTGGTTGTCTGTTGTTTATGTGAAGACTTGACTCTTTGCAAAAAGCCTCCACACCTCAACTACCCGGTAAGCTCACGGATTGCCGCTGGAGCCTGGACCCAAACAGTTTCGCTGCCGTGCATTAAGTAAACGTTGACAGGTACAGCCGTGTACATATATAAAATTGTAGCCGTGAAGCCAGATGGTGCTGCGTCTTTCGTGTTTCGAATGATGCCCAAAAACACGCGTCGGTACAACCATGCACGCTTTTTCGTGTTCAGCCGAATATGGGATGTTTGTGTAGTCATCAAGCCACGCGTCCTGGGTTCTCCATCCTCGTGACGTGTCGGGACGTATCCGTACCGGTAGAAAGCCGACCTTGACGCGAGAGCGGCGGCGCGCCGAGGGCCTGTCTCGCGCTCACTCGCCGAGCTCGGACGCGCGAAGGATGTCAGATTCAGCAGGCGGAGGCAGCGATGAGCCAGCCAGCACGTTGATCGGAAGCCTGGTGGCAGCCTTCAAGGAGCGGCTCGCAGGTGGCAGCAAACGGTGAGGCGGCAGCAGTGCAGCACGCACACGAGCCACCGCGCCATCCATCCTTTCTGCCATCCTTGTACTCACTACGCCGTGTGCACGCTCGCAGTAAACGCACGCAAGGTGGACCCGCGCGTGGCAGCAAGGGTGGTGCGCGCCACAAGGCCAAGAGCCACGCCGATGACGAGGATGCCGAGGAGCAGGCTGAGCTGGATCAGGAGGTGATTCGGCTTGAGAGCCAGCCGGCGTGCATCACGGGCGGCACGATGCGCGACTACCAGCTCGAGGGCCTCAACTGGTTGCTCTCGCTGCACCAGCGCGACCTGAACGCCATCCTCGCCGACGAAATGGGCCTCGGCAAGACGCTGCAGACCATCGCGTTCCTGGGCTACCTGTCCCTCGAGCAGAAGGCGGCGGGCGCGTCGGATGCGAAGCCGCACCTGGTGGTGCTGCCTCTGACCGTGCTCGGCAACTGGGGGCGCGAGATCGAGAAATTCTGCCCGTCACTGCGCGTGCTCAAGCTGCACGGCTCCAAGGACGAGCGGCCCTTGCAAGTTCAGCGACTGCGCGAGCGCGAGTACGACGTGTGTCTCACGACGTACGAGACGGTGAGCTCTGAGACGGCGGCGCTCAAGAAGGTCCAGTGGGGCTGCCTCGTTGTCGACGAGGCGCACCGTCTCAAAAATGAGAACTCGCGCCTCGCGGTGATCCTGCGCCAGCTGCCCTCACAGCGCCGTCTGCTACTGACCGGGACGCCGATCCAGAACAACCTGCATGAGCTGTGGGCGCTGCTCAACTTTCTGTTCCCCGACATCTTCACATCGTCCGAGCTCTTCGACACCTCCGTCGATGCGAAGCTGGGAACCGTCGACCCAGGTCTGGTGGGCCAGCTGCACTGGCTGCTGCAGCGCTGCCTGCTCCGTCGTCTCAAGGCGGACGTCGAGAAGGGGTTGCCGCCCAAGACGGAGACGACCATCTTCCTGCCGCTCTCGGCGATGCAGGTCGACTGGTATAGGCGCGTGCTCATGCGCGACCTCTCGGCCCTCGGCGCCGGCCGTGGCTCCTTCACCTCCGTGCAGAACATCGTGATGCACCTACGCAAGGTGTGTAACCACCCTTACCTGTTTGACGGCGCCGAGCCCGGCCCGCCGTTCGTCGAGGGCGAGCACTTGATCCAAAACTCGGGCAAGCTCGTCGTGATGGACAAGCTGCTGCGGAAGCTCAAGGAGGGCGGCCACCGCGTCCTCGTCTTCACCACCATGACCAAGGTGCTCGACATCCTCGAAGACTATTGCCTCTATCGTGGCCACAAGCACTGCCGGCTCGACGGCAGCTCGTCCACGGAGGAGCGCGAGGAGATGATGGCGGCGTTCAACGCGCCCGGCTCGGACATCTTCATCTTCATGCTCTCGACTCGCGCGGGCGGGCTGGGCATCAACCTGTTCACCGCCGACACTGTCATCCTGTATGACTCAGATTGGAACCCGCAGGCTGACCTGCAGGCACAGGATCGCGCGCACCGGATCGGCCAAACCCGCCCCGTGTCCGTCTACCGGCTGTGCGTCGAGAACACGCTCGAGGAGAAGATCCTCGAGCGTGCGGAGCGCAAGCTGTACCTCGACCGCCTCGTCATCGAGCAGGGGCGGCTCGGCGTCGCCATGCCCAACCTGAAGCCTGATGAGCTGATGGGTCTGATCCGCTTCGGAGCGGACGCGGTGCTGAAGATGGAGGGTGCGACGCTGACCGAGGAGGACATCGACGAGCTGCTGAAGCGCGGCAAGGAGCGCACCGCGCAAAAGGCGGCGAAGCTCAAGGCCGACTGCCAGCACTCGCTCGCCAACTTCTCGATGGAGGCGGGCGGCGACCCTGCCAAGCTCTACCAGCTGGATGGCATTGAGTACGACGCCAAGGGAGTGCGGGAGCTCATCGACAAGCTGCGCGCAGCCGAGCAGACCGAGGGCGGAGCTGCGGGGAGCGGCGGCAGCGGTGGCAGCGGCGAGGCGGCGATGAGCGAGCGCAACTCGCTGCTGCACCAGTTGCTCACGAGCAATTGGTCGCTGCTGCGCACGATCAAGATATGCCACGAGCCGGGCGGCGTGCAGCGCGAGGGTGAAACGATGGAGAACGTGGTGCGGCGCAAGGTGGAGGAGCTCAAGGGGCGGCCGCAGCCCGCGGATGCGCAAGGATCCGCCGCGTACTACACCGTCGACAAGCGCGAGGTGGCCGAGCGCCACTGGTCCATGGTGGCGGACATTTTGAAGCAGCTCGGCCTAGAGACGGTCGACAGGACCCTCGTGATCCCGTACGACGTGTGCATGCACTTCGAAGCACGCATCCTCGGCCCGTGGCAGGCCGCGTGGCGCCACTTTCGCGACTCGCGCAAGCGTGGCGCCACCGCCGAGGACACGCGCGCCGACGCGGGCACGAGCGGGGTGGGCGCCAACGGCGTTGTCGCGAAGGACGGCGCTGTTGCCGAGCAGGTGCTCGTGAGCGGCGGCGATGGCAACGCTTCGGGTGAGGCGCTCCCTACGGGCGACACCATCTTCACATGGGGCTGCCTGGACTGGACCACGCCCAGCCTGTCGAATGTGGGTTCAGGCAAGAAGGGCTCGGGCGCGGGCAACGGAAGCGCCTTCGTCGTGTCGGTGCCCGAGCTGCTGCCGCTGCCCGCGGCGTTGCAAGGCGAGCGGCTCGCTCAGGTCGCGTGCGGCAGCCGGCACAGCGTTGCGGTGACTGCCCATGGCGAGGCGTACGCCTGGGGTCGCGGGATGTGCGGGCAGCTCGGCGTGGTAGCCGCGGGCGCCACGGCACACCCGCTCCCTCTCCGCGCCCTTTGGCTCGGCGGACACCGCGTGGTTGCAGTCGCGTGCGGGCAAGAACACACGTGCTTGCTCACACGCGAAGGTATCGTCTTCGGCTTTGGCGCGGGTAAGCGCGGGCAGACGGGTCTCGATACGACAGAGAACGTGACGGTGCCCGCACGCATGCGATGGCACGCTCGCCTGATGCAGCGCGCGTCCGCCATCTCATGCGGCGCAAACCACACGGCCGTGCTGCTGCCCGATGGTCTGTTGCTGACGTGTGGCGCCGCGGAGCAAGGGGTGCTCGGGCATGGCTTCGGTGGACGCGAGCACGTGGACGAGCACGATCTTTCGCGCGTTCAAGATGCGATGCAGTTGCAGCTCGTGTCTGTCTTCACCGCGGACAAGCTGCCGCTCGCGGCCATCTCATGCGGAGGCACGCACAATCTGGGCCTCACGCGTAGCGGGGCCGTCTATTCCTTTGGCGCTGGCAGCTGGGGGCGGCTCGGATTAGGTTCGTCCGACATCCGCGACAAGCACCAGCCAACGAGAGTCAAGGCGGCCGACCATCTGGGCGCGATCCGGCAGGTAGCCGCCGGCCTTGAGCACTCGCTGCTGCTGCTCGAGGAGGGCTCCGTGTTCCAATTCGGCCGGTCCGGCTCGTCGTACCAATCGACGCCCTCGGTCGTCGTCGGGATCGGCCCGTCCCATGGCGTGCGCGTCCGCTCGATCTCCGCGGGTAAGGGCTACACGGCCGCCGTGAGCGACAAGGGCGAGGTGTACGTGTGGGGGGCGATGAGCCCCCCCGGTGCCATCGGTTTGGGCGCGCGCGACGGCACGGTCATCAAGAACGCGCGACAGCCCACCAAGCTCGAGGCGCTCGAGCAGCGCTGTGTTGGGCAGGTCTCGGCGGGCTACACGCACCTCGTGGCGCTCGCTGACAGCGTGAGCTCCACGTGCACTGAGATGGCAGTGCCACCCGAGGAGCGATTCGGCTCGACCTCGCAGGAGGGCTACGCGGACGCGGTCTGCGAAAAGTGCCAGCAGCCCGAGAGTCCGAGGAAAGGCGAACTCATCTTCTGCGACAGCTGCAACAATGGCTACCACCTCGAGTGCCATGATCCGCCGCTCCGAGAAGACGCACTGCCCGAAGGCGACTGGCACTGCTTCAACTGCAAGCTCGAGCGCCTCTCGGTGTGTGCCGTCTGCGGCATGCAGGACGAGACGAACGCGACGCTCGCGCTCTGCGACACGAACGACTGCTTGCACTTTGGCGCATGCCACATCGAATGCATGCCGCCGCACATGCGCCCGCCAGTGCAGCTGCCCAAGCTCGGCTCCGAAGACGACGATGATCTCGACGAGATCGACGTGACCATGGATGAGGTTGACGGCGTGCTGCCGGGCTGCTGTGGAGCCGCCGCCGGCGCCGCCGCCGTCGGCGCCGCCGGAGTTGTTGCACCCGGCGCGAAGCCCGGGGCACCCGGGGCACCGCCGCCGCAGTGGCGGCCGGGCGACCCGAAGCGCGTGTGGAAGCTCGATCACTTCCGTTGGTTCTGCGCGCACTGCGCCGAGGAGGACGGGGAGGCGCGGCCTCCCGCGTACGGCGTCAACAAGAAGCACGATGCCAAGAAGATGGCGCGTAAGGGCGGCAGCAAAGCGGGGGTCAAGGAAGCGGGGACGAGCGCGGCGGCGGCCTCGGGCGCGGGCGAGGCCGGTGCTGGTGCGTTGGGTGCAGCGGCGGCTGCGGGAGCGCCGCTGCCAGCGGCACTGCCACTGCCGCGGACCGAGCTCACGTTCGCGCACCGTCGCCTGCTCAAGCAGTACCACGACCTCTGCCCGACGCCGGATGAGGCGCAGACGACGTTGCTTGCCGCCCTCACCGACCGCAACTCGCCGGCGGAGGTGACGGCCTGGCTGCACGAGCGTACGATCGAGCTGCGCCGTCGGGAGCGTGCCAAGGAGGAGGCTGCACGCAAGGCCGCCGAGGACAGGGCGCAACGGCTGAACCAGGCTGGCGCGGCGCAGCCGCTGCCGCCGTCGGAGCGAGAGTCGTTGAGCTTCGAAGCAGCAGCAGAGAGGATGCGGGCGCAGAGGCTGCACCAGGCTGGCGCGGCGCAGCCGCAGGGGGTGACCTTCAAAGGGTTGACCTTCGAAGCTGCAGCAGAGAGGATGGAGAGGGAGAGGCTGCTCCATGTTGGTCCGCCGCCGCCGAAGCCGTTGAGCTTCGATGATGCAGCAGAGAGGTGGTTCCCGACTCAAGCACAGGCGCGTGACCGCCAGAAGATTACCAAGCAGTTCGAGGACCTGAAGCAGCGGGGCAACCAAGCGTACCAGCAGCAGCAGTATGAGCTGGCGAATCAGTACTACATCGCGGCGACCTCTGCCGACCCCAAGAATGTGACCGGGAGTCTGCACACGATCTACTCGAACATGTCCGCCGTGTTCGCGACGCAAGGCGACTGGCGCGGCTCGTACAATTATGCGTACTATGCGGTGCAGCTGGTGCCTTCGTTTGCAAAGGGGCACTCTCGCATGGCGACGGCGCTCGCGGCTCTCGAGCACTTCGCCGAGGCACGTACCGCATACATCACGTGCCTACAGATTGAGCCAGCCAACAATTACGCGCGCGCGCAGATTGCGGAGCTCGACAAGAAGATTGCCCAGGGGCTGGGCCGGCCGCTGCAAGGGCCCCAGCCTTCGCACGCCGCTTCGACGGCACCTCCTGTTGAGCCGGAGCCTCAGACTCAGCTGCAACCTCCGTCCCAGCCGCTACCCAAGCCCAAACAGCCGGCGGCGCCGGCGGCGCCGGTGGGCGAGTCCTCCGCGCCCGCCGTAGCGCCAAAGGCGAAGGCGCAGTGCAGCGGCTCGGCGTGGGGCTTAGTCGCGGGTCTGCCGACGGCAGCAGGGGCGGCCGCGCAGCCCCAGGTAGCGCCAAAGCGCACTGCCTCGTCCACCGACGGCCCTAGCCTGCCCAAGGACGAAGGCATCCCAAAGCGTCAGCATACGAGCCCCTCGACGTCGGCAGGGGCGCCCGTGGCGGAGACGGCGGCGGAGCTCTCGCCCCAGGTGCTGCAACAGATGGGGAACACGGCCTTTCGTAAAAATGACCATGAGGAGGCTATCCGCTGCTTCGACGAAGCGATCCTGCAGTGCAGCAGAGGCAATGGACCTGCCGAGTCCCTGCTTGTAGCGCTCTACTCGAATCGATCGGCCGTGCTCTGTGCAATCCATCGGTATGAAGAGGCACTCGCCGATGCAGATCTGGCCGTCAAGCTCAACCCCACCTGGAGCCGCGGGCACTCGCGCCGCGGTAATGCGCTGCACGCCATGGCGAAGAAGGGCACTGCGACAAAGGATGCCGCGCGAGAAGCGTACGAGAGAGCGCTGCAGCTCGACCCGGAGAATTCGATCGTTCGACGCGCCCTCGATGGCCTGATTGCCACGATGGACGACAACGAGGTGGAAGTTCAGGTTGAGGCGTGACCAAATGAGAGATGTGGCGGGCGCGGGGCGGCGCCGAGAGCGGAGAAATCAGAAAAATGAAAAACGTCGCTTGATGAGGACGCGGACGAGGGACGTCGGCGACCGCAACAGTAGAGAGGCGAGAGGGGGGGGGGTTGTAACGCCTCGGGTCCACACTACACTCATACTACACTCAACAGTCACACTGTCTCGCCCGCGGGCGGAAGCGTGATTACCTCAGGTGCACACCACACTCGACTACCCGATTACCAGACGGGCACGTTCTTCGAGGTTCCGTCGACGCATGGCCATGGGTTTCGTGCGCGGCGCGCTCGCGTTCGGACCCGCGACTTTCGGGGGTCGCTGCATCCTGCATGTGCGTTCCGTACAGATTGATACTGGCGCTCAAGATGACCGATCTTATTTCGGATTCAGCGGATCAGCGCAGACATCCGATCGCTGCCTGCACCAAACGATCAAAAGAACGCGGGCGTCACTCGCATGCGATCTTGTAGTCGAAGCTGCTTAGCGCGATGCCAAACGCTTGCAAGCCACACAACGGCCACTGATAATCCATTGTGAAGGCGTCTTTACCGACACGGCCCATTTGCATGACCACGTGATCTGGATCTTTGGCAGGGTTGCAAAGTTGGAAATTCTTCACCGAGGCGCGTGTCACACGGCCGTTAAAGTTGAGCACGTAAGCGCCCACCTGTTCATTCCACTTAGGTTGCTTGTTCCGTAGAATCTGGATGTCGTCATCGTGCGTGGCCGCCTTATACCGTTCGAGCATAGTCTGCTCCACCGTCGTGGGCCGCAGCTCGACACGGGTGCCGTGCTCGTCCACGTTGGGGACTATCACCTTCATTTGACGTGGGCCTCGGGAGCCGAGTACGTTCTGCTTGTACAAGATTGTTGCGAGCTCCTGGCGCACCTGGGCCAGGGAACCGTCTCTCTGTGGTTCGGCGAGCTTATCAGGATTCATTCCCTGGTCGTACATTTGGAACTCCGTGCCCATGAAACTCGACTTCAGCTTGCCAAAGTAGTTGCTGCTGTCACGACTCAGGTCGTCCTTGTCGAGGGAGACTTTGTAATTCGACTGCTTTTGGTGCTTCCGGCGGCGCGCCGCGAGCAGGAATTGCTCGCCGTCCTTGAGGTACACCTCATACGTTGGGTACAAGCGCGCTAGGCCGGATTTCCTGCGCTGGATGTAGCACTGGACCATGGCATTTTGCGGCCCTGGCCGCATGAGGAAGGCGCGAATATCGGACGTGTCAATCACTGCTGCTGTCACGTCCCGAGGTATCGGCATTACGAGTTGCGATGACGGCACAGCCAGCTGCGATGGCGGAGGTGGTAACGCATCTGTGAAGCTACCTCCCAGTACCGGGGGCGGAGGTGGCGGAACGGCCTCTGTAGCTGCTGCGTGCTCCTCATCGGAGTCAGGTTCCTCATAGGCAACATGCTGCTCATACGGTTGCGGTTGCTGCTCCTGCTGGATCTGTGCCTGCCGCTGATCCTTCCGATTCTCCTGCTCAAGCTTCATCTCCTCCACCTCAGGGCTCAGTACGTTGATTGGCGCCGCTCGACTTGGCACCGCATTTTGGCGCAGCGGTCGCTCTGTATTGTGCTGGATCATACCTGCCATGGGGAATGGCAGGAATTTGTCAGTAGATTTCTCAGGCATAGGATGCGCTCAAAAGCGATAGCCAAGAAGGCCTTGCGTAATCACGCATGTGCACCTGCGCTGCCAGTCTTCTTAGAAGACTCCCGCGCACGTGCCATGCGTTCGTTATATGCCGCAGCACGGCACTGTGTGTCAGCGGCACCAGATGATGACCCGCCACTGCTGATCACCTGAGGCGTAGGCATCATAGAAACGGGTACCACAGCCTCGGCGTCGTCGTCGTCAAATTCATCCAACATGATGGATCCAACGGACAACGTGTGGCCGTTGGGGCCGCTACCCGGCGTTTTACCGCGCGAGTTCAACACATAGGGGGAGCCTGGACACTTGGGGAGCCGGGGCACACACGGGGGGAAGGGGAGGGGTGGAGACATACGACTTGAACTTGAACTTAAACTTCCTCTCGAGGCATTTTTCCCGTGAACGACGCGATGCCCGCTCTGCTGGGCACCCTTGCCGAGAGCGCCTCGGTCATCAAGCTCAGCTGCGGTCCGAATTTCGTGGTGGCCGTCGGCTTGTGCGGGCAGCTACGTGCGTGGCAAAAGCCAGCGTTCGTTGTGCGTCTGAAACTTGCTGTGCGGCCTGGCACTGTTGGCGCTGTTGGCGCCACATTGAATGTCGAGGCCGCTGGCGTGGATGCGCCATGGACGCTCGTGCTGAGCGATAGCAGCATGTACGAGTTGCCACATGGCCGGAAATCCTCGCATCCGTACGTCCATCTCTCCGCCATCTCACCCGCCGGCCGCTTTGTCGCGGCGACCATTGAGCCGAGGAGCATCCTACGAGTCTTTGACACGACAACGTGGACTCGTGTCCAAACGCTCGACCCGGTGGCGGACGAGGGCGATCGAGGGGAGTGGTCCACACGAGGCCTCAAGAGCGTGCACGCGTCGCTGAGCTGCTTGGAGCTCGCTCACGGCCACCTCGCGTGCGGCACCCGTGAGGGAATGGTAAGGCTATGGAGGGCTGACCCGCATTCGAATCTCACGCGTCGGCACTGCAATCTGATCGCTGACTATGGGCCTGTGGCCGCGGTGGTGCTCACCGCCCAGCTGCTCATTGCGGCCTACCGGCAGAGCACCGGCTTCAACGATGGCAACGCGTTCACGGGTCTCCAGAGCACGGCTGCTTGGTCACTCTCCAGTGGCCAATTGCTCTGGTGCTTTCGAGGACCGAGGTCCCCTTGCACGCCGCCCGTGCTCGGCGCGGTGAGCTTTGCGGAGCAGCTGGTGCTGCTGCACGCTGATACCTTCGACGCCGACGCCGAGTGGAACCTGGTGCGTCCGCCGGCGCCACCGACGAGCATGGCAGACGCGGCAGCGGTGGCCGCTGCCGAAGGAGCGCTACTAATGCGTACCTTGTCACTCGGTGCCAGTGCAACCGCGGCGGCCATGGGCAGCCCGCAAACGTTCTCCACGTCACACGAGCTTGCTTCGAGCGTCCGCTCGCTCCCGCGCGCAGCCGCGGGCCCCGAAAGATCACGCCTGCTCACGTGGCATTCAGACGGAAAAGCGCTCGCGCTTGGCTTCGCTGCGGGCGCGGTCACCTTAGCGACCGCGCCGCGCCGAGCACTGTTTTCGGGCCCTCCGCGCGAGGGTAGCACGCCATACGTGCTCGGCGCCGCGCGGGGCGGGCACGCGGCGGATGTGGCGCACGTGCATGTGTTGCCACTTTGCCTCCTTGGAGCAGGCGAGGGGAAGGCCGCCGAGACTGTCTTTGCGGCCGCCATGCTGGTGGCCGATGCAGCGGGGCATGTGCGCGCGTGGGCGATGCGCTTAGACACCCTCGCCGCGGCAGCGGCGGCACCCGCCCAAACGCCCGCCCGACCGGTGGGACTAGAGGCCCTCTTTGAGATGGCGCTCGGCCCGGCACGTCAGCCATGCTCTTTGGGTCTTGCGGGGCGAACGATCGTGTGCGGCTGCGCAGATGGATCCCTTCACGCGAGGATGCTACCCATGAACACCCTCAGCCCGCGTACCGAAGAAGCCGCCCCTGCTGCATCCAATGGCAGCAGCAGCTCGGAGGCGCTACCGCCCGAGGGGGTTGAGGCCGCCGCCATGGGCACTCTTCTAGCTGCAACGGGCGTGCGCACGGAGTATGAGTGGACGTTTGACACGGGGGCGGGTGCGCAGGCCCGCGGCAAGGTCAATGAGAAGCGGCGCTCGTTTGACGGCTGGGCGCGGACGGCCGCGTACGAGGTGGGGCTACAGGCGGTGCTCGCCAAGATGCAGAGCGCGCAGGGAAAGACGGGCAACACGCCCTGGGACAGGGCCACCTCTGCGGCGGCGCACGCGGCGGCGCGCGCGGCGGGCGGGCCCGCGCCACAGCCGCCGGCATCGCCGGCATCGGAGTGGGCACGCGGCATGCGCGTCCGTCTCCAGGGCCTCGTAGCGCGCCCGGAGCTCAATGGCGCGATCGGCGTGCTGCTTGGGGAGGTGGAGGTCGATAGTGGCCGCGCGCCTGTCAAGCTGATGGCGCCTCCCGAGCATGCGGGTAAGACTCTCAAGACTAAGCGTGACAACCTGATTTGCCTGTAATTGACGAAGCCTGACCCTCAAGATTAACCTCAAGACTAAGCGTGCCAACCTGATTCGCGCGTCGACGAAGAGTTATCATAAACGACAGCAGTCAGCGGGGCACCCGGTTGGTCGGCGTGAGTCTTGAGGTTGAGCGGTCTTGACACTTGAGAGCCCGGACCGCCGGCGCGGAACCGGAAGGCCTGCGGAGGCGCGTTTGGCGTTCGCGCTGCTTCGAATCCGACTTCGACGATCCGATTGGCGTCGAACGGCACACGCGTACGACACGCGTTAATTGTATTATAATTGTATTTACAATTGTATAATTGTTCTGAACTTGGGATCGCGGGCCAGTCGGAGTCGCGCAGTCGCGGGCTCGTGTGCGGGGTCGCACGAGCTGACGGGGCGAGCACAACGACGGCAGTTCTCAGTCGTGACTGCGAGCACAAGGCAGTTCTCAGTCGTGACTTGACTTGACTTGACGTGGCGTGACCACTGACTTGACTTGTCATGAGTTGTCTTGACGTCCCTGAGTTTTCTGTCGTCGATCACACCTGGGTGTGGGCACGCGATAAAACACAGCATGGAGGGCTCGAGTCTACACGGTACGCCTCCCGCTGTGGCGCCGCCCGCAAACTTCTGCTCGGGCAGCAGTTCATCCTTTTCGGCCATGGGACCGCCCGCGCGCCCCACCATAGCTAGCTCGAGCTCTGCCGACGGCATGCTGTTCGGGAGGCCTGGTTCGAGCTCCTCGTCGGATGCCACGCTTTTCATGAGGCCTGCGCTCGCGCGCTCGCCGCCGCCGCCGTACGCCGGGGTAGGACCATCTGCATTTGGTTCGGGGCCGCTCGCCTTCCTCGACGGGCTCGCCGGCCCAATGCAGGCTGCAGCCGACAACGACCGCAGTCTGCCACCCACGCCGCGCAGCCCCTCGCCGACATGCTCGCCGCCAGGCTCGCCAAAGAGGCAAAAGAGTGGCGACGCAAAGGCTGTAGGCGCTCCCGGCTCGGAGCCCACCCTCGAGGACGATCTCGAGACGCGGGCCGCAGCGCTCGGCCTCAACGAGGTGACGCAGCGCGTGTGGAAAGAGACTGCGCTGCCGCCAACGCCCTCGTCGCCATCGCCAACCTTCTCGCCACCGAGCTCGCCGAAGCAGCGGCGCGCGGCCGAGCTGACGGCCGCGCACGCTGCTGTCAAGCTCGCCGAGTCACTCCGTGCCGAGTGCGAGGCACAGTCGCTCGCGCGCGGTGGAGATAGCTTGTCGTTCTCGGACAGCGAGGGCGGACAGTCATCGGCCATGGCCCTCGAGCGTCAAGCAGCCGTCGCCGAGTGGGAGGCCTCGGAGAGAAGCAGCTCGACGTTTGGGGGGCGCAGCGCGCGCAGCCCCGGCCCGAGCAGCAGTGTGTTCCCCAGCTTCGGCGAGGGCCGTCGGCAGCAGAGCTCGTCATCCACCTCACGCAAGAAGCGCGTGGCCGACGGCCCTCTTTGACGCCACGTCCGCCACCCGGGGGCGGCTCGCGATCGAGAGGGATGCCACCTCACCTTCGACAGGCCGAACGCGCAATGTGGCGGTCGCGCTCTCTGCGACGCGCGCCGTACGCCTATGCGTGTTGCGTCGGGCTGCTTGAAACAGCGCTTCGGCACGAATCAGTTCAGGAGCCTTCACAGTCGCGACCCCTGCGGCGAATCGATCGAGCCTTGGAGCAGATAGAGCTGCTTTAAGAGATGCTGCTATCCGCGCACACTGGACACAAGTGTGTTCGGAAGTTCAGATCAAAATATGAGAAATTGTGAGCTTATAGGTGATAAACTCACAACGTCTGTGCCAAGCGACCCGAACGTGCGCAGAGACCTTCTTGCTTGCAATTTGTTGCGTACAGTGAACAGTCCACATCGGCGATTCAGGAAGTTGCAGAGAAAAAGCAGCATGTCCAGTATGAATATGAAGATCTTTGCTTTTGCGATGCTGCCAGCGATCGCCGCGTGGTCCACGGCGCCAAAGGCGACTCTCCGGTCCCTCTTTGATCGCACCAGCACGGATGATGTTCTCGCCGATCCCATCAGTAAGCAGCCCCTGCGGGCAGAGGTGACGGTTGTCGGTGGGCTTCGCCGCGAGAGATGCGTGAGCCAAGATGGCATAAGGTACCCCGTGAATCGCCTGTATGCGGATCTTGTTCCCACCTCGGGGCGGAGCGAGGAGTCCCTGACAATTGGCATTGACGAGCTCCGCGAGGAGCTTGTTGACGCGTGGGGTTCGCGAGTGCAGACCGGTCTCTTCAGGTCGCCTCTCACAGCGTTCCTCTACGAGCGCGGCTGGCGCCAGAACTTCAAGGCGGCGGGTTTCCCCGGCATCGATGTGGAGTTCAATGAAGTCCAGCGGTGGTTTCGGCCGGCAGCAGGCGGCGTCGTCGTCGACATGTCTTGCGGCTCCGGGCTCATGACCCGCCGCCTGGTGAAGTCATCCGTCTACGGCCGCGTGCTAGCCCTTGACTACTCGGAGGCGGTAACTGAGGCAGACTCGAACCCAAGCGCACGGACCTCGCCTGCCTGCTGCACACGCGCGTCCACCCCTCATCTAGAGTCCATATTCTGTCGTGCAGCCTCACGCATGCTCACTCATCAGTCACGGGATCTTGTCTCTCTCGCGCATGTCTCAGATGCTTCAGGAGACCGCGCGGCGCGTGCAAGAGGAGGGCGTCTCCACGAAGGCCCTGACGCTTTGCCGCGCCGACGTGGCCGCACTGCCGCTTCGGCCCACGAGCATCGATGCGATGCATGCTGGCGCGGCCATGCATTGCTGGCCTCGTCTCGAAGAGGGCCTGAGACAGATTCGTCAAGTTCTGCGCCCTGGTGGCCTCTTCTATGCGACCACGTTCCTCCAGGGCGCGTATGGCTCAGGCATGCCGCGCCAGACGGGCGGCAGCTCGTTCAGGTTCTTTCGGGACGCGGACGAGCTGCGCCTGCTGCTCGTGGACGCCGGCTTCGAGCCGAGCAGCGTGACGGTGCGGATTGAGGGACGAGGCTGCGCTGTGATCAAGGCGGTCGCGCCGGCACTCACCTCGCCCTCCACGCTGGCGCCGGAAGAGGTGACGATGGAAGAGCTGGTGTCTGTGGAGGCGGCGGCCGAGATGGTGGCATCTCCGCCTCTCGTCGACACCGAACCCAAAGCGGCCGATGATGAGGCTGAAGGTGTCAACCGCTTCTTCGAGAACCTCGACTGATGCGCGCACTGCGAGTGACAGAAGATATGTTTGGGTCGAAGAGTTTCGTTAAAGGCAACACACAGTGCAGCGCGTAGTAGTGCGTTGATCGACTTTAGCTTTCAGCGTACAACGTGCCTGACGACTGTCCGGTCGCATAGATATTCGAATGGAAGTACACGAGTTCGCCGGGCCTCACAGGCACACACACTCCGGCGTTGCATCAGCGTACGGTACTCTCCTGTTGCATCAGTTCGTTTATGGCGCCCATCACGAGCTTTATTCGTGCTTTGAGCATCGCCGCGCGCTCGGTCAGAGCCTCAGCCGACGCAGCCAGCACCGCTTCACGCTCCGTGCAAAAGGTTTCCGCCTCAGAGAGCGTCATCTGAGGGCAGAAGCCCAAGCCAACGCTCACGTAAATCCACTGCGTGTCGGGCACATGTGCCTGCACGTAAAAGTCGCAGCCGAGATTGACCATCGTTTTGAGGCTGCGCTGCTCTTGCTCCTGCAATGAACGCACATTGTTTCGCAGCTCCAGCAGCTGCGACATGCGCTCGTGCACCGAGTCGCGATCGTCATGCACGCGCTGAAGCTCGACCTTGAGATTTTCCTCTATGAACTCCTCGTAGACGGCGATCTTGGCCGTCGCAGCGCTGAGCGGCATTCTCCTCCTCACTTCTGTCGAGGAGGCCCTGCTAGACGTCGCGTCTTCTGAGCGCGCTGACCTTTTTGCAAGCACTTCGCGAGATCGCGACCGCAGCGCCTGTCTGTGTTTCGTGTGGTAGAGGCTGGTCGGTACCTTGTGTGTCGATTCAACTGACCCTTCTCAAGCAATTCGGTTCTTTTTTCTCGGGGGGCATGAGTACATGTAGGCTTAGAGGCCGGCGGTCGCACGTGAACTATGTATCTATATTCGGCCAATCGGCGGGGGGCCGATACATGTAGATGAAGATGTAGCGTGGCCGGGACGGGGTAGGGGTCCGGATCCTTGAAAATCCTGTGTTCCTGTCGCCGGTGTGTTAGTCCACCGAGCGACAGCACGCGACGTCCATTGGTGCGTGGCAGTGAGTTTCGTGTGGTACATGTAGTTACATGTAGTGGCTAGAGTTGTCGGTACCTTGTGAGTGTCTATTCAACTGACCGTGACCCTTTCGCAAGCAATTCCCAATTCGCCGTGGCCGCTGAGGGGCAGTGTTCGTCTGAGTGGTTTGAGTGGTACTACTGTGATTGATGTATGTTCTTCATAGTATCTTATAGTGCGTTTGGTGGCCGCGTCGGTGCGCGGGCCGATTTGCTACAAATCCTGAGTCAGTGCGATTGAGTGAGTGAGGTAGAGTGGCGTGCGTGATCGCTGCGTGTCCCATCTCCCGTGTCTGTCCCTGGGACCCTGCAGAGTACAGTACTCTGCACCGCTGACCTTTGCACCGTGGACCCGAGGAACCCCTCGAATTTCGCGACAGTTTCAAGAGCGGCAAAGCCGGTAGCGCTCTGCGAAAGTATAAATAGTAAGGACAAATATGGAGATGAATAATAAGGTTTCAGAAAAACAAGTCCGCATCGTGATCGGTCAATTTTTGCTGTATTTTGGGGGCGTCGCACATGAGCAGTACTGCAGCGGTACTCGATGCCTTGAAGAAGGCGAAGGAGAGGGAGAGTCCAAGAGCGACCCTGGCCAGCGTTAACCAGGTGAGCGAGAGCGCTAAAATTGATGATCTGATCCTTTCCGTGCTCGATGAATTCGACAAAGGGATGAGCGTCCGTCAATTCGACGAGCTTCTAAAGAGACTTCGCGAAGGACGGAAGCGGGCACAGAGCCGAGCAGAGCAGGCCGCGATGCGAAAGGCAATGACTGGCCTGCCCTATCAGAGGCAGGCGATTCGCATCTACAATAGCCAAATCTTGTCGACCATCTTCGCAGTCTTCATCATGGCCAACTTCGTAATCAACATTATTGAGAAGGAGATCGATCCGACAGGGGAGACCTATGCGGAATATTGGACGGCATTCGACAACTTTTTCACCATCGTCTTCCTCGTTGAGCTGGTGATGAACATGTACACGTGCGGTGGGCCGCACAAGCGCTTATTCTGGTACAGCGCGTGGAATATGTTTGACACGGTGGTTGTCGCCGTTGGCATCGTTCTCATGTCGGGCGCCGACCTAGGCCCCTTCGAACGGCTCAAGCTGCTTCGCGCCTTCCGCGTCTTGCGATTAGGGAGGCGCATCAAGTCGCTGAACAAGATCATAGTATCCCTGATCCGATGCGTCCCCGGTGTGCTCAGCGCGCTCGCGCTCATGCTCATATTGTTTGCAATCTACGCCATCGTTGCAGTGGATATGTTCCGAGACTTTGGCAATGGGGGCACGTACAATACGTGGGATGAGTATGGCAATATGACGGAGATTTCTGCAATCACTTCCCGTGGCTACTGGTACGGGCGCGAGTACTATGGAACATTTTCGAAGGCGATGTTCACGCTCTACCAAGTAATGACGGGTGAAGGGTGGGCGGAAGAGGTCGTTCGGCCATTGCTCTTTGGTCTGTACCGTGGCGACGCGCTCTTCGTCTCGGTCTTTTTCGTGTCGTTCCTGCTTCTGCTCGACACCGTCATGGTTAACGTAGTTGTCGCAGTGCTTCTTGACAAGTTTACCATGGACACTGAGGAAAACGAAAGCAGTACGCAGATCGCGGACGCCACGGAGTTGTTGCCAGACTCGAGAGATGAGGGCAAGGGGCGGCCTGGTGCCACCGAGATGTTCCAAATTGGCCAAGAGCCACCGGTGCTGAAGATGCCTACTCGACAACCCACCATCGGATCCACCATCGGCAATGACTTTTCTTTGCATGCGAAGCTAGATCAGTTGCTGCAGCGCGACGAGTGGATGATGCAACACATGAAAAAGCTGCAGGAGCAGATGGATGCATTTGGGCAGCGGCTGCCGACGTCGCGGCTGTTCATGTGAACATGTACACCATAATCGCTCCGCGGGCCCGGTCGAGGAGAGAAATATCCTCTCACGTACAGCGGTTAGCTGATAGCTCCAGCATACACATCTATCACAACGTTCCGACGAAAACGGATAACCGACCTCGCTGCGGCCTGGGTCTGTGTGTCTCGGTATAATCGCTGAAATCCGTGTATCTGCAGGCATTTTCATGGCGCCGTTTTGTTTGCGGATCTAGTTGCGCTATTGATTGAGAAAGTTGTACAAAGTACCGCAACCACCCTACGCACAATTACGCTGCGTGATCCTCACCTTGATGAAGATGTGGCCCCACGCGCAGTGGCCCCACCCGCGGTCTGCAGGGCTCGCTCGCTGGCCTCCTGCGCGCGCGCGTTCGCCTCGAGCACCGCGAGGCGCAGCGCATCCACCTCGGCTCGTGCTCGCGCGGCTTCGCGCTCCCACGAGCCATCGACCGGCGCCATCAGCGCTCTGCAGAGTTGCGTAACGTTCGGCGCAGGGGGGCATGCGCACCAGCCTGGGTTCTCTGCCGCAAGCGCCTCGCGGAGCTCAAAGCGTGCCCATTCGGCGCGGTCGGCTTGTCTCTGCGCATCAGTCATCTCCGCCAGCATGCTTGTGGCGCCGCCGGCGAGCGCAGCCTCGAGCAGCTGTTCGCGCATGGCAGCGCGCGCTGCCCCCTGCACCACTTCGAGCGGCAACGGCGATGGCGGTGGCGGCGGAGGCGGCGGAGGCGGCGTGGGTGGCGGTGGAAACGTATGGGGCGGCGGCGACGCGGATGGCGGAGGCGGCGGCGATGAAGACTTTGACAGCGATGCGGCAGCGTCAGTGCACGAGCGCCGCTCGCGATCGCGCGCCTCTCGCTCAGTGGTCAGCTGCTGCTCCAGGTAGGTGACGCGTTCCGTGGCACGTGCTGCTGCGAGCGCGAGCTGGCGGTTATGCGAACCGACAATTGTGAAAAATAAGCCGACCACGCAGGCGATCGCGGTGAGCCGTGGGATTGAGGTCATAGAAGGCTTCGAGGAAAAGTGTGAATAGCACGTGTAAACAATTATTCTCGTGAAAATTTTCGGCTGCTTTTTCGGAAATTTAAGGCACATGTAGGGCACGCAGGATGTTAAAATACAAACGTCTCAACAGCGTCTCAACGTTGAACCCACACCACATCTCTGTACACTGTCACTGACGAGATCCCTGTGATTTTTGATGTCAAACGCGGAGACTGAGCGGCCCTGCTGAGCGGTTGATAATCTAGGTTATCCTTCGGAGTTCGGTAACGTAAACATCGTATGTGGCACATTAAATGTGGAGACGCCTCTCGCTCTCCGGTCCCCCCCGCCCCCGCCGAGAGCGCCGTTCAGCATCTAGGTGACTAGGCGTCTTCACACCCCGCGGTATTGAGTCTAGCGTGAACTGACATTGTTATCACCAGAATCTTCATTTTATCAGATCTCGCTGGCGGTTCCCTATCTAAGGGGACCCTGCCACATCTGCAGGCACCGACCGGTCCGTGCTACACGCAAACGGAGACCATGTCTCACCAGCTCCATCCTACAAGATTGTGTGAAGAGTCCGCAAATGCGGAGGAGGCCTCTGGGCCTCTCTGCGGCTGTACGCGGCTTGGGGCGAAACGAGTATTAAGCAGCGGCCGGTTCCTCAAATGGACCCTAGCCAGCTTGCCCAGTGGCCGCCATCGTTGAGCAGCACCACTTCCATGGAAGAAGGGTGCTTCCGCCTTCGAGGCAAGGCAAGGCCAAGGCGAGGCCGTGCTCAGCACTTGTTCCAAAAGGTTTGCTCGCACAGCGAGATAATCTTCCGATGCACGGTGAAGAGCGCAACGGCCCCCGCATGCGCGTGGTCCGAGGTCTGGTCCTCGAAGAGCCATTGGCCGTAATTGTTGTGCACAACGTCTGCGACAACGCCCGTGCCGGGCTGCACGAGCACCGAGCCCGTGCGCGATCCGTGC
>Ga0180442_100728_pt1 | contig 21361 bp, 7 predicted proteins | sample ChrtobMetP5_16mM_FD_119746 | JGI IMG/M metagenome (GOLD analysis project Ga0180442, IMG submission 119746) | Chrysochromulina tobin associated microbial communities from unialgal haptophyte culture, Seattle, Washington, USA - P5_16mM MetaG | ecosystem: Host-associated > Algae > Haptophytes >... | reverse complement strand
GGAGTCGTCGCGCATCATCTGCACCGGTATGCCGCGAATCTCGCCAGAGCCGGCGCAGGCGACAGCTGCAAGCAGTAGCTCGAGCGGCGGCTCGCCCTCTCCCTCGATGCAGCTGAGGAGAGCAGTGTAGCTTCCAAGGAGCTTCCAAGCCCTCCGTGGCCTCTCGGCAGGGCCACCAAAGAACAGGCCCTCCTCCTCGTCCTCGTCCTCATCCCTCTCGTCCAGATCCACCTCGCGGACCGCGGCCACACTCACCTCGAAGCCCTCCCAACGCAATCGGGCCAGGTTGGGCAGCATCCTCCCCGCCGCCGCCGCCTCCCATGGCCGGCCCGCGTCGACGAGGACCTTGATGTTGAGATCGGTGATCTCAGCCATCTGAGTCGGCGCGGGCTGACCCTCGCAGCGGCTGAGGCGGGAGCAGAGCACGCGCCGCGCGAGCGCCAACCACGATTGGCTCACGCCCTTGAGCTCGACCAGCGTGCCCACGTCGACCATGCCCAGCGCCACCTCCTTGGCATCGTCTGTGACTGCCATCCCCGACAGCGAGGGCTGCGGTTGGAGCAGCGCGGGTGCTCCCCCCGCAGAGCCCACCGTGGCTTCTGACAGCTGTCCCTCCGGCGAGAACGCCGGCTCGGCGAGTGCCGCCACACGTTCATCCGCATTGCCAAAGCCTTCCGTTGCGCCGAGCAGCTCTCTCAGCTCATTGGCACATTTGCCGTTGAGGCGTGTGCCGAGGGCGCACTGCGCATGATTGAGCGCCCTTGGGGCGTCGAGGAAGCTGGCGCCCTCGACGAGCCTGAAGAGCTCCGAGATCGAGCACTGCTCGAGCCGAGCCGGCATGGAGTCGGCCTCGCACATCTCCCGGAGCACTGCCAGCTCTGCCGCTGCAATCATCGGCACCGGGTAGACGCCATCTTCGGTTGGAGCGTCGTCCATCATGTCTTTGAGCGTGCCTGCTTGCTGGGCCACCCGGCGCGTCCACTCGACAGCCTCGCCCTCGCGCGCCCGCAAGCGCACGCGCTCCTGACCGTCAGTCATTTTGTTAGCGGTCAGTGTGGACCAATTTCATGTGTGGTCAAAACAAAGACTTATATGAAGAAAAAAGGAGATGTTTCGGGAGATAGGGTGAGCAGCTGTTAACAGCCAATTCACCGCCCTTTCACAGCGTGTGCGCATGGCAGGCTGCGCTGTGCACGATGCTGACGACACATGGTCGTACCGCAATGCGATGATTCTGGCCCCGATGGTGCGCATCAACTCGCTCGCCTTTCGTACGCTCTGTGCCGAGCAGGGCGCGTCGATGGTGTATTCCGAGGAAATCGTGGATCGGTGCTTGTCCGAGTCGAAGCGCGTGGTGAATGCAGCACTCGGCACCGTCGACTTTGAGTCGAACAACGAGCGCGGTGGCGGGCGTGTGGTCTTTCGAACCACGCCGAACGAACGCGTGGTCCTGCAGCTCGGCACTGCGTCGGGCCCAGCAGCACTGCTGGCCGCCCAGGTCGCAGCCGCAGATGTGCGAGCCATTGACATCAACATGGGTTGCCCGGTCAAGTTTTCTGTGCAGGGCGGCATGGGGTCGGCGCTGCTCTCACAGCCTGAGCGTATCCGCGATATCTTGACGACGCTGCGGCGCAACCTGCCCGCGTCGATGCCCCTCACATGCAAGATCCGTTTACTCGATGCGACTCAGGAGACGATCGAGCTGGCTAAGCTCATCGAGTCGTGCGGCGTGTCTGCGCTTGCCGTGCACGCGCGCCGGCGTCACGATCGGCCGCGACACTGGGCACAGTGGGATCAGTTCGCCATCCTGCGCGAGACGCTGCCACGCTCGCTGCCGGTCATCCTCAACGGTGACGTCTTCGCGCCAGAGGACGTGCCACGAGCGCTCGCGATCACCGGCGCGGACTCACTCATGCTCGCGCGTGGTGCGCTGTGGAACCCGTCCATATTCCGGTCGTCCTCGCTGCTCGTCGACGGATGGGATGTGACTCGAGCTGGTGGTGCCGCCGCTGCCGCTGCTGCCGCCGTTGCTGCGGCTGCCACCGCCGCGCCGCCGGCTGCGCCTCCAACCATTCACACCATGCTCACACAGGCGGAGTGCGTCAAGCGCTACTTTGAGCTCGGTGAGGCGACTCAGTGCCCACTAGGCAACCTCAAGTACACGGCGATGCTCATGCTGGAGGGCGCGGGGAAGCTCGAGCCCTTCCGGCTCATCCAATCCGCGAAGACGCTCGCTGACTTGCATGCAGCGGCCGCCGCGTGCGCTGCGCACCCGCACTTCACGCAGCCGGGGGGTGCCTTCTGCCCAGCGATCCTCGAGCCGCCACCCGACCTGCCCGCGGCCATCGAGCTGACGGCCAATTCGTGGCGGCGCAAGCCCAACTGGTGGAAGCCCGGAGCGTCGTTACCGACGCTCAAGCCGGGGGAGGGTCGTTATAAGGCGACCAAGCAGCACGCGAAGGATGTGGTCGGTCGCCCCGACCACTGGTCGGGAGCTGAGGGGGCGCCCGTGCCGGTCGCAGCGGATGAGGCAGAGGCGGTGGGCCGGTCAGACGCCGCGGCAGTTGCCGAGCCCGAGGATCTAGATGAGCAACGGCCCGCAAAGTGCTCGCGCGTCGAGGCAGATTCGACAGACGTTAGCCGCGGTGTGGGCTAGCTCTCGTTGGCAGTCCAAGTACGTTACTTGGTGAGTATTTTTGCCCGACCCACCGGCGGACGGCACCACCTGCCCCCTAAACAATCCCAAACAGATAACAGTCACGAATCTCTCTCCATTCTTTCAACCCGCCCAAGCAAGTCCGAGTGTGAGCTCTCTTCGGAATTGAAGATGATGACCACTACTCCCCGTTTTCCCCACAGGGGAGTCGGGCGCGCTCGGCGAAGTGCGGGTGACCCTCACAATGAGAAAGGAGGGGCTGGATGATGACGGTAATTGGCCCCCGGACGGACGACTAATGCGGTCGACTCTGGCCGACCCCAGGGCAGAGCGGCCCGCGGCGGTGTCTAGACGACATCCAAAAGCCAATTCTGCGCCGCCTGATCCGATAGATAGGCGGCTGCGCAAACTGCAAAAGAAGGCGGAGCGCTTCAAGCTGGACACTGAGCTACGCCAGCTGGATGCCGAGATCCCGCTTTCGCCGCTGCCACGTATCGCCCCTCCCAACCGGCCGAAAAAGGGCTGGGCGGTATCGGCGGCGGCGAGCGTAGCCGACGTGGCAGCAGCCGCTGCTGCAAAGCGAGCGGCTGCCGCTGACGCTGAGCGCAAGCAACGTCTTGCAGCCGCGGAGAGAGCCGCTGCCGAGGCTCAAGCAGCGGAGCAGGTGGCCGCTGCAGCAGCAGAGGAGGCGGAGTTGGCGGCACAGGCGGCAGCCGAGCGTCGCGCTGCCGAAATGCGCGGCGGCGAGCGGCGGCGCCGGCCTCGCAGCAGCGCAGAGAGGCTGCTCGACGAGCAGCAGCAGCAGCAGCAGCAGCAGCAGCAGCAGCAGCAGCAGCAGCATTACCATCACCATCACCACCCGGTCCCGGTCCAGACTGGCTGGTCAGATGGTGACTTATCTGCGACGGCGCTCGCTGCTGACGCATTGCGACATCACGTGCTGGCCAACGATTGGGTAGGCGCTGCGCGCGTAGCCGTGGCGATGGCCGTGCACACTTCGCTTGATGAGGCCGCCCTCGAGGCCGCCGCGCCGACCGCCGCCTCCTCTCCAAGGATAGACGTGTGGCCGCGTGAGGAGTGGATGGTGGCCGCACCGATGGGGCACGAGTCGCGCTTCGAGCGCGGTGTGGAGGCGCTGTCGGGACCGCGTGAAACCACCGAGTGCAATGCAGCGCAGCTAGGGACGCCCCCGATGCTCATGACACAGCCGCCATCGCCGTCATTGCGTCCACCATCGTACCTCGCTCGGAGCGGCACGCTTGCATCTTCGGCTGCAAAGCTATTGCCGCCGCCCGCATTGCACCCGCCGCGACCTGCCGAGTCCGCGCAGAATGCGACGCTGCCACCGGAATCGCCCGCGCCGCCTTCCGCCCAGATCGCCCAGCTGTCCGAGATGCGCGAGCTCACACCTCGCGCGCTGCGCGCTCGTATGCTCGAGCGGGACGCGCCGCACCCCCAGGCGGGCTACGCTGCGCTCGTCGACTACTCTCTCTCTCTGCAGAAGCAGCGCGCTGCGCTCGCTGATCAGAGAGACGCGAGTGCTGGCGAGCGCAGCTTTGTAGGGGTTGCACAGGCCGCTGCTCATCGGCGCGCAACTGCCCTTGCTGAGAGCAGCCGGCACGGGGCTCAGCTCGCACGCAAGGCGCGCGGCGGACCCGAGCCGTTCGTGAGCCCCCCGACCTTACTCGAGCCACGTGCGGCGAAGGCCAACATGCGCCGTATTGAGCGTGAGGAGCAGAAGCTCTTCGAGCGCGAGCAGCGCCGGCTGGCTGAGGAGTCCGAGGCCGCCCGTACAGGAATCCCACCCATCAAGCAGCGCATCGCCTCCCTCGTTGACGATCTAAACGAGCCGCGACCACCGCCGCGAGACTTTGACGCCGAGATCAATGCGCTGCTCGACCGCTACAGGACGTGAACCAGCATCCGCGCGCGGACGCATATCGTATTCGTATTGATCCCCGCGCGGATCGCCGGGCTCGTTCGCTTTAATAGTGTTTCGTATATAGTCTTACGTTAACATCCACACGTACGGTAATAGAAATTATAGGTTTCGTATAGACTATCGAGTATCGTACGAGTGTGTACTGTCTCGTATTGAAGACAGACTCTGAGACCAGACTATACGACCAGACGCGCGGTGTCCCCACTGTGACGGACCCACCGCGCCGACGCGGCCTCGCGGGAGACCGGTCGCGCGCCGTCCACGCCGAGGGATTGTCGTCCCACCCCTAGGTCGTACACTGAACATGCGACACTGCGAATCGTGAACACGCACACCAAGGGACACCCAAACGTTGCTCTCACAGAACGTCGCCGCGCTGAACGGGCCTGCATCATGTTGCGCGTGTGCGTGATTCTCGCGTGGTTGGTTCTCAGGTTGGTTCTAGCCGCTTGCGCGGGTCGGGGCGAAGCGCTGGGCCTGCTTGAGCTTGTGATGAGCGTCCTGCTGCCGGATGTCGAAGGTACCCGGAGGGAAGACCAGTGGCACCTCCTTAGGGCGCGTGGCCTTCACGATGGGCACGCTCCCACCCTTGACCCAAGAAAGTTCGTTCTCAGGACTGCTTTTCGGCAGTGGCCTCTCCGCCGCAGGTGCGGATTCGGCAGGTTGGAATCCGCGAGCGGCTGCGCGCGCGACCGCTTCACGCGCCGCGAACGCTGCGGTGGCAGGCGCCGGCGCCTGGCGAGCCTGCTCGTCGCGGTCGGCGACCGTCTGCGAGCGCGTGACCGGGCGGGGCTTTCCCTTGTCGCCCGGCTGGCTGTAGGCTTCCGTACCGGAGAGCACACCACGGATGCCCATCGAATAGAGTTCGAGCAGCTCGTTGGCCTCGGACGCCTCGCGGGCGTTCTTCTCCGCCTGCTGCTGTTTGAGCACATCGCGCATCTTCGCAGCCTGTTGGTCCTTGACGAGCGCGCTCCTCCGCTCCTCCGCAGAACAGCCGTCCGCTGTCTGCCGGCGCGTCACGCGCACGACCGTCTGTATCTGAGGCCGCGCAGGATCGAAGAGCGCGTGCTGCTTGCGAACATCGCTCAGGTGGTCGCGTGCCGAGTGGCGCGGCAGCATAGGCGGGGCATCCTTCCGGTGCACCAGCGGGTTTGCATCCGCGCGCGACAGCCACTCGACCGCTGGCACGACTTCGGTGGAGCGATCGCCGTCGACATACCGCTCATAGCTTACCGAAAGTTTCCGCATCTCCTCCTCGGCCGTCGGAAGGGTTGAGTACTCCCGCCGCGGATACGTCGTCGGCCCAGGCTTCAGGTCGCCGGTCGGCGACTCGCCCTCGCGCATGCTGGGCCGCCGCTCGAGCGGCGAGCGCTGCGACGGCGAGTCGCGTTTCTTTGGGTCATTGCGGTAAGAGACGCTGGCCGTCGATTCGAAGCGCGTCTTCTTATCTGGCGCCCAAACGTCTGTATCGGCACCGGCGTGGACGCCAGTCATCGTGTACTCGGGCGGGTCATGCTTCTGCGCAAACTGCTTGGTGGCTCGGGTCCGGTGATAGAGGTATTGTCCGGCGTACTCAGCCCCTTGCTGCTGACGCACCTCCGCCTTCCATTCCTGCGGCAAGGTGCGCCCGGATAGGCGTGCTGACATCAGCAGGGTGTCATGCTCGAACTGCATGGTGGATGAGGGCGAGGACGAGGACGAGGAAGCTGACGGCCTCCCTGTAACCCGCGGGAGGTCGAGGGAAAAGAGTGGAGAAATTCGACAAATGTTTGGATGCATTCCAAATTCGACATGTTTGGAAGGAGAGAAACAGACTGTAAACATTCATTCGAGACCTCGACGTCTCGAGGATGCGAAAAAGTCTTAGTCCTAAGCCGGAGCGGACGCCCGCGGGCTTGCTCAGTATATTAAAGTACGCGAAATCAGTCCGCGGTCCAAACTCATGCGAGCCTGTTCTGTGTTCTCCTGTGTCCTCGTCCGGTGTGTGTATGTTGCACGCAGCTACTGCCCGTCACATTTCAACCGCCTGCTCTTTCATCATAGCCGCTCATTCGCCGCTGCACATGAGCAACACCGTCTCGTCGTCGACCTCCATGGTCGTCGTCGTCGTCGACGTCGTGCTCATGACGCCGGCCGCGGTCTGGGTAGCTTGCGGAGGCTGCAGCAGCGGCGGCGGCGGCGGCGGCTGCGGCTGCTGCTGTGGCGGCTTCGGCGTCGCCTGCTCGAGAGGCGGCTGTGGGAGCGGCTGCGCCGGCGTGGTCGTGTACACCATCGGCTTCTCCACCGGCTGTGCCTCGTCCTCCATGAGCATGGCCTCGTCATCAACCTCATCAGGGGCATCCGCGCCAAAGACGGCATCAAGGGCGGCTTCGACAGCGGAGGCGACCACTGCGGCGGCCACCCGCTCCTCAACGGTACCCTCCGCGACGGATCCCTCGGCATTGGCCGCCGCAGCGAGCTCGGCCTCCTTGGCTGCTTTGCGCTTGGCGGCATATAACTGACGCGAGGCTTGACGCGCAGCCTTGAGTGCCTCGGCGCGCGCGGTCGCGGCGCGCTCGGCGTTGGCGATCTCGACACTCGCCTTGGCGGCGGCACCCGTGCGCAGCAACGCATCCGAGATGTGATGCAGCGCGTGCAGCAGCATCGTCTTAACCTGCAGCTTGTCCTCGCTCAGGTGGTGGCCGCGCGGCAGCTTGGCGAACTGGTCCGTGAGCTGCACGCATCGGTGAGCGTTTTCGGGCGACACAAAGTCGAGTGCCACCTTGACACACGACGAGAGGTTGCGCACCTGATGGGATGAAGACGGCACATGCGGTGTGAGGATGGCACACGAGGTGTTTGCATGTGCAGTTGGCACACTAGTTGTGAAGATGGCAGTTGGTGAAGGGTGGGCACACGAGAGGAGAAGGATAGGCACACGAGAGGCTGCGCACCTGATGAGGACATCCAGCTGGGATGAAGATGGCGTCGCCGTGTCGCTGGACGAAGCGCCAGCCACGCACGCCGTATTGGTCGCGCAGCCGCTTGCGCAGCGTGTCGTCGAGGTAGAAGAGCTGGTCGTGCACTGGGTTGTTGGTGATCTCAATGTCGCGCTCGCGGGCGACTGCGTGCAGGAGCTTGAGGATCGCCTCCGTGTCCTCCCAACGGTAAATGTCCCAGATGGCGCCGTGCTGGGAGGAGAGCTCGCCGAGCTCGTCATCGTGCAGCAGCAGCCCCTCGTCCTCCTCATCCGAATCGTTCTCGCCCTCGTCGAAGCCCACGTCGACCATCACGTTCACCGCGTCCGATACGTCGCAGTGCAGGTTGGTGTGCCCACCCTTTTTGGTTGCAGGATCCATCCCGCGCCAACTCGCGTGCCGCCCGTACGCATTGTACATCTTAGGCCCAAGGTCGGGCGGAACGTACTGGCGTGGAAAGTACTTGGCGAGGTTGAGCACGCCGTCGCGGTGCGTGTATTGCGGGACGGGGAGCGCCTGCATCAGGTCCTCAAAGTACTCCGGCATCTTGCCCTGGAAGTCCTGGTCCGGAGGCCAGTCTTTCAGCTTGAGCATCATACGGCGGAAGGTGTCGGGGCAAAGGGCGCGAGTCCAGGGCTGGAGGTAGCCCGCGAAAAAGTGGGCAAGCGTGAGCCAGTGCACCGACTTGCCATCCCGACAATCGATCATCTGGACCTGCTCGGCCCCAAAGCGCTGCAGGAAGCCACGCGGCGACCACGAGCGGCGCAACTTGTCCTGCACGCCCGGGATCACGACCGGCTCGCCGCGCCGCCAGCGCTGTTGGAAGTCGACGAGCTGGCGCGCCGAGTCAGACGAGGGTCCCATGCGGATCGACGCGCCCGCAAAGTTCACAGGTGGATGCTTGGCCACCTCGCGCTCCGGCGGCAGCTGCGCCACGAGCGACTCGACTGTCTCGACAAGCTTGGCGAGCTCCTCGCGTGGCATCTTGACGGCGCGCTCGTACACATGCTCGTGCGGCGCCTGCGCCTGCTCCTCCTCCTCCTGCACGTTGTCGCGCCATGAGAGACGTTGCCGGCCGTCGCTGCGCTCGCCGCCTCCGGCGCCCCCGCCGCCGCCCCCGCCGCCGCCGCCGCCGCCGCCGCCGGTCGACTTAGTTTCGCCGCGGCGCTGCGGCATCTTTAGAGGGTGGACGAGCGGCATCGACTCGCGCGGCTCGGACTTGCCACCCGTCTTCACGAGGTCGCGCGCGCGGAAGTAGGCGGACACCCCCGTGCTGAGCTGCACGATCAGGTAGCCGTTACGTGCAGCCACTACCTTGCCATTGGCGCCCGCGTGCACCTTGCCGTTCGACACCGTCACTGTGTGTCCCACGTCAATATCCGTCACGCGCCGCGCCTTGACCACCGACGTGTACACGCGCCCGTTGGCGCCGTGGCGCACAACGCCGCCGCTGCCGCCAAAGATCGTCCCATCGTACCGGTTGTGCGCGTTGAGCGACGACCGATACGGTGCGATCGGGAGCGCCGAAGGGACAATGCTTGTTGGCTCATAAGCCGCCGGGTTATACGGCGCGTTGTACTCATTGACCGCGGGCGCCATGGATTTCACAGGGCGCGGCATGCCCCGGGTGATGCCCTGAGCGAGCACCTGGCACTCTTTGGCGCGCAGGTTGACGTGCTCACCCCCCTCGGTGAGCACCTGGAAGTAGCCGTTGTGCATGCTCTGCACGACGCCCGTCTGGTTATCGAGCGGCCCGGGCTTCAGGATGAGCACCTCACACCCGGTGCTCAGCCCGTGGTCGGAGTCGTTGCGCTCGCGTCGCGGCGGGCGCGCGCCGTAATGGTCATCTAGATCGGACAGACGGCTGGGCACGCCGAAGGCCGAGTACTCGCCGCCGTCGCCCGCGTCATACAGCTGCGTGGGCTTGCGCTTGCGCTTCTCCTCGACCCCCATCCAAGATTGCCACCACGATCGCGCCGTATTGGCATCAACGCCATCGGCCTCGCCGGCCGCGGGCGCCGTGACGAGCGCCGACAAGCCTCCGGCTGCAGCTGCAAGCGCCGGGTCCGGCCGCTGCTGCGCAAGGTACAAAGGAGCGCGCGCCATTGGATGCGGCGAGGGCGGCGGCGCTTCGCCGTCGTCGGTGAGCCAGAGCTCCTTGCCTCGGAAAAAGATGAGCGCCCCCTCCGGCGGCGCCTCCTCGGGCGCTTGAGGCGGCGCCTCCGCAGGCCTGCCAGACACAGGCACGGCATCGCCAGACGAGCCGCCAAGGCCACCGGACGCTAGGATGTTTGGCGACTCGCCGCCCTCGCCCTCACCCTTGCCCTTGCCCTCGCCCTCGCCCTCGCCCGCGCCCGCGCCCGCGCCCGCGCCCGCGCCCGCGCCCTCGCCGGTGCTCTGGCTCGGCGTTTTGCGCGGAGGCGCCGTGCCGGGCGCATGGAGGCGCACTTGGTAGTAGCCCGAGCGCGCGATTGTGACGATCCCAAGACGATTCGCAAGCGCGCCGGGGCGCAGGATGCACACCTCAGACCCGACGGCGATGGAAGTGCCGCCGGGGCGCCGCGCCGAGCAGTCGCGCAGCAGCGCTCGCGCCGCTGCCGAGTCGCCGCCCTCTGAGGGGGCCGCCGCCGGGGATGCCGCGCGCGCCATCGTGGGCGCCATCGCGCTCTCGCCAGCGTCCGAATCGGAGACGGGGTTGAGGGCACTCGGAGCACCGGCCACGCTGAGCGAGCCACGCGGCGCGGCGCGCGGCGCGGCGCTTTGAACGCTCTGGGCGCTCGGGAGGGCGCTCGGGTGGAGCGGCAGGTGGCCCGGGCCGCCATAGTGGCGGCACTTGCCCACGCCTCGCCGACAAATTTGGCACGAGCGGCTCAGGGCAGTCAAGATGGCCTCATACGAAGCTGCCGACAGGCTCCCTGGCGGCAGCGGCGCGCTCGTCAGCGCGCTCGCCGGCGCGCTCGCTGGCGCGCTCGCTGGCGCGCTCGGTGCGCCGGGGTGCTCAGCATCGGCCATGGGATCATCGTCCTTGCTAGGGGCGGTGGCCGATGACAAGTTGCTGGAGTAGACCACCTCCGACGCAGGCGCGGCGGGCGGTTGAGGGGGCATGTGAGGGGCCATCCTGGCGTGCGCATGTGAATGTGAATGTGAATGCGGGGCCATCCCGGCGAGCGCGGCTGCCTCGGCTGTCGCTGCGGACGCTGCGGCAGCCGCCGCCTCGGCCGCCGCCTCCGCCTCGGCCGCCGCCTCTGCCTCTGCAGCCTGAGCCATGGCTTCGACCGCGTCGGCCACCTCACCCACGTCCTCCAGTCCGCTGTCCATCCCTGCGTCAGCCGCTGCTGGTGGGCCGGGCAGCGCCACCGAGCTCGCGCCGCCAGCCGCAGCGTCCGCGGCATCTGCACCGCTCAGACCCGCTAGCTCCTCGCCGAGCTCCTCGCCGAGCTCCTCATCGAGCTCGTCGCCGAGCTCATCGCCGAGGTCGTCGCCGAGGTCGTCGCCGAGGTCGTCGCCGAGGTCGTCGCCGAGGTCGTCGCCGAGGTCGTCGCCGAGGTCGTCGCCGAGCACCTCCGCCTCTTGCAGAAGCAGCGCCTCAGCGTCCTCGTCGCCTTCCTCGCCTTCCTCCCCGCCCTCACCGAAGCCGTCCACATCGTCCTCCTCGCCATCCTCGTCCTCGTTCTCCTCGTCCTCGTTCTCCTCGTCCTCCTCCGCACGGCCAGCATCCTCGTCGTCGTCAAAGTCATCATCCGCCTCAGCAGCCGTGCTCCGTCCTCGACGCGCGTGGGCCGGGTGCCGTGCCGGGCGGCTCATGTGGAACGCATCGTCGTCGTCGCTCTCGTCCACAAAGATCGCACCTTCGCCGCTGTCGCGATAGCCACCCGCTTCAGCCTCCTCGCCGTCGCGATCGTGCTCGTCCTCAGCCTCCTCCTCGTCGTCGACGTCGACGTCCTCCACTCGCGAGCTGCGGGCTCGATTGCTGGCCTCGCCCTCGCCGCCGCCGCCGCCCGCCATGCCCATCTCGTCGTCGGAGATAGGCATCTCGTCGTCGGAGATCGGGCGCGCGCCCTCGCCGCCTCCGCCACCGCCGCCCTCGGCGTCCTCCTCGCTCTCGTCACCGGCCTCCATGCCCACTCCGTGCGCAGCCACCACCGCCTCATCGCACTCCTCCTCGCCACTCGCGGATGCCATCGACGCATTCGAGCTCGCCTCCTCCTCCTCCTCGCCCTCGCCCTCGCCCTCGTCCTCGTCCTCTTCCTCGTCGTCCTCGTCCGCCACCGACGCCGCCGACGCCGCCGCTGCAGCGCCACACAAGCTCGGCTGCGCCACTCCGCCCTCCGCCTCCGCCGCAGCGCCGTTGCTCCTGCCGCCGCTGCTGGCCCCGTTGCCCCCATTCTTGAGGCTGGCCCCGTTGCCCCCATTCTTGAGGGTCTTGTCGATGAGCGAGGGCGGGAAGGCCTCACACACAGGGCACGTGTACTCTTTGAGGGCGTCCGCTTGTTTCTTGTTGAGCCCGATGCACTCGCCATGGCACCAGCGGTGGCATAGGTCGCAGCACACCCACACGCCGTCGAACGGGATGTCGTTTGTGGGCAGGTGCCGGTCCGTGTCGCAGAAGCAGCTGATCTCATCCTCATCTCCGCCGCTCGCGAGTGCCTTCGCTCGCACCTCGCCGGCCGCGAGGGCCTTGTCGTAGTAGCGCTTCTTGAGCGCGATCGCGGTGCGGGACGTCTGTCGCTCGGATGGGAAGCTCTCAAAGGTCTCGGCGTGTCCGACCTTTGAGACCCTTTGGCGCTTGCGCCACCCCTCGGTCTCGAGAATGTCGTCACCCACGAGCCGCCGAGCTTCTTCGGCCAGCGCCATCGCCTGGCCCGCCATCTTTTGCCCGAGCGCGAGCTTCACCTTCTTGGGCCGCTTGATCTTGGCGCTTTTGGTCCCGGGAGGCGCCGACGGCGAGCGCCCGCACGTGTGCGGCCGGTGATGGCCATCGCACGCGGAACAAGCGCCGTCGTTGGTGGCTGACTCGCCTCCCGTACCCACGAACGCCGGGCTCGCCTTCGGCCGCCGGCCACTCGAAGACGCGCTTCCCTTTTTGGACGATTTGGGTGGCGGCGGCGGCGGCGGCGCGTTCGGGTCGTCGGGGCGGGGCAAGCGCGCCTCGACCTGCTCGACCGTCTCGGTGGTCGCCTCGAAGGTGCTCATCCAAATATGGAGCGCGATCTCATGCGCGCGCGAGTAGACGTTCGAGCGCGAGCCATTGCCGCGTGGCTTGCCGTGCGTGGCCAGATTCTTGTGGTGGAAGAGCTTGCCCTTCATCGTGCAGTTGGGCACAGCGCAGCGTGCGCACGGCTGGCCGGCGTACTTGCCTTCTTTGGGCAGGTCCGCCACGAACTCGCGCCACGCGTGGCCGCCTTTGTTGGTCACTGCCGGGAAGACGAGGTCGATCTTCGCCTGCAGCGAGGCCTCGTCGCCCTCGTACGCGTTGCGCCGGGCGATCCAGGGCACCGGCGGCTCGCGCGGTTTCTCGAGGTACGCTGGCCGTGGGCGCTCGACCACTTGCTGCCCGTAGAGCGAGCGCCCCGACTGCGTCGTGTACCAGGGCGCGTGGACCACCGGGCGCGGCGCGGGCACGTCGCCACGCTGCAGCCGCTCATACCGCTCGCGGCGCGCGGCGCGCCGCTTCTCTCCCTGCCGGTGGCATTGCAAGCACACTTCCCACTCGCAGCCGGCGACGGTGCATGCCCAGTGCCGGTCCAGGATCGACGTCTCGCACACGTCGCACTTTTGGCGCGTGCCCACGGCGATCTGCGCGACGGGCGCGCACACCCAGCAGCGCTCGAGCTCGTGCAGCTCCTGCGGCCAGATGCGCGCGCAATCGGGCTGGTGTGGCTGCAGGTGTGAGTAGCGCAAGTCCGCGTCCATCACCGCCAGAAAGAGGGGAGCGAGCTTGCGGAACATGTAGATGAGCTCGTCCCGTCGCTCGGGCGCGTGCAGATCCGCCGCGACGCGCGCGTCGTGCGCCGCAGCGGCTGCCGCCTCCGCCTCGCCCTCGGTTTGCGCGAGGCGCGCCTTGGGCCCGATCACCTTGGGTGCGGTGGCAGCGGCGGCCTTCTGTGCCTGTTCGCGCTCCTTTCGCTCCATGTCATCCAACGGCCAAGGCCGCTCGTGCGCGTGCTCGGCGTACCGCTCTGCCACGTGCCCACGCAGGCTGGCCACCTCCTTGCGCAGCTGCGCCTTGGTCGCCTCCACGCGCACATAGTCGACAAACTGCTCCGTGTTGGGCCACCAAGGATGTGACTGATCATCGGGCAGCGTGCGTGTCGCCTCCTCGGGCCCGATGACCACGTACTCCCACCGCCCCTCCTCAGCTCTTAGGGAAAGCACGCGCTCGGCAGGCACCGCAGGCTCAAAGTCACCATCGTCGTACTGCACGTCGTACGCGTACGCGCTACCGTCAGCGGCCGCCGAGCCTTCGGGCGAGCGGACGCCCGCCACCTCGCCCGTGAACCATTCGCGGCCATCCGCGTAGCGCGCGACGACAGCCTCCCCAAGCGAGTAGCAGCGGGTGCTAGCCCAGTGGCGCGTCACGAGCAGCAGGCACCGCGCCTTGCGCTCGCCCACCGGCAGAGCCGCCCCGCCCTTGCCGTCGCTCGTCGGGGCGCCCGCATGCGAGAACGGGAGCCGCTCGTTTGCACGCAGCTTGTCGAAGAGAGTATGGAAGTCGAGCGCGGCGAGCTGCTCACCGCTGAGGCTGAGCGGCTGCCGGTAGAGCCGATCGTACGTGCGGTGCAGCGCGACTGGCATGTACGTCTCCCACTTGTTGATCATCTTCTTACCGAACGGTCGGTAGTGGTTGAAGAGATGCAGGCAGTGGTTAGAATCCAGCCCGCCCGGCTGCGCCATGTGCATCTCGTCGTACCGACGGAACAGAGACAGGAAGAGCCCGGCCGCTTTGGCGCGCTCCTGCGCAGCCCGAAGCGCACCGAGCCACTCGACCTCCTCGCCAGCCAGGCTGCCCAAGAATTTGACGTTCTTGGCTGGGTTGGTGCCGAGCTCCTGCCGACGTACGAGCAGCACCCTGCCCGTTTGGAACGCGAGCTTCATGCCACGGTAATGGATGAATTGGAGGCCATCTTTTCCAACCTCGTGCCCGAAAAAGTTGCGGCTGTCCGCATGCGACTTGACGGGTGCCATGGCTGTCGTGCGCACCAGCTGCGTACTATCACCCGTGCTTCCGCTCGGCCCCGCCGCCGACGACGACAGCACCTCCGTCTTGACGAATGGCCGCTTGGCAGATATGTCGCCCGCCGACTGGCCCAGAGCTCCCATGCCCATGTACGCCGCGCTCGCTTTTGGACGCGGGCGCGGCAGTGCCGACGGCGCGCGCTGGCTCTCAGCTGGGGCGGCCGAGGCTGCAACGGCGACCGCGGCAGCCACAGCGCTCGCGGCCATTTCATCGACGGCGGCGAGCTCAATGAGCATCGAGTGCTCGACTCCCTCGAGGCCAGCGGCGGCGGCGGCGGCGGCGGCGGCGGTGGCCGGCGCATCTCCGAGGGCACTACCACCCGCGCCCGCGCCCTTGACCTTCTTGTGCTTGCCGTTACGCTCACCCATGCCAGGCGGCGGCAAGGGCGGCAGCGCCGGCGTGTACCCAAGTAGTACCGCCAGCGCGCCGGCGTGCTTGATCGCCGCGCTCACGCGCGAGGGCTGCCCTCCCCGCGGTGCCGCATGCGTCATCAGATTCTTCACGTGGAAGAGATTGCCTTTTCGGTCGCAACCGTCGACTAGGCAACGCGCGCACAGCTCGCCCGCGTACTTCTCGCCTGGGCCGGGGATGACTGCCACAAACTCACGCTGATGCAAGCCGACCTTTGTGTTTAGGAAGGGCGGCCACATCCGATCGAGCTTACTCTGCAGTGCCGCGAGCCGGTCGTCCGGGGTCGCGTTCCGTTTGATCGGTAGCCGATCCTTGAGGCTCAGGGGACCCTCGCCGCTGCCGGGCAGCATTCGTCGTGGCATGCTGCCCGGCGGCCGATGCCCTGCAGGCGCCGTGACGGGCGCACCCGGAGGGGGCGGGGCGCCCCACGGAACGGCTGAGGCGGCGGCGTGGCCCACCAAGTTGGCGGCCCATGGGACAGAGGGAGCGGCGGCGGCCGGGGCGACCCCGGCTGCAGCGGAGGGGGTCAGGGCGACATGAGCTGCAGCGGAGGCGATCCTTACGGAGCTGGCCGCAGCGGTGGCTGGAGCAGCGGAGGTTAGAGCCATGGCCATCGGCGCGGCCGGCTGGGACGACCTATCGCTGGACGAGCTCGGTTTGCAGTCGACGAGCCCGCTGCCGCCGCCGCCGCTGCTGCTGCCTCTAATGCTGCCGCCACTTATCGCCGCCGTGGCCACCGCGGCAGTGCTCGGCACAGATAGCTCGGGCACGACCGGGCCTTTTCCAGGCCCATTCTTGCTGCTGCTGCCGCCAACGCCGCCAACGCCGCTGGCGCCACCAGCGCTGGTTTCGCTGCTAGTGCCGCCGCCACCAGCGCCGCTGGTGCCGCCGTCCGTGGATGGACCCGAGGATGCATGCGCGCCTGCAGGCCCACTCCTCGTGGAGTGGCTGCGTGAGGGCGAAGAGGCATCTGCCATCATGACGCACCCTAGGGGAGCCGCACTGCGGCCGCCGCCAGCAACACCTCGGCTGCTGTTGCCGCTCCGGCTGCTGCTGCCGCCAGCGCCGCCAGCGCCGCCGCCAGCGCCGCCGCCAGCGCCTCCGCCGCCGCTGCCCTCGCTGCCTGCGGTACTGCTTGCGGTACCTGGACCCAGCACTGCGCTTGGCGCTGCGGCCGCCGGCGCGGCGGTGTCCAGCCGCGCGCGCTTGACTGGCCTCGCAGCAGGCGGCGCCATTGCTGACGGCTCTGCGCCGGCTGCTGACGCCGGCACCGACGCCGGTGCGTCCACCGTCTCAGAACCGAGAGGCTTGCCGCCGGGAAGCCGGAAGAGTGGGCACTGCTTGTCGCGCTGGGCGGTGCCTACGGATCGAGCTTTAGCGGCGGCGAGGTCGTACTCGTACCGGTAGAAGTAGGTGTCGTCCTCTTGGAGGTATGCAGCCAGGTCAGGCACGTCCGTCGAGCAGACGACCTTGCACGAGCCTAGGAGTGTCTTGATTTCGACCTGGTCGAGCTTACCTGGCACGAGGTACACCTCGCGCGCCTCGTTGTCGCACGCTGGAAACTCGCACTCGCCTGACGGCAGCAGGTCGCGCCGCCTGTAGAACCAGCGCACAGAGAGGCTTTGCTGCACCTTGTTGCTTCTGCCGATGCTCGCAACGATCTCCTCGATGCGCGCCACCCACGGCTCGGAGTTAGGCCATGGACGCAGGTAGACGTACTCGAAGACGGAGTACCGCCGGCCTTGCACCTGCGCAGGCAGCAGGCACGCTCAGAGGATTCAGGAGAGCCAGCCGCATTAGGTCGCGGAGTCGCTTGGAGGCCATTAGAGCATGGCTCAGCTCGATGGCAGCTGGGCAGAGGCACACCTCGATGCTGTCGAGAGACATGATTTAGATTGTCGGCAGGCACACTGTGCTCAATGGCCGGCAAGGCAAAGAGGCGACCTTCTCGCCATCTTCGTCAGCTGTGTGGGCAATTCCTATTCACAGCCAGTGGTTCGCCCTCCTTCGAGACTCCGGACACTCACATCCGCCGTTTAGAACTTTCATGTTTGCGATACCGGTAACAACATGTTGTCGCAGCCTGTTGGCCTCTCGTCGACGCTCGCCGCGCCGCGCGGCCGGCTGCGCTTCGTGTGTGCGCTGACAGACGATGGCTCAGTCGTCGTCCTTGCTCCTTCGGCGACCACGCCGCCACAGACGCTCCAACGTGTGCGTACGCCCAAGGATCCGTGTGCTCCGGCTGCAGAGGTCATCGCTTGCTCTGCTGATGGCGCGCTCTTCGCCGTTGCGAGCCGCACGTCGCTGAGCTACTTTGTCGTCGTTGGCGATGACGGGAGCGCTGTTACCACCTCCCCAGCATCCGCACCCGCAACGCTGCGCGCGCACCTTCGCGGCCAGCTGCCTCTGCACAACTGCCGTCCACTTGGCTTTGACGTTACCGCGCTCGGCGGCGGGCGCGGCGCGTTCGCCGTCGGCGGCGCAAACGGCCTCACGCTGCTGTGCAGCGCGACCGATGCCGGCCACGAATCGCGCGTCACTATGCATGCTGGCTCCATGCTCTGCGCGTGTCGTTTCTCTGACGATGGTGGGCTCCTTGCCCTTGCGGCCGTGGATGGGCGCATCTTTGTGCGCATGCGCGACGCGGTTGCCGGATGGGGACGCGCGCCAGCCCTTGCCTGGTGCATGCATAGCCCATGCGAACGGGTGCTCTCCCTCGACTTTTCAAGCGGCGATGATGGCCGATGGCTCGCACTCTGCGGCTGGAAGGGTGACGTGGCGCTCTACGATTGCGCGCCCTTCACTCGGGAGGCTGTGGAGGAGCCGAAGCCGGAGGAGCCGCGCCGCGCGAGTAGTCGAGGCGCCCCTGTTCGCATGGTCGCCGATGCTGCCGCACAGCCGTCCACAGCGCAAACGCCGTCTCGGTTGCCGCCGGCGGCGCCGCCCTGGCAAGAGTGGCGCCTCGCGTCGTACTGGGCGGCCGGTGCACACGTGCGCATCGGGCCGTGCCTCGTCCACTGGTGCCACGCCGCCCACGCCTCGCACTGGCTGTGCCGGGCCGACGCGTACAGCAGGGCTGATGAGGACCACGACGATGCGCACGACGCGCCTGCCGACGGGGCAAGCGAGGACGCGACGGCCGCAGTCGGCCCGCCCGCGACGACGCCCGTCGCGCCACCCCTGTCGCCTGCCCGCACCGCCTCCACCCTCGCCGCCGCCTCCACCCTCGGGCTGGTGCCGCCCGCGACGACGCCCGTCGAGGCGGAGGACTCGAGGCGCCGCCTTGCGCTCCTGCACCTGCATGGGGGAGCTGGCGCTACGGTCGGTGCTCCGTGGTCTCCCAACGGTCGGTCCACCGAGACGGCGCTCGGCGCGCCGACGGCAGCCATGGTGGCGCTGCCGATGACGCCAGGCCCGCGCGTACGTGGGCTATGCACGGGGAGAGTGGGCGAGCCGGGCTGCGAGGTGGAGGTGCTGGTGTGGGTGGACGCGAGCGGTGAGGTGGGCTCGCGGACACTCTGGGCATGGCGGCCGGAGGCCCACGCGACCGCCGCCCACGCGACCGCCGCTCACGCGACCGCCGCCCACGCGACCGCCGCTCATGCACTCGTTGCCTCCGCGATCGGTGCCCCTGCATGGCGCTCGCTCTATGGGCGCGTGACGCTCGAGACGGCGATCCAAATTAGGCAGGTGGCGCATGAGAAGACATTTGACGGAGCGGACACGCCTCGCCTCGTCATCGAAGGCCGCCCGAATCCCGGGCGCCGTGATGGGCGTCCGAATCCCGTGATGGGCGCCGTGATGGGCTCCGGTGATGGGCGCCGTGATGGGCGTCCGAATCCCGGGCGGGCTGCCGAAGGGCGCCGTGATGGGCGCCGGTGCACCCTCGAGTTGCTCGCGAGCGCCGCGGACCTTTTGCTCAGCCAAGCAGAGGCTGGGGGGCCGCGCGGGCTCGGCGCACCTCCCTCGGCGCTGCGATCGGGCTTCGCAAGGAGGGCGCACGTCGCCCTGGGCCCGCAGCACGTAGCCGTCGCCGGTGCGCGATTTGTGCAGGTCTGCCGCTGGCGTGACGATGCCGAGGACACCAGCAGCACGGAGGCGGATGGCACTGTCGCGGCGCCGTCGTGGCAGACACATTGGATTGGAAATGGCAAGCGCATCGGGGCTGCTTGTTTCGTCAGCACGCACACGCTGCTGCTGCTGCTGCTTGGGCCGGCAGCGGATGCTGTGCACGTGGATGCGACGGCCGACGGCGGCGGCGCTGCTCTCGTCGCCGTGTGCCTCGCCACACAACGATCCACGTCGCTGCCTCTCTCTCGCCTCGTCTCTGTCGCATGCTCCGAGCCCCAGGCGCTTCCTACGCTCCGGCTGCTGCCGCACGCTGACGACGAGGCAGCGAGGGGCGAGACGACCGCACCGCAGGGCGCGTGCTTTGTGTTGCTGGCGCGCACGCAGGCGTGGCTCGGCAAGGTGAGCGCGGGCGAGACGCCCGCACTCATCGATACGCATGCGATTGAGGACGAGCCGCTTCGCGTTGTCGCGGCCGTCGCGGGTGGCGACGGTGAGCGAAGCGAGCCATCTGCAGCGCTCGGGTTCCGAATGCTCGGCGAGCGTCTAGTGGAGCTGGTTTTGTGACAAAATTTCTGTTGACGACGTGTGAATATCGTGTGAAGTCCTCACTATTTCCCGCGCCCTCTTCCATTTCACGAAACTCCTCATCTTTTGTACAGTACCGGCACCGGCGACGCATGGAGGTGTTCATCGCGAGCCTCTCGGTCCGAGACTTGAAGGACGTCATCGCGAGTGCTGGTCTGGACACTTCTGGATGCATTGACAAGGCTGACCTGATCCAGCGCTGCCGCGAGGCCATTGCGAAGAGCTCTTCAGCGGGAACTGCACCTCCTTCAGCAGGAGAACAGCCGGCCGCCGCCCGAGAGCCGCCTCCTGCATCCGCTCCCGTCGCAGCTTCCGCCCCCGCCCCCGCCACATCTTCGACGTCGGAGTCGGTGGCCGTCGATGAAATTCTTCGTACGCGCGACGATCCTTACAAATCGCTTGGTGTGGCCGTCGATGCGACAGATGTCGAGATCAAAAAGGCATTTCGAAAGCGGTGTCTACACGTGCATCCAGATAAGTGTTCGCACCCGTCCGCAACAGTCGCCTTCCAGGTTATCAATGATGCCTTCGCTGTCCTAAGCGACGCGAGCAAGCGAGCTGCCCTCGACCAAGCGCGCTCGGCCCAACAGCAATGGTCCCAGCAGCAAGCTGCAGCGTGTGCCGCAGCCAACGCCATGAACAGCCAATGTCAACAGCACCTCGTCGTGCTGATGCACGAGGCGTACCGCTACACATCGAACGTCCTCAAGGCAGTGCTCTTGTCTAATCGCCAGCTAACCTCGGGTAACAAGAGCCATCTCGCCGACCGGCTGGCGCGCTTCGTCTATGCTCGCGCACAAAACAACGTCGATGCGGCCGTCGCGACGCTTCGCAGGGAGTGCGACCACGCCATGTGCGCAAATAGGGATCAAACGCAACAGCAGGCGCAGCAGCAGGCGCAAGCGCGGGCAGAGGCCGCTCGTCGCGTCGAGGAGCAAGCGCGGGCAGAGGCCGCTCATCGCGTCGAGGAGCAAGCGCGGGCAGAGGCCGCTCGTCGCGTCGATGCTGAGCGGGCCGCGAAGGCACAAGAGCAGGAGCAAGCGCGTCTGGAGGCGGCAGCGCGTGAGGTGCTGCGGCAACGGGCGGCAGAAGTGGCGGCTCGCCAGGAGCTTGAGCGTCAGGAGGCGCTTCGTGTGTCGGAAGCTGCCAGAATAGAATCCGCTCGTGCTGCTGCCGAAACCGCTGCCAGGTTAGAATCCGCACGACGGGCGCAGAGAGAAGCCGCACGCCTAGAGCATGCGCAGCGCGCCGCAGCCGAGCGCGCGGCGCAGCACGATGCTGAGCAGCGTGCTCGCCGTGTGCAAGCGGCTCGCGAGTCGCAGGAGGCGCGCGAGGCCGCTGCCCGCGAGGCCGCGCAGCAGCAGCAAGCGCGCCGGGCCCAGGCGCAGCAGCAGGCGCAGCAGCAGGCGCAGCAGCAGGCGCAGCAGCAGGCGCAGCAGCAGGCGCAGCAGCAGGCGCAGCAGCAGGCGCAGCAGCAGGCGCAGCAGCAGGCGCAGCAGCAG
>Ga0180442_100687_pt1 | contig 22068 bp, 16 predicted proteins | sample ChrtobMetP5_16mM_FD_119746 | JGI IMG/M metagenome (GOLD analysis project Ga0180442, IMG submission 119746) | Chrysochromulina tobin associated microbial communities from unialgal haptophyte culture, Seattle, Washington, USA - P5_16mM MetaG | ecosystem: Host-associated > Algae > Haptophytes >... | reverse complement strand
TTGTGGTGTGGGTGTGTACATGTGACGACACGTGTTTATAGGGGGGATTAAATAACATAAAAAGCAGCGGCTGGGCGAGAAGGGAGGGGCGGGGTCTATCGCCCCGCACCAAAGACAACAGTGCTGGAACTTCGCGAGACTTCACGGCCTAGGTACTGTACCTTAGTTCTCAGCAGCACTCCGGCAAAGAAATGCAGACTTCCACGACGCTTCTGTTGCCCGCCTACGCCGAATGGACGGAGACGCTCGCGGCGTTCGTTGCAATTGTGCAGCAGCAGCGCGTCTCAGCGAAGCACGTGCGCGTGCGCACTTTTGAGCGGTTGCAAGAAAACTTTGTTGATGCGCAAGACGACCTGTGGCTCATGCGAGGCATGTGGGCTAGCATTGACGAACGCGCCGGAGGGTCGAGGATCATTAAATTCATGGAGCGAGACGCACAATCATTCGTGTTCTTCCTGTTGCTCTTGCGTGGCCGAGTGGCACCAGCAATCCCTGCCGAAATCTGGTCCATGATCGTCTATAACGCAGTGCCACAAGTCGAGCGATTCCGATTCACGAAAGCCCAAGCACTGACGATAAACGTGCGCCAAATCCGGGCTAAACCGCTACCGGAGCCACTGCAAATGGCAGTGCTGTGGCAACCGAACGTCCTGACCTCCGAAGATCGGTCGCGGCTGTTTAAGCTTGCCTGTGATGTGGGGGTGAAGATGCAGACCGACGCCTCCAATGAAGGCGTGCGGACGGAGTTTGAGAATGCATCCAGCGCTGCACTTCCGATCGCGCCTCCCACGTCTGAGAATGCACCCAGCGCTGCACTTCCGATCGCGCCTCCGACCGAGAGCTCCTCCCCACATTGGCCTGTGCTGCCCGACGAGCTGATCGTGCGAATCGCGCGCCTCTCCGGCGTTTGCATGTGGCTCTCCGGATGGAGCAAGGTTTCGTCCAAGTACCGCGCCCTCAAGTGGCTTGGAGCGCTGCCGGCAGAGCGCGAGATGGGCGCGCCAGACGTCACGATGGTGCCGGACGATGCGCCCACGATCAACAGTGCCATCTCTGCCGGGCACGGCCTCGTGCTCGTGCGGCCCGGCGTGTACATGGAGTCGGTGCGCATCACCGCCGACCTGCAGCTCATCGGGCTGGGCACTGCGGGTGCGGTACGCGTGATCTCACAGGGCTGGGAACCGGCGCTCGTGCTCGGCGGCTTCACGGTGGGCCGGGCCAAGCTGCGCGACGGCGCGTACCTCGCTGCGGCCTCGGCGGGTCGTAGAGCCACGGTGCACAACATGAGCTTTGCTATGCGCAACCAGCAGCAGGCCGTCGCGGTGTATTGCACCAGCGGTCAGCAGTCGATGACGCACTGCGAGGTGCACGGGACGGTGCGCGTGAGTGGGAGCGCCGCTGCGCCCACCCTCATGCGCTGTCGCATCCATGGCTCTCGATCGACAGGCCTCCGAATCTGCGATCACGCCGGAGGGCGGGTCAGCCGGTGCGAGCTGGTGCACAATCGGCTGGCCGCGGTGCGCCTGTCGCCGTGTGCCACGCCTGAACTGCGTGGCAACTGGTTCGAAGGCAATGGGCACGATGGCATACTCTGCGATGCGGCGCCTGAGGCGGAGGCGAGCGACGACGACGACTTTTCGACCTGGATTGAAGTGGGTGAATCTGTCGTGTAGCGAGTGCCTCCGTGAGTGTGCCCGCTAAATTCGTAGACTTATCGTAGACTACACGCAGTATGCATGATGGTATCCGGATAGGACCTACACCGAGCCAGAATTTATAATGATGAAACCTAGAAGTGCACTAACTAGTACTAAATACTCGAAATACAACTATACGGAACTCTTCGCTAACTGTTACGCCGAACTGAACTCGACACTCTACTACTTGTACTTCAGAGGAGTTACGCGCCAACCCTGAGCGCCGGCGCCCTCCCACAACACGCTGTCGACCTCCGGCAATGGAGTCGGGTCGAGCTCTGCCACCTGCGTACCACTCTCGACATCCCAGGGAGTGGGCGACGGCAGCGTAGGAGAATGTACTGGGGGATTCGGCACTGACTGATTGGGAACTGACTGACTGGCTCTCTGGTCGCTGCCGCTCACACCCGATAAATCGACTCCGATCACGTGGCCCTCGGGGTCCCGGAGTGCTCGGAGTGCTCTATCTGCTCGGAGTTGTCGAACGTGTTGTTGGAGTGGTGTTTGGAGTCTCGGAGTGCTACCACGAGAGGGAGTGCTAATAGTTGTCGCTGTGACTGGGCGCGGCTGGTCGTCATCGGTAGCAGCAGATGGTTGGATGGATAAGAGGGACGGAAGCAAGGAGGACGAGGTGGAAGGAGGCCGTGGCAGCAGAGGCGCTGCAACTCCAGCAGGGACCTTCATCGAAACCAAAGCCGAGCGAGAGCTCGGTCGGCTCAAGCTGGTTGCGGGCAGGGGAGGCCCCTGGTAGCGGAAGGGCCTCCAGACCCAATCGCCCATCCCAAAGGGCGACAGGCCGATCACGTGCAACCTCGACACGAAAAGAGTCCTCTCGCATCGCAGGCCTGGGTACGCCGCAGGCTGCTGGATGCGACGCTCGTGCACCTTTGGCTGCGCCTCGAGCAGCTTGATCTGGTCCTCCTCCACCCCGAGCGCCTCCATGACGAGGGCCACCGCAATGCGGCTCGGCCAGTCCCGATCCGTCAGGCGCGCGCTCAGTCGTTCGTACGAGTCGCGCTTCCACGGGCCTGTACCCGTCACGAGCCTCACGAGCTCAAGCTGCCCGTCGTCGCTCAGCACGTGGACGCGCAGCATTCGCCGCTTGAGCAGCAGGTGGGGCGAGAAAGTCGTCAGGTTGTCTATAAATATCATCTTTTCACCCTCATCGGCAGCGTCGCGCACACCGCCATCGTCCTCCACGTGGCTTGTGGGTGCAGGGTGGCGGTTGAGTGCCTCGCGCGCGGCGGCCTCGTTGTACGAGCAAAGCGCCGCCTTGAGCGTCTCGAGTTCCGCAAAGAGGCGCAGGACGTTCTCTTCTCCCCAGTTCTTGAGCTTCAGCCCCGCCATCTCGAGCACCACCACGAGGTCGTCAGAGTCGACAATCGGGAGGAGCTGCGGCGATCCTCCAGCCATGGTGATGCCCAGGTAGGCAATGCTCGTGCAGACCTCCTGCCCCTTGGAGGCCGACGGGAGCAGTTCTGGATGACTCTCGACGGGAGCCAGTACGCCCGGAGTGCTGAAGGGCACCATGCCTTTGACTGGCGTACTGCCCAAACGGGCGCCATGCCCTGGCATCAGATGTGCGGTGCTGCTGCTGCCACGTCTGCCGGCAGGCTGGCTATTTGGCGTGCGAGCCGAGTCGCGGCTCGCGATGGTGCGCTTGGGTGGCAGGACCGTGAGGGACTGCGAGCTGCGCAGGCTGGCGAGCGATGTCCGCGGTGGCGGCGGCACGAACCTGATGGGGACTGGGCTTCGTGGTGAATACCTCAAGAACGTCGGCGGCCGCAGCACCGGCGTCTTGGGCCGCACGACGCCCGAGTCCACAAACGAGGCGGCGACCGCTGCTTCAGCACGTGCCTTACGGCTCTCGTCCGGCTCACGCCGAGCCGTCCGGCTCTCGGCGCCGATCGGAATCGTCCCATGCCGTCCGAAATCAATCGGTGTCGACTGGAACGCTTGCCATGGGATCGAGTTCGGAGAGTACTGTGTCAACGCCTTGGCTGAGTACCAAGAGAGGTGCTGCTTGAGACCGGGTACCAGGTCGGCGGCTGCCTTGCGACGGCGGCCCATCGCGATGGCGAGTTCCTCTGCGGTGAATTGCTGATCGAGCATTCGGATCGCCTCCTCCTCCATCCATTCGCGCCGTGCCCGCTCCTCAGCCTCGCGCCTCAGTCGCTCGGCCTCCTGACGCTCACACTCAGCGCGCTCCCTGGCATCCCGCTCGGCTTGAGCTCGCATCCTGGCCAACCGACGGGCCTCTTCTTCGTCGGCTCGTTTCTTCAGCGCCGCCATGGTTAGATCGTGTATGCGCTTGCGCTCCTTGAGGACGTCATCGAAGATCTGCTTAGTGACCAGCATCGCAAACTTGCATCGGCTCGCCTTGTAGCTTTCTTCGATCCTTTCATGTTCCATCTCTCGGAGTCGCTGTAGGATGCTCGGACTGAGCACATAGTCCCACGACACTAGATTGCGTCTGGCCCGTGGATTCCAACCGCCTGGCCGTGCGCGCCTCCACAGCTTGCGGATTAGGCCCATGGCCTTCTTCAGCTTTTCCTCGTGTTTTATGATCTGCTCCGTTCTGTCTAGGTCTGCTTCGAGGAGTGCAATAGCCCCACCGGCTCCCTTCATCTTGAAACGTGACCACGAGGTAGACAAGGAGTTGCTGAAGATGCTGCGGCGGGTGGGGCTGGGGATGCTGCTGTCGGGGCTGCTGCTGGTGCTGATGCTGCGCGCCATGAAAGATGATTTTCGTTTCAATGTGGGAGGAGTTGTGGGGATCGTGGGCATCACAGGCCGATCTTGCCTTGCAGGGGGAACCGGAGCATCGACGGATAGGCTTGTGGGCATCACAGGTCGGTCCCGCACTGCATGGGCCGCCGGGGCAGCAGCAGGTAGACTCGTGGGCATCACAGGCCGATCACGGATGGCATGGCTCGCAAGCGGCTGACTAGGCGACAGCGGCAGCAAGACCATCGAGCGCCGTCCGTGGCCGGAGGCAACACGAGCTTGCACACACACACGGCCGTTTCACAATCACCGCGCAAAAAACAAGGTCAGAAGACAGAACGGGCAACTTTACCGGTACCGATACCGTTTCCCTGACGCGGGGCGCGCGCTTATAAGAGGGGCTATTATTGAGCCAGGCCTCCCACACACGCCTTTTACTGTGTGTCCCGGATCCCCCCGGTGTGTCTTTTTTCCGGTATCGTGTCTTCGTGTGTACCGGCTCCCCTCGGTGTCTTACCGGTATCGGATCTTGTCGGGTTGATGTTGAGTTTCGTGAGGGCGCTCCCGGGACGGGTACATGTGACTTGACTGGACTAACATGTACAGTACATGTGACTTGACTTGACGTTTCTAACATCACCCGTTCGCGTTCACACCGAGCAAAGGCCCAGCCGTCTCTCCTTTTCGTTCGTACGAATGGATCCCGATGAAGTACGAATGGATCCCGATGAATGCATCGATGCCGAGTATCCAGCTGCAACGACAGCGAGCATAGATGCGCGCACTACAGAGGCCGATGGTGCACAGGACGAAGACGACTGTAGTGCCAATGACGAGGCAACGACTCAGCACCTCGAGATGGTTGCCAAGGGCCGCCTCGGACTGCTTCGCGTGCATGCAGAAATCATCGAAGCCAAGAGGCAGCTCAGCATATCAAATACGGCGTCGGAACGCTCACAGCTGCAACCTCCCTTGGATGCTCGCTGCTCTGCGAGTTCGTCAGTCGCTCACATGTTCCAATTCCATTTGCACGAGCGATCAGTGACGCTCGCAGTGGAGTTGCCTTTGAAGACTTCGACAGAAGCTGATGAGCTCTCGGATCACATCAGCTCCGCACTGGACCTGTCGCTTGAGGAGGAGGTCGTGGCAGTCACGCGGTGTGGCGACGCCTCCTTCCCACCCCTGCCCCTGCTGCTGCTCCATGGGCTCCTCCCGCGATCTCGGACGATCTCAGAGTCCGAGTCCGCGGCTTCGCCTGTGTCGACGCCAACTGTGCAGTGCGAGGTGATCGTCCGCTCATCCTCCCTTCGAGGGTCGGCAGCGGCGTACGTCCCGGCGCCGCCTCTGGAATCCATCGAGCTCGCGGCGCTCGCGTCGGAAGTGGAAGGCCTCGACCAAATTGGGATCGGTGGTGCCTCGGGCGCAGCGCTTCAGCTGCTGGAACGGTTACGCACCCACGGCGTGGCACGAGTGCGCGGGAGTGCTCGGCTCACGGAAGCAACACGCGCCTGCCTCCGCGTGATGGCGGCGGGCTACTTTGAGCAAGCGAATGACGCGTACCGGGCGAGGATGCACTGCAGGATCGCGGGCGCCGCACGTGGCAGCTTGGCAACCAGTCGTCGCTACGCTGGGTTTGGGGACGACATCGGACGAGAATGGCTGCAGCTACGCCGGGCGCAGCACGGCAAGAGCGCGGCCGAGAGGGCCGGCAACGCCGACGGCGACGGCGACGCCGATGAACACGGCGACGGCGACGACGATGAGGATGGCCGCCCCAGTTCAACTGTGCTTCCTGCCGGTGTGCCCGAAGAGTTTGGGATCGCGCTCCATGTGCATGCAAGTGCTCACCACGGCGCGCCCTCTCCTCTCCCCACAGGTGTGCCCGAAGAGTTTGGGATCGCGCTCCATGAGATGCGCCGCGCTGCGACCATCTGCCTGCGAGCCCTTTGTGTGGCCTGTGGCCTGCGGCAGGATGCGTGGACGTCACTCACCGACGTGGTCGATGCTGTCAACCACGACGATCATGAGGACAGCACGGAGTTTAGGCCTCTCGGCGGCCCCTCGGTGCTACGGCTGATGAGATACGTCCCGTCTCACAAGGGCGGCAAGGGCTGCACCCTTCATGCAGACCTTGGCCTGTTGACGCTCTCGCCGGCCCCGATCAGCCTGGACGGCTCTCAAACGGATGCGTCCGCCGGCCTACAGGTCTATGATGTAGACCACCAGCAGTGGAGGCGCGCGGAGGTGGAGTTGCAGACGGACGAGCTCTCGATCTTTGCGGGGGAGCAGCTTGCGTTCCTCACTGCTGGCCGCATCCGCGCGGCGCTGCACCGTGTGCCCGCACCGAAGCAGCTCGGCCGCTTTGCGATGCCATTCTTCGTGCGAGCGCATCCACACGCGATACTCGTACCGACCGTGCCGAGGCTCTCAGAAGAGCCTCTCGAAGAGCCTCTGCAGGCTGTAGCTGACGGCGAAGGCCAAAGTGCTCCGCTCTCACCCCGCCAATGCGAAGACTTTGTTGTCAACGAGCTCCTCAGCCGCCGACCTTGGCGTACTCCGCTCGCTGACGGTGTCGTGCCAGACTACTAACCGAGTCCGAGAAGCCAGCGTGTGGTGTCCGTACTACAGCGTTACATCTGTGTCGCAGGGTATCGACGGAGGTTAATTCCGCGGTCGGTAGCGGCGGGGGCCGGGCGGGCGAGGACGGAGGGAGGGCTACTTCCATGGGTACCGACGTACGAGAACTAGTCGAGCTCGAGCGGGGCTACGGGGCGTCCTCGTGATTCTAAGAATGCATTCTATACGTCGGACGGCTAGAAATAACTACTGAGTCTCTCCTACGCTCTGTCTCTGATCGTATTGAGGGTCTTTTATCGCTCTGTACCTCTGTAGCAGGTCGGTGTGGAAGAGGATACAACTGCGGTGACTTTTCGGGGCTCGCCGTTCACTGACACTCGGGCCAATGAGCGCTCAAGAACTCGACGAAGCTGGCTGAATGCGGGCTGACGTGCACGACGGTACCTTCGTCGATGACAAGGGGCGGAGGGAGCTCGGGCACTTCACTGTCCGTGCTGTGAAGCGGCATGCCATTGAGCACGGCCTCGGTGGCGTAGAAGGAGCTAGCATTCAGATGCCACTCGTGACGCGGCGTCGTCCTGGGCGTCTTCGGCGCCAGTGCGCGCGCGCCGCCATCGAAGCCCAAAGTGGCGTCGTCCTGGGCAGCTACGGAGCCGTTGGTGGCGCGCGTGAGAAGGGTGGAGACGTCGGCTTCGGCTGCGTGCGTTCCCAGGTTGATGAGCAGCAGGATGACGCCTCCGCTCAGGACGACGCCTCCGCTGGGCGTCTTTTGCCGGGAGCAGAAGGCGTAGACTCGGAGGGGAAGAAGCGGTGGCACTGAGTTGCTGTTCTCGTATGGCGCGGCTTCGTGGGCGTGCACGTCGGCGCGCAGCACTCGAAGGCCGACCAGCCGTCGCCACAGCAGCGCCACCCAAAAGTCGGGCCGGAGGCCGCGCCTGCTGCTACTGCCGCCGCCGCCGCTGCCGCCGCCGCCGCCGCCGCCGCCGCCGCCGCCGCCGCTGCTGCTGCTGCCATTCGTGCCGCTCTTGTTGGTCACTCGCGCTGTGCCGAGAGCGACGAGTCCGTAGCTGCCGCCGACGAGCGTCTGACGGCACACGACTTGCGTGCCATGCAGCGCGAGTGCTGCGAGTGCATCCGCAAACCAGAAGATGGAAGGGAACGCGTCCGTCACACCCGGGCAGCCGCTATTGTACGCGCCACCCATCTCGGTCACCCAGAGCTCGGGTCGGCGCTGCTTGGGTTGCTCCCGCGGCGGCTCCCGCGGCGGCTCCTGCTGCGGCTCCCGCGGCGGCTCCTGCTGCGGCTCCTGCTGCGGCTCCTGCTGCGGCTCCTGCTGCGGCTCCTGCTGCGGCTCCTGCTGCGGCTCCTGCGGCGGCTCCTGCTGCGCTTGTGGCGGTGATGGCGCCGCCGACGACGCTTGTGGCCGCGGCGGCGCGTCAGCCAGCCGGCGCGCATTGGCCGCGACGGCGTGCAGCTTGTTGAGGAAGTCGGGACGGAGCAGCTTCGAGACGAGCTCGTTGGGCGAGATCGAGCCGGCACCTGATGAGGCATGCAATCGGCATGCAATCGGCATGCAATCGGCATGCAATCGGCATGCAATCGACATGCAATCGACATGCAATCGACATGCAATCGACATGCAATCGACATGCAATCGACATGCAATCAGCATGCAATCAGCATGCAATCAGCATGCAATCAGCATGCAATCAGCATGCAATCAGTATGCAATCAGCATGCAATCAGCATGCAATCAGCATGCAATCAGAAGAGGAGATCGAGCCTAGGCACCCAAGGGGTACAGGTGGTACGTGAGGACGCGCAGCGACGGAGCCGCACGGAGCAGGTCAGCCAGCCAGCCCTCATCGAGCTGTGCATTCGGGCCGAGCAGCAGCGGCGCCGGCCGCGTTGCGCCACGCCAGGCCGACTCAACGATCGCCTCGAGTTGGGAGAGACCTTCAGCATACGCGGCAGCCGGGAGTCTGGCGCTGATGGCCAAATGGCCGCCGAGCTCATTGCCATACGCGAGCGCCGCGATCGGGTCGCCGCGTGCGGCCGCCGCCCGCAAGAAGCGCTCGGCATTCGACCCATCCCAGCCGCCCGTGTAGTTGGTGCAGCACGGCGGCGTCGGTCGGAGGATGCGACACGGCACGTCGGCGCCGGTGGCATAGGAGCACGCCGCGCGCCGACGGCCGCGGAGCGCATTGATTGAGAGGACAATCTCGCAGCCCACGCGCTTGCAGAAGCTCACGAGGGCGTCCCACCGCGCTCGGGAGAGGCAGCCGTCGCGGAAGCCCACGCGAAGCCGCTCGTCGCGCACGAAGCCCGAGCAACCCGCCGGCCGACACGAGCGCGCGCCATCCCGAGCGCCATCGGAGGCGAGGTACTCGGGATCGGAAGGGTCCGATGGGACGCAGCCGTCCGCCTCCTCGAGCGTCACAAAGTCCGAGAGCGACCCACCAAGCCGCAGCAAGAATGGTGAGAGGCGCTGCGCTGCGCCAACCAGGAGAGGATCATCCAAGTCTACGGAGAGCATCGACGCTGAGGTCCACGGGCACCGGCCGTAGTCGCACTTGTCGGCGGGCCACCAGTCGAGCGCGGCACAGACGAAACGATCCGAAATGGTGCCCGCGATCCCGGTGCGAAGCGAGAGAGTGGCGTGCAGCACCCCGCCGGCGAGCTCGGCACTATGATGCCTGCTCTGGTGCCGCCTGGTGCTCTTTTGCGAGTGCGAGGTGGCATTTGAGTGTGAGGACGACGACTCAGAGAGAACGCGCTGCTGGTTGGCGGCAATGAGCATGGCAGCGTCAGGGAGAGGTGGTGATGCAAAAGGTGGCGGAGGAGCTGAGGTCGACGACGACTGAATGGGTGTTGGAGTCGATTGCTGCGGCTGCGTCGAGAGGAAGCGAGTTCGCGCAGGAGCCAAGCTATTGTGGTGTCTCGGGTCGGTGTAAGAGCTCAAATTCAGCGTCAAGATCGCGTAGACGACACCGAGGCACACGAGCGCCGCGAGGCCTCGGCCGCCGAGCATACCCATTCGCCTCTGCGGTTTCGTCGTTCGTGTGAACGTTAACACGACATACGCGACAGCCGTTCTACGGCACTGTGTGAATGAACTGCATCCGTATGTACCGGCGTTTTCTTCCGGAACAGTGTCTTTGAGTGTCGAATTACAACCATTGGCTGTGATACTGATAGACTGGCTCTAAATCGGCCCATACCGCATACGGGATATGCCATAACTCAGGCGAGGCTCTCTGTGAATTCACTGTGAATTGGCTGTTAACACGGCCGCCGACTCGCGGTGTGAATACGCATCTTCACAACATACACAGGGTGCAACACATGAAGAACCACGCATGATGCATGTCGCATGTCACACGCGCGTAACAGAGTAATAGAATGAAGAGGGACCACCGCGGATGACCGGTGGTGAAACATGCCGCCGACAATTTGCTGACATGGGACCCCGCTGAGCCCTGGGCGCCTCCGCTAGTGCCGCGTGTCGGCCCATCGCTCACGACGACGCTCACTGAGATGAGAGCTCGACGGAGATGGCGCCAATCCACGTACGCATCATGACCTCGTCGTGCGGCTCGAGCTTGAAGAGGTACACCTTCTTGTACCCCTTCATCACAAAGGTCGGGACGCCCAGAACCTTCTCGACCGACTGAATAGTTTCGAGGTCGATCAGGCCCCGGTCGCCCACAGGCTCGCCGTTTTGCATGCCGTCAAAGTGGACCATTTTGCGCGAGTCGTACAGCACAAAGTAGCGAGTCTCCCACTCGAGCTCATCCTCCGCCGCCGGGGGCTCTTCCTGACCGTACACCTTCGCGACCTTGAGGCGGCCCGAGAGGAGCTCGATTCCGAGATCATAGAACGCGTCCTCGTCGTTGTCGTAGTCCGAATCAACGGACTCGTCCTCGCCGGCGTCAAGCCCGCTCCCCGACGCGATTCCGTAGCCGTTGGCCCCGCGCCCGGGCTCGTCATAACTTCCTCGAAGGAATTGCTGCGCAGGCGCGAACGAAGGGGCCGGCTTGGACGCGCTCGCGACGACGCTACCAGCGGCGACCGGCCGCTGCGGCTGCGGCGGCACAGCGGCGGCGCCATACACGCGCTTCGCACCGGGCAACTCCATGATGGAGCCGTCCGCTTTCTTCTGCGCCATCATCTTGCGCGTCGATCTGCCGCGCGCAATCTTCTGCAATTTTTGAGAAGCCTCTTCCTTCTTCTTTTCCTTCTCCGCCAGCTTGCGACTGCTTATGCCGCGGACGCGCTTCTGCATGAGGATCGCCGCACTTACCTCGTTAAGACCCACACGTTCCTCGTCAAGATCCATGCTGCCGCCCTTGCTGCCACCCTCGCTGCCGCCTTTATAGGACCCGTTCTTCGCGACCTCGCTGGCCTGCGATTCGAGCACGCGACGGATCTCCTGGATCTGCGCCTGCAGGTCCTTTTGCATGTGGATCAGGTTGTCCTTCTCCCTATCCCTGCGCCGGATCTCCTCCTCGAGCCGCTCGATGGCGCTGTCCTTTTCCTCGAGCTCTTTCTTGATGGCAAGGACGGCGGCCTTGTCAGCCCGACCGCACGCGCAGCCGTCCATGTACCGCTGGAGACGCCCCGGCGCGTCGACCAGCTGCGTCAGCAAGTCCGTCATCGGCAAAGCGCGCGCCAGGTCAAAGAGGACCGTCCTTCGATTGGGGCGTGAGGTTTGAGCGTTTGGTGCGGGATCACACATCTCTTCTGATATTCACACCTGTAGCACCCCAAGCAAAACAGTTGTAGCACATGCGGGCGGAGAGCGGCCAGTAAAGCAAAATGTGTGTCTTTGATGAACCGCAATCACAAGCTTTGTTGAAAGCATTTAACCGTCAGTACGACACCTGCGACTGTACGAGTTCGAGTACACGGATATTTAATTAAAGTCACGGGCCTGTGTTTGCGAGACGCGAGACCGAGCAGAGAGAATTGCAACCTCCCCCGCTCCCTTGACCCTTCTTGTTCTTCGTCGCTCTGAAACATAATGCAATATGACATAATGATGATGTAAATATTCCGGCCAACATGCATAAACACCTATTTTTCATGATCTGACTGGACAAGTTGGTCCACATTGATCAGAGAATGATCAGCAGATCTTGAGAATAACCGATAGTTATAACTTCAGACTCCGGGACCCGGCGCGATGCACCAGCACGGCTCTCGCGGTCAGAGATTGTGTACTGGCTGAGTCACGCTCCTCATTCGCACCCCTCTCGGAAGGAGCGTGTGCGCGTGTACTGCCAGCGCCGCCAGGGCACATCCCTCTTACCTTGCCGCCGTCGCTTCGCCGCTATCTAACTGGCCGGCACCGCCGCCGTCGCGCCCTCGCCACCGCCTTCCTCCTTGCTCACGCGCATGCTCGCGGTCCCATTGACGAGCGAGAGGAGCAGGTCGACGTCGTCGACCTCGCCCGAGTTTTTGTATTCGTGCGCCGACTGGATCGCGTCCTCGAACGCGCTCACCACGTTCGTGCCGTCCGCCGCCGAGCAAAAGTAAAGCTTCATGTTATGCTTCTTCGGAAAGGCAAAGTCCTTGCTCATTACCTTGGCGTCGACGTCGACCTTGTTGGCGATGCAGATCGTCGGGATCTTGGAGCGGTAGTCGCGCAGCTCCTTGACCCATGTGGGCAAGTTCTTGTATGTCTGCTTGCGCGTCACGTCGAAGCATAGGATGCACGCGTGCGCCTGGTGGTAGTACGCGGGGTGCATCGAGTTGAAGCGCTCCTGGCCGGCGGTGTCCCAAAAGTCGATGGCGACCTTTTGGCCATCGATCTCCGCATTGTATCGGAAGAGCGTGAGCGCGTACGTCGAGAGCATCCGCGGCTGGTAGTCCTGCATCAGGAAGCGCTCCACCAGCTTCGACTTGCCGACTGCTGAGTCGCCGAGCAGGATGATCTTGAGAGCATTCTCGCCCTCGGCGTCAAGGGCGCCCGACGTAGACGACGCGGCTGGAGCAGGCGGCGGAGGCGGTGGGGCCGAGAGAGCGTCGGCCGCCATGGGAGGCTGGAGAGCCGAGCAGATGTGCGTCAGCAGCTGCGCGGGCCGTTGACTCCAGACGAGTCACGGAATGCGGCGTTCTGCAAACTCCCCCCATTCACGCGATATTCTGGACCACACGTCCCGAAATCCCGTGCGTCCTCAGGGGATTTTGACCCAAGTTTTCGGCCTGCGGAATTCCGCAGCGCGCCGAAGGGTCCTTGTGGATTGACTTCTAATGGCGGCCAGCGCTGCTGACGCGCTGATCGACTGCGTGCTCATCGACCTGCTCGGTTGCGCGCTGCCGCGCGCGTCGACAGCAGGACGGGAGGGGGCCGACGCGCTCAAGTTCGATCCGACGGTCGCCTTCGTGCCTCGGAAGCGGTACTCCGCGTTCGACCTGCTCGCTGGCGCGGGCACTAACTTTCTGATCAACCTAGGGATCACCGCTGTGGTACCTATGGCGCTCTCGTCGGCGGAATCGCGCGGTCATCTCGATCCACTCATGGGCTCGGGCTCCGTCATCGGCGCCACCTCCATCGGCATGCTCGTCTCGGTGATCGGCTTCTACTTTTGGCCCGAGCCGCTCATTGATGGCAAGGCGCCCTTCTTCCTCTGCGCGGCGCTGCTACTGCTCGGCAATGGCGTCTTCTTGCTCGCCGAGCTGCATCACTGGTCGCTCGACGTGCTTCTCGGCGCGCGCGCCTTCATGGCCCTCGGCTTTGGCGCCGGTTTCGCGGCCAAGCGGCGAGCTGGCCTTGAGGCCGACCCACAGCAACGGGAGCATCACTTCTTGATGCTGGAGCTGTTCAACACGCTCGGGATGGCAAGCGGGCCGATCGTCGCTGGCAGCCTCGCCGTCATGCTCCCAACCTACGCGCGCTTCATCCCGCCCATTCTCATGAGTGCCCTCTCCATCCTCTTCCTCGCTGCCCTCGTCGCCACACCCCTTGACTCGACACCCCTTGACTCGCCGCTCGCGGCTGCTGCGCCACGCCTGGTGGACGAGTCGACGCCCCTCGTGCGCGCGAGCGTGGCGGGCAGCAAGGGCAGCGCTATGGCCGCCGACCCGACGACGATGGACATCGCGAACACTCGAGGCGCCGAAGTGGGCGCGGTGCCCTCAGCGAGTGAAGCTGTGAATGAAGCCATCACGGCCGCCGCCGTCTCCGCCTCCCCCGACGCCGGCGCTGGCATGGCGGCCTCTTCGTCGGCGCCTCCAAGCTTGTTCGCGTCGGCGATCGTGCAGATTTCGATGCTCCTCTTCGGCGTCAGCCGCTGCTTCCTCAAGTTCGGCTTCGAGTCGGCGATGGTCGTCGTGTACGATCGCCAGTTCTTCTACTCCCCCGGCGTCTCCGGCGTCATCGCGGGCGCGTGCGCTCTCTCTACCGTCTTCTCGCTGGTGCTCTACCGGGTGTACTGCGCGCCACACGTGGGCACGCACCGGCTACTTCTCATTGCAGAGGCCGCGGGCCTCGCCTCGGCTGCCCTCATGATCGCCACCAAGTACACACTGCTCGGCGGCGCGGCTGGGGTGCCCCTGGCAGTGGCTTCCGGATTCTCTCACGAGGACTTTAAGGAGATGATGCGCCCCGCCGAGCTGCTCACGCTAGGCGCCTCCATGCTCTTCTACCCCGCGATGTACCTCGGCGCCGCCATCGGCAATTCACACCCGCTCCGCTTCGCGCGCCCGGGCCACCCGCTCCTCTCACGGCGTTCAATGCTCGCCCAGCAAGAGATCCTTCAAAAGACGGTGGGGAAGGGCCTCGGCATGGTATGGTGCCGCATGGCGCTGGGCGACCCGCCGCACCTGGCCGCACTCGGCCGCGTCTTCTTTGGCATCATGGCCGCGCAGGTAGTGCTTCTCGTCCTGTGCTTCGACCCGCGCGAGACGAGGGCGTGGATGCTCGTGACGCTCGCGAGGTGGCGACGTGCGGCGCGTGGCCTTCGGGATAGACTTGGGCCGAGCCGCATGCCAGGAGGCCCTTCGAACCTATTGGGGCGCTGATCTTTACTAAAATTAAATTCGACCACGTTACGTATTCCATCGTCCGACGTCGCTCCACGTACACGAGCTGTACCTCGTATAGGTGCCCGGATCCGATTCACCTTAATTAACCTTAAGCCTGGGCCACGGCCCGCCTCCGTAGTGCGTAGATGTGCGCGCAGCACGCTCAGCTGCACCACACTGCATGGTCATGCCGCATGCACACTTGCCAACACGCGTCGTCGCAGGTTCTATCTGGCCTTATTCCTTGTTCAGCTCACCTGCTGGCTGCTCCGGAATACCGGAGTCCCAAGATCTCGTGGCGACGTGACATGGCCACAGCCATGGACGACGACGACGACGAAGGCCATGACGACGACGAAGGCCATGGTCATTCCTTGTGCTTGTCCCGCGCAACCTCCTCGTTGTCCTTGTGCACGCGTCGAGTGCACGCGTCGAGTGCATGCGGCTCCCCGTGAGCACCATAGTTCGGCCGGCCCACCGCTAGCGTCGTCCGTGTGCGTACGGACGACCGCAGCACACGCAGCAGCTCCCGCCTCGCTGATACCCACCGCGCGCTCATTGGCCATATGCGGCGTAGTCCGAGTCCGCGCGCGAGCTGCCGAGGAGGTCTTCGAGTAGCGCCTCGTGCCGGGCACCGCGCATCCGGCGGGCCACGAGGGCAGAGGCGGCCGCCACGGCGCTCACCACGGCGCCCGCCGCCAGAAGGGGCACGCCACGAGGGTCCATGCCACGTGTCATGCCACGTGTCGTCGAAGTTGGAGCGAGCACCGAGGTCGCCTCACTCGTGGCGGCGGGCTGCGGCGCGGCGAGGCCGAGCGCGACGGCGGCTATGGCGGCGGTCGGGGCAACGGCCTCGGGTAGTGCGACGGCGGCGACCGTGGGTGGTAGTGGGACGGGAGGCGGTGGTGCTGGCGGCGGCGGAGTTGGCGGCGGCGGGGTTGGCGGCGGCGGGGTTGGCGGCGGCGGAGTTGGCGGCGGCGGGGTTGGCGGCGGCGGGGTTGGTGGCGGCGGCACAGGCGGGGGCGGCGAGGGCGGCGAAGGAGGTGGCGCCGAAGGTGGCGGTTCTGGGGGGAAAGGCACGCTTGGGCGCTGGTAGACTTTGACCGAGGTGATGTTGAAGAATGCATTCTTCAGCAGCTGGTCGGCGTTGTAGGTCCCGTCGCGGTCGTACACAAAGTTCATGCAGCAGTCCTTCGCGAACTGGGGCTCCAAGAAGCCGCCTTTCACCACAGTGCAATTGGATCCATCGGCGGCCTTGACGCGAGGTGTGATGTCGGCGAGGCACTGGCCGTTAAAGTCACCTCCCGCCCATTCTCCGCACAGGGCGATGTTGAGGACGAGCGTCTGCGGCTCGAGCAGCCGGGTGTAGTCGGGGCACGAGCCGGGGTTGGCCCGCTCGGACGCGCCGAAGGGGAAGTACCCAGTGATGTAGTCGTCCCACGAGTCCGGATCGGGAGCCTCCGCACTCAGATCTCGTGGGATCTCGTCCTGTGGGAAATAGAAGACTTTGATGTGCTCTGGCGTCCATTCCATCGCAATCACTCCGGGAGAGTCGGCCCACTCGACGCCGGACCGGAAAGCCCTCGGCGACACCGGTCCACATCCCATCTTGCCCGCCAGGTAGTCGGTCTCGCAGTCGAGGCCAATGCTACGATAGCCTGTCATAAGCTGGTGATTCCCCAAGCTGCACTCCTCCACGACGTCGGCGTCGAGCTTGCAGCGTGCCTTGCTCGTGTGGAAGCTGATCGCGGCGGCAACATTGTTGTTCGGATACTCGAGCATGTCCACCTCGCCGCCGTCGGGCCAGTGTCCGGACTTTGCATTCGTCCAGAAGGCAGGCCACACGCCGCAGCCAAAGGGCGTGTGGCTGAATTGCATTGCAAAGAGACCATACATCCATGATTTGTTGGTGGTGACCCGCACAGTCTGACGAGTGAACGCCTTTCGCCCGCGCCGTCCGACTCTCAGCACTGCGTGTGTATCATGCGCCTCCACAACGTTGTGCTCGAATGCAGCCGAGCGGTTCAGATATTCACTGGATCCGCCAGCGTAATCAACCTCACCGAACGTCCAGGCGTCGAAGAACGTACGCCCAGAGAAGGATGAGTCTAGATGATACGGAGACCTTTGCCAAGGAGGGAGCGAGCCGCACTTACCCCACGTTTGCCCCATCTAAGGGGTGTAAGGGATGAGGGGTAAGGGGCTGTGGAGAGTGCCGAGCCGCACCCAGGGTGGGAGAGGGCCGTGCCGCACACCGACCCCATGAACGCTAGGAAAAGATTCTTGCGTTTCGTCACATGTCTTCGGTGGAATGTCGCGCATTCGAGATGATTTCGAGTTTTCGAGATCGAACCAGACAACCGGAGTGAGAAAGGAAACCCCTGATTGCAACTACTGCTGCGGTCACCACTGCATGGTGAGTGAACTGGCCTCGTCTGTCACAACAGCCTTGAAGCTCGTGTGCAGCGCGCGCTGCGCATTAGGGCCGAGCGGCCCGCCTTGCAAGAAACTGCCGTCTGCGTACAGGGCAGCCACGCTCGGGTCGTCGAGCGGCTGACGGCGGCGTGCGCTGCTGGCCTCGATGTATCGTGCTTCGACATTGGCAGTCCGCGCCGCGACGTCGGCCGGCGGCGGTTTGGGCTGGCCGCCGCCGTTGGCGCAGCCGCCAGGGCACGCCATCAGCTCGACGAAGTGGTAGGTGCACTTGCCGTTCTTGAGTCGGCGCACGAGGTTCTGGATGTTGCGGAAGCCGTACGCGCGGCAAAAGTGGAGCACCGGCTTCCCTTCGAGTTTGAGGCTGAGCTCGAGGAGATCGGCGTTACGCCCCTGCACCCACGGCAGGGGCGTGTCCTCAGGCACTCTGATCCCAAACAGCTCGAACGCGGCGGCGCGGAATACGTAGTCAGCATGGCCACCCGAAGCACCGGGCGCCGCGTAAGTGAGAGAGAGCCCCCCCAGCCCGTCTATAGGCCCGTCCACCCCCAGCCCGTCCCCCCCCAGCCCGCCCCCCCCCAGCCGGTCCGAAGCGTCCGGCGAGCGTACGAGCGACGCAAAGGGCGGCGTCACGTCGGGCAGCACGGCGGGCGCATGGGCGAGGCCGGGCAGCCCGCGCTTCGTCACCATCTCAAGCAGCTCTGCGGATGAAAGTACGCAGTCCACGTCGCGGCAGCCATGCTCGCCCGCGGCCGCATTGAAGAACTCGTCGCGCGACGCCTCGAGCTTCTTGTCGAAGCAGGGCATCACGGACACGTGGCACACGCGCTCCGGAGGGACTCCACAGCCCGCCGCATGCACGTACTTGATGAGTGTGCCGGCGATCTGCTGAGCCGATTTGACGGAGCTCATGTGGGAGAGCACGAGCTCGCCGCAGAGCTTCTCGGCGTAGCAGACCCATCCCGGGCAGGAGGAGGTGATCAAGGGCAGCGGCAGTTGGCTCGTCGAGGCAGCAGACAAGGCGGCCGGGGAGGCGGTTGGGGAGGCGGCCCCGGAGGTGGCCTCGGAGGTGGCCTCGGAGCGCACTGGCAAGGCCGTTGGTGCTGCCAAGGCGCCTCGACCCAACGCCGTTGACGGCGGCGGCGGCGGCGGCGGCACCAATTGCATAGGCGACCCACCGGTTGCCGGAGAGCTGGCGGCCGCGTGCGCACGGTAGCGAGCCACAAACTCAGCCGCCTGCTCGACCAACCCAAGGTTGGAGGCCGTGCCGCAGTCGAGCATTGTATGGACGCCAAGACCCTTGAGGAATCCGGCCATACGGCTGTGCGTCTCTCGAAGACTCAGCCCGGAATGCTCCGCGATCGCCGCACGCGCTGCCGCGGAGACGGACACGATCACGAGGTCGTACTTGGAACCAGACGCGCGCAGCATGCTCTCGAACTCTTCGATGCTCTGCTGGGTGATCAGCATGCTTTCGGCGGAAGTGATGCAGCCCGCGCAGGCCAAGCAGTCATTGAGGGTAATCCTTGCGATGGGAGCCTTGGCCTTCATGGTCGCCTCGTCATCATGCGAGTCTTCCAACAGAAGGACGCGATGATTTGGTTTCTCGACATTTGCGACCTGCACCGGCTTGATGCAAGCGAGCGACGGTTGTATGAAATCGGATTGGGTGTCCGCGAGCTTCCGGAAGCTCGGTCGGTTTGCGGTCGTGACTTTATCGTCGGTCGGCGCGTCCCGTGTCGACGACATTCGGAAGGACGCGATCGAGAGCCCCGTCGCCGTCCGTCGTGAACGAGGTCGTGAAAGAACATGAAATCCTACAGTATGTGTCGTGGCCTGAGCGGCCCACTCCATGCGCTTGCTTCGGCGCGACTCGATGCATTAAAGTTTGGGGTTTGCGGAATTCGTTGCTTGCCCGACGCTCCGCGAAACACCCGTGCATAGTAGGATCGATCGCCGTGCCACCGCCTATGCTTTCGCTGCCCGCACTGCGTGCAAGCGGCGCAACGGCGAGTCGAACAGCACGGCGCACATGGCCATGCATGGTCGTTGATCTCTTCCCGGATCCCATCATCGTCAAAATTGGCGGCAACGAGTTCACGCCCGCGCCAACGCGCTATCCTTACGAAATTGAGCAGCCGGCGAGTTATACGGCAGCGACCGTGACCCCTTGGCCCGACATTGCCTCGACCATATTTGCACCCTGTAGCGAAGGCGACCTCCTCGCAACACTCTTCCTGGGCGTCGCACTCGCGCTGGGCCCCGACTTCATCCTCGCGCCTTCCGGCTTAGTGTCGGACGAGGGCATCCGACCAGGCCATGCGCTCGAGGCCGTCGTGGGAGAGCTGGTCACGCCCGACGCCCAGTGGCTCAAGGACCGCAAGGAGAAGCTCGCCGCCACGGCGCCGCCGCTCGTGCGCCTGCTTGTGCTGCTGCCATTCCTGGCCGCAGGGCTCATTCTCAGCCGGCTGCTGCTCGTGACGCTCGAGGACCCGAGTTTCGTCATCTCGATCGGGATCATCTCGTGCCTTGGCGGCGGCACGGTCGAGGTGATCCGGCAGCCACTGCCCACGCGCGCCGAGCGCGACCTGCGCGCCACCTTGTACGACGACTTCCTCCTTTTCTCGAGCGAGCGACTCGAGTTGGGAGGCCGTTGCCATGAGCGCGAGGTCGTCGCCGCCTTTCGGCGCTTCTACCCGCGCTACCGGTACGCTGACATGGCCCGAAGCGCTGATGGCGTGAGCGTGGCCGACGACGACATCGCCGACCGGCTGCGCGAGTGGAATGCGCGCATGGGCCGCCCGGCGCAGCGCACGTCCTCGGGCTTTTGGAAAGGCATCAGCGTGGTGCACGCCACGGCGCTGGTCGAGACTTAGGACTAGCCGCGCCTTGTGGAGAAATTCGTAGTGCGTGCGCGCGCGTCGAACCGTATAAGAGTGCACCTCTCAAAAAATACTCGACCCGCCGCGACCGGTCCGGTCCGCCCGTCGGTCGGGAAACGGAACGCGTGTACCGCGGGTCGCCCGCTCGCCGCCCCCGGGTCGGTGGGTCCCGCACCGCACCGGTGGGAGCGGCACAGCGGCAGAACAAGTTTTTTCAGATAAGCCCCAGGATTATAACCACACATGAAATGATGACAGTATGGACTCGAGACAGGCTGAACGTATGCTCTAGTGCTTACCAGTTTTTTTTCCTCACTTGACTCTTCGCTCCCGCAATGGCAAATTTCCGTGGCGAAAGATTTCACACCGCCCTACTCTTCGCAACTTCGGAATCCGCGGGCGCGGCGGGGCTGGGGACGAGGGTGGGACCCAATGAGCGACAGCACGGCACGCGGCACGCGGCGCGCAGCGCGGCGGGGCTGTGGGGGGCTACAAGGGCCGAAGATGGCGAGACAGTTTGAGGTCAGTACTCAAGGTACCGTCGTGCCTAGGTCGTGCCTGAGTCCACATTGTGAGTTAGTGACCGGGGGCCCATATGCACCTTTCCATGCTTATCCGGTACATGTTCAGGATGTTCTGATGTTCACTGCGTGTGCCTGGGAGGCACATGAAGTGGAGCAGTGAGTGGCAAATTTCAAAAAATACTGCGGAAATCTAAGTTACATACTTAACGCAGTTATGAAGGGCATAGAGGGCGAGAGACGATGATCCAAATCCACTGCATTCGGTGCGCTCATCACGGCGTTTGTTCCTAGTTTGTTCCAAGTTTGTGATGAACCGTGATTGACGAAATCCAGTCGGAGGGTCCGAAAGGAATCGAGTCGAGACGAAACCCAGTCGGTTCCCTCTTAGAGACTTCCACACCGATTCCAATGGTGCGGATCACAATTGGCGGATCAGCGGTCCTCTCCGCCCTTCTTTCCGTGGCCCTCACCCTTCGCCGCACCTGTGTCAGTCAGAAGCCTGTGTAGTCGGTACCCATGCTCAGTGTACCGAGGGTCCGGGCACGGGGACTATTAGGGGACTATAGGTCCTGCCTATGACACTGCCCCGCTGCCCGGGGTCGCATGCGGTTGGGCCCCGCCACGCGCTTCGTCAACGGTTGACGAAACCGGTGTTTCGTCAACGGCCAGACGGGGCGCGCGGCCGGGCAGGTTACGCCACGCGCCTAACGGCAACGGCTAACCGCCCACCGCCACCAGGAGGTCTTAATCAAGATAAAAGAACAACAACTCTGACATCAATCATCATAACTGCGGCGCCTCTGGCAAATTCGCGACCTTGATTCGCGAAACTCTGGCCAACCCCAATCCAGCGGCAAAAGCGGCGGGTTGAGCGGGGTGTTGAGCTGATGGTCGGTCACATCGAGTGTCCCTGTCGAGTGTGGTGTGGTTTTGAGGTCTTGGGCATTGTCTATGTGTGACGGCAGAGATATGATGACGGTTGACAAAACCCCACCCCCCACCCCTCCCCCCACCCCCCACCTGATTGCCTGTCACAATCCCGCCCGGTAGTATAGGGCAGCGAGCACCAGAGATCTACACACTGTGTGCTGGGAGAGACCGACCTCACTAGCGAAATTGAGTAGCCCGAGCGAGCGAGTACTCAGTACTTGTGTTGACCGAGGGGAGCGGAGCCGTCCGTCGAGACGGTGGTGGAGTGAG